>Ga0208414_1000316_pt1 | contig 53871 bp, 50 predicted proteins | sample AntAceMetag02UKE_FD_184770 | JGI IMG/M metagenome (GOLD analysis project Ga0208414, IMG submission 184770) | Saline lake microbial communities from Ace Lake, Antarctica - Antarctic Ace Lake Metagenome 02UKE (SPAdes) (version 2) | ecosystem: Environmental > Aquatic > Non-marine Saline and... | reverse complement strand
AAGGACCTTAGAAACCGTTGCCAACTAGGCCCACGGGGGGGGCCGGTAAACGAATCCTTTCCTGGGCCTTAGCGGGTCCTAGAATCGTCCTCCCGGGGTGGTCCGCCTCATGCAATATGCGGATCTTCTGCTCGGCCGTGGATCTCTCGTTTATCATGTTCTGGGTCCTTCGTATTTTCCCAAACAAGCTCTTTCAATGGCGTCGTTTTCGTAACGCGGAGCAGTTTTATCCTCGGCTGGAGTGTATGAATGAAAGATGCCCAACTGTCCACGTAGGGGAATCTAAATACTGGTGGTGCGATCTAGGCTGCGGTATTGGATCGCTTCGAGTAGGTGAGGGGCGGCGATGTGCTCGGCGCCTGCCAGATCGGCAATGGTGCGGGATACTTTCAGAATGCGATCGTAGGCGCGGGCAGACAGGGAGAGTTGATTCATGGCTCGTTCGAGTAGATCGCCCAGCTCTCGACTAATATTACAGACCTGCCGCACTTGTTTATGGGTCATGCGGGCGTTGTTGGTGACCTGAGTATCAGAAAAACGGAGACGTTGAATTGAACGCGCTTGTTCAATCCGTTCCCGAATCGCGGCCGAAGGTTCTCCGGGTTTGCCTGATCGTAATTCAGAAACGGATACGGCGGGGGCTTCGATGTGAATATCGATCCGGTCGAGCAAGGGGCCACTCACGCGAGCGCGGTAGCGTTGAATTTGAGTTGGAGTGCAGCGACACGCGTGTTGGCTGTCGCCTAAATATCCACAGGGGCACGGGTTCATCGCGGCGACCAACATGAACGCACAAGGCAGCGTTATCTTCCCCGCGCTACGCGAGATGGTGACGAGGCCATCTTCCAGCGGTTGTCGCAGCACTTCTAGCGCGCTGCGTTTGAACTCAGGAAGTTCATCCAAAAAGAGCACCCCGTTGTGAGCCAAAGAAACTTCTCCGGGACCGGGAATGGTTCCGCCGCCTAGCAGGCCGACATCAGAAATGGTGTGATGCGGACTGCGGAAAGGGCGTCGGCCAAAATGGATCGAATTCGAACTGCTGGCGGGAGCGGCGACCGATTGAATGCTGAGAACTTCCAACGATTCATCCAAGGTTGGGACCGGCATAATCGATGGCACCCGCTTCGCGATCATGGACTTCCCAGATCCTGGCGGCCCTATCGCCAAAATATTGTGAAAGCCCGCCACAGCGACTTCGATTGCTCGTCGCACGGCGGCCTGTCCTTTCACGTCAGAGAAATCCGCCATCGATTCAACGCCTTCGATGTCGGGAGGAAGAGGGATCGCGCGCGGTAGAGAAATCTCACCGGAGAGAAATCGTTGGGCCTGATCGAGAGACTCGATGGCGTAGACTTCCAATTCTTCAAGTAAGGCAGCCTGCGCGGCAGATTCAGGCGGGAGCAGTAGTCCACGTTTGCCTAGTTTTCGCGCGAGACGTGCCATGGCGAGTGCTCCTCTGACCGGACGAGTGGCGCCAGACAAACTCAGTTCTCCGGCGATCAGAAAATCCGATAATTGCTTCTGCACCAATTGGTCGGTCGCAGCCAGTAGTCCAAGGGCGATGGGCAGATCATAACAGGGACCCTCTTTCCGGAGGTGACCGGGGGCTAGATTTATAGTGCAGCGTGTTTCCGGAGATTTGAAACCACTGTTGGAAAGGGCGGAGGAGACCCGATCCTTTGATTCCTTAACCGCGGCATCAGGGAGCCCGACGAGGATGATATCCGGCTCTCCGGTTTCTCCCGCGTTGACCTCCACATGGACCAATTCCGCCTCAATTCCTTGGAGGGCGGCCGAAAAGACCGTTGCTAGCATAGGCTCAAATTAGGCCGGAAGTTTGGAATGGGAAGGTTGGTTTACCCGGTTATTGATAATTGAGATATTTTTCTCGATCGCATCGACGTAGGGGTTGGGACCGTTGGGGTAGGGGGTCGCTAGGTAATGGTAAACGCCTCGAAAATCTTTCCCGAGCTTCGGGAAGACGATATGTTGCCAAAAACCGGGCGTTTGCGCGACCAAATCCTGCGCTGATTTAAATAGCCGGTCTGCGGCGGGAACGGATTGGTAGTTGTCAGATTCTTCGAATTCGTGGAACAGCACGTCCAATTCGTCAGGGTAGTCGGAGGCCGCCATTTGGCTGAGATAGTCGGCGGTGGCGACGCAACAACCTAATAATAGATCAGCATCGTTTTCGTAATTTTGCTCTTCAACTTTCGCGGTGGGACCGGTGCACCTGATCGCGCCGAGCACAATTTCGACCTCCTTCGGGTTCAGTCCGAAACGCGGGAGATGGGAAGCGGCGACCGAGGCACTCCGCAATACATGCGTGTAGGTGTATTTGGCCCCCGTGCCTTCTCCGTCTGATCGAGTCTTCAAATAGCCGGAGTCATGGAGCAAGATGGCGGCAAGTCCCAGTTCGATATTACGCCAACTGTAGCGAGGGAGGGCCCCGGCAAGATGGCGTCCGACTAGAAGTTCAGCCATACAAAGGGTGGCTTGGAGAGTGTGCTGGTAGTCGTGGTATCTGAGGTCTATGGGCTGAAAATCCCCAAAATCCCCTTTAAACATCATGCCAACCTCGGCAAAGAGGGCGTTGAAAAAAGTGAGATCAGCCTCTGGGACGGCTGCCGTAAGTAGCTCCCGGATGCGAGTAGCAACTGAGTCAGCGTCTCGGGTATCGACATTAGGAAACATTGCGGGAAGGTAGTTGGGTCGCACTAGCGACCTGACACGTGAATGTAAATAATTTGCTACAAGAACGAGCAAGCTCATTTTGGCCAATTGATTGCGACCTTAAGCGATGATAATAGGACTTACGGGCGGAATGGGGTGTGGAAAGTCGACGGCGGCAGCGCATTTCGAGGCGATGGGATATCGACGGATCGATTCCGACGCGTTGGTGCGGGGAGAAATATTGCGCGATTCGAAAGTGATCGCTGAGGTGGTGAGCGAGTGGGGTCGCGGTGTTTTGGATGAAGATGGCCAGATCGATCGACGGGCGCTGGCGGAGCTCGTTTTTCCCGGCGAGGAGGCTCGGTTGCGACTGGAACAGATCGTGCATCCGCGTCTGTTTGCGCGGTGGCGAGAATTGCTGCATAATGCCAAAAGCGAAAAATGGGTGTTTGAAGTGCCACTGTTGTTCGAAAAACAGCTCGAAAATTGGTTTGATTTCATAGTCTGCGTCGCCTCAAGTGCCGACGTTCAAATGACTCGGTTAAGTAAGCGCGGTATCTCCCATGCGCTTGCCGAGCAACGAATTTCAAAGCAATGGCCTTTGGTGCGGAAACAGAAATTAGCCGATATGGTGCTGTGGAACGACGGCAGCCACGAATTTTTGTGCGACCAAGTGGAGCTTTTGGATCGGCAACTGAATCCCTGAGGGACGCCCAGCGAACCTCCTAATGACACTTTTTTCGCGGCCGGTTTTGGCCGTATAGCTAACTATTTTCCCCCAACATGGACAAAGATTTATCCCCATCAACTGGCGCCGAGGGCGCTGGTGCCACTCCGGACAAACCAAAAGCGACGCGAACCCGCTCCAAGACGACCAAGACCGTTAAAAAGGCGACTCGGGCGCCGCGAAAAAAGGCCGCGAAGAATGCAGAAACACCGGAATTGGATCTTGGACCAGAGGCGGCGAACAAACCTAAGCCCAGGACCAGAAAGACGGTGGTCAAAAAGAAGGTAGTCGTCGCGGCAGACGCATCGAAGCCACCAGTTACCAAGGTGGCGATCCAGCCAACCCCAGAACCTGCGCCGGTGCCCAAGGCGGAGCGTCCCGAGGCTAAGCCGACCAAGCCGACCAAGCCGGCAGAGCGGTCGAGTTCGAATGGAGAAGGCGGCGCTAGATCCCAACCGAGTCAGGAAGCTGGACCCGAAGGCTCTAAGGGCGGCGGCGCGACTGACGCGGAAAAACCGGATCCTGGAGCAACTGATCGAAGAGAGCAACCGAGAGGCGAGAGAGTCGAGCGGAACGACCGGGGTAATCACGGTAACCGCAGCGATCGGAGAGACCGGGGGGGGCGCGAGGATCGCGGACCGCGGGAGCAGCCTGCAGGGGGAGAGGGAGACGGTCGAGAACCTCGCTGGAAGCGCGGGGCTGGTGGCAGCAAAGACAACAAGCGGGGCGGAAAGCGCGGCAAGTGGAAACAAGGGGCAGACCGAGAACGCCCACCAGCTCAGCCTTTACCTCCCGGAATGGCCGCGCCCAAGTTCGGGGAACTGCCCGATCCTGAGACTTTACGTGATCTCGAGGCTTTGGACACTGCAGCGCAGGCGTCGAGAGATTCCAGTGAGACGCCGATTCAACTCCGAGAACTTTACCCACTGGCCATCGCCGAATTGGCGAGCCGCGGACGTGAACTCGGCGCTGAAATTGAAGGTGTGCCAGGTCGGCGCCAATGGCTTGAGGCGATTTTCAAAGTGGCAAATGAAAAATCTCTCCCGATGCGTGATACGGGCTGGCTGGACCTCAGCGATAACGGCGATGGCTTCGTCGTCCACGATCACGTTGCCTACCGCCTCTACCCAGAGAATACCTACATCCCGCCATCCTTGGTGAAGCGCTACGGATTGCTGCGAGGGCACGAGGTTAAGGTCGTCGTGCGTCCGCCGCGGGGCGATGAGCGTTGCCCCGTCGTGATCGGGGTAGATTCGGTGATGGGACGTGATCCGACGACGATCGCCGCGATTCCTCCTTTCGTAGAACTTGAGCCGTATTACCCGTTGAAACGTATTTTGATGGAGGCTCCAGTCCATAAGGATATTTCGATGCGAGCGGTCGATCTGTTGACTCCGATTGGCTTCGGGCAACGGGGATTGATTGTGGCCCCGCCCCGAACCGGTAAAACGGTGTTGCTGCAAAACATGGCGAACTCCATCTCGCACAATTTTCCAGAAATGAAATTGATCCTGCTCCTGATCGATGAACGACCGGAAGAAGTGACGGATTTCAAGCGGCACACGCAGGGGGAAGTCGTTTCGTCCACGTTTGACGAAGCTCCAACCAATCATGTGCATGCGGCGGAAATGGTGATTGAGAAGGCAAGGCGACTGGTCGAGTTGGGCGAGCACGTGATCATCCTACTTGATTCCATTACACGGCTCGCTCGCGCTTACAATGCGTTGGCCTCCAATTCCGGTAAGATTATGTCGGGCGGTATCGAGGCCACGGCGATGCAGAAGCCGAAACGGTTCTTCGGCTCCGCTCGAAATATCGAAGGCGCGGGTTCGTTAACAATTTTGGGCACGGCTTTAGTGGATACCAACAGCAAGATGGACGAAGTGATTTTTGAGGAATTCAAAGGCACTGGAAACATGGAACTGCACCTTGATCGTGGCTTGTCGGATAAGCGGATTTTCCCGGCGATAAATATTGATCGTTCGGGCACGCGGAAAGAAGAGTTGATCTACCATCCGGCGGAAATGGAGCGCGTTTTCGGTCTTCGACGCGCGATGCAAGGCATCCCGCCAGTGGAAGCAATGGAGATGTTCATCACCCGACTCCGAAAGACCAAATCCAATGCGGAATTCTTGATGAGTCTCAACAAGTAGAAGGCTTCCCACTTCTCGCCAGCGTTCTGCCTCGTGACCTCCGCCGATCTATTCGTAGCTGAACTTGTGCGGCGAGGTGAGTTGGTCTCCGCAACCGATTTAGAGGCGGCGATCGCCGCGCAACGGGATGGAGCGGATGAGTTTGGTGAAGCGCCTCTACTAGGGGAGGTGCTGATTCAAAGTGGGGTCATTTCGAGCGAGCGTTTATGCCTATTACAGGCGGAGGAGTTGAGCTTGCCGGTGCGTCCGTTGGGGGGAGTTCGGATCCCGGGTGAGGTTTTAAAGATAATGAGTCGTGATCAAGTGACTCGCTATCAGGTCATGCCGACTGGCTTCAGTGGTGAGGTGCTCGAGGTGGCGGTAGCGGACCCGTTGAACTTGGGATTGGTCGATGAGTTAGCCCATTTACTCGGCTGCTCGGTCGAAGCAGGCGTGGCCACAAGGTCTGAGATTTTGGCGGCAATTGAACGGCACTACGGCAGCGATTCTCATGAGGTCGTGACGGCAGAGAATTCTGAGGGGGCACCGGGCGACTCGTCCGTCGCTTTAGACGGTGATGATGAGCCGATTGTGAGAGCGGTTTATGAAATTATCGCTTCCGCGATTCGTCAGCGCGCTTCAGACATTCACCTCGAACCGTTGGAAAGAAGTTTCCGCGTGCGGTATCGGGTCGATGGACGACTGATGGCAGTGGATTCTCCACCCAAACGGATGCAGTTGGCCTTGATTTCGCGAGTGAAAATTATGGCTGATCTTTCCATCGCGGAAAAACGCCTGCCCCAGGACGGGCGTATCCAACTCAAGATAGAAGGTCGGGCTTATGATTTTCGGGTGTCCACGGTCCCCACGGCGCACGGAGAAAGTGTGGTCATGCGCATCCTAGACCAGGAGGGACTTAAGCCCGGATTGGCGGAAATGGGTCTCGCTAAAGAGGATGAAAAAACGCTGAAGCGATTGATCTCTTTGGCTGATGGAATGGTCTTGGTGACGGGCCCGACTGGTTCAGGTAAAACGACCACGCTTTATTCTTGCTTACACGATATCAATCGACCCGATCGCAAAATCATTACGGTTGAAGATCCGGTCGAGTATCAGCTATCCGGAGTCAACCAAGTGCCCGTGCGAGCTGATGTCGGTCTATCCTTTGCCGCGGCGCTGAGGGCGATGTTACGACAGGCCCCCAATATCGTGATGGTGGGGGAAATTCGTGATCGGGAAACCGCGGAGATTGCCATTAATGCCTCGTTGACCGGCCACCTGGTATTTTCGACCTTGCATACCAACGACGCGCCGGGAGCGGTGACTCGACTCACGGATCTCGGGGTGAAGTCGTTTCTCGTCGCGAGCAGTCTGAGAGCAGTGGTCGCCCAGCGTCTGGTTCGGCGGGTTTGCCCATCGTGTCGGCTCACTCGCACCGCGACCGCTCGGGAAGTGACATTCTTAGCCCGAAGTGGGCTGGAAGTGATAAATGGTGAACTCGTGGAAGGGGCGGGGTGTGGCGAGTGCGCCCAAACCGGTTATCGGGGCAGGGTGGCGATATTCGAATTCTTCGTAGTGGACTCTGAAATTGAACGGATGATTCACGCCGGAGTCGGCCTTTCATTATTGCGAAATTACGCTCAAGAACATGGAATGCGGTCTTTGCGCGAAGATGGTTTACGCAAGGTCGTCGCTGGCATTACAACCCTAGAGGAAGTGATGGCGGCTACAACTGGTGACTCTCTAACTGAAAGATAACTTTAACATCCCCTGTTACCTATGAGCTACGAAATGAATGACCTGCTCGAACTCGTCGTTGAGCAAAATGCGTCAGACTTACATTGCCAAGTCGGTCAACCTCCGACGCTCCGGTTGAGTGGAACCATGGCGCCGATTGAGGGACCTGATCTCACTCCGGCGATGACCGAGTCGTTGATGTTGTCGATCACACCAGACCATCACCAGCAAACGGCTAAGTTGCAGGGAGGGGCTGACTTCGGTTTCGCCTACATGGATAAGGCGCGGTTTCGGGTTTCGGTGCTGAAGGCGAAGGGGAATTACGGCATCGTTTTACGACAAATTCCGAATGCCATGTTTGGGCTGCGCGAAATTGGTTTGCCGGATAAGATTCGGGAGCTGCTGTATCGTCCGCGGGGCTTGATTTTGGTGACAGGGCCGACGGGTTCCGGTAAGTCGACGACGCTCGCATCGATGGTGAACTACATCAACGAGCACCGTGATGGTCATATCATCACGATCGAGGACCCGATCGAATATTACCATGACCACAAACGTTGTATCGTTACCCAGCGAGAAATCGGCCAAGATGTGCCTAGTTTTGCGGAAGCGATTCGACGCGCTCTCCGTCAAGACCCTGATGTGATCATGGTGGGGGAAATGAGAGATCTTGAGACGATTGAGGCAGCAATTAGTGCGGCTGAAACCGGTCATTTGGTTTTTGGCACCCTACATACCAATAGCGCGGCGAAGACGATTGACCGAATCGTGGATGCGTTCCCGGCGAACATGAAAGACATGATTCGCACCCAGTTGGGGTCTTCGATTGTCGCAGTAGTCGCTCAAGTGCTCTGTAAGAAGGTCGGAGGCGGGCGAATTGCCGGTTATGAGATTATGGTCACCACGACCTCTATCGCCGCGTTGATTCGTGATAATAAGACTTTCCGAATTACGTCGGATATCCAGACCGGCGCAGGGTTGGGTATGATCACCATGGACTCCCATTTGATGAGCTTGGTGAATCGTGAATTGATCACGCCTGACACTGCGGTCGAGAAGGCACAGGATCCGGAAACGATGCGCAACAAGCTGATTGATGCAGGAATGGAATTGAGCGAAGTCTAGGCCATTTTCGCCTCACAAGACTGATCGAATATGTTCGAGGTTCATCACACTGCGGTGCTCGAATTCGTTCGTGCGCGGTCGCTACTCGACGACCAACAATTGACCGTGATCGAGGCTGAGCATGAAGCAACTGGTCGCAGTGTATTGGTCATTGCATTGGATAGTGGTTGGTTGGAACGAACGGATCTTTGGCGAGAGCTGGGCGACTATCTAGGAGTTGCTCACTTGGACAAATGCCCCACGACATTACCGGTTACGGGAGATGAACTCGTCTCGGCAGATATTGCTCGAACTTACGGGGTCGCCCCTTGGCGAAGTGACTCGACGACAATCGATTTATTATCGGTTGATCCGTTTAATACCCGAATAGTCGAGGACCTTACTTTTGCCTTGGGGCGCGACGTGAGCTTGGTGGTGGCGGATCCGGTTGAGATCGCGGCTTTGATCAAGCGTCACTACGGTGAAGATGAAGCGACCCTCAATGAACTCCTAGCAGATATTGAACGAGTGGGGGAGGAAATCGAGGAAAAGGACTTTTCGGTCACCGAATTGGAGGCTTTCGCCGGGCAGGCGCCGATCGTGCGATTTGTGAATTTGGTGCTGTCGCAAGCGATCAAAGACAAAGCTTCGGATATCCATTTCGAACCATTCGAATCGGATTATAAAATTCGTTATCGAGTCGATGGGGCGTTGTATGAAATGGCACCGCCGCCCAAGCACTTAGCCTGGCCAATCGCTTCGCGCCTTAAGGTGTTAGCAAACCTAAATATCGCCGAACGTCGCGTGCCTCAAGATGGCCGAATTAAGATTACGCTGGGAGGGCGTCCGGTGGATCTTCGGGTATCCACCTTGCCCACCCAATTTGGTGAATCAGTGGTTTTGCGAGTGCTTGATCAAGGAGCGGTGCAACTCGATTTGGGTGAGCTCGGCATCCCTGATTCCATTGAAAAGAGTATCCGCGAAATCATTCATCGCCCCAATGGCATCATGATCGTCACGGGCCCCACGGGTTCCGGAAAAACCACTACGCTTTACAGCGCGTTGCGTGAACTCAATCAAGCCGAACGGAAGCTTCTGACGGCGGAAGATCCGGTGGAGTATGAAATTGAAGGGGTGATGCAGGTGCCTATTAATCCCGGTATCGGTCTGACGTTTGGCCGGGCCTTACGCACTTTTCTTCGACAAGATCCGGACGTCATTATGGTGGGCGAAATTCGCGATCTGGAGACCGCGCAGATCGCAATTCAGGCATCGCTGACGGGACATATGGTTCTGGCGACACTGCACACCAATGATGCTGCCGGAGCGGTGACCCGATTGGTGGACATGGGAGTGGAGCCTTATCTTATCAGCTCATCGTTGGAGGCGGTATTGGCGCAGCGTCTGGTTCGAAAAATTTGCCGCCACTGCCAAGAAAACTATGCGCCCACCGCAGCGATTCTGGAACAATTGGACGTGGATGTTGATTGGCTGAGGGGCCGAAGTTTCAGTAAAGGAGTCGGTTGCGAACGATGCAGTCAAACGGGATATCATGGTCGAATGGGACTGTTTGAATGGCTTCCGATCAGTGATACCTTTCGGGAAGAAATTACCGGAACGAGCTCAACTCTCGATCTGCGGAACCTAGCGTTAAAGAACGGCATGCGGACTTTGCGGGAAGCGGGTTTAGAGGCATTGGTCGAGGGCAGGACAACGGTGCAAGAGGTGCTGCAATACACGTAAACAGGAACCATGCCTACTTTCACTTATACCGCGATAGACGCAAATACCGGGCGCGAGGAAACGGGGGTCTCCAGCGGATCCACTTCTGCGCAGGTGACGCAGGAATTGAAAGCAAAGGGGTTATTTCCGACTCGAGTGGAACCGGTCAAAAAATCGGACGAAGCGGGCCCCCAGAAAAGGGATCGGGCGGGTGCGACCTCGAGTGACTCTCAACTACACCGCTCATGGAGTCTACCAGGCATGGCGGTGGTGAGTGGCAAGGAGTTGACAATTTTCACGCGGCAACTTGCGACGCTGGTCAAGGCGGGAATGCCGATTTTACGAGGACTGGAAGTGCTGGCGCGCCAACAGCGGATTCCGGCTTTCAAAAAGATCGTCGAACAAATGGCGGAGACAATTCGAACCGGAGGAAGTTTGTCGGACAGCGTGGCGCAGAATGAGAAGATATTTAGCCGTCTTTACTTGAATATGGTGAAAGCCGGCGAAGCCAGCGGAGCGCTCGACGTGGTGTTACAACGACTGGCGGAGTTCATGGAAAAAACGCAAAAAATTAAGGGTAAAGTGCAGGCGGCCATGACCTACCCTTTGATCATCATGGCGGTTGCTTTGGGGGTCGTTGGGGCATTGATCGTTTTTGTCATTCCTCGTTTCGAGAGCATTTTTACGAATATGCTGAAGGGACAGCCTCTCCCCAAGTTGACGCAGTTCGTGCTTGGTTTGAGTGAATTGGTGCAGAATCACTTACTCATTTCGGGCGGGGCGGTTATCGCGTTCGGATTTGGTATTCGCTCCCTCGGACGAACGACCAAGGGAGCTCGGATTTGGGATCGACTATTGTTGCTGACACCCGTGCTGGGGGATCTCGTTTTGAAAGCGACGGTCGCCCGATTTACGCGGACGCTGGGCACCCTATTATCGTCCGGAGTTTCTATTCTCCAAGCGCTGCAGATTACCCGAGATACCGCGGGGAATGTGCATGTGGCGGAAGCAGTCGACGTGGTGCAGGCCAGAGTAAAAGCGGGTGAGGGGATTGCTCGTCCCTTGGAATCGACCGGGGTCTTTCCAGCCATGGTTTCGAGTATGATCGAAGTGGGCGAGGAAACGGGAAAACTTCCGGACATGCTGGATCGAGTGGCGGATACTTATGAGGAAGAGGTCGACAATGCGGTGAATGCGCTGACCTCGATTTTGGAGCCTGTAATGATTGTGCTGATGGCGGTCGTGGTAGGCACGATAGTCATCGCGCTATTTTTGCCTCTCGTGCGAATCATCGAAACGCTCAGTTAGTCAGACGGAAGGCTATTCCATTTGCTCTGAGCGAGCGGCAGGCAAGGGGGTCGTTAGCAGCGACGTGCTGAGCCCGTGAAGTCGTTCGCTGAACGATTCCGATTCCGCGGTGGTGCGAAGCGCGCGTTGAACCATGCCCATTTTGGCATCGAGATTATCGATCATGGAAACAAATACCGCCTCCGGCGTGGCGGCCCATGCGGCGGCGCCCCAAGCGGGCTCTCCTTGGTGGCTAAGAACGATGTGTTCGAGCCGTTCGAGGCGATCTTCATCGAGACGGGCGCGTAGGCCTGCTTTGCGGGCCAACTGGTAGCCGAGGACCACATGCCCCTGGAGAATGCCTTTGCGAGAGCGTCGGGCGCCTAGAGCCCCCTCATATTCGATTACTTTGCCAGTGTCGTGGACTAGGATTCCAGCCATCGCTAAATCGGGGTCAACCTCTCGATAAAGCGGAAGAAGTGCTTTAGCCGCGCGAGCCATGTGCAGCGTGTGTTCGAGCAACCCATAGCGGTAAGCATGATGCATGGCGATCGCAGCGGGGGCGGTGCGGAACTGTTCACCAATTTCCTCGAATACGGAACGAACGGTCAGGCGTAGTTCTTCATGTTGAATGCTCTCAATGAATTCGCCAAACTCCTGCCACATTTCGGTCGGGTCTTCTGGGGGAACTTCGACTAAATTCGCGAGAGCATCACTGGACTCCAGTTGCTCATCGGGAATCACGGCGATCGCACCCAAACGGGGAGAAAAGCGACCCTGGTAAGATTCAACTTTACCATCGACCTGAAGCACGGAGCCTTCGGCGAGTTGGGCTAGCCGATCGAAGCTGGGGTGATCGTTGAAAACGGTGGCTGAAAAACTGCCAGAACGGTCGCCAAACTCGATGGAGAGGAAAGCATTGCCGTTCGAGGCGGTCTTGGGTGTGACCTTGCGAACGAGCAGGAGGGCGGCGAAGGGGCGACCGCTATCCAAGGTCTTCAGTTCGGCAACGGTGAGGGAAGGGGAATCAGCCATGGGTTTTTACCAGTTTGGTGAATGATTTGAAAAATGGATGGGAGGTGTCGTGTAACATAGCGTAAACGACGGTTTCTAAGGGAAGCACGTGAGCGCCCAGCCGCTTCAGGGCATCGAGAGCGGCGAGAGCATCGTGGGGGCGCCGGGCTCCGCAGGCATCGCTCAAGATGGTGACGGCGATATCTTGGTTAAGCGCATCAATGGCGGTTTGATAGATGCAAATGGGCGTCTCCAATCCGCAAAGGATGAGGTGCTCAACTTCGTGGGACTGCAGCTGACTCGAGACCGCCTCGTCGGCGAGAGCAGAGAAAGTCGTCTTGGCAAATACAGGGGCATCGCCAGCGGCTTCGGCGATGGAGCCAATAGTCGGGCCACGTTTTGCGGGGACTTGTTCGGTCAGGACCGCGGATAGTCCCAGTCCTCGTGCGCTTTGGAGGGCGAGTTGGCACCGGTTGATAATCGAATCTCGGTCGGCGATAGAATCAAGAAAGGCGGATTGCATATCGATACACAAAAGCAGTGCACCGGGGACTTCAGAGTCGGGCATAGGATGGATTTGTTAAAATAGGGTTCAGACGGGGTTGGACATTAACCGAAGTAGCGTTGTTGGGCTTTTACTTGCACGAACCTTTTTTCGGGCAAGACGTAAGCGGTTAAATGGCCGCCCATTACGCAGGCGGTATCGATGCCGACGGACCACTTAAGTTTGTAGATCTCGGGGCGAGGAGTGTGCCCATAGACCACGAAAGGAGGACCGTGCCACAGGTCAGCCCAGAGAACACCTTGAGGGCAATCTGCTCGTTTGTGGCCTCGTCCGGCCTCATCGACGACTTGGATTCGAGTCACGATCTCGCGGAGCTGTTTACGCCAGGGAGTGCCGGGTTCAAATCCACCGTGAACAAAGACGGTATCGATCAACGGCTCGTAATGAGTGGTTTTAAACGTCTCTAAAAACTCCCGGTCCTGCGGGCGAAGCAGAGCGAGGGTACCGGCATCCGTTTCCTTGAGCTTGGTCGTTTCTCCGGAACGCCGATATTCGAGTAAGCGCAATTCGTGATTTCCCAGTAGCGGGATGCAATCGTATCGCCGGACTATATCGAGCACTTGGAGCGAATCCGGGCCACGATTTATTAAGTCTCCTAGGAGGATTAGGCGATCTTCCGACGTCACCTCAAGACGCTCCAGCAAGCTGGTGAGTTCTTGGGGGCAACCGTGGATGTCGCCAATCGCGATGATGCGTTTCGTCATGAGCAAATGAAAGTATGCGGGAATTTGCTAGCATCACGATCTTGCACGCGTAGACAAGGAATCCATGGATTTGAATCTGCCGGGTCTAGCCACGACATGTTATGTGACAGGTGAAGCGTTCGCCGAAGACGAGCGGGTGATGAGTCTTCTGGTCAGATCAGAAGCAGAAAACACCGTTTTACGTTTCGACGTGAAGTCAGAAGCACTGGAATCATTTGAAGCACCGGGCCGCATTGCCTGTCGCTGGTTTCAAAAGTTCAAACCGCGAGTGGAGAACGAAAACCCGGAACGAGACCTGAAGCTCACCGCGGAGAACCTTTTTCTTACCCTCGCTGACCCCGCAAATGAACTTAACGAAGAAGACGCGAGATTGGTGCAGTTCTTGGCCTTGATGATGGAGAGGAAGCGGCTAATCAAACCTAAGGGGATGTCTCAAGACGGAGAGAGGACCGTATACGAGCATCGTGGCACCAAAGACCGCTACGAAGTGCGGATGGATAATTTGGATCCGGCGTTCTTTATCGCGGTGCAGGAGCAGCTGTCGGTTTTGGTGGGTTCTCCTAGCGACGGCGTTACCGACACAGATAGTGGAGTTGCTGGAGCGAACCCTGAGCTCCCCTTAGGAACCTAAACCTCTGTTGGCAAATGGATTTAAGACTCAGCCCTCATGAAGTTTAATCGTGAATTTCTGCTGGCGGAGAGAGGGGGATTGGTTGGCCTGATGGGCCAATCCCGGCGGGACCATTGCGATGCAATGTCCCATCTCGCTACGCTCGTCGAACCCCGAGGGTTCTCATCCCCCTAGTCTTGGTTCGGTTCACTGGGCCCATGAGCGGTTGAATATTCAACGCTAGTGACCCGTCCTGCTGGCGGAGAGAGGGGGATTGGTTGGCCTGATGGGCCAATCCCGGCGGGACCATTGCGATGCAATGTCCCATCTCGCTACGCTCGTCGAACCCCGAGGGTTCTCATCCCCCTAGTCTTGGTTCGGTTCACTGGGCCCATGAGCGGTTGAATATTCAACGCTAGTGACCCGTCCTGCTGGCGGAGAGAGGGGGATTCGAACCCCCGGAAGGGTTTAACCCCTTCAACGATTTAGCAAACCGTCGCTTTAGACCACTCAGCCATCTCTCCCGAGCAGGTCGCGAAGGCAAAATTTCCCAAGCCCAAAGAGCAAGGCGAATTCTTCCAAAACACCGGGAAATTTAGTCTTGGTCGTCGTCGTCCGAGGGACGTTCAAGTTCCTCTCGACATTCATTCATCACTCGGAGCCAGATTTCACGAAGATCAAACAGGCGCGGAGTGGCATGTTTTCGATAGTTTTCTAAGGTTGGGCTCCCTGCTTCCGTTTTGTTGAGTAGAGCAAAACAGGCGTTCAGTTCCCGGAGGGCGCGCTTGAGCAGGCTAATCGCCATCGCGTAGTCGCCAAAATCCAAAGCCGCGATAGCAAACATCGATTGTTGCTCAGCGCGATGGAGCAATGACTGAAATTCAAGGGCCGTCTTTTGCGGAACGTTATCAACCCGTTCTGCGATTCGTTGCCACCGGTGGGTGAGAGTAAGAAAAATCCCTTTAGTCGCGATAAAGACGGGATTTTTGTGCAGGGTGTAAGGATCGGTTTCCCGCTCTTCGCCCGTGCTGGAGGGCTCGTTGAAAATCTCAATGCTGTCCGCCGGGGGTTCAAAATCTACGTCGCTACTCCAACTGTCCTCATCCCACCCCATGCGATGAGCGGCCTCGTCGAGGCGATCGTTACGACCGTCAAGTTGTTCGTAAAAGCCGATATAGCGATGAATCATTTCATCTTGCTCGCGAAGATAATGCTCCCAGTCGAATTCATTCCACGCGAGTTCTCCGCGATCTTCCCAATCGTTTTCAGAAGGGCTGTCAGAATCAAAATTACTCATTCGTATAATTTGGCGATAACCATTGGGAATCGTGGAGTTCTCGACCTGAAACGCAATTTAAAACCCTAAACGATGAATTGAAAACATTGTAGATTGCGGCGACTAGAATGTAGAAACTAAGTTTCATCATCTATTTATGGCGGAAGTAATCCATCAAATCGTTCATTTTTCGGGGCACGTTCAAGGCGTTGGGTTCAGGTTCAACGTGTCGCAGATTGCCAAAGAATATGATGTGTGTGGATTTGTGCGAAACTGTCCCGATGGTCGGGTCGAACTCCAGATAGAGGGAGAAGAGAGCGAATTAACCGATTTTGTCGCGATGATTAGGGAACGTATGCACGGATATGTGCGTAATATTGAAAAATCTCTAAAGCGACGAGATCCTCAGTTTAGTGGGTTTAATATTCGTTAGATGATGAGTGCCCCCGTTTTGACTTTTGCGGGAGTGACCAAGGACTTTCGTCTGGGTTGGCGGAATTACCGCGTCAGAGCGATCGATGACTTTTCACTGACGGTTGGGTCGGGGCACATTTTTGGATTACTCGGGCCCAATGGGTCGGGGAAAAGCTCGGTTCTCAAGATCGCGGCCGGATTAATTTTACCCGACAGTGGTGTGTGCGAGGTTAAGGGAGAGGCGGCGAATCGACGAGGGCCAGCAGTCAGGATTGGGTTTCAGCCGGAAAACGGGGGCGTTTATCACCACCTCTCCGCGCGAGAATCGCTCGAGTGGTTCGGTGGGATAAGTGGTCTCCCCAAACTGGTTGCTCGTAAACAAGCGAGGGATTTGTTGGCTCAATTTGAGTTAATCGAATCGGCGGATCGGCAGGTCGGTTCATTCTCCAAGGGCATGCGACAACGTCTGGGGATTGCTCAAGCACTGGTGCACCGGCCAGAGATATTACTCTTGGATGAACCCTTTTCGGGTTTGGATCCGCTCGCCGTTCGAGGGTTGATCGCAATCTTAAGAAGGCTCTCTGGCGAAGGGGTCGCGATGCTGCTCACCTCTCACCTGCTAGGGCGGGTCGAGGACCTGTGTGACTCAGTGGGGCTTTTGCATCGCGGGCGACTGCTCATCCAAGGGACTCTGGCTGAGGTTAAAGGAGGAGCGGGTCGACAAATGGATGACGTATTTATTCAGCATATGGAGTCGGCGGGCGGGGAGGCTAGCTGTAGTTATGAGGGGGGGCGATGAGGGTATTTCTATTGGTGGCGCGATCGACTTTTACGGAAATATGGCGGCAGCCGGCGCTGCTGATTTTGATGTTTTTAGGGGCCCTGGGCACTGGCGGGGGCTGGTGGTGGCGTGAATTCAATTTCGGCGAAAACGAGGCGCGATTTTTACTCAATTTCGGGGGAGGGATGCAGGGGCTGATCGGGGCGCTTTTTTGCATCGTGGCAGTGGCTCAAACCTGGTCGCGAGAATTTGAACGAAGAACCGCGGTCGTTCTGCGTTCCAGATCCATCAGCCCGTTTGCGCTGGTCGCGGGGAAATCTGCGGGGATTTGGTTGGTGGCAGCACTCTTTATCGCACTTTCAACGGTGTGGTTGGCCTTTCTATTAATCGGAAAGGCCAACGCCGAATTATGGGGCGTATTTTGGGCCGAGACGATCGTGAGAGCGGGTAAACTGGCACTGATCACCGCGTTCACTTCGTGGTTCGCCTCTTACGGAAAGAGCGCAACCTTTGTCATATTGGCAAGTTGGGCGTATTTGCTATTGGGAAACTTGCATGGTCTGATTGATGGGCAGCAGACTGGGGGGAAGGTGCTGCGGTTGCTGGTGCCTGATCTACGTTGGATTGACGTGGTGGCGCCCCCGGAGCACTTCGCTCAACTGACTCAGTTCGTCGGAGCCCGTCTTCTGGTCCTTGGGGTCTATACCGTGATATTTTTGATGTTGGCATCATGGAGCTGGAGTCGACGTGAAGATTAACCGGAACGCTTGGTGGCACGGAATAATGTGTGGGGGCGCAATCGCGTTAGGCAGTGTCACCACCGCTCCTTTGACCCCAAGCCGTGTCGTGGGCAATGAGTACGAAGCGGGTTTTGAGCCTCATCTAGATTTGAGCACAGAGTCGCAGCTGAATAGCGCGATTTGGGGCCGTTTTGGCGGCCTTCTGGCCGATTTTGCTTGGATAAAGGTCTATCGGGCGTGGGCGAGGAAAGATCTGCCGGAGTTAAGAGTCAGTCTCAAGCGCGTAAGGGCGTTGAATCCCCACGGGGTCGGGTTTTGGCTCAACGGGGCGAGAATGCTTGGTTACGATGCCACCGCTTGGCGGCAGAGAGAGGCGGGGAAGGAATTTGAGAGCTCGATTCGGTTGGAGCAACTATCCGAGGCGATTTTGTTCCTGGGCGACGGTAGGATCCTTAACCCTGGGCGCTACGAGTTTGGACTGGAAGAAGCGGTGTTACGAATGCGACTAGCGGGAGATCTGTCAGGTGCAGTGGCCGAGCTGGAGTCGATTGAAGAAATGCCGAACCTGCCGTATTTCGTTGGTCGCGTTCGGGGTGAGTTGTTGGTCCGATTAGGGCGCAAGGAAGAGGCGCTGGCTTGGCTACGGAATTTTGAGCAAACACTCCCGAGGGCGGACTTAGACGCTCAGCATGAAGTCGTCACGCAGCGGATTCGAGACTTGGAACGGTCGATTGAAGGACTCGAATGAGGTGACTTGTGACTTTGACACTGCTGACACTGCAGTTTGACTGCTCATTTCCCATTCGCTGTGTCAAACGAACTTCTATTTCTCTTCATTGGTCTTGTATTACTTTGGCTGCCGCGTGGTTGGCTACGAATTGGCAAACCTAGTGTGACCACGAAACGACTCTTAAACCGGGACGAAGAGGTTGATCGTCAACGGCAGCCTTCAGATCACTCGCTTTGGATTGGAGATGAATTCAAACGAATGCGAAATTGGCTGGATCTTTTTCGCGGACTCGCGGGGGGGGCGGCCGTCGTGTATGCTTTACCGGTTTTAGTGGATCAACTCATGGGGGTGCCAGGGAGCTCTCAAGCAAAGCTCGTGATCGGACTCACGGGAGGACTGTTCTTGGCCGCGACTATGATTCAAATGATTCGAATCGAAGAGCGTTTGAGCTTAACCCCGCCGATTTTCTTTCTAGCTGGAATCAGTTTTGCGCTGCTGGGGCCGAAAACTGGATTAATCGCGTTCCTGGCGATATGGGCGATCAACGTCGCGCTTCCGAATCCCTCTATATTTATGTCCGTTTACGGAACATTAATTATTTTGCTAGGAATTGGGTTGGGAGCTGGACGACTAGAAAGCCTTTTGATGGGTGGATTATTCGTTTTGCCGCCGTTTGTCGCGATAATGTTTAAACGACGATTAACTGGAATTAAGAAGAGAAAAAAAATCGTCGTTCGATGAGCTTGGGGTCTCGAGCTGGCAGTTCGGTTTGGTGGGAGGCCGCACGACCACGAACTTTACCCGCCGCGGTTGCACCGGTGTTAGTGGCAAGCGCGCTTGCGTGGCGAGATGGCGGCTTTCAAATCAGCGCCGCTCTAATTTGTTTGGCATTTTCTCTTCTGATCCAAATCGGAACGAATTTTGCGAACGACTATTATGATTTTGTCAAAGGGGCAGATACCGTCGAACGGGTAGGACCGAGAAGAGCGGTTGCGGCGGGCTTGATCGCTCCGCCGGTCATGCGTCGAGCCATGATCGGGGTGTTCGTCGTCGCGTTTTTGGTGGGCCTGGCGCTCCTGCCATTTGGGGGTTGGCCGCTTTTGATCGTGGGCGTGACTTCGATCGTGTGCGGGGTTCTTTATACCGGTGGGCCCTACCCACTCGCTTATCACGGATGGGGTGATGTTTTCGTATTTGTCTTCTTCGGGCTGGTTGCCGTCACGACGACCTATTTTGTGCAGTGTGGCAGTATATCCGAGGAAGCTTGGGTGGTGGGCGTCGGCATCGGCGCGTTGGCGACCAATATTCTGGTGGTAAACAATTATCGAGATATCGAAACGGACCGCAAAGCGGGCAAACGCACGTTGGTCGTTCGTTGGGGGCGTGGATTTGCCCAGATCCAATTTATATTGGCGCATCTATTGATGATACTCTCGGTCGTGCTTCTCTGGAAGCGGGGGTATCTGGGCGACGTCGGGACGGCGGCCTTATTGGTCTTTCTACTGATCGTCGCATTTCTTCAGTTAATGAAATTGAGACGCTCGGAGACGGCGTTGGAGTTGATTGTGTTACTAGGATCAACGGGACGTCATGTTGCCCTGACCGCGGTATTCGTGGCAGTGGCTCTGGTTTGGTCGGGGCAAATGCGCTAGCACAAAAAAGACGCAGCCGGGAGCTGCGCCTTAAAAGTGAGGGGTGAGAAGTTTTTACCGATAAAATCTAGAGATGAGCGGTCAGCTTCTCTTTGAGTGCATCCTTCGAAGTCATACCCACGATTTGCTCGACGACTTTTCCCCCTTTGAAAAGAAGGAGGGTCGGAATTGCACGGACTCCATATTCGGCGGAGATAGCGTCATTGTCATCGACGTTCACTTTGGCGATCGAAGCGCTATCCCCAAGTTCGGTTGAAAGTTCCTCCAGAATAGGAGCAATCGCCTTACAGGGACCGCACCAAGGCGCCCAGAAATCGACGAGGACTGGTTTTTCGCCGCTGATAGCGGTTGAGAAGGTGGATGAATCGAGGTTGGCGATGTTTTCTGACATAAGAGATTTAAAATTAAAGTTCAGTAAAAAGGAGGATGGCGAATCCCACAGAAGAGAGAGCGGCTAGAGCTGCGAGTGCCGGTTGCCATATCGGAATGTAGAGAGGACCGATGTCATCTTCAAATTCCGGCAAGGGCGAAACAAATTTACGAGGCGAACGACTGAGCTTGGAATAATCGTCGGGCACGTTTGAGAGTTTGAATTTATTGAGGAGTAGATTTCTGGACGATTTCCGCGAGTTCTTTCCGGTCAACGGTTTCGAGGTGTTTGTCGCGGCGCTTCAATTCTTCGAATGTTTTCAGGGTGGTTTCCGTCATCCGGTCGTGGGTCTCGGCGGAGCCGCCGACTAGGACGAACTTATCTCCTTGAGTAATTCGTTTATGGCCATCTTTGCCATCAAGGCCAACACCAATCAGGCCGGCATTTTTCGCAGGTCGGGTAGAGGGAGAAGATTCTTCAGCGGAGGAGCTCACGATGTTACGGTGTTAAGTTCGACCGACGTTTCAAGCGGGATATCCACTTCACGGGTTTCGCAAATGATATCGGTGAATGCCTCATTTTGTCGGACACGCAGCTTACCCATGCGAGTCAGCTCCAAAACGGCGAGGAAAGTAGCCACGAGGAGTCGGACGGTAAGCGGACCGGTGAAAAGCTCGGAAAACACGAAAGAACGTTCAGTTTCGATTTTAGTGAGCAACCATTCCATCTGGTCGGCCACAGTCACTTGTTCGTCCTGAATCTCGCCAACAACGAGCTTTTCGGAAAGCCGGCGGAGCACCATATTTAATGCATTCCATAGTTCCACTCGGTCGACAGGTTGTAGCGGTCGGTCTGACTGAGGCACGGTCAGGCGGGAAACATGGCGAGCGAGTAGGCCCTGCTGAAACTCAACCAATCGATTGAGTTCCACCGCGGCTTCTTTAAATTTTTTGTATTGGAGCAACTGATGAACTAGCTCCCAACGCGGATCGATTCCGTCTTCATCACTTCCTTCGGTATCTATCGCGGCGAGCCCCCGGGGCAGTAACATACGGCTCTTAATCTCCATCAAGGTTGCCGCCATGACGAAGAAATCCCCGGCAACCTCGAGGTCGAGTTCCTTCATCGAATGCAGCACTTCGATATATTGAGCGGTCACCGAAACGATCGGTATATCGTAAATATCGAGCTCGTTTTTCCGAATAAGAAAAAGCAGTAAATCGAGTGGTCCCTCGAAGACGGGAAGTTTTATACGATAATCTGAATCTGGAACCACGGTTGATTTGAGGTTTAGCGGCGGATTTCTCTCCGCAACAAAAAACCGCTCTGCTCGAATCGCTAGGAGGATTCTCGGCGGAAGGCCGCGACGAAAAATGCATCAGAATCTAGGTCTGCGGGGAGGCGACTGAGTTGGCCCGTCTTCACGATGGCGCCGGTTTTTAGGTCAATCAAGGGCAGCGGATAAAACTCGGGATTCGCTGAGGAGAATCGGGCGACGACGGCTTCGTTTTCAGTGCGACAGAGTGAGCAAGTCGTGTAGATTAAAAGTCCGCCGGAAGCGACATGGGCCGAAAACCGGCCCAAAAGCTCAAGTTGTTTGGCCGCCGCCCGTTTGATACTTTCCGGATTGGTGGTCCACTTGAGGTGAGGGGCGCGGCGCCACGTGCCCGACCCTGAACAGGGGGCATCGACCAAGACGCCGTCAAATGTGCCTTGGGGCTGGGTTTCGACGGAGACATTTGGGAGTCGTGCCCGCTGCACTCGTTGTTCCAATTCCTGGAGGGCGGCGAAGCGGATGTCGTGGGCGGTTACGCGGCCGGTGTGTTCGAGTAACCGAGCAAGTTGAAGCGTTTTCCCTCCTGCTCCCGCGCAGGCGTCTAGCCAATGGCCCTGCCATGGTTTCGAAATCGAATGGAGGAGCGAATGGGAACCGATATCTTGAATCTCGAAGAGGCCGCGGCGGAATGCCGTGGTGTTCTGCAATGAAACATTGCCCCCAATTTTCCAAGCGTTGCTCAGGACGGGAGAAGGGGCGTGGGGTATTTGGAGTGCCGTGAACTCGTCCGAGACTAATTGGGGATCATCGGTTTGGATGCGGATCCAGAGGGGGGCGCGACTAAGTAGAGACTGGAGATGGGGCGATTTAAGCGCGGCTGGGCATTCTTGCGCGACCCAAGCTGGGAGCAGCGAGGTCTCGGCGGCCGGAACTGGCGGCGGATTTGTCTTAAACGTGGCGATAAATAGTGAGGTGGCAGGAATCTCCTCGGCGAAGGTTGCCACATGGCTGACCAAGTCATCGTCCGATAGTTGATCGATATCAGGGATCGTTCGCCACGCGGTGTAAGCCAGTTCACGGTAGAATTTGCGGTCGCGACTTCCGGCTCGACGTTCGGCGAGCCAGTGGGCGAGGAGTCGGGGTTGGGCGGGATCGGAGTGCCAGAGCGGACGCAGCAAATGCATCAGCTCGAGGAACAGTCGGCGTTGGTTTTCGACTCGGCTCACGTAATCAGAAGCGAATGGCTTCGAGGACGAGGTTGAACCCAAAGTCACTTTCGCGGCGGGGACCTTCAAAAAAGGAAATTTCGTAGCCGACTACCCAGCGATTCGCAATGGTTTGGCGGACGCCATAGGTTTGCTCAACGAATCGGTTTCTGCGCGAATCGAAGTGAATTTGTAAGTAACCCTCGTAGACCTCGTTTAAGCGATAGGCGAAGCCGCCGACAAATTCTTGAATATCGGAAGCGAGGTAATGATTGGCGAATTGCACGCTCCAGAGGTCTGCGCTGCGAAAGTTAATTGAGGTATTGAATTCCTCCACTTTCCAGTCGCCAGGACGCACTCGGTAGTAGGTCGAAAGATCTAAAAAAGGGGCCGGCGTAAGATGAAGTTCGGAATGAAGAGATGAAAGCGTGGGTTGCCCAGGCGTTCGGTCGAAACGGGAGTCAATGGCGAGATTAACTGAAGCCAGATCACGAGAGCCGTAATCTGGGTCCCGAGTTTGAAGTCGCTGCTCCAATTCAAACCTCAGCGTGTTAGTGGCAGTGAGGTCATCAATTTGGCGGCGGGAACCGAGAGCAAGCGGTTCGAGGTAGGTCGCAAAAACGCGGCGATCAATTTGGGGGATATATTTTTGCCCTTGGTCAGCTTTGGGGATATAGCGGTAGGAAAGACGCGGCGTCACGAGATGGCGTAATCCATCGATACCCCAGCGTTCATTTTGGTAATCAAATGCCGCACTGGCGTGAAGTTCGGAATCGAAACCGAACTCGGCGAGTCCACGAGTGTAGTTGTCGCGGCCGCCCATGGCGCTGGCGTAGTGAGTGAGTCGAATGCCGGCGACGGGATTGAAGCTCAGCCATGACTCCGGTCGCCAAGGACGGGTGAGTGCGTAATAGAGATCAAACCGTTCTGAACTCGTCTCAATTACACTGCCGGGAGGGTTATCGCGAAGCACCGAGATCGACGTGTGCAGCTCGTGGATGAATCCTTGACCGAGAGCAGAAGGCAGAAGATCAAACGTCAACTCTGGCAAGCGCTGACGCACCTGATGATAGGGATTCGGTTGAGCCCGAAAGAACAGCCCCGTGACGGTATTTTCGCTCGTGTAGAGTAATTCCGCGAAAGTATCGGGGGTCTGCACGGGAAAAAAATCCCGGGCGCGGAAGTCGCGCAGAACTTCGGAATCGCTCCAGTAATTGACCTCGGCGTTGAGCGTGAGGTTTTCGCCGATGGACTGCTGATGGGACCATTCAACGAGGCCACGATCCGGTTGAATTGGGCGGCCGAGAATGTCGGCGAGGCGCCTGCCGGAGTCATGAATATAACCCGTGATAAGTTTGCCGTTGGTCTGGCCGAAAGGTGAGGTGAACTCGTAGGAAGACGAAGGCCCCGCCATGACGCCTCGTTTGGAATAGAGTCCAATATCCGCCCCCACTCGAAGTTCCGCACTGACGGGCGCACGAGCACCGATGAGGACGTTTGCGCCGAGCCTACTGTTATAGCCGGCTTCAAACGTGATATCATCCACCCAAGGGATGTCGGTGGGAAGCGGGGTCGAGGGAAACGGGATGGGTTGCCAACGCCCGAGACCGAGACGGCCACCCTCCGCTTGAATGCGATTCCGCTCTGGATAGTAGGTGAATTTTCGAGCGGAGAAAGTGGGCGCCCACGGGTGCGGTTCACCGAAGCTGGCTTGGGCGTTGGTGAAAGTGAGTTGCTGGGCATCTCCCTCGAGCACATCGCCAGAAATGAAGATCGGAGACTGGCCAAACCTCAGGTCTTGCACGGCAAAGCTACGGGTTTCGATTTCGTAAGTTAATTCAGCCGCCAAAAGCCGTAAACCACCCCGTTGAAGCTCGGCATTACCGCGGGCGACGACGGTATTCGTCTTACGATTCCAGCGCAGTTCGTCGGCGATAAGCAGGACATTGCTGATGGTGGCACGGGCGTTCCCGCTGTAAATGGCTTCACCTGATTCGAAATCTACTTCGAGTTTATCGGCGGTCAGCTGCGGGGGAGCAGTCGCGGCGCGCTCCGCTTGAGCAACAGCTGACCCGCACGGGAATGCCATCAAACAGAGTAAAACCGGCCATGATTTCAGCGAAAATCGACGCATACCGGACGGAGCAAAGGAACAGCCCGGATCAGAAGCAAGCCGCTGATGCTAAATGGGAGATGCGATAACCGCTGATTTGCCGTTCCAGAGCTCGACGGAGTGCAAAACACCTCTCACACTCCGATGACTCCTTAAGTTTGTGATTACTAAAAAAGCTCAAATCAAAGCTCTCGTCGACGCGCGGGAGGCCGATCCTCACTCAGTTCTCGGGATGCATCCCGGTAAAAAAGGCCGATCCGCTGGACTCATCGTTCGAGCTTTTTTAAAAGGCGTGACGGCTTGCGAAGTCGTTGAGTTGGAGACCGGAGAGGCGACGGCGCTGGAACTGATTGCGGCAGAGGGATTATTTGAGGGTTTTGTGCCACGGAGGAAGACGGTTTTCGGGTATCAACTGCGGGCGCACTATCCGACCGGCGATATTCGCCAGTTTTACGATCCTTATGGTTTCTTGCCCACGTTGGGCGAGCAGGACCTCTACCTCTTCAACGAAGGGAACGAGCATCGCATCTACACCAAGCTAGGTGCGCATATTCGCACGGTCGAAGGAGTGTCAGGCGTGTCATTTGCGGTTTGGGCACCCAGTGCGAAACGGGTTTCCGTCGTGGGAAACTTCAACCAGTGGGATGGGCGTTACTTCCCGATGAGACCGCTCGGGAATTCGGGCGTTTGGGAGTTATTCATTCCGAGTTTGGGCGAAGGGGAACTCTACAAATACGAAATTCTGAATCAGCGGGATGGACTCTTGGTCAAGACGGATCCTTACGGGACTTATTTTGAGGCGCCTCCGGGAAATGCATCGATCGTCCACAATACGAGAAAACACGATTGGCAGGACGGCCAGTGGATCAAGGACCGGGAAGCAAACGCCAAGAACATTGATCGACCGATTTCCATCTACGAGGTGCACCTCGAATCATGGAAACGGAAAATTACCGATGGCGGGCGGCTCTTCAACTATCGCGAACTCGCTCCGATGTTGGCGGACTATGCATTGGAAATGGGCTTCACTCATATCGAGACCATGCCGTTGGCCGAGCACCCATTTTCGGGGTCTTGGGGCTACCAGGTGACGGGGTTTTATGCGCCCACCCAGCGTTTTGGAACACCGGATGATTTTGCCTATTTTGTCGACCATCTGCACTCGAAGGGAATTGGCATTATCCTCGACTGGGTTCCGGCGCACTTTCCGCGGGACAGTTTTGCGCTGGCAGAATTTGATGGCACCCATCTTTACGAACACGCCGATCCGCGGCAGGGGGCGCATCAGGATTGGGGGACGTTAATTTTTAATTTCGGTCGACACGAAGTGCGGGGATTTCTCGTGGCGAATGCTTTGGCTTGGCTGGATCGATACCACATCGATGGGCTCAGAGTGGATGCCGTCGCTTCCATGCTGTATCTCGATTACTCTCGAGAGGAGGGAGAATGGATCCCGAACAAACATGGCGGCAGAGAGAATCTTGAAGCGATTGATTTTCTGCGAGAGACCAACCGGTTGGTGCATGATTACTACCCGGGTGTGCTTATGATTGCGGAAGAGTCCACCGCATTTGCGGGGATCAGTAAACCGGTAGAAGAGGGCGGAGTTGGTTTCGACTTCAAGTGGAACATGGGGTGGATGCATGACACGCTGCGCTACTTCGAGAAGGAACCGATTCATCGTAAGTGGCACCAGAATGATCTCACATTTGGCGCGCTCTACCAATGGTCAGAGAATTTTGTGACCGTGTTTTCCCACGACGAAGTGGTGCACGGCAAAAACTCGATGCTCTACAAGATGGGCGGATGGCACATCCCGGAAAAAGCGGCGAACCTTCGGGCGTTGTATGCCCACATGTGGGCGTGGCCCGGAAAGAAGTGTCTGTTCATGGGATGTGAATTCGGCCAATCCCGCGAGTGGGCGTATGCCGGATCATTGGATTGGCATTTGTGCCAATATTTGGATCATGAAGGGATTCGTTTGTTGGTTCGGGATCTTAATAAACTTTACCTTTCTGAGCCGGTCTTGGGGTGCAATGACTTGGATCCGGAAGGATTCCGGTGGGTGGCAGCTCACGATACCGAAGGCAGTGTCATTTCGTTTATTCGTCAGGATAAAACGGAAGAGACGTTGTTTCTGGTCGTCGGTCACTTCGCTCCGCAGGTCAAAGAGTCCTACCGGATCGGAGTGCCTAGACGCGGTCGCTGGGCGGAAGTGCTGAACTCCAACAGCGAGTATTATGGTGGCACCGGCGTCGGCAACGGCGGTGAGGTGCATTCGGTCGATGTAGAGACTGACGGAATGGCCCAAAGTCTTGAACTGACCGTGCCTCCCCTGAGTACGACGATCTTCAAGTGGTCGGCTACCTAGGATCCAAGTCGATCAATTGCCGGGCGGTTGATCGAGGAATAACGACTCCGGAACAACTCTCACCGCCGTTCACTTGGAGAACGGCGATTTAAATATCGATCCCCGAGGACATTCAGGGACCGCGGATATTCCCAAAACAGCAGGGATCGCCTCTATTTACCAGTTAGCGACTGCGTCCGCAAAGGCAGTCCGATCAGTCGCTTTGTAAAATGCGGTGCCGGCGACAAAAGTGTCGGCGCCGGCGGCGGCACAAATAGGCCCGGTGCGGAGGTCGACCCCTCCATCCACTTCGAGACGAAAGTCCAAATTTCGCTCGCGACGCCATTGATCGATTTGGCGGAGTTTTGGAGCCATGTCTTCACGAAAGCTCTGGCCCCCAAATCCAGGTTGAACGGTCATGACGAGGACGAGATCAACGGCATCGAGTAAATGTTCGATGGCAGTCGCAGGGGTGTCAGGATTGAGCACAATACCGTTTTGGCAGCCGAGTGCGCGAATCTTGGTGAGGGTCTCGGCGTGATCGTAGGCCGGCTCAATATGAATACTGATCAGGTCGGAACCAGCTTGGGCAAATGCCTCGATGTAGCGATGCGGTTCGGACAGCATCAAGTGGGTGTCGAAAAAGAGGGAAGACAATGAATCCTGTCCACGAAGTGCAGCGACGGTTCCAGGTCCGAAAGTCAGGTTCGGCACAAAATGCCCGTCCATGATATCTAGATGCAACCAACGTAGATTGTGCGCGGCGACAATGGATGCACTTTGAGCTAGGGCGCTGTGGTCACCAGCGAGGAGGGAGGGGGCGAGAATCGATTCGAGCGGCACGCTGAATATCCGAATTCGATTACTACCAAACGTCGAGCACTGCGTGACTAATCCGCTCCGCCAATTGATCGGCCAGCTGGGGAATGACTTGGTATTCGGCTGGGTTTTGACCGCCATCGACGAAGATCTGCCGAGTGCTCTTAATCTCTCGATCTAAAAATAAAACGGCGCCGGTGCGTTGATCTCGGAGGGTGCATTTGGCCGTTAAGGTGAGCTCAAATTTTCGAGCCAAAGCGGTGTCGGTCGGTAAAACGGCGGTGAAGTCGCGGGAGTAGCTGACGAGAGTTATATCGAGCAGGACCTCGGCACTTTCTGGTGAATTGACGAGCGCGGCGCGGCCGTCATTCAGGAAGTGAGTGCGAATTGCCCGAGTAACCGGAGCAACGACTTGGGGAGTCCCACCGAGATTCGAAACGGGAGCGATGTAAATCGATCGAAAATCAGGTCCTGCGGCACTGGTACCCAGTTGATAATGAGCGCAGCCCGCGAAGAAGGTGACTAGCGCAAGGCTAAGTCCAAACAATCCCACTCTGGGTCTGCCTGAGGACGCGTAGGGTATCATGCGAGGAAGAGATAACGGGGTCAGTCTAGCCCGCTAATCGCGAAGGGCTCAGAAGATCCCGAAGATCTTCTTACGCGGTGGCTTTTGACCAGATTTACTGCCTTTGGCAGCCGCTTCGGCAGGAGCGGCGGCGGCTTCGCGCGCGTCCACGATTTCGAGCTTAGCTCGGGCGCGTTCGGCGATCTCTGAATTAGGGAACCCGGTGATGGCTTCGTTGTAAAAGACTCGAGCCCCTCTGTAGTTCTTCACATGGCGGAGGTAATAGTCGGCCAGAATCATCTTACTCTCCGCGTAGACGGTCTTCATTTCGTCTAGGCCTCCTTGCGCCTCAGCGAGGCCTTCACTCTCAGGAAATAGGATCATAAAATCCTCGAAATAGGTCATGGCTTCTAACGTGGATTCTTGATCGTAGGCCGGGCCATCGACGAGGGAAGCATGGGTTTGAGCAAGTTGGAGGTAGGCATCTGCCGCGAGTAGGCTCTGCGGGTAGTTGTTGATGAGACGATCTAGCGCATCGATGGCGTAGGGCGTGTTGTTGAGCCTTTGGTGCGTCTTTGCGACGGTCATGAGGGCGAGCGGAGCGTAATCACTGAAGGGGGCGTTAGCCACGACCCATTCAAAGTAGGTGATCGAGCGTTCTTTGCTACGGAAACTGGGAATCCAGCCCCAGTGGTAGTTTCGCTTTCCGTCCCGTAGATCTTGGGCAATTCGAAATTGCTCCCCGAGAACCTCATTGAAACGGTCGCTGTTGGGGTAGCGGGTCATGATCTGCTGAAAGGCTTCGAATGCCTTGTAGTATTGGCGATTCTCGAGCCGGAGGTGCCCCGTGCGGTAGTAGGCCTCGGGCGCGTAAATCGAGTTTGGGTATTTTTTGAAAACCTTTTTGTAGCCCCGGAGGGCAGACCAGCTACTGCCATTCTCCTCGGAGCCGCGCGCTTTATTCATCATTTCCAACGCGTTACGAGCGTCAGATCCGACGAGACCAGAGAGGGCTCCACCTTCGATTTTCCACCCCTGCCCGGGGGTCCAAATTAATTCAGCGGACGCCGGAGCAGCGAACAGGGCAACGAAGAGGAGGGAGGTGATTAGACTGAGACGACGCATCGAAGAAAGAAGCATGAGTGGGTTACCAGCGAACCAGCGCGCTGCCGTAGGTCAAGCCCGCCCCAAAGGCCACGAGCAATGTAGTGTCACCGGGTTTGACTCGACCGAGACGTCTTGCCTCGTCGATAGCCAGCGGGATGGAGGCGGCAGAAGTGTTGCCGAATCGATCGAGATTAACGAAAAAGCGGGCCACGGGAATTTTCAAGTAGAGCGCGATTGAGTCGATAATTCGGAGATTTGCTTGATGAGGAATCACGCAGGAGACTTCGTCCGCTGATACATCATAATGTTCCAGAATGTCGCGCGCGGCGTCTTCCATTTCTCGAACGGCGAATTTGAAGACCTCGCGACCTTTCATCAAAATATGGCGAGGCGGCACACCTTCTCCTGGCTTGGGATGGCTGGATCCTCCGCCCGGTATACAAAGGAGTTCGGTGTTGCCTCCGTCGGAGTAAAGTTTGGTGCCGAGAATCTGACCACTCGAACCGGAGGCGGGGGGGCCAATCACTACCGCACCCGCAGCATCACCAAAGAGCACACAGGTGCTTCGATCCGTCCAGTCGAGGACGGAGGAGAGTTTCTCCGCTCCGATGACGAGGGCGCGTTGGAAGCGACCAGATTGCAGCATAGCCCACGCTGTATCGAGGGCGTAGATGAATCCTGAACAGGCAGCTTGCACATCGAAACAGGCGGCGTGGGAGGGGACACCAAGCTTGGCTTGCACGATACAGGCGGTAGCGGGCATGGGCATGTCACCGGTCACGGTTGCGACGATAACCAAGTCGATCGATTCGGCTAAAATTCCGGCGTCCTTAAGTGCTCCACGCGCAGCGTGGGCTGCCATATCCGACGTGGTTTGGCCAGGAGCGGCGATATGCCTTTCCCGGATGCCAGTGCGGGAAATTATCCACTCATCGGACGTATCGAGCGTTTGGGCGAGTTCATCGTTCGTCATCACCCGATCAGGGGCGTAGGAACCGGTGCCTAAGATGGCGAAAGAATGGTCGGCCATGTAATCTTAAAATCTCAAATCAGGCCCTCGACACGTTGCGTGTCTCGGGGCGGCAGATCTTGTTGGCTTTTTCGATGTCGGCCTCAATGCGAATCGTTCGATCAATTCGAATAAATTCACTCGCGTCACCGATGGCATTCATAAACGCAAATCGATTAGCCGAACCGTGGGTCTTAAGGACAGTGCCGCGAAGTCCGAGCAACGGGGCGCCTCCGTAACGTTCAGGCTGTATGCGGTGGCGCAGACCGGTGAACGCTCCTCGGGAAAGCAGACCACCTAGTCGTCTAATCGGAGTCGAGAGCATCTGGGTTTTGAGTTCATTCCGGAAGAACTTGGAAAGAGATTCCCAGCTCTTGAGGCAAATGTTACCGGTAAAGCCGTCACAAACGATTACGTCGACGTGGTCGAGGAAAACTTGGAAACCTTCGAGCGGTCCCACGTAATTCACCAAGCCCCCAATCTGTTTGAGGGCCTCGTGGGTCCCGTTGATGAGAGCATTCCCTTTGCCTTCCTCGGTGCCGATAGTAAGGAGGCCGACGCGGGGATGCTTGATCCCGAGCTCCATCCGAGCGTAGTGACTGCCCAGAATCGCATTGTGCACGAGATGCATGGATTTGGCGTCAGGGTTGGCCCCGGCGTCAATTAGGATAAAATGACCGCCTTCTCGAGGAATTACGGGAGCCAGGGCAGGACGATCGACTCCAGCTAAGGTCCGCAGTTTCAGCGTGCCAGCCGAAACCAAAATCTTGGTATTACCAGCGCTAATCACTGCACGGGCGCTGCCGTCTTTTACGAGTTCGATGGCTTTAATCATCGAAGAATCCCGCTTCCGCTTGATCGCGGTCATTACTTCGTCGCCCATGGTGATCACCTCGGAGGCGTGCAGCAGGGAGACTTTCGGATGATTATCGAGTTTGGCCGCCTTGAGCAGGGGGTTGAGCACGGCCTCATCTCCGGTAATCGTTACCGGACACAAGTCTGGGAAGGCCTCGAGCGCTAACTCCAAGGCCGCAACCACTTCCGAAGGACCCATGTCTCCACCCATTGCGTCGAGCGCAATGCGGCGAGTCGTGTCGTTAGGGACGTCCATCCGTGATAAAGACCGGACGGATCAGGTTGAGGGTCCGGAGGGGGCTTAGACGTTGACGTCGAGCACCTGACGACCGCGATACATTCCGGTATTCAGATTTACGCGATGGGGACGAACGGCGGAGCCGTCGGTCGGATCGAAGGCAACTTCAGGAGCCTTGAAAGCATTAGCGGAGCGGCGCAAAGCGCTGCGGCGTTTGGAGTGTTTACGTTTTGGTTGAGCCATGAGATGGGCGGTGTTGAGTGATTAGGAGCGCCGCAAGATACGAGCTCTTCAAAATTGGTAAAGATGAGGGATAAAGACCGAGACGATTGAGCGTCAAGCGATTAACCTGTCAGATTTGTCCTGAGTTTCAATCCAGCATCGTGAACGTGAGAACAATTGCGAGGATGACTCGATAAATAGCAAAGGCCCCCAGCCCAAATCGTTGCAGGTAAGAAACTAAAAATTTAACCGCCACCCCAGCGGAGATTGCGGCAACAAATGCGCCCACGAGCATCTCGGTCCAACCGAATGCGGTTAGAATTATGGGGCCAGTCTGCCATGCTTTATAGACAGCCGCTCCGCCGAGCACCGGAAGGCCCACCAGAAAGCTAAATTCCGCGGCTTTGGCGGGAGCGAGTCCGCAGAAGTAGCCTCCCACCATGGTGACCATTGAACGACTCATGCCGGGCCAGAGTGCTAGGCATTGGACAAAGCCGATTTGAATCGCCTCACGGGGGGTGAGCTCACTGGGGGATTTATCGATTTGTTTATCGCCATGATGCTTCCGGCGCCACCGTTCCGCGCTCCACATCAACCCTGCACCGACGACGAGAGCGTAGATCACCGTTTGCAGGGAAAAGAGATGTTTTTCGATTAAGTCGTCGAAAAGAAGTCCAATTACCACCACGGGGAAAAATGCGAGAGCGATATTGCGTAATAGCCGCAACCCGGCGGCATCTCGTCCAGTGAGTCCTCGGAGAATTCCAGCTAGGGAAGGCCAAAATACGAAAACAATGGCCGCGATTGCGCCGACCTGAATTACCACGATGTAGGTGTCTGCGGCCGCTTTTAAGGTAAACGGGGTGCCAGCCGGATTCTCGGCGGAGGGGGCTTCAAGCCACAGCGGGGATCCGTCGGCTTGAAGAATGGGATCTTCGGCATCGAGGCCGAGGGCTCGATTGGCGATAATCAGATGACCGGTCGAGGAAATGGGCAAAAACTCGGTAATGCCTTCCACTAAACCTAGAATTATCGCATCGCGATTGGTGAGTAGACTCTCTTTCTCGATGGCCGCATTTTCGGCACGATCGGCGGAGTAGAGCCCGAGGGGGAGAAGCAGAGAAAGTAGAGCCAGACGAAAACGCACGAAGAGTGGGTCACACATCAAAGTCGCCATGTCCAGATTTTGGCTTTCCGCCGCGTGAATTTAAGCATGGTCTAAAAACGATGTCTGAATTGTCCCCTCTGATCATTAAACTGAGAGAAGCCCAAAATCTAGACGCCGCGGATATTGCCGTAGCCGCCGCGGTCTTGGAGAGTGAAAGTGTAGCCAATGAATCAAAGGCTTCATTTTTACTCGCGCTGGCAGACAAAGGTGAGTCCGCAACAGAAATTGCGGCATTCGCGACCGAGTTTAGAAAGCGGGCGCTTGATCCGGGAGTGAGTGAATTTGCGAGTGACGCCATCGACATTGTGGGGACCGGCGGCGATCACTCGGGAGGATTCAATATTTCCAGCATGGTCGTTTTGGTCCTAGCCAGTGCGGGGGTTAAAGTGATGAAGCATGGCAATCGGGGAATCACCTCAGCGTGTGGGAGTGCGGATCTTTTGGCTGGTTTGGGGGTGCAACTGGATGCTTCGCCCGAAAAGATTCGAGCGGCGATGGCGGAGTTAGGCTACTGCTTCTTTTTCGCCCCCGCCTACCATCCGGCCTTTAAACATATTGTTCCAGTGCGGAAGGCCCTCGCAGCAAAGGGACGGCGCACGGTCTTCAATATCCTAGGTCCCACGATCAATCCCGGACGACCTGCCCATGTGTTGCTCGGCGTATTTGCCGAACAATGGGTGGAGCGAATGGCAGAAGTTCTCGAATTACTCGGCACCAAGGCTGGCTTGGTTGCTCATGGGGTCATTGATAAAGGTCGAGGCATCGACGAAATCACCACTGCATCGGATAATCGGGTCCGCGGGGTGGGCGGTTTGGCGGAAATTGATACGCGTTGGAGCGCGTTAGACTTCGGCTTGCCTCCCGCTAATTTCGATGACCTCAAGGGCGGCGATATCGCCACGAATTTGGCGATTGTTGATACGCTACTTGCGGGGACCGGGCCGGCGGGACTGGTGAATACGATTTCGCTGAATGCGGGTTTGGGCTTGTGGACGACTGGTCAGGTCGCATCGGCAGGGGATGGAATCGCGACGGCCCGGGATTTACTTTTGGGTGGCGCCGTCAAAGCGAAAATCGAAGCGACTCGCGAATTTTACCAATCATGAAAAGACATTATTTCGGCACGGATGGGGTGCGAGGCCCCTATGGGGGACCGGTAATCAATGATTTTTTTGCCGCCCGACTCGGGCAGGCAGCAGGGAAATGGATTGGCGGCGCAGGCCGCGTCCTGATCGGGCGCGATACCCGAGAGTCAGGCGAGGCCCTGACTCAGGCCGTGGCCGCGGGATTGAGCGCAGCCGGACTTCAAGCCACATCCTTGGGGGTTTTGCCCACCCCTGCGGTTGCCTGCGCGGTGCGTGATAGCGATGCGGTGCTGGGGGTCGTTATTACGGCGTCGCACAATCCATCCGGCGATAATGGAATTAAGTTTTTCTCCGCAAACGGAACCAAGTTTTCGGACATAGATGAAGCGCAGATCGAGGCATTGTTGCCCGACCAGCCTCAGTTGAATGAGGGGACGCTCGGGGAGGATGCGTCGGCTCGAATAAACTATATAAGGGCGATGCAAGCGCATCTGCCGCAAGGGTCGCTGGTGGGTTGGAGGATTGTGCTCGATACCGCCAACGGCGCGACGGCGGAGACCAGTTCGGTGGTATTGGAAGCTTTGGGGGCAGAGCTGGTGCGAGTGGGTGATGCTCCAGACGGGAAAAATATAAATGCGTCCGTCGGCAGTGAGCACCCCGAGAAAATGGCAGAACGAGTCTTGGCCACGGGGGCCAAGTTGGGCATTGCCCACGATGGCGATGGAGATCGTTGTGTGTTTTGTGACGAGCTCGGAGAGGTGCTTGATGGTGATGAGGTGCTCACTCTGCTGGCCGTGGACGGGATCGCGCATGATGACCTCCCAGCGGCCACGCTGGTAATCACGGTGCAGAGTAATCTCGGAGTCGACACCGCAGTCAAAGCAGCGGGAGGCCGGGTGCTTCGCACCGACGTCGGCGATCGCTACGTGGGCGAGCGCATGCGCGCGGAGGGTGCTGGTCTAGGGGGGGAATCGAGTGGGCATCTCATCTGCGACAAAATTGGACCGACGGGTGATGGTCTGGGCGCTGCTCTGCTGGTGATACAGGTGATGCAGCGCACCGGAAAACCGCTCAGTGAGTTGCGTCGATGCTTGAAGAAATTCCCCCAGAAAACGGGTGCGGTGAGAGTGGATGAAAAACGTCCTTTGGCAGACTGCACGGCGCTCGCTGGCGAAATCTCGGCACTCGAATCTGAAATGGGGGAGTCAGGCCGAGTGTTGGTGAGGTTTTCGGGCACGGAAGCGAAACTTCGCCTGTTAATTGAGGGGCCCGACGACCAGACGGTGGCGGCGGGCTATCGTCGGCTGGAGGCCGCCGCGGGCTTGGACCTTAAGATCGTTTAACGAACGCGAACCGGTGGCCGATATCTCTGTCAATGAACTCTCGGATTCTGCGCAAAAGCTGGCGGTCCATGCGCGAAATGCTCAGCGGCAAGGCAACTGGGATTACGCCTTAAATGTATCGGGAGAGTTGTTACGTATCGAACCGGGATGTATCGCGGTGCGGAAGTTGCATCGAGAAGCTCACTTACAAAAACAAAAAAGCGGTCGGAAATCTTCCCTGTGGAGGAAAGTCAAAGGCGGACTCTTGCAAGTGAGGCCGACTTCGGGTGATGACGATATTGCTAAAGTGGATTCGGTGTTGCAGGCAGATCCGGACAGTCGATCGGGTTGGCGTCAGTTGGCTGAGATCGCACGTCTCAAAAATTGGCCAGAAACCGAGCTTTTTGCTTGGCAAGAGTTGGGTTCGCTTGAGCCCAAAAATTTGGCGAGTGCCACCGCTCTGACTGATCTTTACCTCGCCAAAGGGATGCAGGCGGAAGCGGGAATGTTGGTTGGTCGATTGATCAAATCCCGGCCCCGAGATCCCGCCGTGATTGAGCTCCACCGGAAGGTCACCGTGGCTCAAACCCTAAAAAAAGGAAACTGGGAAGGTGACGGCACGTTCCGCGACAAACTGAGGGACTAAGTGCGGCGAGGGCGTTCGGATAAGTAAACCGCCGCGGCCATGAAAATGACGCAGATGATGAGTCGAGTCACGTTCGCTGTTTCGCCAAAAACCAGCAGTGCGACGGTCACGGCGAGGGGGATCTTCAAATTATTAAAGACGGCGAGGGTGGAGGCGGTGACCTTCGTCGCCCCCACATTCCAGCCGAAGAAACCGATGCCCGAAGCGAAAAGGCCGAGAAAAACCATCGTGCCCCATTGGGTGCTGGTGGGCGTGAAGACGCTCCAATTAGTGAAAAATAATGACGCAGTGCCCGTGGCGACCAGCGCGCCCAGATAAAGCCATCCAAATAGACTGGCATCGCTTACTTTAGGGATGGGCTCGCGTAGGCGTTTGTAGGCGATTTGTCCGCCGGCAAAACAGAGGTTTGACCCCTGCATGAGAGTGAACCCGATGAGGCCTTCAGAACTGTTACCGCTGCGCCATTGTAAAATGCCCGCACCCACCACGGCCAATGTGGTCGCAAGGATCGCCTGACGCGCAATTTTTCCGGAGAGGGCGCCGTCGAGAAATATGACGTAGAACGGAGTCAAGATGGTGAACAGCGCGACTTCGTAGGCCTGTAAATGCTGATAGGCGGCCAGGTAGAGCACATACATTAATCCAAACTGAATTCCTCCAATCGCCGCGAACGTGAGACCTAGTCTTCGGGGAATGAGTTTAGGGCGGAAGAAAGGGAGGAAGACCAGCATCGCGCAAACGAGGCGCACGAACGCTACTCCAGTAGAATCGAGCCCGGTCAGGTTTCCCTTGATCAGACCGAATGAAAATGCCCAAAGCAGAGAGACTCCGACAAGGTAATACATGGCGGCTCGAACCCGAATTTAGACGCGGAAAATCGCCCCGAGTTTCTTACCCAATAGTAAGCTCATGCCCACGATGGTTACCCCCAAGAAAACCATAGCCCAGACCCCCAGCGCACTCGCGATATACTGGCCGTCCCCGAGAAGTTGGAATAGTTCGAGAATTGCTTTGGTGATAGGATAAAACGCCTGTTTTTGGGCGAGTATCAATGAGTCGGATACCTCCAACATGGCGAAGGCGAAGGCCAATAGTCCACCGGCGATTAGATTAGCCGCGATCAAGGGGAGGGTAATTCTGATCATCGATTTCAGGGGAGGGCACCCGAGGTTCAACGCGGCCTCCTCGAGCGTTTCACTCGTTTGTTGGAACCCGGCGACGGCAGAACGAACAACGAAGGGAAGTCGCCGGACCGAATAGGCGATAATCAAGAGAAACGTGGGGTTCTCGACCGGATTGAGGAAGGAGAAGAACCGTCCTTCTTGACTCATGGCCAAATAACCAAACGCCAACACCAAACCCGGTACCGCCAGGGGAAGCATGGCGAGGAAATCGAGCACTTGTCGTCCTTTGATCTTTGATCGCACCACGACATAGGCGATGGCGATACCGAGGAAGATATCGATAATGGTCGAGATACTGGCAAACTTCAGTGAGTTCGCGATGGCGGGAACCGTCAGGGGGTGGCCGAGCGCGATCTCGAAATTATCCAGCGTGAAGGAGTTTGGTAGCACGCTGCGATACCAGTCGCTAGCGAGGGAGACGAGCACGACTCCCATGTGCGGGGTGACGGCAATCAAGGTCACGGTTAAGAACGCCAAGGTGCAAAGCCATCCCTTCCAACCGGAGAGAGGTTTGGGACCGCCGGTGCTGGTGGCCTTGGCCATCATCGCATGAGCGTTCCGGCCGAATAGGCCCTTGCCTAGGGCGTAGAGTGCGATCGTGCAGGCCAACATGACCGCCACGAGGGTGTAAGGGAAGGGGTTGCCGCCTATTTCTTTGAGCCCATAGAAGATCTGCACCGAGGTGACACGCGGGTAATCGAAAATGAGGGGGACGCCCAGCTCGGTAAACGACCAGATGAAAACGATGGTGCCTCCGGCGAAAAGTCCAGGTCTGATCAAAGGAAGGGTGATCTTGAAGAATCGACGGAAGCCCTTGCAGCCGAGATTTTGAGCCGCCTCTTCCATGGCCGGATCAATATTGGCCAGTGAGGCTACGGCATTGAGGTAAACGATGGGGTAAAGAGAGAGCGCCTGAACACAGGCGATTCCCCAGAAACGGTTGGCCGCGAACCAGTCAAATGCCCATCCATCGGGCCTTATGCCGACTGCGATAATCGCGGCGTTGACTGCACCATATTGCCCGAAAATCTGTTTAATTCCGATCGCGCCGACGAAAGGGGGCAAAATCATGGGAATTAGAACCAATGAACTCAGGGCGACTTTAAGGGGAAATTGATACCGATCGGCGATAAACGCCAATGGCATCGAAATGGTGAACGCTATGGTCGTGGTCGCGCAGGCGAGGAGGAACGAATTAGAGAGCCCATTGAGGTAGATGGGGTCCTGGAGAAGCGCTATAAGATAGGCGAAGGTGAGGCTTCCATCGGCATCGATAAACCCTCCTTTGAGAATTTGGAGAATCGGCCAAAGAAAGAAAGCAGCGAAGAACGCAACGGTAAAAATGAAAACAAATCGGGCAAATCCCTGAGACATTGAGGCGGAGACTGGGCAGGCCTCCCGCTATCGAGCAAGACGGAAGCCAAAGAAGTGTAATATTAGGTAAGACTAATAATTTTACTTGAAATTAATTTAGCTCTAAATCACGTGTTTGGCGATGAGTTCGTTTATTCAGCAATGGTTCGGCCGCACCAAGGTGATCCTCAGCCTTTTCCTCGGCATGGGGACGGTCGGGGAGGGGCTGATCGGAGAACAAATATCGGTGGTGGCGACCACTGGGATGGTGGGCGATCTCGTGGCCCGGGTCGGCGGCGATCAGGTGCAAGTGATCTCTTTGATGGGGCCAGGGGTAGACCCGCATCTTTACAAAGCCACGGCCTCGGATGTGCGACGGCTGCAAAAGGCCGACGTAATTTTCTACAACGGTCTTTTGCTCGAGGGAAAGATGACCACTTTGTTTGAGCAGATGAAGAGGTCTGGGCGCAAAGTTTTCGCGATTACGGACGGATTGCCGCATGATTTACTTTTGCAACCTAGTAGCGTTTCGGGGCATCCTGATCCCCATATTTGGTTCGATGTCGAGTTGTGGTCAAAGTGCGTCGGTGCCGTGGTCGATGGGCTGAGTGAAGCGGTTCCCGCCCAAGCGGCGACATTTCGAGCCAATGGCGAGAAGGCGACCTCTGACTTATCGGCATTGCATGCGTGGGCGGTCCGGAAGTCGGCCGAACTCCCGGAGGAAAAGCGTATCTTGGTGACTAGCCACGATGCGTATAATTATTTCGGCCGCGCTTACGGATTCCGGGTGGTCGGATTGCAGGGACTCTCGACCGTCAGCGAAGCCGCGTTGGCCGACATGGCTAAGTTGGTGGACTTCATCCACGCGAACGCCGTGCAAGCGATTTTCGTTGAATCGAGTGTGCCGCACGCGACAATTGAGCGGATCGCGAAGGACGCAGGTGTGGCCGTGGGAGGAGAACTCTTCTCTGACGCGATGGGCACCGTGGGCGAAATTGAAAACGGCTACGATCTCGGCACTTTTGACGGGATGGTGAAACACAACCTGACGACCATCGTGAATGCACTGCGTTGACCGATTTAGAACGGACTATAATGAGCACATCGACTAAACCTGACTGCCCGCTGGAGATCCATGACCTGACGGTTGCTTACCACAAGAAGCCCGTGCTTTGGGGCGTCGACTTGGAAGTGCCGGCCGGGCAATTGATCGGCATTATTGGCCCCAATGGAGCAGGTAAATCGACTCTGATTAAGGCCTGCATGGGGTTACTACCGCTGCAAAGTGGTTGGGTGAAAATTTTCGGTGAATCGCTGAAGACTGCTCCCACGAGAGTGGGCTATGTGCCCCAAAGAGAATCGGTGGATTGGGATTTTCCGGTTAATGTAATGGATGTTGTGTTGATGGGACGATACGGACGGCTGGGTTTGTTGCGGAGACCGTCGGCAGCGGATCGCGACGTGGCGCGAGCGTGCCTCGATCGCGTCAAGCTTTTGCCTTACGCGGATCGGCAAATCTCGAATCTTTCGGGTGGTCAGCAGCAGCGGGTATTTCTCGCGCGAGCGCTCGCGCAGGAGGCGGATCTTTACTTCATGGATGAGCCTTTTGCCGGGGTGGACGCAGCGACGGAGACGGCGATTGTCGCAGTGTTGAGAGATCTTCGCGACCAAGGTAAAACTTTAATGGTGGTGCATCACGATTTACCCACCGCGAAGGAGTATTTCGATTCGCTGCTCCTATTGAATATGAACGTCGTGGCGTTTGGACCAACGAGTGAGGTATTCACGGCGGATAAATTACAGCAAACTTACGGTGGTCGACTGACGATCTTGTCCGAAGTCGCCAACGCATTGGGCGCCGACACGTCCCGCAGAGGCTGATGCGTTCTTGGCGACAAATTTTGACTAGAGCGATTCTGCCGAGCTTGGTGCTGGCAGTGCTGGCGCAGCCGCTGTGGGCGGCAAGCGTGGCGGACGTGACCGAGACGACTTGGCAGGCGCAGCTTTGGCGCTTCTTCAGTTTTCAAGATGCATCCCTGCGTTACGCTCTGATCGGTTCAATAATGCTGGGTCTGAGTTGTGGATTGTTGGGCAGTTTCATTGTGGTGCGCCGAATGGCTTTGGTGGGAGATGCGTTGTCTCATGCAGTGCTGCCAGGAGTGGCGATCGGTTTTCTGTGGAATATGACGAAAGATCCTCTGCCCATCTTTATCGGCGCAGTGCTAGCGGGGTTGGCGGGCACGACGATGGTGACGGCGATTACTAAGACGACGCGACTGAAGGCGGACACGGCATTGGGCCTAGTGCTGGCGTCGTTTTTCGCGGTGGGGGTGTGTATGGTTACCATGATCCAGCGTCTGCCGACGGGAAACAAAAGTGGTCTCGATAAATTCTTTTTTGGTCAAGTGGCAGCGCTGGGCGCGGATGACATTATCTTGATGTCGAGTGTGACGGGAGTCGCGGTCGTTTTAGTCACGTTATTTTACAAGGAATTGCTGCTCACAAGTTTTGATATGGGGTTCGCTCGTTCCAGCGGATTACCCGTCGCTTGGGTGCACCATGGTTTGATGCTTTTGTTGGCGGCAGCGACGGTGATTGCCTTGCAGGCGGTGGGGGTGGTGTTGGTTTCGGCGATGTTGATCACGCCAGCGGCCGCGGCCTATTTGCTGACCGATCGGATGCACCGGATGTTACTATTGGCTTCAGGGTTCGGCGTCACTGCAGGCCTGATGGGCGCGTTTTTGTCATTCGTGGGACCGAGTCTACCAACGGGCCCCTTGATGGTTATTGCGGCCTCCACGGTCTTTTGTGCCGCGTTTTTCTTCGCCCCCAAACATGGGATAGTAGCGCGTTGGTGGATTCATCGAACGAGTGCGGCGCGAACGGGACGAGAAAACACTCTCAAAGCCATGTATCACGTTTGGGAACAGGGAGAATTTCGAGATGTGGGGATAACACTCAAGAGCTTGGCGGAGCGCCGGCGAGAGACGCTGGACGAAGCTTTGCGCCGAGCGCAGGTTCTGGCCACGCACGGGCAGGCGACGGTGCGCAACGATGTGGTTTATTTTACTCCGGCTGGCCAGCAGCGCGCCGCGGAGATCGTGCGGAATCATCGCCTGTGGGAACTGTATCTGACGAATTCGGCCAACATTGCGCCAGATCATGTGCATGAGGATGCGGAGAAGATTGAGCATGTGTTGGGCGAGACGGTAGTCAGGCAACTGGAGCGTCGTCTGAACTATGCGACGCTCGATCCTCATGGCCGTGCTATCCCAGGACCGAGGCAAATTCATGGGGTAGCGATCCCCGCCAATGACGGAGCGGAAGACGGAAAGGCGGCGCCATGAGTGAGTTAATACCACCATTTGATTGGCATCGCGTGATGGTTGCGCCTTGGACCGAGGATCTCTCCCTATTTGGTTGGGTTGGACTCATGGGATTTGCGGTGGCGGCGGCCTGCGGCCTGGTCGGCAATTATCTTATCCTTCGCCGAATGGCGTTGATGGGGGACGCCGTGAGCCACAGCATTTTGCCGGGTTTGGTGATCGCATTTCTATGGTCGGGCAGTCGCGGGACTTTACCCATGTTTTTGGGGGCCTTGGCGGCGGGAGCGGTCACTACGCTGATAATTGAGGCGATTCATCAGCGCACGCGAGTCAAGCAAGACGCGGCAATAGGAATCGCGTTTTCGACGCTGTTCGCGATTGGCGTTTTGCTCGTTTCGATTTATGCAGAACAGGTGGATTTGGACGCGGAGTGCGTGCTATACGGTGAACTCGCCTTCGTGCCCTTGGAGCCGATGGTTAAAGTGGGAAGTTTGGTCTTGGGACCGTTCTCATTTGTGAGGATGGCCGGGGTTTTGTTAGCGGTAGGTTTGCTGATCATGGCCTTTTACAAGGAACTGTTGGTGACCTCTTTCGATAGTGGGCTCGCGCGGTCGTTGGGCATCAATCCGACTTGGGCGCACTATGGGCTTATGGCGATGCTCTCAATCGTGGTCGTGAGTGCGTTCGAGGCGGTCGGTGCGATCTTGGTCATTGCAATGCTGATACTACCGGGGGCGACGGCGGCCCTCCTCACGCAAACGCTTTCGCGCATGCACATGATCGCGATTTTTCACGCGGCTCTGAGCGCGTGGTTAGGCGTAAGCTTGGGGGTGTGGTTGGATTGCTCAATCGGCGCAGCCATGGTCGTCGCGGGAGCGGGGTTGTTTGGCCTAGCTTGGGCATGGCAGGCGTTGCAGGTTTGGGCTGCTCGTCGAGAGGCGAGGGGCGACACTTCGCAGTTGAAAATGCCTAGCAGATGAAAGGAGAACTTGGGGTCGTGATCGGATTGATTAGCGCCGTCGTCAGTTTCGGACAGACGACAGAGAGTCCGTCTGTGGTGCCGGTCGGTCAGTATTGGGTCGAATCGGACCTCATGGCTTGGGCTCGGCCCGAGGCTGGATATCGGTAGACCGAGGTGGGGCGGTTCTCCTTGCGACGGGCGTGGCCGAAAATTGGGATATTCAGTTTGAATTCGCCGGTTGGTCAGAGTCCCGGGTTAAGCAGAATGGTAGGGCCTCGCAGTCTATCTCCGGTTGGGGCGATGTTACTTCACGGACGAAGTGGAATTTTGTGGGTAATGAAAACGAGGAGTCCGCATGGGCTGTCTTACCCGACGGAAGGCTTCCGATTGGAAGCACCGCAATCGGAAGTCGTAAGTGAAAACCGGGGATGGCGATTAGTTACGGGCAACCGGAGGGAAGTGCCAGATGGATGGAGGCAATGATCTCCGTCGATTTGCTCGCCAATGATATTGGCGACCGCGACGCGACTTGGTTTGGGTCGGTTGTATTCGGTCACGATTCCGGTTGGTATTTTGAGGTCCTGTTGGACCACTAATCTAATGCTGGCGGGGAGGTGCCGCTGACCGGGGGGGGGATTGGAATCACGAGTGATGGAGCCGAGGGAATCACCTTTGATTTCGAGTTACGGTCGAGGCTTAACAAGAACGCGTAGGACCTCATGGAAGTGGTCCGGCTCACGTGTTTTTTTGATTCCCGCCGCCCGTCAACCCGCCGTCGAGATGATGTCGGTGGGGTTTCTGAATTTCGCTAGAAACTTAATCCTCAGGTTCGCTTTCCGTAGCCATAGGTAACCGGCTGGACTGATTCGAGTGACTGCAATGCTTCGGCTAGGGTGCTTTCGCCAAATTCCTGCTCGAAAGCCGCGATACGTGATTCGTAGTCTTCAATTAAGTCGGATTTTATAGATTCCTCAACGAACGCATAGCTCAGGGAATTTCGTCCGAGTAATACGATCTCCTGCCAAGACAAGTTATAATGGGTCACGGCCGTGTAATACTCATCTGTCATATTGCTGTCCCACATGCCGCGGTCGTCGGTGTTGAGGCAAACGGGGACGCCGGTGCGGAGCAGTTCCGGGAAAGGATGGTTCTCGAGATCGGGCACGTATTCCAGCAGTCGATTGGAAATCAGGTTGATTTCTATAATGTGCGATCCTGTGCTGGGGTAGCAGGAGAGTATCGGGGTCGCCTAAAATATTTAGCCCGTGTCCGATTCGAGAGGCTCCCAGTAATAATGTGTCGCGGATGCTATGATCCGGACTATCCATCTCTCCGGCGTGAATACTGAGGGTCAGGGTCGGGTAATGTGAGCCCTAAGCCGACGATAGGTTTCTAGAAAACGCCAGGGATATCCTTTGCCGTTCTCTTCAATTCCCGCCATATTGATGGTAATCTAACGATCGCGATGCGCATCGACCCAAGCATAAGTTTGGGCCAGTTTCTCGTTCGCATCGGGCGTGAAGCGGAGCACCATTTCTTGGAAGCGAACGACGAGTCCGGTGCCGACGACGTCGGGTAGGGCAAGACGGGCTTCGAGCATGGCTACGGCGTCTTTGGCAGAGATTTTCGTGCCATCTTGGGCGACCAGTTCGGTCACACCCATATTCATTTCGAGGTAGCGGAGACTCTCGGCCGCAAAGGCTTTGATATTATCGGCCAGGAGTTCAAAAACGACATTCGGATTGGGGTAAATATCGCCAAACCGTGGCCAGCGATGGGCAAAAAACACGAACCGGCTCCCACCGGGGGCATCCAGACGGAACCCATTTAACCAAGCTTGTTTTTCGGTGAGAGTGAGCGCGGATAGTTCAACGTATTCACGCCGCACTTCGGGCGATAGTTTTGCGAAGGAGTAGTGGCGGATAGTGTGATGACGGGCGGTTGGATCAATGGCGTCAGGAGCGGCGTCAAATCGTTCGCGAGCATAGAAAATTTCGCCTCCGTTGCGGGTGGAATCGGTCAATATATCCCAAATCCATTCCGATCGATTTGCGCCACCGAAATGATTGTGTAGATCGCCCCCTTTAGGCAGCGCATAGAGCAGGGAGTAGAGTTATTCCGGGGAGGCGGCTTCGCGCAGTGACTTGAACCGGGCGTCGAATTCTGCGGCCAAACTCACGCATAAAATTGAGCAAATGTAACACCCCAACAATAATCGAAGTAACCTATCCTCAGGTTCTGCCATTAATCGAAAACGTAAATAAAAAGGTGCCCTCTGGCGTTGTCTCGGCTATTTTTCGTTAATGCAACTTACCCGTTTTTCCGTTCCGCCCCTGCAGACAGTCACTCGATCTTTGGCCGCGGTGGCGATGGGGAGAGAGGAGCCCGATTTGGTTATTCGAGGCGGTCGGGTGCTTTCTACCTACACTGAGCGCATTCATGACAACCGAGAGATTTGGATTAAATCCGGGCGCATCGCGGCCGTGAAACCGGCCGGGACGTGGAAGAAATCACGGGGAAGCCAGACCAAAATATTCGACGCGAAAGGAGGAATCATCGCGCCGGGTTTGGTGGATCCGCATATTCATATCGAGAGTTCCATGATGACGGCTTGTGCCTACGCGGAGGGCGCGTTGCTCAACGGGACGACGACTATTTTTTGCGACAGCCACGAGATCGGCAACGTGTGTGATACCGCAGGAATTGAGTGGATGCTCAAGGATGCTCGCCAAGCACCTCTGAATATTTTTCTGACGGTGCCCAGCACGGTGCCGGCTACGTCCGCCGCGTTTGAAACTGCGGGCGGAGATCTGACTCCCGCCAAGATCGGCAAACTATTTGATAAGTGGCCTGAAGCGGTCGCTCTGGGTGAGAAAATGGATTTTGTGCAGGTGGCGATGGGGGATGAGCGTAGCCACGCGGTTCTGGGGGAAGCGATCAAGCGAGGGAAACCGATCAGTGGTCATATTTATGGTCGCGAATTCGTAGCAGCTGGTGCCGCGAGTGGTATCAACGATACCCATGAGGCCATCGACCGGGATATCGCCGATGACTTCTTAGAAAACGGAGTCTGGGTGTTTTTGAGAGGTGGTCCACCCACCACGCCTTGGCATTCATTGCCCCAAGCGATCAAGACGATCACTGAACTTGGGGCGAATCCCAAACGAGTCTGCGTTTGCACCGATGACCGAGATGCCGACGACCTGTTTGTTTTTGGCTTAGATTGGGTGGTCCGAGAAGCCGTCAAAGCGGGTATGAGCAGAGAAGCAGCGGTCAGCATGGGCTCGCTGCATCCGGCGACCCGGTTCCATCAGGACAACGATATTGGTGGACTCGGTCCGGCGCGTCGAGCGGACCTCGTTTTGTTTAACGACGATCTAGTGCCGCAGTGCACCTGGTATGGGGGCGAGTTGGTGGTGAGAAATCGCAGAGTGACGCCACTGCTCGAAGCATCCCTCAGTCACCCCTATCGCTACCCCAAGGCGGCTTACAATACCATCAAACTCCCCAGGTCGCCGAAACTTGTGCCGGAGCTCCCGAAGCAACCGGTCGGCGCCAATGTGATCCGCACCACGCTGCCGGGGATTATCCTCTTTCATGACAGGATTGAGTTGTCGGTCGAAGACTCTTGGTCCGAGCACTTTCGGCAGCACGACCTTTGCTTCGTCACCGTGATTGAGCGGCATGGTCGTTCCGGTGAAGTCGCGCACGGCCTCTTGCGCAATTTCGGCCTAAAGTCGGGCGCAGTGGCGAGCAGTGTGGGGCACGATGCCCACAACGTCATCGTGGCCGGGACAAATGAGGCCGATATGGAACTCGCTTTAGCGACGGTCAAGGAGTCGAGGGGCGGGGTATGCGTGGTTCGTTCCGGTAAGGTCGTCGCCAAAGTAGAGCTCCCGGTTGCCGGGCTAATTTCGGATCTGCGGGCTAAGGACATCGCAAAAGCGACCACTAAGCTTAAGCGGGCTTGGGAAAAGGCGGGCTGCGTCTTGCCCTATATGGGCTTCAATCTGATTCCCTTGTCGGTGATTCCAGAGATTCGGATTACGGATAAAGGACTGGTGACCGTGCCGGGGATGAAAATTTTGCCTCTTTTTGAATAATTCCGCCGCAACCAAGCCGCGTCTCATTTGCGATTATTAGCCCTACCCCCCAATAAAATGGTCATATGACTAATATTTCTGGATCAACGGCAGGCCACGTGCTTTGTGGTGGAGAACCGGACCTCTACTATGAATCGAATTAATTTACACCAATTATTGCTCGCACTCTGCGCAGTGTTAGCCGCCCCGCCCATCGTGTTCGCCCAGTCTAATGCAGAGGCTGAAGGTGAAACGGTTGAGATGGAGAGCTTCGAAGTGACAGATGTTCCCATCGAAGAAAACATCATCCCGACATCCCGCCCGTTCAATTCCGTCTATGGCAGCGATCGCAGCGTGTTGCAAACCCCCCGTAACGTGACGATCATCTCGCGAGAACAGCTCAACGCGATCTCGATTCAGGATGTCCGAGACTTTTCGAAGCTGACGGCAAGTTCCTACACTCGTTCGAATTTTGGTGCGCCCAACACACCGGATATCCGCACGCAAATCGCGGATCTCTACAACAACGGCATGCGGATTGGTCTTTCATCTAACGGCAACGGACTGCCGATTAATTTCAATTCGGTGGAATCAATCAACATTGTTAAGGGTCCGGCGACGGCGGTCTATGGTGCCTCTCAGTATGTGGGTGGCTACGCCGATTTGATCACGAAACGACCTAGTTTCGACAAGGTAAAGGGATCCGTTTCTATGACGGTGGGCAACTACGGTATCTTTCGTTGGACGAGCGACTACAACAAGCCAATCAGCGACAAACTCGCCTATCGGATTTCCTATTCAGGCGAACAATCTAAGGGGTATTACTATGATGCGAAGAGGGAGTCTCAGGCTTTTTACTACGCTTTGACCCATCAAGTGAGCGAGAGCCACAATGCCTTTTACAACTTTGAGCTCTTCTTCGCTGATTATACGGAGAACTTTGGTATCAATCGTCCGACCCAATTGTTGATCGACAAGGGGCTCTACCAAACGGGTCTCAATCAGAACCCCGCCCAAGATTTCTCCGGCGGCGCGTTTCTTGGATATGTGGATAGCTCAGGTGCACCGATCACTTTCGACAACATCAACGTGGTAGCGGGCACGCCTGCACCGAAGTCTGATTTGCAGAATTCACGGTGGGTCGTTGCTGGCTTCCCTGCGGTGAACAATATTTTGCTAGGACCTTTGGTTAAAATTGATCGCCGTAATCGTTTACTCCGCCCGGGAGATGATTCTGAAGGGATCGCGTTTAACGCCCAATCGCTGCAGACGTTCGACGTTTCGCCGGATCTCGAATTCGTCAACAACACCTTCGTGCGCTACGTCGCACGTAACACCCTCTCAGCTTACTCCTATTCTGAGATCATCGATCCGAGTTACAGTATTGAAAATCGTTCGGAATTCCGGATCAGCCGGGACAAGCTCTTCACTAACGCGGGTGTCAGCATCCGTTACCAATACGTGGAAGCCTACAATGATTTCTTCAATGAGCCGGCCAACGCGTGGGATATCACAGAGGATCGTCGCTTCATCAACTACTTCAATTCGGTAAATTCGCCGAACCCATTCACTCAAGTTCCGGTTCCGGGTTGGGACGATCGTTACTACACCCCCGACAACGGTGACTCGGGAATCTCGCGGGCTTGGTATATTTCGCCGTTCGCTCAGTTGGACTACAAGGTCAACGAGCAGTTCTCCATTATTGGTGGAGCTCGGGTGGACCTCCTCAGTATCGACTACAAAGATCCCGCGGGCTTCTTGCCAGGAGATGAGACCACCGTGGGTTTGCTGAATTATAACCTGTCCTTCAACTACGCGATCAATGAAGGCGCCAGCACCTACGTCACTTACCAGTGGAGTGAAAACCCCGTCGGCGCGACGGGCAATGGCGGTGGTTTAACCACCGGTGGTAATGCGACTTTCTCTGGCGATGATCTTCGGGTTGAAGCCGAACTTATTGAGGTCGGCTACAAGCAGAATTTTGCCAATCAAAAAGGCTTCGTGGGGATTTCCGTCTTCCAACAAATTCGTTCAGACCTGCAAATAGATCGTTCGATTGTTGAATTCGACACGACGGGATTGGAAGTCGAAGTCAACTATCAGCCCTCCAAGAATCTCTACGTCACGGCGGGCTATTCCTATCTCGATTCGACGGTTAATTCCGCCCAGTTCGATGTCGGCAACACGTCGCTGACTTCTCCGTTGGATCGTTTCTTTATCCTAGGTCCAGGGGTTTACCAGCGTCAGGGCGTGCCTGATCACCTCTTCAATACGCTGCTCACTTACAAGTGGGATAACGGATTTGGGCTGACGGCCGGCTTGGTTTACATCAGCGACGTGAACAACAACGTGGTGGGATCGATTGTTATCCCTGCACAATTCACGCTCGACCTTACCGCGTTTTATAAGACGAAAAGGTGGGAGGCGAAGCTCGCCTTCCTCAACGCAACGGATGAAGAAAACTGGAGCGCGCCAAACGCAGTTTACGGCAACGAATCGATTGTAGCGGAGCCTGGTGTCCGCGGTGAATTCACCATTAAATACAAGTTCTAAACGAGCGGTTCATTCGATTCGGAAAACGCTGCCGTTAGTCTGGCAGCGTTTTTTTTTAGGCCTACTTCGCTTCAACCGACTCCGGTGGATGGAAACACCAGTGCCAAGGTTCATAGATAGAGCCTGTCCCACGGATGTAATTAGCTTGTTAGTAAATGTTTAAGTGGATCTCAAAGAGGCTAAAAACGGCCATTTTGGCCGAATTTAGGCAAATTGGCTCACTATAATTTCACTCGGTAAATGCCCTTCTTTCCGACAGAGAGATTTTAGCAAATGTGCCGCCCTTTGTCGATCAATGGGATGACCGATCAATTTTGATTGGATCCCTCGTTAAACCAAGCGGTTAGCGGTGTTTAGTCCCATTCCAAATCTGGATCACAGATTGCGTGAAGTGCTGATGGCCGTAAGAATTCGAGACAATATGGCACTTGTTGGAAAATCCCAGTTTTTGGGACAGGCTCTAGATAACACCTTGTTGGTTGTGACGAGGATACGAGAGTGAGAAGCCAAATTCGTGGGCATAGTCATTGAGCCAGTGAAACTCTAGTGTCGTTTCGAATTTTGATTCAAGCTGCAGTGCGCGGGGAGAGCCGATATCAACGGCGCGGCCGGAGTGGTGCTCACTATGGCCCGGGTAAGCACTCACGCGGAGGATCTCCAGCAGAGATTGATTGGCCTGGAGTTTTTCGAGCACCATCGAGTGCTGGCGCGATACACTTCGAAAAGCCGAAATGAGGATCAACTCGACTCGGTTCGATCGAGCGGCCCTTTGCATTCGAGTCCAAGCCTCGGCAGCGACAGGGTCGAGTTCATGGATACGTCCGTTCGGATCGACTTGCACCTGAACTAAAGCCGTCGCTTCCGCGACAACCGGCATTCGATCGAGGTAGTCGAGCGGCGGCGGCGGTAAGTTCATGGATTCTGTCGGGCGGAGAGAGCGAGGGTCTCAGGAATCGGGACAAAAGCCGTAGAGCAGATCGTCGCGCCCCTTGCCGGGCCAGTTGACTTGATCCACATTGAGATGACGCATCACGGTAAAAACCAGATCATTTAAGGCGGCTTCAAAACCGAAAATTGAGAGCAACGGTGGCGCGGAAATTTGCACCACGTAGGCGGTGGCACCGACGCCTCGCAGCATGGCCACGCTGCGTTCCACCATTTTGGCCTCACCAGTCCCGTTGCCCTGCAAGATGATGGCCGGTTTCGGGTGGGCGGTCATTTGCTGAAAGGGACCATGAGCAAATTGTAAGAAGTCGGAAATTGACGGGCAGTTCCAGAACAGGCCTTCCATAAACTTACAGGCCAAGTTTTGGGAAAAATCGGAAATTGGCGCGGCGGTAATTAAGTTGAAGCCACCGGCGAAAGCGCTGGGTAGATTGCACATGTCATTACGCAAAGGGGCGGGCGCGCGCGCCGCTAAGAGCGGTTCCAGATCTTGGCTGGTGGGTAACTCGAAGCGGGCACACTTGAATTGAGCGACGAACTGCATGGTCGCGAGATAACCGGCTAGCGGGCCAACGAACCGGATCAACGTCGTGTATTCTTCCGCGAGCGGAAATTCGATCAATGCTCCACCTTGATCGATCAACCGGTTGAGCAGGCGAGCGCGGTCAAGTTTACCCGCCGCGGCGGCCGCAGTCGGCGTGGTGGCCGAAAAAAGAATGGTGTGATCAAAATCACTCCCGCGGTGAAGCGCGATTTGCGCATTGGGGGATACCCCCTGACTGTAGACAACCAGAGTGCGCCCGCTAAAATTGGAGGCCGGGGCATCGACGAATCCAGAAAGCGGCAGAAACGAAGCCGAACGCTCCGTGTAGAGATTAATCAGCATCGCAAGATACCGGGCATGAGCCTCGGAACTTCCCGTGCCCGTGATCACAAACCTTTGGCTCTCCTGCGTTGCTGGGCTCAGCGGCGTGGGGCCTCGCACCAACATCTGGTCCAGAATCGAGGGAATACGGGCCAGGCGTTCCTCTAACAGCACATGCCCCAGCGGATCATTTGGATTCGAACTACTCATCGTTCATGCACGGATTCATCGTCCAGAAATATCCAACGCTCAACGTCCATGCGATGATGTTGCAGTGCCTCCGCGTATTCGGGTTTTTTTACCAGACTGGAAGGTGAGTTCATCACCATTTGGATTTTTTCCGTATCGACGTGTTGTTTTAACAAAGTGATCGAAGCTTCGTAGTCGCGGCTGTCGTAGTCCACGCCGATATGGCGGTAGGCCTCCACGCTGGAAAGGGCCAATCCGGTCTGAGATAACATTAAGTCGGTCGCATAGGCACCAAAACCCGCGCCGCGGCCGTCGTTATGGATCAGTTGAATGACGCCGACCCCGTAGTTGATAATGTGCTTAACCGATTGTTCGAGTTTATCGCGATTTTCCGCCGTGCGCAGAGGAAAGCGATTAAACAGGGACTCGCTGTGCAAGCGCACCACCGGGATGTCGTAGCCCTTCGCTTTCCCATGGGTCAGGATCACAAATTCCTCACTCGTCACGATGTCGTAGTAGACGTGAACCCGAAACCAATAGGGGGTCGTTAACAGATCTAAGATAGGGTCATCGGGGTGCGCTTTTTGGTAGGTCTTTAGGTTCGCCGAATTAATTCGAACCAAAAAACGATTGCCGCGGATTAACTTGTAGCTGGTCACGAGGGGGTTCTCATCGGCCATATGGTCTTCGATTTTTTTGGCACCGAAGAGCGAGGCGAAGCCTTCCGCACTGAGCAGCACATCATTATCGACCGGCTTCATCGGCAGAAAATAGCTGGCGGAGTAAATGAAGCGCTTGGCGTCGGGGAGCGCGTGGGGTTTGAATGGAATAACCGGCTCGGGGGGCAGAGCGCGTTTGACCAAGGTCGATGCCGGACGATTTAGAATATGTCCGCTGGCCGCTTTTGAAGTGAGATACGCCAGGTTAAAAGGCGAGGGTTCGAACTCCAAGGTTTCGGTATCGACAACGGTGATACCCTGATTGCGTAAGGCAGATACTTTGTCGGGATTATTAGTTAAAACGATAAAGCCGGCGCTGATCCCCAATAGCCGACAAATATCTGATATATTGTCATAGTTTCGGTGGTCTTTTTTCAGGCCCATCGCGGCGTAGGCTTGAAACGTTGAAAGCTGATCAAGCGACGCTTGAACGAGCATACGGTCACGCGACTTCCCGAGATAACCCACCCCTCGTCCTTCCTGCATGAGGTAGAAGATTACCCCGCTTCCTTTCTCGGCGATCGTGGCAAAGGCGCCTTCAAGTTGCTGGACGCAATCACAATCACAGCCCCGTAGTGTTTCGCTGGTGACACACGAGGAGTGCAACCGAGTGTAAAGCACGTCTGCAGTCGAGATATCGCCGAATGCCAAAGCGATAATGTAATGCTTGTCGACGATGTCCTGAAATATGTGAGTGCGAAACGGTCCGTATTCAGTCTCCAGCGAACACGTCGCGACGTAGAGCGTCGTGCCGTAGAGAGGACGGTCATCAACTCCCTCGGGTTTAAGGATACTCCCGGTTGAGTGCTGCATCTCAGCGACGAGTCGTTCAAACTCCGGGGGGATGAGCGGAGCGTGAGGGGTCGGACTGGATGACTGATCGAGGGATACGGACATGTAAGATAGATCTGGATTGGCTATCCAGAGAAGGGGAAGATTTGAAAAAACTGGAGGAAGAATACGGCCGCGATCACGTATCCGGCGATAGGGAATTCCCGCGCCCGTCCCGTCACCACCGCCAGAATAGCGGCCGCAATCAGGCCGATACCGATTCCCTCCGCGATACTGAAGGTAAGGGGAATACACAAAATGGTGAGCATCGCAGGCGCCGCGATGGTGAACTGTTCCATCTTAATTTCGGTCACCGACTGGAGCATGAAGATTCCGACGACGACTAATGCCGGAGCGGTAGCGGCGGCGGGAATGGCGAGGATAAGGGGCGTTAAGAGTAGCGCCAACAACATGAGCACCGCAGTGGTAACAGAGGTGAGACCGGTGCGACCGCCTGCTTCGACTCCCGCGGCTGACTCGATGTAACTCACGACGGTAGAAGTGCCACCCAGTGAGCTGAGGATTGCGGCAATCGAATCTGCGATGAGCGCTCGCCCGGCTTTGGGCAAGTTTCCTTGATCATCGAGCAATCCGGCGCGTTTGGTGACGCCGATTAACGTGCCGATATTGTCGAACATATCGACC
>Ga0208414_1000315_pt1 | contig 53961 bp, 45 predicted proteins | sample AntAceMetag02UKE_FD_184770 | JGI IMG/M metagenome (GOLD analysis project Ga0208414, IMG submission 184770) | Saline lake microbial communities from Ace Lake, Antarctica - Antarctic Ace Lake Metagenome 02UKE (SPAdes) (version 2) | ecosystem: Environmental > Aquatic > Non-marine Saline and... | reverse complement strand
AGAGAAATACGTGAAGCCGTTGGTCATGAATCCATTTTTTGGCTACAAAGATGAAGATCGTAACATCTTGAACCCATTTATGGACGAGACGGTGAAGGAGTTTTCGACCATCGACGGCGCGTTTGTGATTCGGGGGGATGGCGTCGTGACCTCGGCGGGCAGCCTGATCCAAGCCACCGATGCGGAGCACATGTTACCCAGCGGCTTAGGCAGTCGTCACGCCGCCGCTGCGGCCATCAGCTTGCAGACGTCGTGTATCGCCGTGGTGGTTTCGGCCAGCAACGGTCAGGTCACGCTCTTCCGCAAGGGGGTGATGCTGCCCCTCACTGAGAAAAAAATCGTCGCCGCGGGGCATTGATCCTATCCGGACAGGTGCTTGACCTCCCGCACTCGGCTCGGCGCTTACTTGGCGAGCAGTAAGCGATCTTCCCCAAAGCGATTGGCGAGAAACAGGTCGGGTTTGCCGTCGCCGTTGACGTCGCCTATGGCGACATCCCATCCGTTGCCGACGAAGGTCTCGGGGAATATCGCTGTGGTTTCGTCGGTGAAGGTGCCGGTGCCGTCGTTGAGGTAAGCGTGGACCCGGCCATTACTGGGTTGGCCGAAGTTCTCGATGCTGGTGGTTAGAATATCCAGATCGCCGTCATGATCGAGGTCCACCAGATCGATGTGAGGGCTTTGCAGCTCATCCTGGGGGAATCCCAGACTGACGGTGAAGGTCGCGTCGCCGCGGTTGAGGAACAATCGATTCCCGTAGCCGGCGGCGATGCCGTCGTCGCCTTGGCGACGGGAGAATCCGAGGAACACGTTGCCGATGATCACGTCTAAATCGCCGTCCGCATCAACGTCTCCGAGTGCCGCTTGTCGCGACTCGCGCATCGGCAGGTCGGGCAGGGCTTCTGCCAGCACCACGAACTGGCCATGGCCGTCGTTGAGTAGGACGCGATTGCGGCCTTCGTTTGCCTCCACGAGATCGAGGTCCCCGTCGCCGTCCAGATCACCGAGTTGAACGTCCTGCGAAACGGCTTGTTTTGCCGGTATCGCTCCCGGCACGGCCGTAAAGACGCCGCCGTCATTTCGCCACCAATGGTTGCGACCGGCATTGCCGGTAACCAAATCCTCATCGCCGTCGCCATCCACGTCACCCCGCGCCACGCCGTTGGTGATTTCGGGAGCAGGCAATTTTGCCGTGGTGAAGCGCCCCGTCCCATCGTTCTGGTAGTAGAGATCGATCCGATCATCTTCGGCGACTATAACCGCGTCCAAATCACCGTCGCCATCGAAGTCGGCGAGAGCGATGTCCTCGGAGTCGTGCACCGGCGGCGGCAGGTGGTCGCTGGCGTCTTTGAAAGTGCCATCGCCTTGGTTGATCAACAGGAGGTTCTTCGAAAATTCTCGGGCCACGAAGATGTCGAGATGACCATCGCCGTTAACGTCGCCCATCTCTGCATCCATGGAGCGGAGTTGCGCATCCTTCATCGGCAGGGCCGTGGCGGTCACGTCGACGTAAAGTGGTTGGGCCGCTAGGGCCGGAACGAAAAGGCCGATCAGCAGCCAGGCAAAGCAGGGGAGGGAGGGGGACATTTGGTTACGTGGTTGGTTTCCTCGGGGGTGAAATCAAAACGAGCCCCGTTGTTGTTCCCAGTCAAATGCGAGCGACCGGATTGATCGGGCCGCCGACGGCGTGACGCGCGAACAGCGGCGAGTTCAGCAGACTGCGCCAGAAATACGGATACCCCGGACGGGACCCCCAAATTTGCGCTTGCCGAGGGGCCGGTCCGTCGGTTTTGGTCTCCCTTCACCCACTTTAAAGACATGCAAGAACAAGTAATCATCGAGTGCACCGAAGCCCGCAAAGAGGGCAAGTATGCCTCCAAATACCTCACGTCCCGTAACAAGAAGACCGTCACGGAGCGCATTGAGAAGAAGAAATATAATCCTTCGCTACGTCGCCACACGGTGCATCGCGAAATCAAGTAAGCGGCCCCGCCTCTTCCCTTTCCCCGACCGAAGCTTTACCGCTTCGGTCTTTTTTTTAGACCCGGACGATGGGTTTGTTCCGGCGGGCCCCTCGCCATTCCTCGCGATGCTTTCGGATCCAATCCAACAGCGCGCGTTCGAATCCGATGTCGTAGCCCAAGCGTTCTGATTCGAGCCACTTGTGGCGGAGGATTTCCTCACGCTCAGCTAGAAACTCCTGATAGAGGGAGGACTTCTTGACGAACTCTCGAGTCTCGGGAGCGTCGGATGCCGGCACAGATTTAGTCATGAATACCACAGCTTGGATTAGGATGAGAAGCGTGAATGCACCTAGAGAACTGTCAATGATTCCGGGGGGTAACCCTGAGTGATGGTAATTAGCATTCTTCGCGGGGACCGAGAATCAACTCGTCGGAGCTGACTTTTTAGCCAGCGCACTGAGCAATGATTCCCCGATGTTGGCGAAGACCTTGCTGGCTTCGCTGGTCGGCTCCGACATCACGATGGGCATACCGTTGTCCCCTCCGGCGCGAATCGCGGGGATGAGCGGGACTTGGCCCAGCAAAGAAGTGCCGAGGGCATCGGCCGTTTTCTGACCACCGCCCTCACCGAACAAGTGGTGTCGGCTACCGGCTGGATCGGTGAAGAAGCTCATATTTTCCGCCACCCCGAGCAGCGGCACGTTGACCTTTTGGAACATCAATCCGCCTTTGCGGGCGATATTGGTCGCCGCCGCTTGGGGCGTCGTTACGAGCACGGCACCGTCGAGCGGGATTGTTTGGACGAGGGAGAGTTGAGCGTCACCGGTGCCGGGCGGCAGGTCGATGAGGAGAATATCCAAGTCGCCCCACTTTACGTTTTGGACGAATTGCTGGATGGTCTTCATGATCATCGGGCCGCGCCAAACTACGGGCGTGTTGTCGTCGATGAGAAATCCCATGCTCATGACTTTCACGCCATGCGCTTCCATCGGCACCAATAGGTCCTCTTCGACTTCCGGGCGACCTTCGAGGCCGATCATCAGCGGCACGCTGGGGCCGTAAATGTCGCAGTCCATCAACCCGACGCGACCGGGACGACCGGCAGCGGTGAGCGAGCGAGCGAGGGCGCAGGCGAGATTCACGGCGAAGGTGCTTTTCCCGACGCCGCCTTTGCCCGAAGCAATCGCGACGGCGTGTTTGATCTTAGCGTGAGGCGTATCCGTCGCATTGCCGGCGAGGTTGCCTCCCGCGGCGGCGGCCGGGGCAGCTTTGGGCGCAGACACCGCGATATCGATGATCGTATCCGTGACTTCCGGCAGCGCGTTCAGGCAGTCAGCGACTTCCCGTTTGAGCTGGAGCGGGGTCTTCGGGTCGTTGGTGGTGATCGCTAGGGAGATCTTGACCGTGCCGTCGACAAAAGCGGCGGAGCGCACGAGGCCGAACGACACGATGTCGCGGCTAAATCCAGGATATTTGACCTGCTTGAGGTGCGTTTTGATGATTTCGGGAGTCACAGTATTGAAAATAAATTGGGAACGAAAGGGCTTTGGAAGGGGTTTAACGTTGTCGAGAGAGCCTAGCCTGTAAATACGAATGGAAGGATTCCCCTCTCCCAAGTTTGTCATGATTCGCTCGATATTCCGTTTTTGTCTTCCTCTCACGCTGCTACTGACGCCGTTGGCGGCCCAGCGTAGTCCCACCGATATTGGTGACATTACCGTCGCCGCCGCGGTTAAAACCATCCCGGTGCGCGTCAGTGCCTCCCCAGAGGATCTCGACCAGCTGGCTAACTTCGCCTTCGAGGTGCATGGCCGCTACCGGCGCGTCGCGGCTGATCCGCTCTTTGATATCCGTTTCACCGCCGTGGCCGGCAATCGCGTGCAAGTGGACGTTTCCCGGGGAACTACCCGCGTGATGAGCCGGGCTGTCACCGGCACTTCCCTGCGCAATGCCTTACTCCGAGCCGCCGACCTGGTGGTCGAGGAGACGAGCGACCTACAGGGATTCTTCGCTTCCCAGCTCGCTTTTATCGGCACCCGGACTGGGGCGACGGAAGTTTACACCAGCGACCTGTTTTTCGGCGGCGTCCGCCAACTCACCTCTGATCGGGCGTCCGCCATGTCTCCGCATTGGTCGCCCGATGGCACTAAATTACTCTACACCAGCTTTCACCGTTCAAATGGAGCGGACCTCTTCGAAATCGATATGCGGTCCATGCAGCGGACGTCGTTTGTGAGTTTCAAAGGCACTAACCAGTCCGGGCGCTACAGCCCCGATGGCTCCAAAGTCGCGATGGTTTTGAGTGGGGAAGGGAACCCGGAAGTCTACACCGCCAACGCCAATGGCCGCGGCGTGAAGCGCATCACGCGCACGAGTGGGGTGGAGTCATCCCCGACGTTTTCGCCGGATGGTCGGCAACTCTTGTTCACGTCCGATATGGCGGGCGGACCTCAGCTCTACGTCATGCCTGTCGAGGGTGGTCGCGCCAGCCGGCTGCCGACCAATATTAGTCGATACTGCGCCGAACCCGACTGGAGCAAGGGTGACCCCAACAAGATCGCCTTCACCATGCGCATCGGCAGCGGCTTTCAAATCGGTCTCTACGACCGCTCGACCCGAGCTGCCGCCACCCAAGTTTCCAAAGCTCCGCAAGACGCCGTCGAGCCCGCGTGGCTCGCCGATGGCCGGCACCTGCTCTACACGGCGCGCTCGCCTAACCAGCGCAGTATTTGGATTTTGGACACCGAAAGCGGCAAAGCCACCCAGCTGAGCTCGCGTTCGCTGGGTCCCGCATCTCAAGCCGCCGTCGTGCGGCCTTGAAGATCATCGCAGCGCGACCCGGCGAGGCGCTGTAAATTCTTTTGGGCCGCGACCAACCCCGCCCGCCTCAACATGCGAGATTGTGTGTTAGATTAAAAATCTACAACGGTTTGGGATTAGTCGTTTTTTAGGTTAACCTACCGCGCTAAGGAACGTCAGCATCCCACGACGGTCCCACCCCTCCAAATCGTGCTTTCCTTCCTTTGGTCTTACCGGACCGTTCGTTTCTTCCGCGTTGTTTTCGTCAGCTTGCCCCTATTCTGGGCAGGCTGCGTTTCGTCACCCGAATCTCAGGTGGAGGCTTTGGCGATTGAGGTGCCGTCTCAATGGGTGAACGCGGCAACGGGGGAGGATTTTGAACCCCAGAGTTGGATGGACGATTTTAATGACCCGGGACTGGAAGCTATCATCCGCGAATCCCTGGCCCATAATTTCAGTCTCATGGCCGCTCAGGCTCGACGGGATGCGCAGTTGGCCGGGACCGCGGTAGGGCAGTCCGAAATATGGCCGACCCTCGGGCTCAACGCCGGTAAAAACGAATCTCGGCGCAACGCGGCCACCGGCGTGCAACAGACTCCGGTGGCCCGCACTTATGCGGTGAGCGGACGGTTCAATTGGGAGATCGATTTGTGGGGCAAGCTGCGCAATGGCTACCGCGGTGATATCGCTGATGCCGAAGCGGCGGCCGCCGACTTTGAGGCCACTCGCCTATCCATCGCCGGCCGGACGGCTCAGGCTTGGTATCGCGCGATCGAGGCCCAACAGTTAGTCGCGTTGGCCGAGCGCACCTTGGCCGCTTTTTTGTCCAACCAACGGATTGTCGAAGAGGGTTTTGAGCGCGGTATCGGAGGCGCGCTGGAAGTCCGCCTGATCCGGGCCAACGTGGCCGGAGCGCGGAGCGCCTACGAAGGCGCGGAGCGAGCCCGCTTGGCTGCTTTGCGGAGTTTAGAGCTGCTATTGGGACGTTATCCGGCGGCGCAAATCGAGCTGGCGGCCGGCTGGCCGGATATTGATGCGTCGGTGCCAGCGGGACTCCCCAGTAGATTATTGTTACGCCGGCCCGATGTGATGAGCGCCGAGCGGTCCTTGGCCGGCGCCCAACAGCGTAAATACGAAGCCAAAAAGGCGATGCTGCCGAATTTGCAAATCACGCTCACGCGCGGCACCAATGCCACTGACCTTGCCGACGTGTTGGATCTGGACTCGCGCCGCGTGTGGTCTCGGGTTTGGAGCGTTTCCCAACCGCTCTTTCAAGGCGGTCTCCTCCGCGCCAATCTCCGGCGGAATGAAGCCCTCGAACGTCAGGCGGTCGCCGATTACACGCAAACCGTCTTGGTGGCATTCTCGGAGGTGGAAGCTTCGCTGAGCGAACAGGAATCGTTTGCCCGCGACTACGAAGCTTTGCAGGTTGCGGAGGTGGAATCCGTGGCCGCCGAAGCCTTGGCGTGGGAGCGCTATGAATCCGGGCTGGCCGATATCACCACCGCTTTGGATGCCGATCGCCGATCCATCAACGCTCAGCGCGCGCTTATCCAAATCATCAACCAGCGGCTGCAAAGTCGCATCAATCTTTACCTCGCTTTGGGCGGCGGACTGACCTTCGACGAGCCCGTTCAACCCTGATTTATCGTTCATGAAACGCGCCCTCCAAATTCTCCTTCCCGTTGGCATCCTTGGCTTCGCGATCGGCATCACGGCCTTGATGTTATCCTTCCGCAAAGAACCTGAGAGCCGCCAGTTTCAAGCGCCGCCGCGCGAGGTGGTCGTCCGGACCCTCGAGCGCGAAAACTATCAGATCGTGCTGAACTCGCAGGGCTCCGTGCAGGCGCGCACGACCAGCAATTTGATTCCCGAAGTGCGCGGTCGGATCGTAGCGATTGGCGACAACTTTCAAGAGGGCGCATTTTTCGAAGAAGGAGAAATCCTCATCGAAATCGAAAAGGCCGACTACGAAGCCGAACTGATTGTGGCCGAGGCAAATTTCGCGCAGGCCGAGCTCCAATTGTTCGAAGAAGAAGCCCGCGCCGGACAAGCCAAACGCGACTGGGAACGTCTCAATCCCGACACGACCGCCAATCGCCTCACCTTGCGCGAACCGCAGTTGCGGCAAGCCGCCGCCGCCGCCGCCGCCGCAGCCGCGCGCGTGCGCACCGCGCAACTCAATCTTGATCGCACTTCCTTGCGGGCGCCTTACGCGGGGCGGGTGCTCACCAAGAGTGTCGATGTGGGCCAGTATATTTCGCCAGGTAATCAACTGGCCCGTGTCTTCGCCGTGGACATCGCAGAAGTTCGGCTGCCCCTCACCGCGACGCAATTTGCGCACTTGGAACTCCCGTCCGTGTATCGCGGCGAGAATCCCACCTTCGAAGAGGGTCCGCCGGTCATGCTCAATCTGGAAATCGCCGGTGAGCATCACCAGTGGCGCGGCCGGGTAGTGCGCGCGGAAGGCGCGGTGGATGCGCGGAGCCGACAGGTCTTTATTGTCGCTCAGATTCGCAATCCTTACGGTCGCAACGATCAGGGTCGGCCGCCGTTAAAAGTGGGCTCCTTTGTCGAAGCCGAGATCCAAGGCGAAGTCTTACAGGACGTGTTTGTGGTGCCGCGGAGTTTGGTGCGGGAAAATTCTTATATATTGCTGGTTCACTCCGATGAGAATGGCGACGTGTTGCGTCGTCGGAGTGTGAAAATCGTGTGGCAGACCGACGAATTCGCGGTGATCAGCGAGGGTCTCCAAGCCGGCGAAAAACTCTGCCTGACCCAGGTGCCGCTCGCCTTGGAGGACTACCCCGTTCGCGCTGTGCCCGAGGCCGAAGCAGTGGCCGCAGCCGAGGCCAACGCGGGTCCGATTGAAAGCCGCGGTCCGCCTCGCGCGGCGGCCAGTGGAGCTCCCGGCGGCGGTGGGTCGGCTAGTTTTGTGGATGCGTGGTTAGCCGCGATTCCCGCCGACAAACCGCTCCCAGCGGAGCTCAAAACCAAACTCGATGTCGCCATGGCGGCGGCGCAAAATGGCGACCGCGCTGCGCTGCGTCCCGTGATGGGCGAAATCCGCGCTTGGGCTGAAGCGAATGATATCGAATTGCCCGCCGGCCGCGGTGGTCGCTAACCCTGAACCCGAACGAGGACATCCCATGAACAAGATGATCGAATGGTTCACCAAAAACGGCGTCGCCGCCAACATCTTGATGGCCGCGATTCTCGGTTCGGGCGCATATTCGCTGTGGACCCAAATAATCTTCCAGGAATTCCCCGACTACCCGTCGCGGGTCATCAACGTTTCCGTCCAATATCGGGGTTCCACGCCGACGGAGATTGAGGAAGCTATCGTCGTGCGATTGGAGGAGGTGCTCTTCGATCTCGAAGGACTCAAAGAGATGGACAGCCGGGCGACCGAGAACTCCGGATCGGTCGCGCTGGAGATTGAGGATGGATTCGACTTGGGCGATGCCTTGGACGAAGTCACCAATCGGGTATCCACCATTCGCACCTTTCCGGTCGAGGCAGAACGTCCTCAAGTCAGTATCGCTGAGTTCCGAGAGCGGGTCATCACGGTGGTGGTTGCGGCGGACTTAAGTGAGCGCGAACTCAAGACGCTGGCCGAGGGTTTGCGCGATGAGATTTCGAGTTTGCCAGCCGTGACGGTGGCGTCGTTGAAAGCGGTCCGACCCTACGAAATTTCAATCGAAGTGCTGGAGAATGATTTGCGCAAATACGGACTCTCGTTCGATCAGGTGGTGCGGGCGATTCGCACCAATTCGATCGATCTCTCGGCGGGGAGTATTCGATCACTCGGCGGCAATGTGCTGCTGCGCACGTCCCAACAGGCTTACACGCAGGAAGAGTTCGAGAAGATCACCATCATCACCACCGCGGATGGCAATCGGATCACCTTGGCTGATATTGGCCGGGTCACGGATGGGTTTGATGAGATCCCGATCAACCCGCAATTCAACGGCCAACGCGCGGCGGCGATCGACGTCTTCCGATCCGGCGATCAGAGTATTCTAGAGATTGGCGAACAGGTGAAGGACTTCATCACCGCGAAACAACAGACGCTCCCGGCAGGCATTCAACTCGACTACTGGCAGGACGACTCGGCGCGGATCGAGGCCCGCTTGGACACGTTGGTGGACAGCGCGATCGTCGGGTTTTGTCTCGTGCTCCTCGTGCTCTCGATGTTCCTGCGGCCGTCCTTGGCGTTCTGGGTCGCGCTGGGAGTCCCGATCGCTTTCTCGGGGGCGTTCCTCGTCCTTCCGCTGCTGGGAGTGTCACTCAACTTGATCACGATGTTCGCGTTCATTCTCGTGTTGGGAATCGTGGTGGATGACGCGATCGTGACGGGCGAAAATGTTTACCAACATATGCAGGCGGGCGAGGACGCGTTGACGGCTTCGATCAAGGGCACGCAAGAGGTGGCCTTGCCCGTTATTTTCGGCGTGCTGACTACGATGGTGGCGTTTTACCCGCTCGCAGTGATGAGTGGGGTACGGGGTAATTTCTTTAAACAGATCCCCATCGTAATCATCCCGGTGCTGGTCTTTTCCCTCATTGAATCGAAGCTGATTCTCCCGGCTCACCTCAAGCATCTGCGTAATCTGGGTAACGCCCAAAATACCCGCAATTGGTTCACCCGGTTTCAGCGCTTCTTTGCCGACGGTTTGGAGAAGTTTGTGCTCAATGTCTATCGGCCGGTTTTGGACAAATGCCTCAACTACCGTTACGTGAGTTTGGCCGTATTCTTGGGGCTCTTTATCATCTTCATCGGCGCGATGTTTGCTGGGTTTATCAAGTGGACGCCGTTTCCCAACATCCCGCGGGATCGGGTTACAGTTACCCTACAGATGCCGGTGGGAACCAACATCGAGAAGACGGATCGGATCATCCGCCACATGGAAGCGCAGGCTCTGCAGCTCAGGGAAGATCTGCGGGTTGAGAATGGTCGGGAAGTGATCAGCAACATTTTTGCGACCTCCGGGGGGCAGCCGTTTGGCGGCGGATTCCGGCGGGGGGGACCAGCGGCGGGTGTCGCGGAGGTAGGCGAAGTCATCGTGGAACTGATCACGGATCCCGATGGTAGCCTCGCCGTGAGTAGTCGGGACGTGTCTATCGCCTTGCGGCAGAGGGTTGGGCCGGTGCCGGAAGCCGAGCAGCTTAATTTTGCCTTTGCCCGGGGTGGGGGGGGCGCGGTGTCATTTCAGCTAGTCGGACCGAGAATCGAAGATTTGGTGGCGGTCTCCAAGCAGGTGCAGCGCAAGCTGGCTGAATACCCGGGGCTCTACGATATCCAGGATTCCTTCGAGACGGCGAATCAAGAGCTGGAACTTAAACTTAAGCCTCAAGCCTCCCATCTCGGAATCACGGCGCAGGACATGGCCTCGCAGGTTCGCCAGGCCTTCTTCGGCTCGGAGGCTCAACGCATCCAACGCGGGCGCGATGACGTGCGCGTGATGGTGCGTTACCCGCTCGCTGAACGCCAATCGCTGGCGGCGCTCAATAGCATGATGATCCGCACGACCGATGGCCAAGAAGTGCCGTTCGAAGAAGTCGCCGAAGTCGTGCCGGGTAAGGCGCTCCCTTCAATCCGACGGGTGGATCGCAACCGCATCGTGCGGGTCACGGCGGAGGGGGATGCTGATACCATCGATGTCGACGCGATCGAAGCGGAAATCATTAACGACTTTTTGCCGGGAGTGCTTCGGGACTATCCGGGCGTTAAATTTACTTTGGAGGGCCGGGCGCAGGATACGCGGGATAATAATGCCGAATTTCTCTTCGGCTGTGTGTTCGTGTTGATCGCGGTTTACGTGCTGCTGGCGATTCCGTTCAAGAGCTACTACCAGCCCTTCATCGTGATGTCGGCGATCCCGTTTGGTATCGTCGGGGCGATCCTCGGGCACCGGATCATGGACTTCATTTACACGATGATCGGGGCGACCGCTAATCCGGCGGCCTCGGTTACGATGTTGTCCTTGCTCGGCATCCTCGCGTTGTCGGGAGTCGTGGTTAACGATTCGCTGGTGATGGTCGACTTCATGAACCGCAAACGACGCGAAGGCATGCCGCTCGCCGAAGCGGTGCGACTGGCGGGGGTGAAACGATTTCGGCCCATCTTGCTGACGTCGCTGACCACGTTTGCCGGACTGCTGCCGCTGATGTTTGAGTCGAGTGTGCAGGCTATGTTCTTGATCCCGATGGCGATTTCGTTGGGTTGGGGTATTCTCTTCGCGACGGTCATCACGTTGCTTTTGGTTCCGACAGTCACCATGGTTTTCGATGACATCCGCCGCTTTTTTGCCTGGGTGTATGATCGAGATGAATACGCCAAGTCGGCCGATCCCGTCTCCGAGGCTAAGCCCAGTAGCCTGGACACTTAAATCGGTTTCTATGACCCGCCAGCCGGACGTCGGCTCGGCGGGGATACAAAAAAGCCGTCCCGAGAAACGGGACGGCTAAAATGAAAACGAGCTAACGGGTTTAACTCGCGGCGGCGAAGTTAGCGGCGGCGGCGTCCCAATCGACGACATGCCAGAATGCGGCGATGTAGGCGGGACGCAGATTCTGGTAATTCAGGTAGTAGGCGTGTTCCCACACGTCCAAGCCGATGATCGGCTTGCCCGCGATGCCCGCAACGGCCTCACCCATGATAGGGCTGTCTTGGTTGGCGGTGGAGCCGATGGCGAGTTTGCCCGCCGCATTGACGTAGAGCCACGCCCAGCCGGATCCGAAGCGGCCCACGCCGGCGGCGGCGAATTCCTCTTTCAGGGCATCGAATGAGCCGAACGACGCGTCGATGGCGGCGGCGAGATCACCGGAAGGTGTTCCGCCTTTGCCGGGTCCGAGAATCGTCCAGAAAAAAGCGTGGTTGGCGTGGCCACCACCGTTGTTGCGTACGGCCCCGCGAGCGGCGTCGGGCACGGCAGCAAGGTCGGCGATCAAGGCGTTGATGTCCTTGCTAGCGAGTTCATCGTGACCCTCGAGCGCGCCGTTGAGTTTGGCGATGTAGGTGGCGTGATGCTTGCCGTGATGGATTTCCATCGTGCGCGTATCGAAGTGAGGTTCGAGCGCGTTGGCAGCGTAAGGGAGGGCAGGTAGTTCGTAGGCCATAAGTCTAATGTGGGTTGGAGGTGAGCTGAAAAAAGAGATTAAGCATACGGTGGCGGGGTGGGACCGTCAACGCCGCCGAACAGTTATCGAATCAGCGCGGACGCTAATCGGACCGTTTGAGCTGAAAGTAGGCACGAATCAGATCGCGACATTCGTCCTCTAATACCCCGCCCGCCGTGATTTCGCAGCGGTGGTTCACGCGGGGCAGTTCACTGAGATTGGTGGCGCCCCCGAGGCAACCCATCTTGGGGTCAGGCACCGCGTAGACCACGCGTTGCAGGCGGGACATGAGCGTGGCCCCGGAGCACATGGGGCAGGGCTCTTTGGTCACGTAGAGGGTACAGCGTTCGAGTCGCCAGTTGCCAATCGCGGAGGCAGCCTGGGTGATCGCTAACATTTCGGCGTGGGCCGTCGGATCCTTGCCGTGTTCGACCGTATTGTGCGCGAAGGCGACGACCTCGCCGTCGCGCTCGATCACGCAACCGATCGGGACCTCGTCCGCTCTCCAAGCGTCGATTGCCTGATTGTAAGCTAGGCTCATGTAGAACGTGTCATCGCGCAGCAGTTGCGACGGAAAACGCTTTTCAAAGGGGCAAGGAGGAGAATTAGGCACGGGGCTCGACATGGTGTTCCGAGTAATAGCCTTGACTAAGGAGGGCGGTCCTTGGCTTACAAGGGGCTTTTGCGCAACAAATTCTGCATGACCTTACACCTTACCTTAGGCCTCTCGGCCGCCCATTATGCCTGACGGAGACTCGATTGAAGTGGAGGGCAAGATCGTCGCCGTCCTCCCTGGCACAATGTTCAGGGTAGAATTAGCTAACGGTCATCAAGTGCTCGCGCACATCTCGGGAAAGTTGCGCAAGCACTTCATCAAAATCGCGGCCGGTGACACGGTTAAGATGGAAATGAGCCCGTATGATTTAGAGAAGGCGCGCATTACTTATCGCATGCGCACTCCCCCTCCTGGCGGGTTCCGGCGTCGCGGTGGCGGTCGCCGTCGCTAGACGTGTTGATTCAGATTCGACACACTTGCGCGGTCGAATGCTCGAGGCCAGCGTGAGCTGATGCCTGCTCGCCCCAAATCTCGGACTGAGTTCCCTCCGGAAATGGAGGAAGCGGTGCGTGATTTCGTGACATCGCTCGAACTCGAGCGCGGTCGCTCCCCGAAGACGGTGGAGGCCTACGAAAACGATTTAACCCAAGCGGGTAGGTTCCTCGCCGAGCGCGGTCGGAAGACATGGCTGCAGGTCAAACGGGATGATGCTGCCGCATGGGCTCAAGAACTGACGGCGCGGGGACTGGCTGGATCGAGCGCGGCCCGCAAACTCTCGGCGCTGCGAATGTTTGCGCGTTACCTCGTGCACGAAGGCACGCGGCCGGATGATTTTACGGATTTGCTCAGTGGACCAAAACTGAGCCGCAAGCTGCCCGAGACGTTATCGACTGAGGAGGTGGAACGCATCTTGGCCGCGCCGACGGGCGAAGACGGTTTTGGCTTACGCGATCGGGCGATGTTGGAGTTGTTTTATTCCAGTGGCCTGCGGGTATCCGAATTGTGCGATCTGACCCTACAGCAGGTGGATTTGGAACACGGATTTGTGCGCGTGATCGGCAAGGGATCCAAGGAGCGCGTGGTGCCGGTCGGCGAGAAAGCGGCGAAGGTGATTCTACGTTACCTTGATTCGGGGCGTTCGTTTTTCGTAAAACCCAAGACGGGCAGTCAGTTTTTCTTGAGCAAACGCGGCACCGCCATCTCGCGAAAGATGGTATGGGTCCTCGTCAAAGAGCACACCCGGCGCGCGGGCATTACGAAGAACGTGAAGCCGCATTTGCTGCGGCATTCCTTCGCGACGCATCTGCTCGGCGGCGGAGCGGATCTGCGGGCTATTCAAGAAATGTTGGGCCACGCCGATATTAGCACGACCCAGATTTACACCGCAGTGGAGCAATCGAGGCTACTAGATCACCACGCAAAGTTTCATCCGCGAAAGCTGGCGGAACCCAAAGAGCAGTATGGGGCGACGTCGCCGAGCGCGCCGAACACGGCGGCGTGAGCAGCGACGGAGAGAAAGAGTTCGATACGGAGGGGCAGGAATCTGGGGTCAGCGAACCCCGCTGCAGTGCGGAGGTGGGGTGGTGCTGGTGTAGCCGGGCTCGCTGAGCCCGGAGCGGTGGACAAGTGTAAAAGTTAGGGCGTGCCCGCCGAACGCGGCGGGAGGGGTCTCGCCACTCAGGCGGTGGGACGAAGCAGCAGTTTGCGGCGACGGAGGCCTGCTTCAGCAGGACGGAGATGGCGAAGCAAACCGCCCTGCCGGTGGGAGGCACACGAACGCTTAAGATCAGCCCAGCGGATACGGATACCTCTTCGTGATCTCGTCGATCTTGCTCATGACGTCATCGCTGAGCTTGAGGTCATGGGCGGGCAAAATCTCTTCGAGCTGCTCCAGCGATGTCGCGCCAAAAATGGTCGAAGCCACAAAGTCGTTTTGCTGAGACCACGCCAAACACATGGCGGCGAGGTTGTGGCCTGCTTCGGCGGCGAGGGATTTCAATGCAGTCACGGTCGCGAGACTTTTTTCGTTGATGAAGCGGGTCATCATTTTCTGCTGTCGCGCGCCGCCGTCGCGATAGGTGGTGAAGCGCGAGCCAGCGGGGAAATTGCCGTCGAGGTATTTGCCGGTGCAGACTCCGCCAGCGAGGGGAGAGTAGGGCAGCAGACTGATTTTCTCGCGGCGGCAAATCTCGGCGAGTTCGTCTTCGAAATGGCGATTCAGAATCGAGTAGTTGTTCTGGATGGATTCGTAGCGGGCGAGTCCGCTAGCTGCGGCGGTGGCTGCTGCCTTCATGGTGCCCCAAGCGTTTTCGTTGCTAGAGCCGATGACGCGAATCAGCCCCTCGTCGCGGAGCTCGGTTAGGACTTCGAGGGTTTCCTCATATCCAGCGTCATGGTCGGGCCAGTGCGTTTGGTAGAGGTCGATGTAATCGGTTTGGAGACGCCGCAGTGACCCTTGAATCGCGCGGGTGATGTGGTGACGATCTAGGGAGCCTTTTCCGGCTCGCACGGGCGGGGTGAAAAAAGCGGCGGACGGCCCCACGACTTTGGATGCGAGGATGATAGTGTCGCGGTCTTTGGTCTGCAGCCATTTGCCGATAATCTCTTCGGTGCGGTGGACATACTTGATGTCCGGCGGCACGGGATAGACTTCGGCGGTATCGTAGAAATCGATGCCAGCATCGTAGGCACGGTCCAAGATCGCGAATGCCTCTGCTTCCGGGTTGCGGGAGCCGAACGTCATCGTGCCGCAGCAGAGATTGGTTACCAAGATCGCGGAGCGCCCGAGTCGTCGTTTTTCCATGTTTCCAATCAGCAAGATACGCCTCTGGAGCACAAGAGGGGGATGTAAATTAAAGCGGAGGGAGAATCCCTTTGAAAACTCAGCAACGAAGGTTCGTCGTAACAGACGATGGAACTAAATCAGATTGGTCAGCGTTGTGTGAGTGAGCCCGAACCCGAACTCGGGTTGGGCGTGGTGGTGAGCTTGGAGGATCGTCGCATCCGAGTTTCATTTCCGGCGGCGGGCGAGGAGCGCCTCTATGCGCAAGGCGCTACGGTGCTCAAGCGGGTGCGCTTCATGGAAGGCCAGAAAGTGGTGACTCGAGGCGGGGTAGCCTTTGTGGTCGAATCCATCGATGAGGTGGATGGCTTGCTCACGTATATCGGCGCAGGCCACCGGGTGCCCGAGGCCGAGGTTTCTGACGTGGCGGGCTCCGCCGGACCTTTGGATCGGCTGCTCGCGGGGCAGACCGATGATCCTGGGGTGTTCGGGCTACGCTACCGCACCCGTAAGGTCCAAGCGGCCATCCAAGCGTCACCGGTGCGCGGATTTCTGGGCGGGCGTCTGCAGCTGATTCCGCATCAATTCTATATCCTGCACGAGGTGGCCAAACGTCAGTTGCCGCGCGTGCTGCTGGCCGATGAAGTGGGTTTGGGGAAAACCATCGAAGCCTGTCTGATTCTGCAACGTTTGCTGACGGTGGGCAAAGTAAAGCGCGCGCTGGTGCTGGTGCCGGAATCGCTCACGCACCAATGGTTCGTGGAGTTGCTCCGGCGCTTCAATCTGTGGTTTAGCATTTTCGACGAGCAACGCTGCATCGACGTGGAAGCCGCCGACCCCGCAGAGAATCCGTTTTCGAGCGAACAACTGGCGCTCTGCAGCGTGAGCTTTCCCGCGCACGACAAAAATCGGCGCGAGCAGATTGTAGCCGCGGGTTGGGATATGATTGTCGTCGACGAGGCCCATCATCTCGAATGGTCACCGCAAGAGGATGCGGTGAGCCCGGAGTATCGGTTGGTCGACCAACTTGCGGCGCGTAGTCGCGGATTGCTGTTGCTGACGGCGACCCCCACCCAATTGGGATTGGCCGGACACTTCGCGCGGCTGCGACTCCTCGATCCCCATCGCTACCGGGACCTCGATGCGTTTTTGGCTGAGTCGGCGCGGTTTGGCGAAGTGGCCGAGGTCGCGAGCAAGATCGTAGATGGCGAACCTTTGGCGAAAGCCGACGAAGCCAAGCTACACCACATTTTCGATAAGGATGAAGAGGGCTTAAAAACCCACTTGGAGGATCTTGCCGCCGCGAAGCCTAGCGCCCGGCAGCGACTGTTGAGTTCCTTGCTCGACCAGCACGGCCCGGGCCGAGTGGTGTTTCGCAATACGCGGGCGGCGATGACCGGGTTCCCCAAGCGGGAATTTTGCCCGGTGCCTTTGGCAGCGGATCAACCAATTTTGTTGACCCGAGTAGCGCGGGAACTCGAAGCCGAGGAAACGGGCCGAGATGCGGAAATCCGTTACAATTTCAGAGGTGATCCACGGATCCAATGGCTCGCCGAATTCCTCAAGGCGGACCCCAAACGCAAGGTGCTCCTGATCTGCCGCACTCAGCGCAAGGTGTTGGCGATCGACGCGGCGCTGCGGGAGAAGATGTCGGCCAAGACCGGCGTGTTTCACGAGGGCTTGCCGCTAGTGAACCGTGATCGCAACGCCGCGTGGTTTGCTGAAGAGGATGGGGCGCAGCTTTTGATTTGTTCGGAGATCGGCAGCGAGGGGCGTAACTTCCAATTTGCCCATCACCTAGTCCTGTTTGATCTGCCGCTCAATCCGGGACTCGTGGAGCAACGCATCGGCCGGCTCGATCGAATCGGGCAGACCGAGAAGATCCGCATCCACGTGCCCTACATCAAAATGAGTGCGGAGGAAATTGTGCTGCATTGGTATCACGACGGACTGGATGCATTCGCGGAGCCCATGCACGGCGGCAACGAATACGAGCGCGCTTTTCGTGACCGCGTATTGCGACTCTGCCTCGCGGCTGGAAGCGATAGCAAAGCCAAGTCAGGCGAGACCCTCGTAGCATTGATCAAAGAGACGGCCAAGTTTCGCACCCAGCTCCAGGAACGGATGCACCGGGGCCGAGATCGGCTGCTCGAACTCAATTCCTTCGACGCCAAGGTCGCCGAATCCGTCATCACCCAGGTGCGCGAGGCGGATGCTGACCTAGCGGTGCGACGGCAGTTGGCCGATCTCTTCGAGCACTTCGGGGTGCGGGTCAAAGAGTATGAAGGCGGCGAATTTTTTATCGATGCCGATCACGCCTACATCGAAGGATTTCCCGCCGTCCCGCGCGACGGCATGCTGGCGACATATGATCGCGACCGGGCCATTGCTCGGGAGGACATCAGGTTGATCACGGCCGATCATGCGGTTGTCACCGATACGATGGACCTATTGGTCAATTCTCCAGCGGGCACCACGGCCTTTGGGTTAGTGGACGCCGATTCGCCGAACCTCATGTTGGAGGCGGTGTTTGTGCTCGAGACCGTGGCAGACTCGCGTTGGCACGTGGAGCAGTTTCTCCCAGCGCAGCCGGTGCGCGTCGTGGTCGATTTGAGTGGCCAGGACTTGACCGCCGATTGGGACGAGCAAACGACCCAAGACCTCGTCAAGGAGACCGGGTTAGGTCCGTTCTTGGAGCGGCCGGAGTTCAACGCCGACCTCATGAAACACCTCGTCGAGACCGCGACCGGAAAAGCGGAGCACGCCGCCGAGCCGATCAAAGCCGCCGCCGAGACCGCGGCGCGAAACGCCCTTGGTGCGGATTTCCAGCGCCTGGTGGATCTGCAAAAACTCAACGATCACGTGAGCCCGCAGGAAATCAAACTGGCGCAGTCACAGCTGAAGAAATCGTGCGGAGCCATCCGGACCGCTCGTCTGCGACTCGATTCCATTCGCCTGATCGTGGCCGGATTCGCGGGCTGATTTTTACCCCGCCTCGCTGATGAGTCGTTGCATGTGCTACCGGTGTTTCTGGCCGACCGATCAATGTTGGTGTGCTTCGATTCCGGAGATCCCGACGCACACGCGGTTTATCATCCTGATGCATCCCAAGGAATTCAAACAGGAGAAGGCCGGCACCGGACGACTGACCCATCTCAGCCTCCCGAATTCAGAGATCCAAGTCGGGGTCGAGTTTGACGATCATCCGGCGGTGCAGCGGATCTTGGCGGATCCGACGCTCCATGTGGTGCTGCTCTACCCGGGCAAGACGGCGATAAACCTTTCGGCTCCCGATCAGCGGTGGAGCCCGCCGGTCTCGCAGGAACGGGTTGTCTTGGTATTGGATGCGACCTGGAGCTGCGCGCGCAAAATGCTCAAACTCAGCCCGTCGCTGCAACGCCGGCCCCGCGTGATGTTCACGCCCACGGCCCCCAGCCGATTTGTGATCAAGCAACAGCCCTTGGCGGGCTGTCTCTCCACGATTGAGTCGGTCTACGAAGTGATTGTGGCCTTGAATGCCCGCGGGCTTGAAACGGTGCCCCGACCGGACCGTCTGTTGGAGCTATTCAGCAAAATGCAGCAACACCAGATCGACTGTGCACGAGATCCGAAACGGCTAGGGTATCGGAGAAGCGGATACGGAAACCCGGCGCAGCGACAAGGCTTCAAAGGCCGCAGCGCCCGCCGCCGCGCAAGTTTCTTTGAAGTGCCAGAGACAGACCAGCCTCCCGAAGTATCGCACTGACCCGAGTCAGTTTTAATTGAGGAATTTGTCACCCTTGAAAAACAGGCAAGCAGTTCAAAGCCTCGTCCTCATTTAGCGGGTCGGGCGTGCTCGCCAAGCGCGCCGTTTCACCCTCTCAGATGACGCATTTTGCTAAACGATGATATGCGGCCAAATCGGTTTCATTCTTTCTTTGCCGAATCGGGGCACCGATAGGTCAGCCTGTTTTTTCATCGGAAAGGTAGCTACGCCATGCTTCCGACCCGGCGGTCTGCTTCAAAACGAAATTTCTCTCCTCGATGAATCGTCGCATATATCGCGTAAGGAATAGCTACTCGGCAATACGTCCGAGAACACCGAGGGGGACAACAAATTCGAATCGGTTGATCATCACCGTCATTTCGTCTTTCTCTTCAAACGAATGATCGTGCTGCATCGAATGAAAAGCATCCTTCGACATCACGTCTCGAAAATGTGCCGGTCGATCAAAACGGGACATTTTCACGCTCAGACGCTGGACAAACCCAAAGTGCTCCGCTCGCCAAGTGACCTCCTCATCGGGACCAAGGAGTCCGGTCGTGACACCAGCGACGGCTCGTTCTCCGGTCGCAGCCGCAGTGTCTTGATGCGCGTCAATACTTCGGGCGAGATCGAAGACCCGCTCGCGAGGCGCAATTATGACCGTCTCAAGCGTGATTACCGCCATGATTTCCGGCGAGCGATTAAAGTCATATAAAAGAGGTCATTGGCCCCGTGTTACTAAACCAATTCGGGTGGCTCGCCCGAATTCTCTGAGTCGGCGGGATGGGCCTTCTTCTACCGCTGAACATAGAACCCCCACAAGCAGTTCTAGAACTCGTCAGCTGCGAATCTCACTTTCTTCTTTCCGTCGTCCACGCTCCAAATTTGGAATGAAAACTCCTGATCGTAAAGGGGGTCACGCCCCAGGGCTCTTTTCGAATCACGTTCGCAGGGCCACTCGTGTGCCCAAACATTTAGCCCTTCGATATCGAACTTCGACCCGTCCGGAGACGAACCGTAATATAACCATGTGCTCATTCTATTTCGCCCATCAGCGTTACTGCGCATTCAAAAAGGCGTCTGATTGAACAGACCTCTTTGGGATATCAGAGCTAATTTTCTCACTCATCCTATCGGCCGCATGGATCGATGGTGGAGCGCGGGGCTACAAGCTTGCTGTGATATCGTTCCGCGTAAACGTTGCTTTGAAATGACGCCGGTTGCGAAACGAAATCATGACAGTGAATCACGATAGGGCGGAACGAGTTTCGGGTTATGTTAGTTCGATCCTACGAACGTCGGGGAACTGCTGAGCATGCCGCGTTACGTGAACAAACCGAGTCGTTGGTTTTGGCCAGTGCTGCTGGCGACGACGGTGTTTTTTGCCTCGGGGCAGGGGGCGGTGGCCGCGCCGGATATCGTCAGCATCGATAAGGTCGCGCACTTTGCGGTCTTCGGTTTGCTCGGGATCTTGATTGCGCGCACGCAGCCGCCGAACCGGTGGTGGCTGGGGTTTGTCTTAGCCTCGGCCTACGGCGCCGCGGATGAGTGGCGTCAGAGTTTTACGCCGGGACGATTCGTCGAATTTGGGGACTGGATCGCGGACACGCTGGGCGCTGCCGTCGGCGTGGCGGTTTACGCTCGTTGGACTTGGGTCCGGACGCTGCTCGAAAGAAAATTAATATCCGGTCGCGTTCCACCAGTTGCCAAGGGCCCAGTGGTCGTCCCTGATAGCAGGTAATGGCCGCCCCGGAACCGGAACAACGTATGACCCAACTGCGCGAGATGATCGCGCACCACGACGAGCTCTACTATCGGCAGGCTCAACCCGAGATCACCGATCAGGACTATGATACGCTGAAGCGTGAGCTGTCCGATTTGGAAGAGACGAATCCGTTGCTCGCCTTGATCGACTCACCGACCCAGCGCGTGGGCGATGATCGCAGCGAGGGCTTCAAATCGTATGCTCATCGCGAGCGGATGATGAGTTTGGACAACACCTACTCGGGTGACGAAATGCGGGAGTTTCTCGCGCGAATGGAGCGAGAGCTGGAGCGGACGGAGCTCGCGTATGTGATCGAGCCGAAGATCGATGGTCTGGCCGTCAGCGTGACTTATGAGCGCGGGAAATTGGTCCGAGCCGTCACCCGCGGCAACGGGATGGAAGGCGATGACATTACGGCCAATGCCAAAACGATCCGCACCTTGCCTCAGAAATTGAAGGTCGAGAATGGCGCGCCGATCCCGGAGCTCATTGAAATCCGCGGAGAGATTTTTTTGACCAACGAAGAGTTTCAGCGGATCAACACCGAGCGGGAAGAGGCGGGCGAAGCGCTTTACGCGAATCCGCGCAATCTCGCAGCCGGGACCATCAAGCAGCTCGATGCAGCGGTCGTGGCGCATCGTAAGTTGGAGATCGTCTTGTATGGTCGTGGTTTCACCGAACCGGTCACGGCGCTACCGGAGTCGCAGGCGCAGTTCTTCGCGTGGGTGCGCGCGTGGGGATTGCCGACCGTGGCGAATCAATGGTCGGCCCGATCCGGCGACGAGGTATTGGCCGCGATCGCTGAACTGGATGAGCTGCGGCACGACCTGCCGTATCCGACGGATGGGGCCGTGGTGAAGCTCGACTCGATCGCTTTGCAACGGACCTTGGGCGCGACGAGCAAGGCACCGCGCTGGGCGATGGCTTACAAATTCGAGGCGGAGCGGGCGGAGACCGAGCTCAAGGCTATCTCCATCCAAGTGGGCCGCACGGGGGTGTTCACGCCGGTGGCCGAGTTGGAGCCGGTGCAGCTGGCCGGCACGACCGTGTCGCGGGCGACGCTGCACAACCGCGATGAGATCGCGCGTAAAGACATCCGCGTGGGAGACTTCGTGGGGGTGGAGAAAGCGGGTGAAATCATCCCGGCGGTCATTGCGGTGAATTTGGCCAAACGTCGTCCCGAATGCGTGCCTTACGAATTTCCCCGGGCGTGCCCGGTTTGTGAGACGGCGGCGGTGCAGTTCGATGGGGAGGTTGCCGTGCGTTGTCCGAACATCGATTGTCCGGTGCAGGTCCGTCGCCGGGTCCAACACTTTGCCTCCCGGGCTTGCTTGGACATCGAAGGATTGGGCGTGGCGATCATCGATCAATTGGTGGAGCAGGGCTGGGTCAAGCGGCTCCCAGACATTTACCAACTTGACCGCGATAATCTGCTTTCGCTGGGCAAGAACGTGGGGAAGTCCACCGATAAATTACTGGCGGCCATCGAGACGAGCAAGACGGGTGAGCTCTGGCGCTTTATTCACGGACTGGGCATCACCCACGTCGGGGCGACGGCGGCAAAGGACTTGGCCCGGGTGTTTGGCGGTTTACGAGAATTAGCCGATGCCAAGATGGATGCTTATATCCGGGACAAGGAATCGGTGATCAGCGGGATTGGCCCCATTGTGGCGGCTGCGCTGGTCGGTTATTTTGGCCATGAAACCAATCGAGCCGTGGTGGATGACCTGCTGGTTTTGGGTGTAGATCCGACATCTCCCTATGCGGAAGGCGGGGGCTCGAAATTCGCGGGCCAAACCTTCGTGCTCACGGGCACACTCCCCACCCTAACGCGCAACGAAGCTGCGGAAAAAATTGAGGCTCAAGGCGGCAAAGTCAGCGGTAGCGTGAGTAAGAAAACCTCCTACTTGGTCGCAGGGGCCGAGGCGGGTTCGAAGTTGGCCAAGGCCGAAAAACTCGAGGTGACGGTGATCGATGAGGCGGAGTTGCTGGTGATGTTGGCTTAGCTTTCGATTCATCACCCGAGCGCTCAGTGGCCTATTTAGCGTTTCGTCGATTTTAGCCCTTTTCAGCAGATAAGAGCCATGATTAACGGCCCGATGGGAGGGAGGATTACTTGTCACGCGCTTCGGTCGGAGGTATCAAACAGTACGTTCCCGAACGCTGTATTTACGGCAGGGAGCCGAGAAAGAGAGGTTGCGAAATGAGAGTCGCCATAGCTTGCCAGAAACCCCGCTTAGCCAGCGATGTCGCTGCGCATTTTGGGCAGGCCCCGGCGTATATTATTTACGATACCAAGTCGGAAACGGTCACGAAATTTGCTTCGGGATCTCGCGCCAAAATGCCGCGAGATGGCGGGCTAAACGTGGCGGTGACGCTACTGGCCGCCAATGTCGACGCGGTGATTGCGGGGCGATTTGGGCATCGCGTTGCGGAGTTTTTCGATGGTGCTGATGTCACGCTAAGCCGAGTTTCCTCGATGGCCGGTTCGTGCGCGTTGGATCAGTTCTTGCGGCAGCGGGAAGACCGTTCGCATCTCGCTTAAGCGGGGGAAACGCCCGGCGCGGCATCCTTGCCTTTGGTGCCGAGGGGAGGGCGGCCCGAGTCTCCTATCCCCCGTCGTCGGGATCAGGAGGCAGCACGGACATGTCCCAGCCAAAGTTTTTGCCCACCTCGCGATACGTCTCTGGTTCGTTTTGGGCCAAGGAATCAGCGAGCCGTTGCACGCCCTCGGGATCGGCTTCGTTGAAGCTCCAGACGGTTTGCGAAAGCAGGTTTTGTCGAGAGCCCTGCGTGTCGGCGTAGGCCAAGGCAATGAAGGAGAGATGATCGGGCAGGTTGTCGTTTACCCCCAGTTCGCTCAGGGCTTGGCTCCCCGCCATCACGCGATTCTGCGAATTGTGGAAACGGTTAACCCAGTCCGCGGCGGTTTGAGGATCGTCGCGAATTGATCGCATGACCGCTTGGGTGGCGATGGCGTCTTGCAGGTCCGGGTCTTCGAACTGTCCGAATAGCGAATCGAGCGCGCCGACGCCTTGGGCGACAGCGAGGTTGTCCGCGACGTCTTTCATGTTGTCGGCCGAAGCCATATCGGGATTAGCGGTGAGCCAATCGACGGCGGATTGCGCGTTGGTTTCGGCGACGTTTTTGACCACGGCATTGAGCACGAGTTGATCGGCCCCACTGTCTCCGGAGAATTGTTGGAGAGCGTTCTCGGGATTTTGGCGCACCAGCATATTCGCCATTTGTTCGGCCATCCGCTTGCTGAATCTAGGATCCTGCATTTGACGCGACAAGGCCATCGCTTCGACGATTTTGCCTTGGCTACCGGCGAGCTCCCAGAGCACAGCCCAGCGCATGTTACCGACTTCTTGAGTTGTAGCGTAGGCGCCGACATCGGTCTCCTTGTAGGTGTCCAAGGTCCGCCAAGCGTTCTCGGGGTCGACGCTGGCCATGCCGCGGAACAACCCGGCGGCATATTGACGCCGATCTCGGACCGGTAAGCTCGCGTAGAAGTCGAGCGCTGCGACGGGGTCGCGTCTACCGAGTTCGCTAATTGCTCGGAACGTGAGCATCTGGATCGCCATTTGGTCGGGGTGATCCAAGGCCTGAGTTACGAGGTCGTGGAGTTCGGTGTCATCAAGTGACCCGAGGAGCGCCATAACATCGATCGATAGCCGCTTTCCGGGGACATGGTCTTCGTAGAGCTGAAACAAGTCCGGCCATTGTCCCCGATATGCCTGCTCTGGCGCGGGTGACTCGACGTCACGCTCGGCCGGGGCGACTTGATCGGTTGCCGCCGATGTCGGTGCCGCAGCCGGATCGGAGTCGGTAACACGCGGCTTGGCGGGCGGTTGCCCGGAGCCTTGCCAATACCCGATACCGTAGCCGATGGCGGCGGTGAGGAAAGCGGTGACGACGAGAGCTTTCATAATTCGGCGACCTTACCCGTTCTTCCCGTCGAGGGGAAGGCCGGACGTCTTCGTCGGTGAAGGGGGCAATGCCTCAGTGGCTGGGGCTTAGCCCATGCCTTTGGCGCGCATGGCGGCGCCGAGTTCTTGCATGAAGGATTCGGCGTCTTCGGGGGAGGGCCGGTAGCCTTCTTGGCTGACTTCGGTGAAGCCGGGACGGCCTTGGTGATCCACCATCCATTTGCCCGTGACTCCATCGCTGAAGGTTACTGAGCCGCTGGCAATGGCTCCGGGAATCAACACGGCAGCATCTGATTCGACGGTCACACCGCCAACGGCGGGCACCGCGCCTTCTTCTTCGACGACGGCATCGGGAGCAACCGTGCCATCAGCCGCCGGGGGCTTAGGCCGGGGAGGCGGTGCTTTGGTGACGTCGCTGGCGTCGGCCTTGGGGGCTTGATCGACGAGAGTCAGGTCTAGGTCGTCCACGAGGAAGCGGATGTCCATGTAGGTCATGGAAATTTTGAAGTCCGTAACGATACGTTTTTGGACATCGGAGAGGGTGGCTCCATCACGGACCCATTGGGTGACTTCGGCGGTTTGCTCAGGAGATAAAGACATAGGAAATACGAGTTAAGGCTTACGAAGGACGATTTGGTGGGGTGCGCAAGCATCGGCGTCGGCCCGAGGATAAACCTGAATGCGAAAATGTCGCGGATTAACGCGACAACTGGTTGCGCAGAAAGTCGATGCTGCTGCGCATGGTCTGGTCCTGCTCCATCATGTTGTCCACGGCTTTGCAGGCGTGGATAACGGTGCCGTGGTCGCGACCGCCAAAGGCATCACCGATTTCTTGCAGCGAGTGCTTAGTGAGCGTGCGGGAGAGATACATCGCGATCTGACGGGGGATGGCGATGTTGTTGGGGCGACGCTTGCTGGTCATGTCGCTGAGCCGAATCTGGAAGTGTTCGGTGACCCGCTTTTGCACAGTCTCCATGGTGAGAATGTTTTGGGCCTGCTCCATCAAGATGTCTCGCAGGAGCATCTCGGCAGTGGGCACATCCAAGGCGCGACCGGTGAGGGAGGCGTAGCTGGCGACCTTGATTAGGGCACCTTCCAGCCGGCGGATGTTCTTCGCCACGTTTTGGGCGATGAAGGTAATGACGTCGGCCGGGACTTCGAGTTTCAGGGTGTTGGCCTTGGTGCGCAGGATGGCGACCCGGGTTTCGAAGTCCGGTGATTGGATATCGGCGGGCAGGCCCCACTCGAAGCGGGAGACGAGGCGGGCTTCGAGTTTGGCGATTTCGGAAGCCCGGCGATCACTGGAGAGCACGATCTGACGGCCGGACTCAAACAGCTCGTTGAAGGTATGGAAGAACTCTTCCTGGATGCGTTCCTTGCCGCCGAGAAATTGGATATCATCGATGAGCAACACGTCGACGTTGCGGTAGCGCTGGCGGAACTTGACCAACGCGTTTTCCTGTAAGCCCTGGATGAACTCGTTGGTGAACTTTTCGGTCGAAAGGTAGGCGACGCGGGCGTCGGGCTTCTGCTGCAATACAGCATGCCCGATGGCGTGCATCAGGTGGGTCTTGCCCAAGCCGGTATCACCGTAAAGGAACAGGGGATTGTAGGCTTGGGCGGGAGATTGGGCGACGGCCAAGGAGGCGGCCTGAGCCATCTGGTTGTTATTGCCGACGACGAAATTCTCGAACGTGTTGCGGGGGTTGAGGTTCCCGGAGGAAGCGGAGCGACGCTCGGCCGGGCGTTTCCAGGAAACATTGCGTTTGGCCGGGGTCGCAGCGGGGCGATCAGGGTTGGCGCCGGCCGCGCGCTCGGAGGAGCCCCCGGTCGACGGCGCGCCCCCGGATTTCTTTAAACGCACCTCGACGGCTTTGCCGGTGGTAAGGCGGAGGCGCTGGACAATCAAATCCAAATAATTGTCATGAATCCAAATTGCCGCGAAATCATTGGGCACGCCCAGGGTTAAGGTGTCTTCCGTGGCATCGAGGCATTCCAAAGGCTCGAACCAGAGCTGGAATACATCTTCCGGGAAAAGGGTTTTGAAGTCCTGTTTGACGGTTTCCCAGAGAGAGGAAGACGGGGCGGAAATGGGCATGGAGGGAGAGTCGAGTGGGTGGTTTTATTCACAACGCGCAGCAGGGAACGGAGAGCTCTCTCGTCTGGAACTGGTTTCTCAACCGTTTTGAGGGGTATAAAAATTTAAGGATTTGGCAGGGGAGCAAGAAATTGATCGCAACCGATTTCATAAAATACTGCAAACCAATGGTTAGCAATCCGAATGGGATTACTAAGGTGGTTGAGAAGAGGAGACGGGAGAAAGAACGTTCCGCCAACCGCGCTAGAGGTTGAAAGGAAGAATATGAATAAACGGGAAGGTAAATTGGAGTTTCAACGCTAAGTTTCCAACAAGTTATTCACATCTTAACGGGGATAACTTTAAGGCACTTTTTTATTGCTAATTAGCGGGTTGGGCTCGGCAGAATTTTGGGCTCTCACTCGTAAGGATTGAAGCACTACAAAATAAGGATTTTACGTCGTAACGTAGGTTGCAAAGGCGTCACCGCCGTAGTGCCAAAACGGTTACGAATTTGTAACAACGCTCGATGGAGGGGCCAGGTCGGGGTCCGGATCGACCCATTTTCCGTGCTCGCGGATGAGGTCAATTAATCGCTCATCGGCTTCTTTTTGCGGGATGTTGTAGCGCACGCAGGTTTTTCCGACGTAGAGATTGATTTTGGCGGGGGCGCCGCCGACGTAACCAAAGTCAGCATCGGCCATTTCACCGGGGCCATTTACGATGCAGCCCATGATGGCGATTTTGACACCCTTGAGATGACCGGTCTTTTCCCGAATGCGCTGGGTGGTGGATTGAAGGTCGAAGAGGGTGCGACCGCAGGAGGGGCAGGCGACGAATTCGGTTTTGGAGATGCGCGCGCCGGCGCCTTGCAGGATATTGTAGGTGAGTTTTACGGCTCGAACTACATCCAGCTCGGTTTCGACGCTGATTAAATCGCCTAAGCCGTCGCACAGCAGCGCGCCCGACAGAATGGACCCATCAATCAGGCGACCGAGGAAGCTGGGTTCGTGCGCCAAAGCGCTCCCGGCCGTGTTTCTGATCCACAACGGTAACCGCGATCGCTGCTGCACCAGAATCGAGGCGAGGCGGCGATACGCTCCGACGGCGTGGTCGGGGGAATCGGATGCGAAGGAGAGGGTCAGGATGGTTCGGTCCAACCCGGTTTCGGTGAGCATCGGGGCCAGCCGGTCCAAGGCCGTTGCGGTCAGTTCGAGGGCCAACAGATGCGGCGGCGTGCGGCGCACCAGCTCGATCCAAGCCTTGGCTTCGTCGACGGTCGCTTGATCGAAGTTACGCAATATGACGACCGGCTTGGGGTGGTTGGCGAGGTGGGACTGGAGGACGTCGGCGGCGACGCTGGGGTCGAGTTCCAACACCTCGAATTGAGAGACCAAACGGACGGAGGCCTCCCGCCAAACCCGCAGATCCTCTTCGTGTCGGATGGGAACCTGCACGCCTTCGGGAGGATTCTCTTTGAGCGTCGGCGTGTTCAACGCGGTGCCGGCTGCAGCGAGATCCGCCGTCGAGGCCACCCGGACGATCACGGCCGGCGGTTGCCCCGGACCGATGGAACAGGCCGCGCCGAGACTCACGGAATTTATCTGGCGTCGGGAAAAGTGAAACGGGTCCAAGGCGTCGGGTGGCTCCACCGGAAACGAGTTCGCCGAGACCATCGGCTCGTGCCACAAGGCGGAAGTCTGCCGGGCGATCGCTTGGGCTACCGGAATCTCGTAGACGGAATCCTCGGTGAGCGAAACCCGGATGGTATCGCCGAGACCGTCCAACAACAGGCTACCGATGCCAATGGCGCTCTTGATGCGGCCGTCCTCACCATCGCCCGCCTCGGTGACTCCGAGGTGGAGGGGGTAGTGCATGTCTTCGGCCGCCATCCGCTGGACCAACAGGCGATAAGCCTCGATCATCACCTTGGGATTGGAGGCTTTCATCGAGAGGATCATGTCGTGGTAGCCATGGTCCTCGGCGATGCGGAGAAACTCTAACGCGCTCTCGACCATGCCGAGGGGCGTGTCGCCGTAGCGGTTCATGATGCGGTCGGACAGCGAGCCGTGATTGGTGCCGATCCGCATGGCGCGGCCGAGTTCCTTGGAACGCACTACGAGCGGCGAAAACGTCTCGTGCAGCCGCTCCAATTCGTCGGCGTAGGCTTGGTCGCTGTATTCTTGGATCGCGAATTTCTTCTTATCCGCGTAGTTGCCCGGATTGATCCGGACCTTTTCGACATGCTCTACCGCCGCCATGGCAGCGGTGGGCAGAAAGTGAATATCCGCGACCAGCGGGATCTCACCAAATCCGGCGGCGGTGAACTGCTTGCGAATCGAACCCAAGGCTTCCGCGGCGGCCTTGTTGGGCGCGGTGACCCGCACGATTTCACAGCCTACCTCGGCCAGCGCGATCGCTTGTTGCACCGTCGCGACCACGTCCTGCGTGAGCGTCGTGGTCATCGACTGCACGCGGATGGGATTGTCGCCGCCCACTCCCACCGAGCCGACGTTTACGGCGGTGGATTGACGACGAATGGTGCGGAAACGGGAAGCGCAGTAACTCACGCCCTTAGTTACAGGTAAGATCCGCTAAGTATCAAGTGAGCTTGCTCGCTCCGCCGACTTACTCGTCACCCGAGGCCGCGGGGTCGCCGGCTTCTTCTTGGGCGGCGGGAGCATCGGTGTTATCCCGAATGATCCGCCGGATATCGAAGAAGCTCACGTAGATGATCATGGTGAGCAGCAGCATCATGAAGACACTTTGCGCCGTCATGATGAAATTGAAGGGCAGGGCGCGGCCACGCAGTTTGCCGAGGGTGGCAAACAGCATGTGCCCGCCATCCAGCACCGGGATGGGCAACAGGTTGAAGATCGCGAGGTTGATGTTCACGAGGATCGTGAACCACAGCACGAGCCGGATGTCGGCTTGGGCCGCCATGTGAAAGACCCGAATGATGCCAACCGGTCCGCTAAGCTTAGAGATGCCGATATCGGATTGCGGGTTGATCAAACTGCCCAGCGTGCGGAAGGTCATGCCGATGTGGTTGGAGAACTGCTTGAACGGTGTGAGGTAAACCAATTTCGAGTCCGTGGTCAGCCCGAGACCCAGATCGGCGGGTTGCTCGACCTCGGGTCGCGCGGGCAGAAGTAATTCCAGCAGAGCGCCTTCGCGTTGGATGTGCACCACAATTTCGCGAGCCTGGTGGGCGCCGAGGTGATCCGCGTAGGTCTGCACATTAAGAATCACCGTGTCATCCAACGCGATGAGGCGATCGCCCGGCAGCAGCCCGAGGGCCTCGCCGTCCGAATCGGGCGCTACGCTAGCCACGATCAATTCGTAGGCGGCGATGATGCCGACTTTGCGGATGCGTTCGTCGGTCGCGAGTTGAGGGAAAACCATTAATTCGAGCAGCTCGCCGTCCCGCTCAATGGTGAAAATATTGTAGCGGCGTCCTGCTTCGGTGCGACCGGCGCTGGTGATCAGCGTTTGCAAGAGATCCTGCCAATCGTCCACCGGGCTCTCGTCGATGGCGCGGATGGTGTCGCCGATGCGGAGGCCGGCTTCGCTCGCCGGACTAGGCACGCGTTCGCCGTCGGCATTTTCGAGGTCATCGACGACGTAGCCGATTTGAGTCGTGGCTTGATCGCTGGTGGTGGGCTGGCCCACCAACCAGATGATGGTCGCGAGGATAAAGGCGAAGATCATGTTAAACACGGCTCCGGCTACAAAAACCAACATGCGAGTTGAGTAGCTCACTGGCGGCAGCGTTTCGGTGGCCTCTTCTTTCCCCTCAATCGCCGGCATATCGGCCAGCTGGGGCAGGGCGACATAGCCCCCGAGGGGCAGCCAGCAGATGCGATAGTCCACGCCGTCTTTGCCCTGCCAAGAAAACATCTTCGGGCCGAAGCCGATGGAGAATCGCGAGACCTTTACCCCGCGACTGCGAGCGGCCAAAAAGTGTCCCAGTTCGTGCACGAAGATTGAACCGCCGAAGAACAGCACGATCAGGAAAATTGCCCAGATGTTGGAAAAGAGAGTGGAGAAGATGTCGACAGACATGGAATTTAGAATGCAGGAAGGAGCGAAGTGGCGACCCGGCGGGCCTCGTGGTCGCGAGCCACGACGGTAAGGAGGTCTGCGGCCTCTCCGTGGTCAAGCTGGGCCAGCGTTTGTTCCACCACGCGAGCGATGGAGAGGAACGGAAGTTTCTCCGCCAGAAATGCCTCCACGGCGATTTCGTTGGCGGCGTTGTAAGCCGCCGGAGCCGTGCCGCCGGTCCGCATCGCCTCCCTCGCCAGACCCAACATCGGAAAGCGCCCCGGTTCCAGCGGCGCGAAGTCCAACGAAAAGGGCTCGTGCAGTTTCAACGCCGGATCGACCGGCGGCAACCGGCGCGGCGCCAGCAACGCGTGCTGGATCGGAAACGTCATGGACGGCGGACACAGGTGAGTGAGCATCGCGCCATCGGTGAATTCCACGATGCAATGCGCGAGACTACCGCGATGCAGGAGCGCCTGACACTGGTCGGGCTGGAGATCGAACAACCAGCGCGCTTCGATCAGCTCCAATCCTTTGTTGGCCATCGTGGCGGAATCGACGGTGATTTTGGGCCCCATCTCCCAGTTGGGATGTTTTAGGGCATCCGCAGGCGTGACGTCGGCCAACTCCGCCAAGGGTCGATCGCGGAACGCCCCGCCCGACGCCGTCAAAATCACCCGGGCTACATCCCGGCCGGGGTTGTCGGCGATGCACTGTTGCACGGCGTTGTGTTCGCTATCGACTGGGCGCAGGGAAACTCCTTTCTCGCGAGCTGCGGCCATTACAAATTTGCCGGCCATGACGAGGATCTCTTTCGACGCGAGGGCGATATCTTTGCCCGCGTGGATCGCGGCGAGGGCGGGCTCCAGCCCGGTGACTCCCACCACCGCGCAGAGCACGACATTGGCTTCCGGCAGGGTGGCGAGCGCGGTGAGTCCCTCCAAACCGGAATGGACTTTCACGCCGGCGGGCAGGCCGCCCGATGCCGCCGCCGCCCGAGCCGAAGCCTCGTCGAACAGAGCAACGTGTTTCACGGCTGGGTGTCGACGGGCAATGGCCGTAAGGTCGGAGTGATTGGTGCGCGCGGCGATGCCGACCAGCTGAAGGTGCTGCGGGTAAGCCTCGATCACCCGCAAGCTGTTGGCCCCGATGGAGCCGGTCGCGCCGAGTAGAACCACCCGCAAGGGAGTTTCTGGAATCGAGTGACTCACAGCAGAGTGAAGACCACAAAGCCGAGCGGCGAAGTGAGGATCAGGCTGTCGGACAAGTCAAAGACGCCCCCGATTCCCGGAATAGTGGCACCGGCATCCTTGGCATCCGCGTGCCGCTTGATAATTGATTCCACCAAATCAGATACGATGGCCAGACCCGCAATCGGCAGCGCGACAATGGCCGCCAGTAACGGCGTAAATGCGACGGGGACTTGGTCGCCAAAGAGATGAGCCAGCCCCGCGCCCACCGCGGCCGACGTGAGGATGCCGCCGATGGCTCCTTCCCACGTCTTTTTCGGGCTGATCTGCGGTGCCATTTTGTGGCGTCCGATCGCTAGGCCCGTGAGCAGCGCGCCGACATCGCAGAATTTAGCCACCGCAATTATCCACACCGCCAGCAACAAACCGGTGCCGGCTACGGGATCGTCGATCAAAACCGTGCGCACCAGAAAGGAGAGCATGAACGGAATGTAAACGACCCCAAACAGCGTCCAAGCAAGCGTATCCAGCCGCTTATGCGCCGAGCGTTCCCCAAGGATTCGCACGGCAAATACGATGGCCGCCAACGCCAGGAGCGGACCGGTCCCGATGCCGAAGGGCTCTAGGTAAAGCGGCCCCAAACACAACATCGCTCCGGCAGCCATGCCGACGCGGTCAAACGGCTCAATCCCGAGCCGACGGATCAGTTTGAAGAACTCCCAAAGCGTCAGCACTGCGATGAGGCTAATCAGCCAGACCGCCCCGGTAGATCCTAAAAAGATAACGCATCCCGCGACGGCGGCCCAGAGCAGAAGAGTGCTAAATATGCGAGAAGCCACAGGTTAAAAGGTTTCGATTTGAGTCGAGGTGCGGGAGAGCGGGAGGGCGGGGCTTCAACCGTTACTGGCAACCGGATCAGCTACGGTGGAAAGTTGTTCGCCGGTCCGACCAAAGCGACGTTCGCGGCGGTTAAACTCCTCGATGGCGCTGGCGAATTCCTCGCGACTGAAATCAGGCCAATACAGCGGCAGGAAAACAAATTCCGCGTAAGCGGCCTGCAGCAACAGGAAGTTGCTCACCCGGGACTCGCCCGAAGTCCGGATCACCAGATCGGGATCCGGGATATCTGCGGTGTAAAGATGTCGCGCGAAAGAGGACCAAGACGTGTCGCTAAGGTCGGCCTCGCCGGCTTGCACGGCGGCGGCATAAGCGCGGGCCGCATCGACCACCTCAGTCCGGGAGCCGTAATTGAGCGCGAGCACGAGGGTGTGCTCCGTAAAATGAGCGGTGGCTGCGACGGTACGGGCCAGTTCGCGCTTCACCTTCAGCGGCAAATCCTGCGTGCGGCCGATGGTCAGCAGCCGGACTTGGTTTTTGATCAGCGTCGAAGTCTCTCGTTTAAGGAAATACTGGAGCAGATTCATCAGCGCGCCCACTTCCTCTTCGGGCCGCCGCCAGTTCTCCACCGAAAAGGCGTAGAGGGTCAGGTATTTGATCCCAAAATCCCGGGCGGTTTCGATGGTTCGTCGGACCGTCTCGACGCCCTGGCGGTGGCCCTCGACGCGGGGGAGGCCGCGTTGTTTAGCCCAACGTCCGTTGCCATCCATAATGATAGCCACGTGGCGGGGGACGTGTGCGAAGGTGGAATCGGCCATGCGGTGAAGGGCCGAAGTAAGCAAAGGCGCGAGGGGTTTGACAAGGACACAACCCGCCGTTTTCCGGACGAACCGATGGCGCCTTTTGACATGAGGTCCGGATGCTGTTATGGTTCGCGCACATGAGCGATATAGCATTGACCGACGAACAGATTGAAAAAGCGCTGCACGATTTGCCCGAGTGGCAACGGAAAGGCGACCAGCTGCAGCGCACATTTGAGTTTGCTGATTTTAAGGCGGCGATGGCCTTCATGGTGCGGGTGGCTTTCGAAGCCGAGGCCCAAGGCCATCACCCCGAGTGGTCTAATGTCTATAATCAGGTCGACGTGAGTGTAAAAACTCACCACTCTGGAGACAAGATTACCGCCAAAGACATCACCCTCGCCGCGGCGATCGACCGGGTCGCAGCAGCCGCAAACTGAGCCGCGGCCGAACGATCCGGTTTCGGGGCGCAAAGCGAGCACGGGTTGGCTCGCCGGGAGGGACGACTTTCAGAGGCTGTCTCGCACAACCTTGTCCGATTCACACTTCGGCGAGGTTGCGAGACAGCCTCTGGAACCGGTCCCTCCCCCTGGCGCATCAGCGGCTGGTCTTCAGGGCGGTGCGGGCGGCGCGGAAGATGTCGAGCGGCTCCCGCCACGTCTCGCTATCGCCAAAGCGCAGGCGCAGGAGCTCGCCTTTCAGTTCCGGCGACCAGCGGAATTCCTTCCGCTTTGAGCCTCGCTGCAGCCAGCGCGATGCTTCTCGGCGCACCGGATCTTGATCGGTTCCGCGTCGGGTCGAGCGGCGCAGCGCAAACCACCACCGGGAGCCTAGCCGACGCCACAACCAAAACAGTCCCGCTCCGAGCGCGCCTAAGCCGAGGATCAGCCCGATGCGTTGCCCGTCCCATGGGCGCGACGCCCAATCCCGCATCACGGCCAAACGCGAGTCGGTCCACGCGATGAACTGCTTCGACTTGGTTTGGAAAAATTCCTTCGTCGACGAGATCATTTGCTCCTGCGTTTGCAGGTCGAAACTCACGATCCGCCGATACCAGAAAACGCGCAGACTCTCGAGTCGCGCTTGCCAGCTTTGGTCGCGCTGGGCAGCGAGGGAGGCCCCGCTGTCGGCGTTGTCCGACAGGTCGGCGAGGGCTTGATTGCCCGGCGTGGGATCGAAGCGCACCCAAGAACTGCTGTTCTCATCGAATACTTCGGCCCAAGCATGAGCGGAGGAGTTTCGGACCATGAAGCTGTCACTAAAATCGTTCCACGAACCGCCGCGAAAACCGGTCACGATGCGTGCTGGAAATCCCGCTGCCCGCGCCAACATCACGAAGGATCCAGCGAAGAATTCACAGTGGCCGGACGACTCCGAATCGAGCCAACGCACTAGCGTATCGCCGGCGCCGCTCGGCACGCTGCTGGCGAGCGCGTAGGAGTGGCGATTTTCTAGCCAACCGATGGTCAGCACTCCAAACTGCCGCGCATCCGTGATCGGAGTGGAGCTGACTTCGCCCAACAATTCCTGCAGCCGGTCCTGATCGTCGACCGAATCGGGCAACATCAGAAACGCATCGGCGACACTCGGGTCACCGCGTCGATTGAGCGCAAACGTCGGGTCGTAGAGTTCGCTACGCGTTTCCATATTCCACGTCCGGTAGGCGAACATCTTGGGCGGCTCGCGCTGGAGGGCGACGATGCGAAGTTGATCGCTCACTCGGAACGTCTGCGGCTCCGTGAATGACATGTTGTAGAAATCACCCAACAGCGGCAGATATCGACTGATTCCGGGCTCCATATAAAACGTCCAACTCGGCGCGCTGAAATCGGGCCGCAGGTTGGTGCCGTTCACGCGATTGCGCGGCACCGTAAAACTGTTCAGCGCGCTCTTAAAATCGGAAGACATGCGGAAGCCTTCGCCGGTGTATTCGTCGAGCACCACCATCCGCCAATAAGGCACCAACGGCATCGCCGCGGGGTCCGTGATATCAACCGAGAATGCCAGACTGTCGTCCTGCGTGATCGCCGTGACATCACCAAAACGGATGTCCTCCGAAAAGCCTGTTTTAGTGGTGCGCGAGATCAGCCGATCAATGAACAAACTGCTCTGAATATCGAACCGCGGGATTGCCAAAAACAGCAGTCCGGAAAGCACCACCAGTCCGCCGAAAGCGCCCATGCCAAGCGCAGCCAGCCGCCAATCGGTCGCCGCCCGAACTTTTGCGAAATGACTACGCCACGAACCGCGCGCCCACGACGGCACGACTCCGGCGGGTAGGGCCTGCGGTGCTTTTCCATCGGCATGTTCGAGCGTCACCGCGAGCAGCATGACCAGCGCGCAGCTCGCAAACGCGAGCAGCTGGATCGCGAACGATATGGAGACCGTGATGACGCCCGCCACGATTACGAGAAACAGCCCCAACAGCACCAACTGCAGGTCATCGCGCCGCTGGCGATAGGTGATCAGTCGATAGAATATCAGCAGCAGATCGAGACGGATGAGCGCCGGCAGCGGTTCCTTCGAAGTGGTGATGTCGTAGACAAACGCCAGCGCGATGAACGGAAAGGCCAGCCGGTGCACGAGCTTCGGCAACCTTGCCGGCCACGTGGGCCGCACCAGCGCCATGACCGCGGCCCCGGTCACCAGCGGCATCAATAGCCAAGCATCGATGTCCATGAAGAACACCGTCACGACGGAGAGCAGCGCGAGCACTGCTCCTAGTCCCCAACGGAGACGTCCGAGATCGTCGGGACTAAGCTGCGGCCGCTTTCTCTCCATTGATATATGCGGCCACTCCGCGGTGGCCTTCGGGGGCAAAGGTTAGGGTGAGTTTGGTGGCAACGGCTGCGGTCGCAGCGGAGACGCCGGGAAATGGTGCTCGCGAAGGCCGGCCGGTGACGGGCCGAGGACTGAGGTGAGCCAGATCGTCAAAAAATCCCTCGAGGTCGCGCACCGAACGCGTGGGGCGGGGCGCCCCGTGATCGATCGCGACGGTGCCGAGTCGGCCAGAGGTGAAGAGATCCTCGGTCAGGGTAGCGACGAAACTGCAGAGCAATTCGAACTGATCGGCGTCGGTCCAGAGCTCAGCGGATGAATCGAGGTGCAGGGAATAACCCTCCTGTTGTTCGGAGGAGAACTGGCGGACCATCAGATGCCGTAGCCGCGCGCTGGCCTTCCAGTGAATCAAGCGGTGGGAGTCGCCCTGGGCGTAACGTCGCAGCGCCAGCAGATCGCCGGTGTGGCCAATGCGGTTGACGGCGTGCCCGCTTTGGCGTCGCGACGGTGACGGCGTATTGAACCGCTGATATTCGACGGGTGCTGGCCACACGAGTATCTCGGCGCGCATTTCGCAGGCCAGCACCTTGCGCAGAAAGCCGAAGGGAAAGAGCGAACCGACTGCGCCCAATTCGACGACTTCGAGGCCACGCTGCGTCGGCCGCCAAGTCCAATCGATGCGCGCCTCGCCGCCTTGCGGGTCCAGCCGTTCGCGCAGCACAAACCGTTGGGCCTTCGGTTCCGTGCGAGTGTGCACATCGAACCAGAGGCCGTAGGTGGGTAGGATCTTTTTAGCATTCCGTAGTTCGATCCCGACGATGCTGGTTTGGCCCACGCGGAACGGTCCCGACGGGGCGAGCCGCCACGCGACTTTGGCGAAATTCAACTGCGAAAGCACGCCGCTGAGAACCAGACAGGCGAGCAACAACGACAACGTGATAAACAGGATATTGTTAGACGTATTGTAAGCGGCACTACCGATACCCAACGCGACTGAAATGAGGAGGACGCCCGAAATCGTGGGCATGATCCGTTGGCCCCGCGTGGGGTAGAGAAAGGTCCACAACATCCGCGCCCAAGTGATTTCCCTCAAGTGCTGGCGCAGCGTCTTGCGTTCCGCTCCCGGGCCGTACCAACGGGAGTCGGCCGGCGAAGATACGCTAGCGGCGGGGGCGGGGTTCACTGGGGTTCGGGCAGAGCTTCGATGATACGCTTGAGCACTGCGCCAATGGCTCGGCGCTCCTCCAAAGCGTCGCTGGTCGGCCGCACCAAACTCAGCCGATGTCCCAACGTCGGCAAAACCAAGTCGGTCACATCGTCGGGAATGACGAAGTCCCGACCGCGCACGAGCGCCATCGCTTGCGAGGCGTGTTTCAAGGCCAGTCCGCCGCGCACACTGATACCCGCTTTGAATTCAGATTCGATGCGCGTCGCCGCCACGATCTGCAAAATGTATCCCAGCACGCTCTCCTCGACGAAGACTTGGCTGGCGATCTGTTGCAGCTGCGCAACCTCAGTGCGGGTCAGCGCGGGATCGAGTGCGATGTCGTCGTAGTTGGTCGTCTGGGCGCGCAAGATTTCCATCTCGTCCGCGCTTTTCGGGTAACCCATCTGGATGCGCATGAGAAAGCGGTCCATCTGACTTTCAGGCAACGGAAACGTGCCCTCGTAGTCGACGGGGTTCTGCGTGGCGAACACCATGAACGGCTGATCCACCGTGTGGCTTTCGCCATCGATGGTGACCTTGGCGCGGTCCATTACCTCCAACAATGCGGACTGCGTTTTGGGTGTCGCGCGGTTGATCTCATCGGCCAGCACGATCGAGGCGAAGACGGGGCCTTTTTTGAAAATAAATTCCTTGGTGTTCTCGTCGTAGATGGCGACTCCGGTGACATCGCTGGGCAACAAATCGCTGGTGAATTGCACCCGGGAAAATGTGGTGTCGAGGGAGCGGGCGAGGGAGTAGGCGAGGGTGGTTTTACCAACGCCGGGAAGATCCTCAATGAGGAGGTGGCCACGAGCTAGGAGGCAGACGATGGTGCGCTCAATCACGTCGTCCTTACCCTTGATAGTGCGCCGCATATTGACGCGTAGCTTATTGATTGCCGCTTTGGCGTCGGTGATGGCGGAGCCCGCTACGAAGTCACTCATAGCCGTTATCAAATGCACCCCGCCGCCCGGGTCAAACGAGCTCCGATCCTAAATCAGCCCCCTTTACGCGTTACCTTGGCCCGGGCTTTGCGCTGCACGGGCCGGGCTCAGCAACTTGAACAGCGCGGCGAAGTCCAAATCTCCATATCCCGCCTCATTAGCGGCATCGAGCTGTTGGCTGACAGTCTTCAGCAACGCGAAATCGGCGGTCGAAGCCATGCCCCGAGCGAGTTTCATGTCTTTGCGCATGTGCTTGATCGAGAATAGGGGGTTAAAGTCCTCGTGACGGATCTGCGGTTCCTTCAGGTCGTCGAGGGAAGAATGGGTGATGTTGGCCCCCAAGGCACCGAAGTAGGTATCATCGGTGATGCCGGCGCGGCGGCACATGACGAAGGACTCCGCCAAGACCTGCATCTGCACCGCTACACGTAGGTTCATGGCGAGTTTTAGGGTGCACGCCTGACGATGGTCGCCGATACGCACGCGGTGGGCCGATCCCAACGCGAGGACCTCCTCAAGCTCGGCGCAAAGCGCCGGTTCGCCGCCGAGATAGTAGACTGATTTTTTGCCCTGCGCCGCCGGTTTGCTGCCGGTGAAGGGGGCTTCGAGGTATCGGGCCCCCGTGGCTAACACCATGGTCCGAAATCGCTCGGAACTTTCCGGGTCAATCGTGCTGGATTGAATGATCGTTTTACCGGCCCCGAGGGCAGGCAAAATTTTCTCCAAGATGCCCGCTACGGCGGGCGGATCGGCGACGACGATTTGAAGGTAGTCGGCGGCGCCAGCGACGGTGGCGGCATCATCGTGCCATTGGGGAAAACCAGGTTGCGGGGTGCGATTCCAAGCCCCGATCAGTCGACCCGCATCGTGATAGTGCCGTGCCCAAATTGCGCCGATGATGCCGAGTCCTAAAACACCGATGGAAGGAGAAGTCATGAAGGCGAGATAGGTTCTCCCGCCGCAGCGTGCAATCGTTTGCTGCGAGTCTATTCGATCAGCGGTGCGGTTGTGGTTGTAGCCGGTCTCTCTGCGGCTGGTGCAGCAGAGGGGCCCCAGCAGGCCGCGACCGAGGGGGGGCTTCGTTCCGCAAGGCGGGACTACGGCGGACAAAGTGACCCCGGCGACACCATCTACTGCAGGCCTACGGCCGTAGCCATGGCGTCAGCCGGGACGGGCGCATCGCTCCAGATTTCCAAGGCGCGTGCGCCTTGGTGAACGAGCATGGACAAGCCGTTGGCCGCTGGAATCCCGCGAGCCCGTGCGGCCGCTAGCAGCGGCGTTTCGGGGGGGGTGTAGATCATGTCATATACGCCGCAGACGGGGGGGAGAGCGGTCAGATCAATCGGCAGGGGATCCGTCGATTTGAGGCCGGCGCTGGTGGCGTTGATCACAAGCGCGTCGCGCGGCAGATCTGGCGGCGGCTCGGCCGGAACAAACCCCCGCAGGTTGGTGCGGCCAGCCAACGAGCGGACTTGGGCCAGCAAGGCGTCGCGGTTGGCGGCGGTGCGATTGGCGATGTGTAGCGCCGGGCAACCCCGCTGGAGGCACTCGACCGCGGCCCCGCGCGCCGCGCCTCCGGCCCCCACTAAAATGACGGGCGTATCCGCAATCGAGATACCGAGGGTTTCGGCCGCGGCGGTGGCGAGGCCGTAGCCATCGGTGTTGAATCCTTGCCAGCCTGTGGCGGTGCGGCGCAGCGTATTGACGGCGCCGATGAGTTGAGCGGCGGGATCGATTCGCTCGATGAGATCAAACGCCATGACCTTGTGTGGCACGGTCAGATTCAGACCGTAGAACCCGGCCGCATGCAGCCGCGGCAGGGCGCCCGGAAAGTCTGCCGGCGAGACATCGAACCGGAAGTAACGCCAGGATTGGAAGCGTCCGTCAGTATGGGCCATCCGGGCGAGAGCGGCATTGTGCATGGCCGGACTGATCGAGTGCTCGATGGGATGACCGAGCACCGCCAACGCGGTGCCGTCGAACGACCAGTTGTCCAAATCAGCGAGAGTGAGAACGGGCTCCATACCGGGATTGTTAACCATGGATGGGTCCGAATAGACATGAATTAATTGCGGAACCTTCCGCCGGAAAAGTCTCCGCCACCCCCGCTCTCAAAGATTTCTCCACTACCGGTGCTAGCTTCTCCCCATTTCAGCTTTTAGCGTTTTCCTGCTCACCCTTCCCCTCAACCCATGTTCTTCGCGTAGATCGATTCGAAATCTTGGACGAAGCTGTCGAACATCGCGGCCTGATCACGCTGACCTTGGGCTTCGTAGTGGTTGGCCAGATTGCGGCAGCTCCGGCAGAGCACTTCGCGCACCGGCGTGGGCACCAGATCATGGAGTTGTAGTGGCAGGTCGCGCGAGCGCAGGAATACAAATATCTCCTCCGGTGATCGAAAAACACCGCCGTCAAAAGCGTCGATGAAGAAGGGTCTTTCCTCGGTGAAACAACCGATCATGAAGTGACCAGGCAGCCCAATAGGTTCGAGTTCGAGACCGAGTCGCTGAGCAATCAAAAGATAGAGCGTGCACATCGAGATGGGTATTCCGCACCGCCGCGCGAGCACTTGGTCGATGAAGCTGTTGTCGGGATCGGTGTAGCGCTCGACGTTACCGCGAAAACCTAGCTCGTGAAAAAGGATGCGGTTGATGACCCGGCATTTGGTGCGAACGCTGGAGGGCTCGACGATCAGGTCCCGGCAGCGGTTGGCGATGCTTTCAAGTTCTTCGCAACAGGCCCCGGTATCCAAATCGGGGCGAACCGTGCGGGCCAGCATCAGCGAGCCGGTTTCCAGTTCGTAATTGAGGGAGCGAATGAAACTCCGGAAGTCTGCTGTGGGATCACTGAGGTTGAGCTCCTCGAGAAACTGGCGCGCGTGCCAGGCGAGGTGACGGTTGTTGCCCCGAGCGGTCTCGCGGAGGAAGTCACTCGCCAAGGATCCCAGTTCGATGAATCGGTGTTTGAGGACGCGCTTAACCGTCGGATTGGGATCGTCCAAAAGATCCTGTAACGCGGATTTTTCCGTGGGAGTAAAGGTCAGCTTGGCCACGGGGGAATACGACAACGCGTAACGGAAAAGGTGGCAAGATTTGGCGCACTTTTTTTGTGTGACCCTCGGAGCTTATGGCGACGGGGGCCAAGGAGGTCGCTGGCCGAATAGCGCAGTCCCCACTCGAACCTGCGTGCTGCCAGCGGCAATCGCGAAATCCAGGTCTCCGCTCATGCCCATCGAAAGTTCTGGTAGGTCCACGCCGAATTTTTCGGCGAGGTTATCCCGCAGCTCGCGCAGGTTGGCGAAGGTCCGCTGGGCCACGGCGGGATCTTCGGAAAGCGGCGCGATGGTCATGAGGCCATCGACCTTGAGGTGCGAGAGTTCCAAGGCGATTTCCAAGAGGGCGGGCGCATCGGCGAGATCGGCGCCGAACTTAGCGGGGTCATTCCCCGCGTTGATTTGCAGCAGGATCGCGAGTGATCGGTCGTGCTCGGCAGCGGCGGAGTTGAGCCGGCGCAACAGCTTGGCGCTGTCGACGCTCTGGATGCGGTCGAAGTGGGCGGCGGCCAACCGAGCCTTGTTGGATTGGAGATGCCCGATCAATTCCCAGCAGACATCGGCTTCGACTTGAGGCCTCTTGTCGACGGCCTCCTGTACGCGGTTTTCGCCAACCCGACTTAGGCCATATCGAGCGGCAAACGTAGGGGCCCACGCGCCGTGCGTTTTCGTGACCGCTAGGAGGTTCACAGTGGCCGGATTGCGCCCCGCTAGATTGCAGGCAGCGGCGATTTGGGCCACAACAGCATCAGCATTTCTCGTGAAGTCGGAATATTTAAGGGTCATTAAGATGGAATAATGAGTTGCGCGCTGATAAGATGCGTTTATACTTCTTGATCGACCTTTCAGCTTATGCAAATTGAGAATTTCAAAGTCCTTGCCGACCTCGTCGAAACCAAGAGTTTTTCTAAGTCGGCGAAAATTAATGGTATCACTCAATCCGCCGTAAGCCAGCAGGCTCGGGCGATGGAGAAGCATTTTAAGACCCTGTTGATTGATCGCAGCCAGAAACAATTCCAGCTCACGCGAGAAGGCCAGGCGGTCTACGAGGCAGCGAAGGATTTGCTGCACGGTTATGAAAAGCTGTTGTCCGAGTTGCAGGAGATGAAGAAGGTGATCAGCGGCACGATTCGCATCGCGACGATTTATTCCATCGGGCTCCACGAACTGCCGCCCTATATTAAACGGTTTCTGCACGATTACCCGTCTGTAAATGTGCGGGTGGAGTACCGGCGCTCGAATTTGGTCTACGAAGATATTTTGCATAATTCCGTAGATTTCGGGCTCGTCGCTTTCCCGCTGAAACACCGGCAGATTGAGGCGGTGCCTTTCCGCGAGGATCAGTTGGTGCTGATCACTCACCCGGAACATCCTTTGGCCCGGCGCGGAGGCCCGGTGGAGTTGGAAGAGATAGCGGGACTGAAGTTTATCGGGTTCGATCCTGATATCCCGACCCGCAAGGCGGTGGATCAAATTTTCCGGGACAACAAAATCGAAATCGAGCCGGTGATGGAATTCGACAATATCGAAACCGTGAAACGAGCGGTAGAGATCGATCACGGTGTCGCTATCGTTCCCCAAGCGACGGTGCAGCGGGAGTCCCAGCAGGGCTCGCTGAAGATGCTGCGGTTTAAAAACGAGAATTTCACGCGCCCGCTGGCGATCCTGCATCGCAAGGGCCGGGTGCTGACTCCGGCGATGCGGAAATTCATCGATATACTGGGCATGGATTTGAGTGGGACGTTGAACGACAAATCACCGCGTCGGCTCTAATTTGCACTCGGTCTCTTTTTGGGGGCATAAACCGGCTCTCTGCCGACTCTGATCCCCAACTGCATGCCGTTACTTCTGTCCGTCGCCTACTTCACGATCCTCCTAGGGCTCGCCCTCTACGGGGCGCATCGCCTGAAAATGCTGGTGCTGTATTGGCGAGCGACGTCGCGTCCGGAGCGACCTGTTCCCGTCTTGGATCGCACCCCCCGAGTATGTGTGCAGCTGCCGCTCTTTAACGAGTCTTTAGTGGTGGAGGCGTTGTTGGACAAAGTCACCGCGGTCGCTTGGCCGCATGATCAGTGGGAGATTCAGATCCTGGATGACTCGACGGATGAGACGCCGGAAATCATCACGCGTTGGATCGAGGCCCACCCCGAGGCGGCGCCACGGATCACCCATTTGCGCCGGCCCAAACGGTCCGGCTACAAAGCGGGCGCGTTGAAGTATGGCATGGATCTGACTGCCGCGGAGTTCTTCGCCATCTTTGATGCAGACTTCCGACCGGAGCCCGATTTCTTGCATCAACTGATGCCCCACTTTGCGTCCGATGATGTGGCGGTGGTGCAGGCCCGATGGGAGTTCGCCAATCGCAAGCAAAGCCTGCTGACGCGATTCCAAGCCGTATTTCTGGACGCGCATTTTGTGGTGGAGCAGACCGCTCGGGCGGCGGCGGGGTTATTTTTCAATTTCAATGGCACGGCCGGGATCTGGCGTCGGACCGCCTTGCTGGATGCCGGCGGCTGGACCAGTGATACGGTGACCGAAGATCTCGACGCGAGTTACCGGGCCCAACTCCGCGGTTGGCGGCTGATTTACCTGGATCGCTATGTCGTCCCGTCCGAGCTGCCCGAGAACCTGATCGCCTTCAAATCGCAGCAACGGCGATGGACCAAGGGCGGTATCCAAGTCGCCCGCAAAGTGCTCGGTCGCGTGATGGCGTCGAAGCTGCCAGCGCGAGTGAAACGGGAGGCGTGGTTCCATCTCACCATCGGGGTGGTGCATCCGCTGCTGGTGTCCTTTTCGCTGCTGTTTTTACCCTACCTCTGGTTCGCGACGGACCGTTTGGGGGCGTGGTGGTATCTGGCCAATCCGGCGATTGTGCTTTTAGCCGGTGGAGCCCCGGTGGCGTTCTACGTGGCGGGGCAGTATTTTCAACGACGAGCGTGGCGCGAAGGTCTCGCTTGGTTGGCAGCGTCGCCGTTGTTGTTGTCCTTTGGCCTCGCGCTGAGCGTCACCCTTTGTGCGGCGTTTTTCGAAGGATTGTTTTCGGATGGCGGAGAATTCGTGCGCACGCCCAAAGGCGGGCGGCAAGTGCGCTCCGGCGGACTCCTCACGGGGCTGCGCAGCCGCACGTTTTTCGCATCGATCACGGCGATCGAAGTGGCGTTGGGATTGGTCCTGCTCAACGGCGCGTTTCAATTTGCCGGTAGCGGGTCGCCCGAAGTGGCCGTGGCGCTGAGCCTGAAAGGCGTGGGATTTTTGGTCGTCGCGGGACTCTCGTCGAATGACCTGTGGCCGAGTTTTTGGCGCCGCGCTCCCGCGCTCTCGACCGCGTGACGAAGCGGGCGTGGGATCGGCAACGAGATATTGCGGAATACACCTAATGACGGCTTACTCTAGTTCCATATGAATCGTCTCTTTTTGATTACCTTGGGCATTTTTGTTCTCGCGGGAACAATTGCTTGTCAGAAGCAGCCCACCGCCACCGGCGATACCGCCGCCACTGACCCGGATGCCGCCGAGGCGCCGCCCGCTAAGGATTCCAGTGAATCGTCCGCCGCGAGGTCGAGTTCGGAACTGCCGTTGTTGGGCGAAGCGCCGACTTGGACATTGAATCGGATGGATGGAACATCGCTGAGTTCGGCTGATTTGGCCGGTAAGGTGGTGGTTGTCGATTTTTGGGCCACGTGGTGTCCGCCGTGTCGGGCCGAGATTCCCGGTTATGTCGCGATGCAGGACGAGTTGCGCGATCAAGGCGTGGTCATCTTGGGGATCTCGTTAGATGAAGGTGGGCCCGCTGTGGTCAAGCCGTTCGCCGAGCGCTTTGGGATTAATTACGAACTGGTTATGGCAGATCGAAACATCACGGATGCCTTTGGCGGAGTGAGGGTGATTCCGACGACCTTCTTGATTGATCGTGACGGGCAGGTCCGTCACCGCAAAGAGGGCATGATGGAGCGGGAGGACTACGAGCCCTTGGTCCGGTCGCTGTTGTAGGAGCGGTGGAGCCGGAACGAACGGTCGGAGCAGACTGCCTTTTTTTGAAAAAAAAGGAGGGCCCGCCGAAAACCCCTTAACGGCGGGCCCATTATTTTCTAGCTGGCGATTAAGCGCCAGCATCCATGTAACCCCAAGTCCAGCTAGGCTGGACGGAATCTTTACTAAGCAATGCTCGTGCCAACTTCTCGTTACGATTGATGAAAAAAATTCATCAGTCTTTCGAGAATCTAGCCATGCGGCTGAGACTGTCGGCGATCCGGCGATCGTTGCGGGTGATGGCGAGTTTGTGCGGACCGCCCCAGCGCCCTTGATGCCGCAGCCAATGCTCGAACGCGCCGGGCATGACCAACCGCACCACCGGAGCGGCAAGGTTACCTTGTTGCCGTCGCGATCGGTAGCCCTCGTGACGGTCTTGCAAACTGCGGTCTAATTCCGCGGCGATGGCCGGACCGGTGGGCGTGTTGATCGTGCCGGCTTGGAGTTCAATCCACCACTCGTGCCTGCCGTAGGAAACGCCGAGCTCAGTGCGGGTCGGCAGGGGCGCGACATGCAAGAAGGTCGGGGTCCACTTATGCCGCCCGCATACGCTCGTGAGGGCATCGATAACCTGGCGGGTTTGCAGGGCTTCGCCAAACGTGTTCAGCTGCAGCTCGATCTGCCCCATCGGCAGAATCCGCGGCGGTCGGATACTGGTGAAGCGCACGATGTCACCCGTGAGATGACGCACCAAACCGGCGGGAGTGGTGAGCGCTAGGAGGTAGTCTTGATCGAGGCTCACCTTGGGTAGCGGCACGGCTTTAAAACCCAACTCATTGAGCTGATCGGGGCGGTAATCTTTCACCGGGAGGAATTCAAAGTAGATCCCCGTCTCGGCCAGCAACCGCAGGCCGGGGAGCGAGCCGGGACCTTGCGCGGCGATGAAGCCCTCAGCCGTCGTGAAGACTTCATGCAACGCGACGTTGGCGCCGGCCGCATTTTTGAGTTGGCGGTAGATCGGTCCCGGGAAGTCACCGGTCAAGACAACGCACCGCAGCTGCGGCCAGATGGCGCCGAGCGAGGTGAACCGGATTTTGCCCTTCGATAATTTATTAGTCGCCTTGCGAGCGAAGTCCCGGACCCAAGCCGGATGACCCGCGATCAACGTGACTGGTTTGGGGCGGGTGCGCTTGATGACCCGTTCGACAAAATCGTCCCACCCTTGCCGCAACGCGATGCGGGCGGTGGGTTCGAAATAAAAGCGCTCGACCCAGTGCGGATGTTGGATGGCGGCCAACGTCGCGAGGTCGGCGATCGCGGCGGATTCCTCGTCCTCCAGACGATTGGTGGGAACGCTCCCCCCAAGCAGGAGCACCCGTCCAAGCAACGCGTGAACCCCGCCGGACCGCGCGGTGGCGTGCAGGATGGCGGCCTGGGCTCCCGCCGCATACGTGGCCCGCATATCGGCGGTCACCGGCACGTGGCGAGGCTCGCCGGTGGTGGTGCCGGCGGTGGCGACGAAACAATTGCACGTTCCCGGCCAGAGGAGATCAGCCGCGCCCTGCTTCACCTGTTCCACCCAAGGGGCCAGGTCGCGGTGGTCGGAGAGCGGCACATTTTGGCGAAAGGCAGCGGCGGACATGTCTGCGGTGAGACCGAGCTGATTGCCGCGGCTAGTCTTGGCGAGCGACTGGAGCAAACGCGGCAACGTCTTTGCCTGGACCCGTTCGGCTCGCAGCTTCTGCTGCAGTTGTCGCCGCGTGACCGTGGTCAGCCAGTCGGCCGCGATATTGAGCAGGGGTTTGTAGAAATCCGGCATCGGCAGGTCCGTGAGAAAGCTAGGCGACGACGGTGATCGCATGGCCGCAAGCAGATTAACCCCGGGGCCTCGTGGGACGGGTGTTTTTACCGATTGTTTGAAAACGAAGGGTCGACCAACGTGAGCGCGTGTATCGCATTGAAACGATTTTTGAAGATGAACAGATGCTGGTGGTCGACAAACCGCCGGGGTGGAGCATGTCGGCCAAATCAGGTGGGGCGGGAGCGCTGCCCAATCTGGTAAAAGTGCTATCGGCCGAAAATCCCGGGGGGCTGATTCCGGCGCACCGGCTCGACAACGAGATCAGCGGTCTGGCGGTCTTGGCCAAAACCAAGGCAGCGTTGGATTTCCTAAGCGGCGAGTTTCAGAGCAAACAAGCCCAACGCATTTATCGGGGATTTGCGGTGATCGCGCGGGAGGACGAGATTGATCGCATCACGGATCTACCGATCCTTCGGGATGCCGGGGATACGCTACCGTCGGAGTTTGAGGTGAGCTACGCGTTGGCGCCCGAGTTGGAACAACCCGGCCGCATGCACGTCTATCGCAAGAAAGGCGGACGGCGGGCCTTCACTGAATTTCGGGTGCTGGAGGCGTTTGGCCGATTCGTGTGGTTTGAGGCGGAACTGGAAACCAATCGTGAAAAGCAAGTGCAAGCGCACCTCGCGTCGATCGGCGCGCCCGTATTGGGCGATGACCTGCACGGCCTGCCGGAGGTGCGGTTGTTGTTGTCCGATTTCAAGCGCGGCTACAAAGGCCGTGAAGACGAGAAACCGCTCATCTCCGGGGTCGCCCTGCAAGCCGCCCGCCTATCGCTGCGTCACCCCGAATCCCGCGAGCGCCTCACTTGGGAAGCACCGCTACCCAAAGGCTTCGAAATCGCTTTGCGCAACCTACGCAAATTTTCCCGCCGATAGAATGGCGCCGAAAAACGGCGTGAGATTGGTCCGGGGTAGGACGGTTTCGCCGCAAACCGCCGAATGTGGCGGGTGGGATGAAACGGCGCGCTCGGCGAGCACGCCCTACCGCGGAAGCCATAGTCTCAATGTGACTTGCGCTGCGCTCGATTAATTGGTCCGGGGTAGGGCGGTTTCGCCGACGTAGTCCTTTCATCAAGGACGGAGAGGGCGCCGCAAACCGCCGATTGCGGTGGGTGGGGTTGCCGCCACCAATGACTCGCTCTGGGATTGCCCTGCGGGTCCTCAATTCTCAGCGTTCTCGGATGTCAGAAAAAATCCGGGTCACGATTTGGAACGAGTATCGTCACGAAAAAATAAACCCCCAAGTGGCGGCGGTTTATCCTATCGGAATTCACGGCGCCTTAGCGGAGTTTCTGGGCGAGGTCGCCGACTTTGAGATTCGGACGGCGACGCTCGATGAACCGGAGCATGGCCTGACCGCTGAGATTCTCGCGGCCACCGATGTATTGATTTGGTGGGGACATCGGGCGCATGATGAGGTCGAGGACGAGATCGCAATTCGGGTCGCGGCCCGGGTGCACGCTGGCATGGGATTTATCGCGCTGCATTCCGCGCATTATGCCAAGCCGTTCAAACGGCTCATGGGCAGCTCGTGTTCGCTCTGTTGGCGGGATGATGGGGAAAAGGAGCGCCTCTGGACGGTGCGTCCGTCGCACCCCATTGCGGCGGGGGTGCCGCTGCACTTTGAGATTGATCCCGAGGAGATGTATGGCGAGCCCTTTGGTATTCCGGAGCCGGATGAATTGATCTTCATCTCTTGGTTCGCGGGTGGGGAAGTGTTTCGCTCGGGCGCCACGTGGCAACGCAGTCATGGCCGGGTGTTCTATTTTCGGCCGGGCCACGAAACGTTTCCGACCTATGCAGATGCCAATGTGCGTCGCGTGATTATCAATGCCGTCCGGTGGGCCCAGCCCACGGTTAACCTGCCCGACAGTGCGCCTCGCGCCGAGCGTCTAGAGGCCTGATTTGAGAGCCCCAAAAAACCCCACCGGTTAAGGCGGGGTTTTGGCTGCAGCGGGACTGGGGGAGTGGTCGGATCAGGTTGCGCCGGTGGGCGAGGTGTTTTTTCGCTTTTTCACGAGTGCGATACCGATAAAGACGAAGGTCAGGATGGCCGGAAGGATGGCGACCTTGCCCAAGGCCTCTAAGCCTGCGGCGGATTGCACGGCGGCCAAGGCCTCACCGACGAGAGTTTCACCTTCGGGGGTGCGAGCGCTGATGCCGGCGTCATACCAGCGACCTATCACTGGCAGCACGAAGCTCACACTAAGCATCCCTGCTCCACCCATGATGGCGAGCCCGAGGGCGCCGGTTTTCGGATAGTTCTCAGCGACGTAACCCAGCATGGTTGGCCAGAAAAAGCAGACGCCGAACGCGAATACCGTAGCGGAGGCGAACAGCATGAGCCCCGTGGTATGAGACATGGCATATAAGCCCAATGTGCTTACGACCGCGCTGGCGATAAGTGTGCCGATGGGGGAAAATGTATGAACAAAGGGACCTGCGAACATGCGACCCACCGCCATAAGCCCTGTAATCCAAACGAGGACGAGGATTCCGGAAACGCCTGCGTTCTCGAGAATTGGTGGGATCCATTGACCCGGCCCGAGTTCGGTCGAGGCCGTCATGAGCATACAGAAGATCATTAACAGGAAGCCGGGTGCGAGACAGGCTTTGAACATCGATCCCGTCGATTCACCTCTTTGCACCCGTTCGGTTTGAGGGAAACTCTTGCCCCAAAACATGACCCCGTAAATTGCCAGCGGAATGAGCATGGTGGCAAATTGCCATTTCCAGCCGAGACCCATTTTGCCGAGGGTGAAGGCCAATAAGCCGCCGATCACAATGCCACCGGGGAACCAGACATGGAAGTGGTTGAGCTTAGTAGTTTGGTTCTTGGGATAAAGGGAGGCCACGAGGGGGTTACAGCCCGCCTCCACCATGCCGTTAGCAATACCGAACAGGAGTGTGCCCATGAAAAGGCTCCAATAATCCCACGCAAAAATCGTGAGCAAAATTCCTAGCGCATGCCCGATCCAAGCGAACTTGATAATGCGGCCGATCCCGAGGGCATCAACGAAGGGACCACCAAACATCATAGCGAGGGTGAAGCCCCAGAATGCGGTGCCATTGATCCAACCTACTTGTTCATTGGTGAGGTTGAACTCGGTCGCCCAGTCGGAAGCTGCCGCCCCGCGGAGGGCGAAGCTCATCGCAGTGACGATGAGCGCGAGACAACTCGCGCGGAATAAAGGGGAAGCATTGAAGTTACTCATGGTAAGAAGACATTTTAGGCGTCTATTCGGTGAGGGGTTAGACCACCAGCACACGGTAGGGGTTAGGGGATTTGGATTGTCCGAAGAAGGCTCGTCCTGAGAACAATACCGAACAGCAAATGACTTCGGGCAGGCGGGGCGAGCCTCAATTCACAAGGTCCGTTACGGGCGTTGACCGGGTGCCCGTATGCTAAGAAACGAGGCCCGCTAGGCAGCAAACTAGCGCATTTTTTCTAGCGCGCGGCGGGCGCGGTCTTTGGCCGCGTCGTCGTGCTTCTCGCGGGAGGGCATGCTGAGGCCAATCTCAAAGTTTTGGCGGGCCAGATCGCCTTCGCCAGCGGCGGCGTAGGCGAAGCCGAGTTCGAGGAAGTGACTCAGTCCGCCGGGATCGAGCTCGGTGGCTTTCTTGAGATGGAAGATGGCTTCTTCCACCGATGCTTCCGGCAATCCGCCGTAGAGCATCCTAGTGAAGAATCGGGCAATGGTGCCGAGCGAATCCACCTCGCGGTGCCAGCGGCCGAGGACGTGATGGGCCCAAGCGTATTCGGGATCGAGTTCGATCGCGCGGCGGGCGTCCGCTTTGATTTCACGAGCGGATTCAACCTTGGCCTGATTGCTGCCGAGCGAGGCGATTTTGCCCTTGGTGATCGCGACCGAAAGCACGTTGATTGGCGCCTCCGGGGCGACCGCCACGGCCCGTTTGGCATAAGTCAGAGCATTCTCTAGGAGCTCGAGTTGTTTATCCTCGTCTGGGTAGTCGACCGTCGAGTCCGAGTATTGTTGAGCGATCTTTTGCAGCACCTGCGCGTTGTCGGGAGCGAGTTTTTCCACGGCGAGGAACAACTCTAGCGCGTCTTGGCTGCGGAGGTTATTTTCCGCCACAATGGCCTGAGCGTAGCGTTCGGCGGCTTCACCCTCGAGTCCTGCATTGTCGGCGGTAGCCACCCAAGGCAGGAGAAAAGCGAGGACACAGAGTAGGGGGAAGCGGTTCATCAGGATGGGGAGGAGAAAGGGCGCTCAAGGTTTCACGAAGCGGTAGTGGCTCACCAGCCATTCTTCGCCGTTGCGGTAGCCCCAGAGTTCGGCGCAGCTCGCGTAGAATACGCGCCAATAGACCCACCATTTGGTGACTTGGTCGGCGCCATAGGTCGCCGCGAACAGGGGTTCGATCTCGCCGCGGTGTTGGTCCATGTTCTCCAGCCAATGCTCGGCCGTCTGCTGGTAGTGGCGGCCGTTGATCTTCCAGTCGGCCTCGAGGCGAAGATCGTCTTGGAAGGCGGCGAGCAGGTCATGCGCGGGCATTTGGCCACCAGTGAAAAAGTAGCGGGCCATCCAGTCGGTGTCGTCTTGGGGCACGAAGTGGTAGGAGAGTTGGTGGTGCGTGAAGATGTGCACAAACAGTTTACCGCCCGACTTGAGCCAACGGGCGACATTGCCGAGGAGCTGCTGGTAGTTTTTCATGTGCTCGAACATCTCGATCGAAATCACGCGATCAAAGGTCTTCGCCGGAATGTCGAAGTCATTCATGTCGGCCGTGATGATGGTCACGTTGTTCAGGCCGCGCTGGGTGGCTTGAGCATCGATGTGTTCTTTCTGCGTGCGGGAATTCGACACGGCGGTGATCCGTGACTTCGGGAAACGCGCCGCGAGGTAGAGCGTTATCGATCCCCACCCGCAACCGAGCTCCAGAATATCCTGTCCATCAATGAACTCCCCGCGCTCCGCATAGAGATCGAGCATCGCGGTCTCCGCCTCGCCGAGCGTCTCCTTGCCGGTTTCGTAATAGCAGCCGGAATACTTCAGGCGGGGACCGAGACAATATTGGTAGAAATCTGTGGGGACTTCGTAGTGCTGTTCGTTGGCTGCCGCGGTTTGTTCGGCGATGCTGCGAGTTTTTAAGTTAGCCACGTAACTGGCGGCATCGTAGCCCGCCTCGTCCTTTAAGCGTTGGCCCAGCAAACGCCGGATGCCGATGCGGATCGCGAAGTCGGGGAGGAGGTTTTTTTCGAGAAGCGCGTCGATCATGAGGAAGTAGATTTACGGGAAGGCCCGGGAAAGAATTCGTTGGTGGTGCTCTGGTATTCGCGGAACTTGTCACCCTTGGAATTGAGGGAAGAGGCCTCGGCCATGGGCACGCCCGTTTTGTAGCGCAACAGGTAGTAGATGGACGCGGGCGCGATCAGGCCGATCCAGCCGTAGCTGGAGCCGAGCGCGAACACCCCAAAACCTACCCAGATGCACCACTCGAAGAAGTAATTGGGATGACGGGTGTAGTGCCACAGACCGACGTTGCACACCTGTCCTTTGTTGTCGGAGTTCCGGAGGAAGGCCGCGAGTTGGCCGTCCGCCAAGGCCTCTCCGCTCAGGGACAATACCACGATGGCGGTGCCCACGATTTCCCAAATTGAGAACGAGGTGGACGCGTTGTAAGTGGGGAAAATGAAGGGCAGTCCGAGGAGGACCACGGTGAGGGCTTGGAGTTGAAAAAACCCAAACATCATCGGCCCGAAATTGGATTTCCAGTCGGTGCGGAGTTGGGCGTAGCGGCTGTCTTCTTTGGGGTGATGCGAAGCCACCCGCTTGTAAAGGTGCGAGCCGAGTCGGATGCTCCAAGCACTCGCCAGCGCGGCGATCACGAGTTGGCGAGAGCTCCAGCCGGTAGCATTGAGTGCGAAGAACCAGGCCAAGGCGGTGAAGCTATAAGACCAGACAACATCCACGAAGCCGTAGTTGTCCAGGCGGCGACATACCCAGAACGTGATGCTGAACAGGACCACCATCATCAGTAGGGCGAGACCGAGAGCGACGAGTAGATTCATGACGAGGAAGAGGGTTTGCGCAGCGCGGCGAGGCGTTCAATCACGGGACGCAATGGAAAGTAAACCAGCGCGAAGAGCACCGGAGCGGTGATGATCCAGGCGGTGAAGGCATGCACCCCGGCCCAGCCAAATTTGGTGAGAAACTCCATCAACGAAAGCTCGGCGAAACTGGTTAACATTTCCGTCACGGAGAAGGGATCGCTGGTAGCGCCCCAGATCAGTTCGCCGCCTTTGACGTAGATGAGAACCATCACGAGTTGGAGCGGACCGAGTAGCTGATTGAGCACCTGCAGAATCGGTTGGTTGAGGCGCAACGCCATCCCCACGCCGAGATTGAGCAGAGAAGTGAAGCCGAGAAACGGAAACAGCGAACAAACGGTGCCGACGCCGAGCGTCGCTGAGATCCGCTGGGGCGTGACCCCCTGCGTGAGTTGCTGTTTGATCGGCTCAACTACCCGTCGTTGCCAGAAGCTCGGCTTCGGTTCGTCGGTTGCGGAAGGTGACCCG
>Ga0208414_1000307_pt1 | contig 54639 bp, 45 predicted proteins | sample AntAceMetag02UKE_FD_184770 | JGI IMG/M metagenome (GOLD analysis project Ga0208414, IMG submission 184770) | Saline lake microbial communities from Ace Lake, Antarctica - Antarctic Ace Lake Metagenome 02UKE (SPAdes) (version 2) | ecosystem: Environmental > Aquatic > Non-marine Saline and... | reverse complement strand
TAAATACGGTATTTTTGTTTTCATAACTCACGCAATTAGAACAGTGGAATAATCTGTATATTTCCTTTCCTTTTTTATCCTTGTAATGTTTCAAATCCTTATAACATTCACAACACTTTTGAGAAGTGTAATCCTCGTTGATTGTAATTGTATCATATTTCTTATGGATTAGTTTCCTTAATCCTTTATTCATCGTAGGCATTATATGTTTCATTTGAGTGCTTCTACTCCAATTTCCATAACCAATTAGAATGTTGTCGCCGAAGGTTTCTTTGATTTTATTCAGGAATGTATCTATGGATTTCTTACCATAACAATTATTTTTAATGTAGATTTATGATCATTTCCTTCGAACCGCAATATTGAGTAACGGTTCATCTAACAAACTACCTGAAACATAGTTATAAAATATACAACTCATAACTGTGTTTTGTCTCATTTTTCTTTCCGGTCGGTGTATATAGAAAAAACAAACCGAAATTATCATCAATCTATTTTTTTATTTATGCGCGTTTTTTATATGTTATAATTTTACAAAATGCATTTTATGTCGGCATATAGGGCAATTTATATACCAAATGTAACCACCAAAAACGCCTCGTTCCCTCTGTGTAATATGGAAATTGTTTATTTGGTTGTTGTCTTGTTAAAACATAAAGGTCTTAAGTGATGCTATGAAGATGAACTGTTTGTGGAATCGATCTCTCCCTTACCAAGTTCGACTTGATGATAATCTGAGTATTACTTCCCCAAAGTAGTATTCATTTGAAAATGAATGATGAAAATATGATGCATCGGTTTTAGTTTAGAATTGCACTACAATTGTTAAAAAATATAATATGGTAATTGATTACGAATTAAGTTTATTAATTTCCCTTAAATCAGTTTCCCATTTGAACCGAACCTTATCTTAAGATGGGGTGTAGGCGAAAATCCGTGTCGAAAGCGGAAAGCAATCACAGGGGACGCCCTGTTTTTTTCGATATAATGTAAAAAACAGAAAGGGAAACACAACGACTAACTGTATAAAATTGAAAGTTCTTTTTGTCTATGGATTAATCACGAGCTTCTAACTTGGCTCAACTAGTGGTATAGTAAAGTTAGACACAGATAGCGTGAAAAGCACTCCCATCGAAAGTGTAATTAAATGGAATATTTTACAAATATATTTGATAGTGCCGGTCTCTTAACCAAGGATCGGTCAAGCAAACTAATTGTTAGTTGATACTATTATGTATCAGCGCGCAAGCTATCAACTATCCCCCTAATTTTGTGAAATATTCCTGGACGAAACCACCAAAAATCGTCCCGTTCCCTCTGTGTAATATGAAAATCAAATGAAGTCTGTTGTATCAGTTAAACGCACATAACCTTAACCGGTCGTGCGCTGTAATTTGTTGGAATGGTGGAATCGGCCCCCACCATAAAAATGAATTTGACGCGGTATTATCTGTAACTGGTCACCCTAATACAAGCGGGGTGATTTAGTTGCTTGGATGGAGTTTGATTGGATGTGATGCTATGATTTTAGTTTAGAATTGTACTAAGATTATTAATATATAAAATACGGAAACGGTTAGATAAATATTTCATATGAGAATATCTCCTGTCGTTTTGTTTCCCAGTTGAAAGTTGTTCATACAATCGTAGGCGAACTCCGTGTCGAAAGCGGAAAGCAATCACAGGGGACGCCCTGTTTTTTTCGATATAATGTAAAAAACAAACCGAAATTATCATCAATCTATTTTTTTATTTATGCGCGTTTTTTGTATGTTATAATTTTACAAAATGCATTTTATGACGGCATATAGGGCAATTTATATACCAACTGTAACCGTGTGGAGCATTATCATCGTGCTCGTGTTTGCTGTTAGCAGCGACGTGCCTATCCCAACAATTGCCGCAGAAGGAATGTCCGCATCGTGTTAGCACGTTATCATTAAATACCGGGATAACCTCCCAATTCAGTTTGGTTGGATTCCACAAATGTTGAGACATAGTATCCATACAAATGGGACAATCATCACATTCATCTTCGGGTTTTCCGTGCTGTTTATGGTTACGAATCGGTCTATATATCCTCCAACGGTCGGTTAGCTGTTGTATCATGCGCGTTTTTGTAAGAGTGTTTTGAATCGGAGAGTATAAACAAAGGCACTGGAGCAGTCCACGATATAGATAATTACGTACATATGCCTTTTCTTGTTTTTTTTGGAATTTCACATAGGTAGATGCGATAAATCTCAATTCGTTTATTGGAAACGAATTGAAAGTGGGTATTTCATCCTCTAGTATGAAATTCATTCCAATGTCGGTGAGCATTTTTCTACGACCGTTCATGTTGCTGTTGCAGTTTTCCGTGGTGTGCGACGAATTGTTGCAAAACGCACATCTAGCTGATTTCATATTGCTTCGTTTTCTTGCTTGAATAAGGTTATGTATTGTTTACTATAGAAAAAAGCTTTCAATTTTATGTGTGCTGATGTTCCCATCTATATAAAATTGAAAGGCTTTTTCTATATCGATTACATGCATCAAACAACTCAAAATAGAATTGAAATAACGAAATGACGACACGTGCAGCTAGAATTCGCTTCAACGAAGTGGTGCGATGTGCGCGCATAGTGAATCTGGATAGTGCGGCTGCTGTCGTTCAGGAATTGGACTCCATGGTATTGAAAATGAAACCCATTGTCTTTAGACCTCGTGGGAGTATCATACCCAATATTTTGGGAGAATCCAAAATGTCTATATTTAGTATGAAAAGCACTTCTGTATCAAAACCTCCCCCTCCAACAGTTGCGAATGGTTGGTATGTCGACTTGCATATGCACTTGTTTTACGAATACAACCGTAATGTATTTAAGACGACTCCTATCGTAACCATCGATGGGAATATAGTTACTACCAATTCGGGTTCGACCTACATACTCGGAACGATGGATCCACTCGTTCGTAAAATCCTTGCTAATGTAGATATTCCAGTCAAATACCCCCTCGCCGAAGAAACATTGCCCTTCGTTGTGAATGCCGCAATGGACACTTACCCAAACTTAATGTAACAAAATCAGAAAAATCAAAAATATAAACAGATAGAAAAATCATACCATAAACAGATAGAAAATAGGTGTAACCGTTTTTTTTGTATATCATATGGTCTCATGAAAGTATATAAAATGTTTTCATTCGTATACAATTGGCTTTTTCCAAATGCGAACAAGAACAAAATAAGCAACTGTAATGATAATGGGATAGACGATGATGTGATAGATGAAATTAAACTTGAACGTGCTCGACGACTACCTTTTGTATGGAAATGTAATATACATCGTATAAAAATGTTGACTACTGAAACAAATGAAATCATGCATGCGAACAAAGAAAAACTGAGTAAAATACATTGTGATAGTATTAAATTAACAGGTAATGCGAATGAATATGCGAATCTCGCAAAAGCTCTTTCTGCGAAAGTTGGTAATAAATAATAAAACCATAAAAGTAATATTATGATTTTATTCTCTAGGTTGTAGGAAAAAACTGCCTTGGTATGCGATGAATCCAATGAATAACCATACGAAATAATTTATGTCCCACATGTCGGGGCGCCACATATATACGCTTTGTAACGGGAAAATCATTACATTGTATGCACCCATTGGACTAAAATATTCATTGTTCCGATACCATATATTTCCCATACCAGGGCTATATTGGATATATAACAAAAATAATATCGTTATTATCCCGAATACAATGCCGATCATCATCTTATTATTATGATATATTATAAAATTGATATTCTAACTGTAATTATTTGTATTCATAACAATCGTAGATTATTATAAATAAACATGGTTTGGTCATTCGGTAAAGATCGAATGTTGTCCTCTCTCGAGGAAATGCTGTATCCCGAACGCACAGTCAAGTATTATTTTGGGTGTTTTCGCGCAAGAGAACCATCATCATATGATTAAATTACTATGCATTACAACTTTGTAGAAATAATGTTGCGTCTATAGTATACCAAATCATCTGTGTGCTGTCGTCGGCATCATGTGTAGTAAAACACTCTGTATAAATTTGGAATTTTATCTCTTCCTTTTCGCATATTCCTTCATAAAATATTTTTGCTTCTTGTAATGCATCATTGTCCATGATTACGTCATATTTCTTCTCATACAAAATATTTGAATCGCCATCATCGTTGTGATTGTATATTCGAATACCATAAATTTTTCCACTCGTGTAAATACCCATTTGATTACGTTACAGACAATCTCTTTATGTTGATAGTAAAATCGTATATTTATCTCTCCATGTAGAATAGGAATCCTTTTTTATTATGTCTATCGTATCCATGTCTGATAAAGATATACACGCCCATATTTTACAACATATCGGTGTTAAAAATTCAGAGAAGGACCAATTTGGTGAGGTATTTACTTCATCTAAATTAATCGATGAATTACTCGATCATCTACCGGCGTCTTCTTGGACAAACCCTGATTTGAAATGGTTAGATCCTTGTGCTGGAGGAGGAAACTTCTTTGCATTGGTATACATACGACTCTTCAAAGGTCTTGCGTCTAAAATGTCCAACGGTGCGAAACGGTCGGCACACATTTTGAAGAATATGCTATATATGGTTGAACTGAATCCTAAAAATGTCCAAGCTTTGCACAAAATGTTCGGAAAAGGTGCTAATATATCGACTTCCGACTTCTTGGAACAGCGGGACAAATGGACAAAGGCTTTAGGACAAGGATCGTTTGATATTGTGGTCGGGAATCCGCCTTTCCAGGTGTCGAAAACCGGGAAATACGACGGAAGTGTTGGTAATCGAACGCTTTGGGACAAGTTCTTGGACATGATACTAAAAAAGGGTGTATTAAGTGTTAAAGGTAGACTGGCGTTCATCACTCCAGCTAACTGGAGGCGACCAGAACATCCCATATACGAATTGTTAACACAAACCAATACATTAGAATACCTACACATATACGGAAAGAAGGACGGACAAGCATTATTGGGAGCACAAACAAGATTTGATTTATACGTTGTCCAAGAAGGCGAATCGAAGAAGGTCGATAAAACATCCATTATTGACGAAAAAGGACATTCACATAAGATAAATACACAATCTTGGCCGTTTATACCCAACTATTCCTTCAATAAAATCAAAAAAATTCTGGTTCCAGCAAAAGAAGGTATCAAAGTGATATTTAGCGCAGGCGAATATGATGCGCGTAAATTATCCAAGAAACAAACACGTTCGAAAAAACACCCAGTTGTCCATAATATAACAATGAAAGGTTTAGGTATACGCTATGCGAAGGACAAACATCAATCTCAGTTCGGTGTTCCTAAAGTGCTATTGAATTTCAACGAGCGACAATACCCACATAACGATTTCCAAGGCAAATATGGAATGTCTCAACTCACATTCGGAATACCCATAAAGTCCAAGAAAGAAGGTGAACAGTGGATTTCTGCTATCGAATCCCCCGAATTCGAAGACATTTTACGAGCAACCAAATGGGGGGCATTTCAAACCGATTATCGCATGTTCAAATATTTCAACCCGAAAATGTATAAAAATAGTATGTTTCGAAAGACGCGCAAAAACCACGCATAGTAATTGATATGGATCTATACAATATCCATATCAACGGATGAATTTAGTAATAAGGCTTCAATTCCAACTGCTTATACACCCGGTCAGACTGTTTGGGTAATTCCAATGGAACCACCAGTCTACTCTGGTCTTCTAAATACTTGAGATAACCTATTGCCTCAGAATATACCATTGGGACTAATTGTTCAAGGACGAGTTTATTTAATCGAACAACCTGTTCGGTGATTTTCGTCGGCTGAAATGTAGAAAAATTAATGAAGGTATCGCGCATAAAGGTTTTTAACACATCTACATTCTGAGGAGGAAGAACCAGTTCACGATCACCAGAACGCTGATGCACTCCTGCACGTAATCCATTCTGTAATATCTGAACATTTCCTTGCGAGAAGAACACCTTGGATAACACAGTATCCTCCCATACATTAACAAGAGGGTCGCGATATTCGGTGGCTTTGTTTTTGATAGCAATTTTCTCAAACATTTCGAATCGTGCATTTGGGTTCTCAGGTTCCTCTAAATTCACGCGACCGTTATATTCAGATTCACCAGATAAGATGCTATTTTGACGAGATACATATGGGTCAGGTGTAAATTTCATATTTGACGACATGATGCTTATATATTCTTGTTTAGAGAATATTTATACCGTTGGAAAATAAACAATGATTTAAGAGGAACCATTTGGTCTCCTTAAATTTATCCGGGTATTCTATAATGGAAAAGTTTCACATAATTGTTTTATCCGTAGCAACTGTCGCATTGATTCTCATTTTAATCTTCGTTGGTATTCTATTAGGCAAGGGAGATACAAATGCAGCATATCCTCCTTCCTATGGTATGTGTCCCGATTATTGGGAAACAGACGCCAGTTCAAATAAATGTATTATCCCAAATATTCAAACAACTAAATTAAACATTGGTAACTTGTATGATGAAAATTCTATGACTCTTAAAGACAGCGTCACCTATACACCCGGATATAGTTACGATATTTCAGACAATGCTATCACACAATATATCGATTTTTCCGACGCTAAATGGAAGGGAATATGCGACCAACAAAAATGGGCAAATGAAAACGGCATTGTGTGGGACGGTGTTTCAAATTATAACAGTTGTTAGGGGGGTACAACTGGGTCATAGCACAACTCTTGTCTGCACATAGGACATGAGTTTTTACAATGATTTGCACAGTCGTTGCATAATATATGATTACATGGAGTAACAAACATTTTATCATTTTCGATTGGATCGTAACATACAGGACAATCGTCAACAGTCTGTCCAAAATCTTTGTAACATTTGCGTATAATATTACGATAAGAATCGCTTATATCGGTATATTGTTCTAGGAATATGGATGCACAATGGCGCACACCGTTAACTGCATCGTCACGCTCTATTATCAACCTACGATTTCGTTTACATGTGTGTCTAATAAGCCGATTTAATTCTGATTCAAATTCAGATAATTGGGATTGCAGAGCCGCATTTTGGTTTTCAAGTTGAGTATTTCGTTGTTCAATCGTTATTTCCTCTTCACCAAAAGGCATATCCGACTTGAAATATTTCACAATCATTTTAATCACAATACACTCGTCGGTTACATCGGTATCATGAATGCGTAAATATGCATCGGGTTTTTCATGCGGTTGAAATGTTTCTGTAAACTTATTACAAATTGTGTCTATATTCGGGAGTTCTTGTTGATTTGGTATAGCTACCCATGCCAGTGTGTGAGCTTCTGAATTATATTGTGGTTCATATGTAATCCATTTTTGTGGTATGCTAATTTCATATCGTGCAACAGAATATCCCTGAACGTTCAATTTAACTAAATTATAATGGAACGGATATTGGTCAAATAATGTTTTTAATGCCCGTTTGCATCGTTGGTCGCGCGTTTTTGGCATGGATGAGATTAGTGAGTTATTATCCTATCGACATATAAATTAAATTCAATTTTATCGAATTGGTAAAATTGAATATTGTTTACGAACAACCGACAGTTGTGATTATGACCTCTAGGATACTGACCACATCGATCACCCGTGTGAGAAGTGCTGTTATTTTTCATCATAGTATAGCCTAAGCATGTGATAAATCTACACAAGCGTTATTTTCGTGGTCAAAACTCGTAGCCTGATAGAACATACGATTCACGTTCACCCCTGTTGAAACGTCCCATTTTCGAATATCTTGATTGAATATAGAACACTCGAACATACGCTGCATATCGGTAACATTGGAAACGTCCCATCCACCAATATCTTGGTTGAAATTCCTATTACCATAGAACATATGACTCATATCTATAACATTGGAAACGTTCCATCCACCAATATCTTGGTTGAAATTCGTAGCACCATGGAACATATGATACATATTTGTTACATTGGTAACGTTCCATCTACTAATATCTTGGTTGAAATGTATAGCGCATTTGAACATACAATTCATAGTGATTACATTCGAAACGTCCCAATCTCCAATATCTTGGTTGAAATTGTAAGCATTACAGAATACATTACTCATATCCGTTATATGTGTAGTATTCCATCCAGAAATGTGCCCATAATAATCATTCGCACGTATTTCAGTCTCAACATCACGATTGGTATACTCACTTACTGCACTTCTCAATTCGTTATTTGTTAATGGAGTAAATATTCTTTGTTCACCGTTCTTTTTCACCAACCAACTATTATAATCTTGATCAAAACGCTTAGCACGGTGGAATATACAATAATTATTTTCAACTTTAGAACAATCCCATTGACGAATATCTTGGTTAAAACCTCTAGCATTATAGAACATAGTCTTCATATTGGTAACGTTGGAAACGTTCCATTTACGAATATCTTGGTCAAACACCTTGGTGTGTGCGAACATAGACTCCATATTAGTCACATTTGAAACGTTCCATCGACCGATGTCTTTGTTGAAACTCCTCGCATTATTGAACATACCCTTCATATTGGTCACATACGACACGTTCCACCCGCTAATATCTTCGTTAAATCTCGTTGCATCAGAGAACAACCTACTCATATCCGTAATACATGAAGTATTCCATTCAGAAATATGACCATATTTTTTAATTGCAATCTGTTCGTCACAAACCCATTCTTTTACTGCGAGTTTCAGTTCATATTCTATTTGTGGACGAAACATTATTGGATAAATTTGTCTCGGTCTCACAACAAGATTGGAACGGTTCCAGTTCCAATCAAATATTTGTAAACTTTCAGCACCCTTGAATATAGCACTCATATCAGTAATATTTATAGTATTCCAGTCGGAAATATGACCGTATTTTTCAAATGCGGTTTCTTCGTTATCGACCCATGCCTTTATCGCGTCTTTCAAATCATCGTTTGTTACAGGGGTAAATACTGAGGTCATATCCTTTGGTATTAAAAACGTGTGATCAGGACCACCTCCGTCTTGAAAATACATACAATACATACGGATTACATTTGTTTTGTCCCACACACTAAGATCTTGATTAAAACTTGTTGCGCCATATAACATACCATACGTATTTTTTACAATATTCTTGTTCCATTCGCCAATATCTTGATTAAACGCCTTGGCGTTCATGAATATATACTTCATATTTGTAACATTCGAAACGTTCCATTTGCTAATATTTTTATTAAATGTGATAGAGCCATCGAACATATGTTCCATACTGGTCACATTGGAAACGTCCCATCTACCAATATCTTGGTTAAAATGTCTAGCTTTACAGAACATATTCTCCATATTGGTCACGTTAGAAACGTCCCATATACCAATATTTTGGTTAAACAAATCCGCACGGTGGAACATACATCTCATGTCAGTAACTTTTGAAACATCCCATTTGATTATATCTTGGTTGAAAGAATAGACAGAGTTGAACATACAACACATGTTAGTAACTTTTGAAACGTCCCACTTGCTTATATCCTGGTTAAAATTAAAATCGTAAGAGAACATATTTTTCATATTGGTCACATTGGAAACATCCCATCCTCCTATATCTTGATTAAAACGCTCAGCTCCCCCAAACATAAACTCCATATTGGTCACCTTGGAAACTTTCCACTTTCCTATATCTTGGTTAAACCTTCTAGCGTTTTGGAACATACCCTTCATATTGGTCACATACGACACGTTCCACCCGCTAATGTCGTCATTAAACTTTGACTTATTCAAGAACAACTCACTCATATCCCGAATAGGTCCAGTTCTCCAATCCGAAATATGACCGTATTTTTTAATTGCATTCTGTTCATCGCAAATCCATTCGTTTACTGCGAATCTCAGTTCATATTCGGACAGTGGCATAAACATTTGTTGGCTTTTTGGTTTCAGTTTCACGTTCATACCTGCGGAACGCCTCCAGTTGTTACAATACATTTGTAAATTGCTAGCACCCTGAAATAGATTTTTTTTATCGGTAATTATATTTATAGTATTCCAGCCAGAAATATGACCGTATTTGTCAAATGCGGCTTCTTCATTATAGACCCACGCCCTTAGTGCGTTATTTAAATCCTCATTTGTTACTGGAGTAAATGCCGAGTACATATCATCTGGTATCATAAATATGTTATTATTTGAGGGATAACATCCGTCTTGATAGTCCTTATAATACATATTAATTACATCTGTTTTGTCCCACCCACTAAGGTCTTGGGTAAAACTTATTGCACCACATAACATACCATACACTTGTTTTATAGTATACTTGTTCCACACGTCAATATCTTGATTAAACGCCAAGGCGTCCAGGAACATAAACGACATATCTATAACTTTCGAAACATTCCATTTGCTAATATTTTTATTAAATGTAATAGAACCATCAAACATATGTCCCATCTTGGTCACATTGGAAACGTCCCATCCACCAATATCTTGATTAAAACCTCTAGCATTATAGAACATATACCTCATATCTATAACATTCGAAACGTCCCACATACCAATATCTTGGTTAAACGAATCCGCACAGTTGAACATACTACCCATTCTAGTAACTTTTGAAACGTCCCAATTGCTAATATCTCGGTTGAAAGAATAGACAGAGTGGAACATACATTCCATATTGGTCACATTCGAAACGTCCCAAGTGTTAATATCTCGGTTGAAAGAAAATGCCTCATTGAACATACGTTCCATATTGATCACATTGGAAACGTTCCATCTACCAATATCTTGATTGAAAGCATGGGCAGCGTTAAACATACATCTCATATTGGTCACATTCGAAACGTTCCATCCGCTAATATCTTGGTTAAACGCATGGGTGTGGTAGAACATACGTTCCATATTGGTAACATTTGAAACGTCCCACTTGTCTATATCCTGGTTGAAGGAAAAGACATCGTCGAACATACCGGACATATTCGTAACATTCGAAACGTCCCACTTGCTTATATCAGAATTAAACTGTGTAAGTCGACCTTGTTCACCAATCTTAAACATATCACTCATATCCGTAATATTTGCAACATTCCAACATGATATATCTCCATATTTCTGGAGTGCATCTGGTTCGTTCGCAATCCACGCCTTTATCGCGTCTTTCAATCTATCTTTTGTTAGTGGAGTAAATATTGAAAGTTTGTTCACTTTCATCAAACAACTGTTATTCGCTTGGTTAAACGAATCCACATGGGAGAACATACCACCTGCATCGATTACATTTGAAACATCCCACTTGCTTATATGTTGTTTAAACTTGCTAGCGAATTTGAACATATGAAACATATTGGTCACATTGGAAACGTCCCACTTGCTTATATCTTGGTTGAACGCTGTAGCACGAACGAACATCCCAAACATATTGGTCACATTGGAAACGTCCCACTTGCTTATATCTTGGTTGAATACTGTAGCATGAGCGAACATATTAGTCATATCCTTCACATTTGAAACGTTCCATTCGCCAATATCCGCGTTAAACATTCCACCATTATCGAATAAATTACGCATATCGGTAATATTTACAGTATTCCAACATGATATATCACCGTATTTTTTAATTGCCGTATTTTCGTCGCAAATCCATTCGTTTACAGCCTTTTTAAAATCATCATTTTTTAGTGGAGCAAATATTGGATGCTTGTCTGAAATAATTTTGTCGTTTTTCGTCCAACAACTGTTTCTCGCTTGGTTAAAACTTGTAGCACCATCGAACACACCAACCATATCGATTACATTTGAAACGTCCCACTTGCTTATATCTTGGTTGAACGTTGTAGCACTATGGAACATACGAACCATATTGATTACATTTGAAACGTTCCACCCGCTAATATCTTGATTAAAAACATCGGAAAACATGAACAGCTCTATCATATAGATAACATTAGACACGTCCCACTTGCCTATATCTTGGTTAAACGATTGGGCTGAGACGAACATACCTCGCATATTGGTCACATTAGATACGTCCCACTTGCCTATATCTTGGTTAAACGATTGGGCATCGTGAAACATGAACGATATATCTATAACTTTTGAAACATTCCATTTACTGATATCTTGGTTGAAACTCTCAGCATGTGCAAACATAGACGACATATCCTTCACATTGGAAACGTCCCATCTGCTAATATCCTCGTTAAAATCTCTATTATTCGTGAATAAACGACTCATATCAGTAATAGTTACAGTATTCCAATCTGATATATCTCCGTATTTTTCAATTGCATCCTTTTCGTTCCGAATCCATTCACCTAACGCCTCTTCCAAATCCTTTTTTGTTAGTGGAGTAAATACTCGATTGATAATCTTATTTTCGGTGCTCATCCTTCTAAATGTATATACAGAATGTATATACATTCAAAATCTAGATTTGGACGCATAGTATTAATCAACAATAAACTTGACGACTGTCGGGTCTTCTCCGAATATAACGTCGTTTCTAACAATAGATACTTCGTTTGAAATCATTTTAGTTACAGGTGGGTCGTCGGAAATGGTTTCCATAAACACATTATCGTATTTAATTAAACGCATATTTTGAATCGCTGGAATCAAATCGGTGGTATACATTTCCATAGCACCTACCAAGATTTCACGATTACCGCTTTTTTTGTATTCGTCGAGTAGTTTATCAATATCTTCGCGAATGCGATATATACCTTCCGTCTTCTTTTCCATCTGTTGGATTCGTATCGGATTATTGTATATTTTATCGTAAGTGTCCAAATTACTCTTATACATCTTACTTGTATCGGTATACTGTTCAATCCGTTTTACGTATACTTTTGCCGATGCACCCTCGCTAATATATTTAAAAAGGGTATCCATTTTTTGTTCAATAATGGACTGTTTTCCGGCTTGAATATCCTCTCTGTAAATATCAATTAATCCTTCTAACTCCAAATAATTTCCACTGAAAAGATTTATATCTAATTTACACGGGTTTGATTTAACTCCACATGTTGCTGTGTAATGACGGTCGGTATAGTCAAATTTGGTACCACCTGGTCTATTACAATTAAAACATGGTATTTTAGCAGAACGCGCATTGTGACGTCCTTCACGCTTAGTTGCACCCTTTTCAAAGGCAGTACGTTTTATTTTACGCTCCTTTGTCTCGTATGCGGTCTTCAAACGAAAATACTCATTTAAACTTTCGCGATAATCGAAGAGTTTATCAGTGCGCTTACCCCGTTTTGCGTTGGGTGCTGAACGGTCTATTTCAATAAAAGGATTATTTTCCATCTGAAGATCAACTAAAGAAGCAGGAACATGTTCTAATACAAGTATCGGATTATTTGAACAAACAAGCGTCTTCAGTTTGGGCGTTCCTGCTAAATCCAATCGACGCAATTGATTATTCTCACATTCAAGGATTTCTAGTTTATCTGGTAAATTAACCAGTTCTGTGAGTTCATTGTTTGAAATGAGCAATGTATGAAGTTTAGGAACCATAGAAGCATCAAATTTCGAAATGTGATTATCAGATAGGTTCAATATTTCCATATTTGCGGGCAGTTTATCTAATCCAATCACTAGTTGATTCGTCAACGTTAATTGTTTAATCCGTTCCGGTAAATTAAACAGATTCGTGATCTCACCATCACGCTCAAATACAATAGCATCCACCTTCTTAAATCCACGGTCTTCTAGAATGGAAAAATCCAAGTCACCATGAAACGATATATCAAACCTGAGCTCTGTAACATGAGTAGAATCTAATGTATCTAAAAAGGTTTCGAGTGATAATTGCGCTGTATCTGTGTTCGATAACACTTGAGTTCGCATTTCTTCTATTTTACTCATTTTATGCACAGATATGTATAAAATAAATCAAGATTATAAATTCCCAATCGGTGACGTCATTAAATTCTTTTGTTCCACTTGGTAGTATCGTATTTTAGATAAAATAAATTCTTGGTCACGACACATTTTTTGTTGTCTATCATGTGCAGTCGGTTTATTTTTATAACAATAATACAAAAATGTTCCGAAAATTAGACAGAATATCAATACTACACCCGTATTCATCGCAAAAGAATATATCTTGACCCGATTCAAATGACTCATTTTTAAAGAATTTTGCAGATAATAATTCACATTATCTTCGATTAAATTTGGCGAATCCATTTACTATATACCGCCCAAAAAAATACACCATTACTTCGCAATTGGTTGCCGCGAATAAGTATCTACAATATATGATGTCTATGTATATATCAGAATGTCTGAAAAGGAAGTAGCTGTTATAAATGATGAAAAAAAATCATCATCCGGAACTATCGGACTCATTTTAACATGTATCGCATTCATCGTCCCATTGGGGTTATATTTTAGTTTTGTATACTCACCCGATGGTTCTAGTGGAACATTTCTAGCCATTTTGGTCGGCACATTTGTTCTAGGATTTATCACAAACATGTTGTATTATCGAATGGCTGTATTAAATAGTTCGACTCCATTTGATAAATCGCAAATCAAAAACGTCGCGTCCATCACAGCTGCATCATTCATGGTTCTATTCCTAACCATGTTCGCGATCGGCATAAATCCGGGTTTGATTACAATATTTGAAAATACTATCGGTATATGGTTTCTCAGTATTATGGGAAACGGACCGTTTATTAATGAAATTTTTCAAAGCAAAGTATTTAGTAATTTGAGTGAAATGAGCGACAGTAAAATTTTCAATTACAACTTTTTATTAACACGCCTAAATCAAGATAATATAGAGAAGTTTGTTGAATTCTTCAAGAAAAAGTGTAATGAAACCGAAGGACAGACCTATGATGTCGATTTTCCATTCGATTTTCAACCCAAATTTTACAATGAGGGGCAATTATTCAAATTGCGAGAAATGGTCGAGACTAAGAGAACTGTTGGATATTTCACATGGATATATTTGACCTCTATCGTGTCTCTTATGATAAGCATTATATCATTCAATATGAAAGTATAATGTGATTTTTAGTAACGCAAATACATTAAAATTGCTAAATACGACAGTATAGCAAATACGATAGATACACCCCAAACCGGTATCACCGTCTTGTTACGATACCCAACCCCAAATTGTCGAAAATCACCGTCTCTTCCATATGCAAATCCCGGTTTCATGTAATGGAATAATGTAAACGATATCAAAAATAATGCGATTGCGTAATTCGTTTTATAATGTCGAATGATGGCTTTCGAAAACATAGATACTATATTTGTTATAGTATCTATCTACAAAATGATGACGTGTTATACACTTTATTCATCCCCAAATGCATCCTCATTATCTTCTGCATAGTATCCACCATCTGCGTCAGTCCCTCTAAAATCGCGTATATCATTCGCTTCTTGATCATAATATTCCTCAACCTCGGCATCTTCTTGTTCTTGTATTTCGGCTACTCCCATCTGTATCGGGATATCATTCTCATCTTCCACATCATCGCGATTCGAAAGTTGGTTAAAGAGTTCGTTTCTCTCCTCAACATATCGTTCTTTGTCGTAATCAACCAATCCTTTTCGCAAACCAATATTCCATCTGCCTAATTTCAATATTTTTTTGGTATTTTCGACATACAACTCATCCGGATCCATATCTCGCAAGAAATCGGTGATTAATTTCTTTTCCTGTATACGGGAACGGGTTATACGTTTTTCTATATCTGCGTAACCATGGTCAAATCCCTTCTTGTTATTTTTGTCAATGTCTATAAACGTTAATAACAAATCCGTTACACGAGCTTTCAACTTTTTCTTATCTCCTGAAATAATATGCATTTCAGATAACCCATTTGCAAATTCAGATGTATCTTCGTTTACATATTCATCCGTCGAAGCAATTACCGCAGATGGATCACTATTCTCGCTAATTATATCACGACGTTCCTGTTTACGATTTATTATGTCGATTTGGATGAGGTCGTCATCATCTGTCGATTTTACATATTCATACAACACGGAATACCACACATACGAGTATATCATGTAAAGTGTTCTCTTTGTAAAAAGTGAGTAATAACTTCGTGCGGGCAATTCCCCTTCTGCGCCACGATGTATGGGTGTAAATGCAGGAAGTAATACCAGAAAACGGCTCATATCATTCAACTTAAATTGCACCACTTCCAAGAATTGAGAGAGTGTCTTGTCGTTTTTAAATTGCACCAATGGCGTATTAGAATCATCGATGAAGTTGTTAATATCCTTATTATGAGGTGCCGCGAAATTCCAATGTGTCTTTGATTTATTACTGGGTTCATGATTATTTAATATCATCTCGGGATACACTCGAGACATGGCGAACACAGACTCTCTCATAAATTGTGTTACTGAATACATGGCTGATTCGTCCTTTGTTGATAATCCGTCCACATATGTTGGGTCCATGTTCCACATGTGGATACTCGATAATTGTTCTTCAAGTGCTGTGCGCTTGACTGGCGACATTTTCGAATTTACACTAATAAACGTCACAATACGTTCCAGCAAATTCGAATTTGCATGTGTTAACCAATTATTTAATCTATAGGTCTCGTCATTGTCCTCGGTTACCATAGCTCGCGGATTATACCTATTCAACACTCCCGATAGCAATTCGCGGAACTTGGAACACATTGCTATATCATCGTCATCACATAAATCATTCCCCGAACTTGTTGTCGATGTATATTTGGTGTCGAGATAACCCAAGAATTCCAATAAGCCAGATACACGAGAACCCTTTAATTTTTCGGTATTCGCATCGACGATGTTACGCGCATTCACAATATCCATTAACTGCATCAGATTTCCATTTGTAAACCGTTTTCCATGGCGTTTCAAGAACTCGATTTTATCGGATAGGGAAGAATTCGGATTATATTCAGGTAACTTTTCTGGGAACAGTCCGCGTATCGATTCCGGAATGGGGGCATTTGTGTTTAAATTACAATAGTGGATGAATGCGATATACACGTTTTTCTCAAAATGTTCTTGAGGCAATTCCATTGAATAACTTATTCCAGTTCGTTTCGGGTCATACAAAAAAGGTGCTCTCGCACGACGTTTGGTTATATCTATTATTTTTCCCCAATCGCGAACCATTTTAACATGAACGGTGATTTCCTTGTTTTCATTCTCAAAATATTGAAGTGTCGTTGCTGTTTGTTTTTCGTTACAACACGCGTTTTCTGTGAAAAACACATTCGACGCGGTCTTCAATAATAAACCCTTATTTTTCACAACACCATTTATATTTTCAATGATCGCCAATCCAAACAATGCCGCTTTTGTTGTATACATCGCGAGCTGATTACGTTGCAGTTTATTACCCGTCTTTTGCATTTCCACCAGTTCATTCTTATAATCAGATGGGATTCCGCGCAATGATTTCAATACGTGGAAATCAACCGTAGGGGGCATAAAATGAATCCATTTGCTCATCGAGTGTTCAGCGGGAATCACCTCTTCCGGATGTAAAATCAAATACTCGCGTTTTTTAACGTATAGTTCAATTATATCGTTTTTGGTAATGATTGCACCGCGAATAGTTTGTTCGAGTTGGGATTTTATTACTTCCATTGGGAGTGGTTTCATTGAATCCCATGGTGGAGAACTTTTTCGTTTAATTGTATATAGAATACACGCCAAATACTGGATCCCCCTTGTATCTCCAATGGCTCCCTGCTCATCTGGATATCCAGTAAATGATTGCACACATCCTGGAAACGTCTTCTGAATTTTAAACGAAGGTATCGCCGTTTGGATTGCTACCAAAATAATCGATGTTACGATCAAAATTATACGCTTATTCCTGTATATAATATAGGGCGGCAACCTTTTCTGTTGATCATTCTCCAATAGGTCATTTTCGGTTTTATATTGTGCCTCGTTTTTAATATCACTTTTTATTATTTCAACTGATGTTCGTAAGACAAACTCTTCGATATTTTCCATAGGAACACCGACATGGGTTGATATCGAACGGAACAATTTATACACCATTTCCGAGTCGTCATCTTCGAATACTCTATCCTTATTTCTACGTCGACTTTCTATCATTGAAGCAACCGTTTTTCCAACATCCTGTTCCATTATTTCACTCGTAACTATTTTAAACCCATGTTCATCAAAACCCTCCTCGTCCACAAAATCTATCTTGCGTAAAACTTCGCCACTATGTTTATCCACAATACTATCACCATCATCGCTCAATACACCCTGTTTTCTACTTAATTCGTGTTGTTTTTGGACATAGCTATCTGTTGAAACAAACGCCTTGGCTAATTGATACAATGATGTTGGAAATAGTTTACTGTTTGTATCTACACAATAGAGCCAATACTGATTATCGGGATTCGCATCCAATTCGGTGCCCATCGCATCGCGACAATAATTATCCACAAACTCGATAATATCATGTTGCTTTTTTATAAAATCAGTCTGTCCTTGAATTCGGCTACGTTGCTCCAAATGTGGGGAACGTATCACATTTACATCTTTTGCGAATCGTCCCATTTCAAATGCGATGTTATTCGCCTTGTATCGTTGAACATGGTCAAAACGTGTAATATTCTTCATCTGATGAACCGAATTTTTCACAAGTTCGTTCAATTCTACTTCCAACGTTACAAAAGACACGGCGAATCGTTCATCAAATTCCTCCACGAGCTGTTTTCGCGATATTCCTCGCATTCTCTTTTCTGCATCTTGAACACTCTCGCATATATTATTCTTCGTATCGCGGAAACAAATCTTACTCATATTACAAAACAGTTCATTGCTATTGATAAAAGCGGTTTCGTCGACTCCTTCCTCGTGAATCCACTGGTCACCAACTCGCTTATAATATGCGATCTTTTTTCGCATTTCTGCCTCTGAAACTGTGTCCCTGCGTTCCTTTTCGCTCAATACCGATTCGTCTATACTTGTCGGCAAATGAGGACGCACCTCGAGGATAGCGTATTCACCCTCTTGTATACGCTTTTTTCCTTCGATCATATTGATAGCCATCTCATTCGCCATCTTCGGTGGACAATCGTGTTTCTGAACCAGTGACTCCGCCAGAAACTCTATGAAATCCTCCTTGGTATAATTCTTCGACTCATCCTTGTATGATTTCAGAATTTCATAAGGGGTGTCGTCAAATTCTTTATCGCAATATATCTCATTGTTCGTATTATCCTTTTGTAAATCATTCATGGAAAGATATTTTTTCACCAAAACACGGCGCGCACAATCAGTCGCCTTTATCTTTTCGTTTCTAGACAAGTCTTCCGATTCATCCGCGCGCGTATTCTCCGGTTTCAATGCATCGGAAAGATTCTGAGGTGTTACTAAAGAAATCATAGATAAACGTAACATATCATAAAACATTTGCGCATTGTCTGTAGCATATATTTTAGACAACCATTCCGCCGAACTTGTCCATTTTACATCCTTCTTATTATCCAGATGGATTTTATACAATTCGGCTGCGACATCCAACAAATTCCGGTTTTCAGATAGTATTAATTCCATACGTGGAGGGAGAGGCGTTGAACCCACATATTGAGCATCACGCAGTTTTCTCATTTCATCACTGTGTGCAGACATTTTCAACATATATTCTTTGGACTGCGTTTTCACAAAATACCTTATCGCATTATATTGCGTATAATTTAGATCGTCATTATATACCATAAATGGCTCCAATGCATCAGTCGCACGTTGCAATGATAATAAACTCGGCAATTTCGTTGTTGGACTCAATACAGTCAATAGGCGTATAATTGTCGCTGTATCCGGTATCATACTTTGTAAAAACTTGGATAGACGTTCTGGCGTTTGTTCCAGCTTTTCGGTGAGTAAAAATTCCTGGACTGTTTTTTCAAATGCACCGTCGGTCATGGCTTCTTCCCAAAACGATTTATCCATATTGTCATCAAAATTGTCGATCAGTCTTGGTGTAATATCTACACGTTTTGTTAGTAGGCGAAACAAATACAAATAATTTTGAGATAAACCTGATTTTGTTAATATCGAAGAACCCGGTAGGTCTACCTTGGAAAATATCATTGCCGATTTGGGTAATACAACCACCGATTTCATCGTCATTTTTTCGTTTGGAGTCATCTCTTCGCGCATATAAACCCTTTTACCCTCTGGGGAAATACCCGGTGCTAGGCGCGATTCTCCGATATTATAACGTTGAATCAAATACTGACGACGAATATACGCATCCTTATTCGCACCAGCACTCAATGCAGTGCTGTAGAAGTCTTCCAGGTTATTCACGATTGCCTCAATTGCAGTTGATACCGGTTGGTCCGATTTGAGATATTGTTCATTTATAGACGGTTCGGTATAAGGTGTCTGAGAAGAGTTGATACTTTCGTAATATTTCAAATATGCACTTTTATCACCCCCTCTCAAACGATTATGTATGTAATCATCTTGGAGGTTCGCATCCTTACCCAGTATTTCACCCGAATCGAGCTGTAATGCATCTTCTACTGCCGGAAGAGTATCCAATGAATATACCTTGCGTTTTAGAGCAACCACTGGTAAAATCCATTTCAACTTTGTATCCAGACGCTCTATGTGTTGAGCCAATGGTTTGTGTAACACACCTAGTGTCTTCATAGTTGATACATTGCCGTTTGCATCGAACTTGGAAAATTGGTTACGTAATTCGCGAAATCGCTCAATTAGTAGATGAATATTATCGGTCGCATATTTTGTGCGACGCTCGGTCGGTATATCAGATAATAATACGTCCAGCATATCATTCACTTGCGTATCTACACCATGTCGCATCTGTTTTTCAGTTAATTCAACGGCTTGTCTAAATTCACCCAGCGCTTCACCATCGGCAAGTTCACTCCCCTCTAAATACAATTTATGCAAGTCGTCACGAATTGATGGGTCGGGTTGAGCGTCGTCTGGGAGACTAATTAACGCTTCGCCTACATCACTATATTCGAGGGATGCCTCACTTTCACCAAACATGTCTGGGTCAAATACCTCTCCTTCTTCCAGTTTGTCTCGGACATCTAATAAAGTTGCGATTTTCGCAAGAGCTGCCGGTTTCACACGTGTGTCTATTTTATCGATCGGTATCGAGTCCGGTAAACCCTTGTATTCAAAATCTATATAAATAACATCTAAATCTGGAAATGTTGTAATTTCTATCATATCTTTTTCTAAATTAGTAATTTCACCCGTTATTATCGTGGGCACCTCACCACCAAAATGTATATCTATCCATGTTTTTGGTAAAAGTAAGTGTTGCCTAGCATATCCTTGCTCCTCACTTTTACTTCGAACCATAATCTGTTGGACACTTTCATCTGTTAATTTCCCGTCACTATCTAGATTCAACGTTGATGGTAAAAATGTAACGATGTTTGTTAAATCTATTCGGCTGTTGTCGATGTATGTAATAAAAAAGTTTTGTTGGTGCAAATCTGTGTTTTTTGCCGCGGTTATTTCCACAATATCACCCAATTCTAATATAACACCTTTTGTCTTTTCATTTACGGATATATCTGTTTCAGAATGATTACTATATAATTCCGATGCAGTAGACATTATATATTAACTATACAAATTTCAGAGAGATTCACCGTAGATATATCATGTTTAAATTTCATACTACCCTTTTGTAGATTTACACCCCTGGTGATTTAAAACGCCGTTTTTTTAAAATACATATTAAAAACAACCGAGTTTTCTATTCATTATCATATGTGATTATGATAATGGATTTTGGGACAAATAATATCAACGAACTTTATTTAACCAAAAATTGTTCCAACATAGGAATCGCATTTGGATTCATAGACAAATAAGACCAATCCACTTTATCCAAGTTTTTTTCTAGAATATGAATCGCATTTAGATTCATAGACAAACTAGACCAATCCACTTTATCCATGTTTTGTTCTAGAATAGAAATCGCTTTTGGATTGTAAGACAACCATTCCCAATCCACTTTATCCAAGTTTTGTTCTAAAAGATGAATCGCAGATGGATTTTCAGACAACTCTTTCCAACACACTTTATCCAAGTTTTTTTCCAAAATAGGAATCGCATTTGGATTTATAGACAACTTTTTCCAACACACTTTATCCAAGTTTTTTTCTAAAAGATGAATCGCAGATGGATTTGAAGACAACTCTTTCCAATCCACTTTATTCATTTTTCGTTCCAAAATAGGAATCGCATTTGGATTTTTAGACAATTTCCACCAACTCACTTCATCCAAGTTTTTCTCCAAAATAGAAAAAGCATTTGGGTTTTGAGACAAACTAAACCAATTAACTTTATCCAGATTTTTTTCTAATATATGAATAGCATTTGGATTCATAGACAAATTCTCCCAACACACTTTATCCAAGTTTTGTTCCAAAATAGGAATCGCATTTGGATTCACAGACAAATGACCCCACATCACTTTATCCAAGTTTTGTTCCAATATATGAATCGCATTGGGATTACAAGACACACCCCTCCAAAACACTTTATCAATGTAGCGGGGATTCAAAACAACATCTAATTGCGAATTGGGTTCTATTAGAACACTATTATAATCAATAGAACACATTTTTATATGATATGGTATGGTAATTTCTTTATATACTTTTACGAATAAATATATTAAAACCCGGCGTTTTAAATTACCAAGGGTGTAAAACTATAAATATTTTGAAAAACGGGATGTAAATAGTTGAAAGTTCCATATAAGATAATTGACTACTCTCATAATATGCTTTTTATAAAAAAATCCATATGTTACCGGAATGCAATGCTTTGTAATATCAGAATGTTGAACATTCTAAATGGGACAAAAATCACAAAACTAATATTACGAAACTAATATAAATATTTTTTCATTGTATACACTAATGGATAAAGATGAAATTATAAAGGCATTGGAAGAAAAGGTTTCCAACTTAGAAACAGAACTTCAATCTACAAAAGAACATCTTAAAAAATACACAGCACCCGCCTATAAAAAAGAATATTATATTAAAAATAAAGAGGCAATCAACGAACGGAATAAAAAATATAGACCTACACCTGAACAAAAAAAAGAGTATAATAGAAGAGAATATTTGAAACGAAAGGCGAAAATATTAGAAGAAAATAATTGTATGAATATATAGGAATTATTAAGAAACTACTTAGAATAATACTGTTATACATAATATAACTGTATTATTTGGATGTCTGAAATTGATTATTCCAATACTATTTTTTACAAGATTTTTTGTAAAGACACATCAAATACAGATTTGTATATTGGACATACTACAAACTTCGTTCAACGCAAATACGCTCATAAACAAGGCTGTATCAAAAATAACTGTAAACTGTATAATGTTATACGCGAGAATAATGGATGGGATAACTGGAATATGACTATTATCGCATTTCATGATTGTGATGGACTTCATTCTGCAAAAAAAAAGGAACAGGAATACTTTGAACAATATAAGGCTACATTGAATAGTGTTGAACCGTGTCCTGCTCGTAAAATAAAGATTGTTAAAGAAAAAAAGGAAAGGGTTATACCGGGTGAAACTAATGTGGGGAAAACACCGACAAAAATAGACAAATTTTATTGTGAGACATGTTGTTATAATACGAATAACAAGAAAGATTATAACAAACATTTATCCACCTCAAAACATAAACAAATAATGAATCCGATTAAAAACATACCGAAGACATATGAATGTATATGTGGGAAAATATATAAACATATGTCTTCATTGTGCAAACATAAAAATGCATGCAGAATCCGTGAATCACCAGTCGCATTGGAAACTACGTTTATTGAGGTAGACAAACAAGACCTCTTCATCGAAGAGATGAGGAAATCATCTATATTGCAAGAAGATAATATGAATAAGATGAAGAATTTAATCATGTTGATTGTGGAAAACAACCAATGCATTATGAATAACCAAAATGAGCAATCCCAAGTAAAATAATGTAATATTTAGATACATATTACACTATTCGGTACTAAATTTGGGATACTTATAATCCCACATCGATAAATACCATATATAAAGAGTTCAAAGTTTCTACCAATGGAACTTTTTAAAAAGTTCCAAATATGATAAATGGCTACTCTCTCATAATATCCTTTTTTACAAAAAACAACATGTTACGGAGATGCAGTGTTTTGTAAACATCGGAATCGCATTTGGCTGCAACTACTTTTTCGTCAATTGATATAATATTTGTGCGATAAAAGGTTTAGGAGTTTTTTCTGTAAGAAGGTTATACTTCCGAATGACTTCCGTAATTACATCAAATACTTCGTCCAACTTTTATTGCGAGAAATGCAACTTTAGATGCTCTAAAAAAGGTGATTATAGGCGTCATACATTGACTGCTAAACATACAAAACTTACACCTACTTACAAAAAAACACATATATGTGCATGTGGTAAGATCTACAATCATAGACAAAGCCTTTTTACACACAAACAGAAATGCACATTAGCCGAAACCCACCCCCCCTTAGAAAATACATTCATTGACAACAATGAACGTGATGTTTTATTTGAAGAGATGAGAAAATCCTACCTTTCGAAAGATGATAAGATGCTCGAGATGCAAAATTTAATCATGTTGCTTATGAAAAATCAACAAGATGTGGTGCAAACCCTTGTTCAAAGCAACCATGAAGTGGTGCAAAGCACCCAAGAACTTGTAAAAAGCCACCAAGAACACACAGGAGAAATAATAACAGGTGTGGTGAAAGCCTTACCCCCAATGGGTAGTACGACGAACATTCAGAATAATAACACATTAAATTTCTATTTAACACATACATGTAAAGACGCCGAATCCATCCATGATTTCACCGACCGCTTCGTAGCGAGAAGTATAGAGTTTTTCAAGGACAATTTCCGACAAGTCGCATCAAACCAGGTTGATTTAGCAGCCAGTGTATACAACATAATGAATAAGTGTTTGGACGAGAAGCCTCAGAATGAGAAATTCATTCAAACCACAGACATCAAGAACGGTATTTTATATGTGAAAGAGAAGAAAAAGAATGACCAAAGACAATTATACGGAGAAGCCGAGTTTGTGAAGCACATGGATGGTTTTGAGAAGACAGGAACGAATTTGGAACATGCCGTAAACAAGGTATTTTTCCCCATGAAAGAAGAGTTCACAGAACTGATGAAATATGAATGCGGGACTGCACCCAATGAGGACAATTACGAGGATGAAGATGATTTTGAAGATGAATTGTATAAATACAAGGAACGGGTGATGGAATTGAAACGAAATATGTGTTTACAAACCTATAATACATCAACTGTATTTGATAAGAAATATATCCGAGATGAGATACTAGCAAGAACGAAGCGACACAAGGGTCAATCAGCATTAGAATAATGTAATATCACACCCTTGAATATGCTAGATTTGGTCTATATTTCCCACAATGGTCAAGATTGTCGTCCTGCACACAATCGCCAAACTTTTTTATTCGCGCAAATAAGTATTGCGAATAATTATCGCAACGATTAGTAAAATACGTATGTGGTTCACGTGTTATGTTCAAATATGTTTTGTAAATATTCCTTTCCATGACTAGTCTGGATAATACCCGATTATGGTTAAAATATTCGCTCAACTCTCCGACACATTTCTTAAAATCCACCTTATATCGGTCATCAAAACTCCATATTATATCAACCAAAACTTTGGGCAATCTTCGGTGTATAAAAATGGGTATTGATTTACGCTGTAAACTCAATATTAATTCGCGGTGACAACTATTGAGTATCGCTTTATGATGGTTGTCAACTAATACGTGATTCATTTTCGTTACGTATATACGGGTTTAATATTTAAATCCTTTGTAATTTTATACCATGGAACAAAAATGCGTTGGTGCGTTCAAATTCCGATATTTTATGTATATACACGATGTATATACATAAAGCAAATCCGCGATGAGTATAGATACTGAAATGACGACAACCCAAATTTTAATAGATGATGACGAATTGAATCGTAACGGAAGGGTGTATGAAGTGACGAATTACATTATAGGAAATCGCACATTATTGCCTCTAGCTACCGAAGCATTCATCCTATTTTTAAAAAACTTATTTAAAGAAATCGAAATCGATGATTATGCAATTAACTCCAGATGTTTAGCAATGCCTTCGTATAAAAATACAATAGACTCAATGTTGCAAAATATATTTAAAACAAATTGTTTTGATTTTAAACTTCTTAAAATGGGAGTTACCCACGAGGTTCAATCATCAAGTGATTTTTTTGATAATGTAGAATGTTTATTGAAAACGAACGCTTTATTGCAGCAATTTATATTAACATCACCTGTTCCAGAAATTGTAGTAAAATCACATTTAGAACTGCCGGTTAAACCAGAACCTGAAGCCAAAATGGCGTATTCATTTGCGAAGAATCCAGACAATATGAATGGATATAGATTCGACCCACCATGTTTTGATGAAGTCCCAAAAAAACCTAAAACGGGAATACCCAATATTGATGCCGGAATAGTCCGGAACCAGGACGATGCATCAGAAGCAAAATCCGAAAATTTCGTTTTTAAAAGGATTAGTGGCAATAATGGCAGTGTACAACGAACATGGGACGATTATGTCCCATTCAATACGTATTATGAATCATCTATTTATGGAACATTTGCTAAGACGTGTATGTTATTGTCTGATTCAATCGGGAGTGGTGATAAATGCAAAGCTACATTGTCTAAATGTAGCGTTATTTATAGCATTTTTATGAGTCAAGCGTTTGTAATCGAACATTCAGACGATGCGTGTATAAATTATCTGGTTAAATACTTTAATGATTTTAAACTCATGAAAACATATGACGAACTCACCCCGACACAAATTCTCGATGTCCGTTCCTTTTTTCACAAACGCGAGTTTGAAAATGAGGAATCTGTAAACACCAAGATAAAAGGTTTTGAAAGTGTGTTTGATATAGGTAAACCTAATACCACTTCAAATACGGGTGCAATGGACAAGGTCGAACAATTAATTCTGTTAAAATATTGGATTCATAAAAACAGAGATGGTAGCGAGGAATCTCTTGTAAAAGCCAGTGTAATTGTCGATTCCATTCGGAATGATTTGAGAATTGATTTAACAACTGATCAATTAAAACTCACCAAATTGGTAAGCTCTGTATTATTAAAAATGGGATTAAATAAAAAACGAAAATCCGACGGAATATATTATTATAACATTAGCACAAAAGAACAATCCAGCGATGGACACCGTCAATGGTTGACCCCAGTAGCAAAATTGGGAAAAAACATTGGTTCAGACACATCTCAAACCCGGGGTCCCTATGTTATGAAAGCAGACATCAATTTCGTGAATGATGTGTATACTCCACTAACCAATCATAGCCTCGACAACGCAATAAAAGAGTGGTTGTATACCAATCAAAGTGCGATCGCGACATATGGACATATTTCAAAATGGAATACAAAAAATATTACAGATATGAGTTGTATGTTCTCTGCCGCCGCGTTTTTTAATGATGATATTAGTGAATGGGATGTTTCCAATGTTACCGATATGAATCACATGTTTTCGAATGCTGCATTTTTTAAACAAGATATTAGCAAATGGAACGTTTCCAACGTTACCAATATGAATGGTATGTTCGCATATGCTGCGAGTTTTAATTGCGACATTAGCAAATGGAACACTGAGACTGTGTCCGATATGCGCTATATGTTCGCCTATGCTGCAAAGTTTAGAACAAATCTTGATAACTGGGATATTACTAAGATAAATAATACTTATGGTATGTTTTATGGTGATGCAACTAGAACGGATTTGATTCCAACGAAATGAACCTCTAAATAGGTTCAACATAGAATATGGGCGTCGAATCGAGTGTTACCTCGACAAACTAATATGGGATGTTTCATAAAAGGAGGATGTAGGCGAATATTGCGTTTACATTGAGAATAAAATATATGGTTAGTATGTGTGCGAATACTAACACAAACGCTCTTTTAGCTCAGAGGTAGAGCGCTACCCTTGTAAGGTAGTGGTCGTGTGTTCGATTCACACAGAGAGCTAATTTTTACAAATAAATAAATAATTATTTGTAAAATACGTATTCGCAAACTATAGATTAGAATATAAGTCCGACAATTTGCTTAATACTTGTATATATTTCATGGTATGACTTTTATTAACATCGTTCATGGAGCGAATGGGGTCACGTAGTGTATCAATAACCTTCATAACATCTTTTGCATTCCCCAATGAGGTAAGGTCTGAACCATAGTCTTTATTAACAAAGAATTCGATATCCCCATTGTTAATCGACTCTTTATAGGGTGTATAAACATATAAGTTCCAAACTTTTAAAATGACGGTAGGATTAGCACGCTTGATAGTCTCGAATGACTTGCGAGAGGTTGCAATGTCTATATTTTCGGGAAAGATGCATATAATATCGTCCATAAATGCGAAGAACTGGACATTAAACGTTTTCAACAGCGTTGACTTATCGGACATTAAATAAGATATAATTATATTTTTATATATATTGCGCTAATATATATATTAAAATGTGGAGTCTGTTGAATAAAACATCCTGTGCCCTATTTTTAGTAATAATAGTAATTTTAATATTTGTAGTAAATCAAGATTATATATTCCCGGTATACGAGGGTGCGACTGATGCAGCTCCTGCTTCTGCTCCTGCTCCTGCAGTATCAGAAGGAGATGCTATCATTGCTAATAAAGTAGATACGAGTAATATTACCCAAATGTCGTTTAATGCGCTATTGAATGATGTAGATAGTAAGATTGGTATATGCGATAACTTAATAAATGAGATCAACAGTTACATACCCATGCATATAGAAGACATAATGATTGGTTCTGTAAATCAAACATCGAATATTGCAGACGTGGGTATAAATATTTCATCAAAAACAAAAGACACATTGAGTCCGATTACAAATAAAATTATACAAACCGCGAGATGGACAATAAGTGCTATTTTTCCACAAGGCAAGAAGGGCGATATTGGATTAAATGGTGCATCTGGTCTTGCAGGGCTGCAAGGTCAACCAGGTGCGCAAGGTCCAGATGGAATACAAGGTCCATGGGGGGAATGTGGAAAATAAATAATCGTATGAATATGTATAACATGAATACATATTTATTAGTTACAATGTGTATAATAATAATAATAACAGGGTTTGGTTTAGCGAGGGATGGGGATGTGATTGAAGGCTTGGAACTATCACCCGATACGAGTGATAATATACACGCGACACAAAAACCACTATTTTTAACCGCAAATAAGATAAATTACAACCTGATCGACACAAATATCGACATACTCGAGCGACAATTTACTGAAATAAAATCGGTTTATAATAATTTAAGCTTTAGTGTGAATGTAAAGACCGGCGGAAATATCCCATCCATCCGAATCGGAGGTAATTTTCCTTCAAATATTATTTTGAATACAATTCTTACTCCCCCAGAACGAGGTGATAGGGGTGAGAAGGGGGGTGATGGCGATAAAGGAATTGTGGGTAAAAAAGGTGTTATTGGGGCATACGGTATTGTCGGCTCAAATACGATTTGTTAATAATCGAATATACCACGAAACTGATATACGAATAAAAACATATATATTATATAAATGGCTTTTTCCAAAGTAGATCCTCCTGCTGAAATGCCGCCTTTTGAAATACAGCGGATTAAGGATCTAAAATGTCCACCACCATTTAAAGCATCGACAGCAAATGTGCAAGTTCGAGCAATGAATGCATCGATACAACAACAGATAACACAAATTGAAATGTTGGAAAAACAAGTTGTTGATTTAGAGAGTCGTTATAAAATTACATTTACATGCGATACAGCCCCCATTTTTAATACCGTTTCTGGACAGGAACCGGGTATTAATTTAAATGGGACGGTCACAAATGTAAATATAGGAATAAATCTGCAACCATCTCTTAAAGGAATTGTGGGTCCTATGGGCGAGCAAGGATTGCAGGGTGAATCCGGAAAATCGACTATTCCTGGAAACAAAGGTGTGACTGGATATTATGGTCTGCGTGGTGATATTACTAAATAAAACATATACACCGATGAAGATTTAAATCGGAACGCAAAGCGTGTTGGTTAATTCATTTATCGGCAACATTTCCTTTGAACAAGGTTAGTGTAAATTCGAACAGATTTAATTCCTCAAGGGTGTATAAATGGGAAGCGGTCCATCATCACCACCACCATATTATGGCAATACGACGACATGGCTCATAAATGTATATAATGCGGATGTAAACATCGCTGCAAATGGGACAAAACTGGTTAGTTCTAAAACTACTCAGACTTCAAACATGCTCATTATACGTAAAAAGTTTATGTCCGAAAGCGAATTTTCTGTATATCAAAGCCGGTTGAAGAAGCTAGTTGCAAATGTGCCGGTATATATGACTAATTTGCATATATATCCAATGTCTTTTTTGGGCACACAATGGACATATAATAAAAACGACAAATATATATCCGAGATAGATAAACTTGCAACTTCGATTGAAAATTTAGGGGTTGAGATTGATGATTTTACAAAGCATAGTTGTGATAATAAATATAAACTAGTAGACGACCTCACCGGATGTCAATTAGGTGATGTTGTAAATACATATGTCTCTACAATTGCCCCAAATAAGTCTATATCGAATAATATCTTTCAAAATTTGGGTCCAGACGATCCACAATATAAGATTGCAAGTTCTACAAATAATACGATAAATAATTATAGCACATGGGATTATAAAAAAGAGAGATACAAATATGATCAAAATTATTCAAACCTAAATCAACAGACGATAGTTGATCTGTACGGTATCATGCAATCATATGTATCATCCTCGTATAATGATTGTAGTAAGGATACAACATTACTGAGTTTAGACCAGAATGATGCGCCGTATTGTTTAACCGCCCCATACACTTTAGCATCAAACACATGTAACAAGGCAATTGCGCAATCGAAAGTATATAAATATGAAAAGGGGACAACCGAATTAACCAAGTTATGGACGAATGTTTCTAATTCAATTCCAGGTAATACGAAAGGTGCTACAACGGCTGTTTTAAATAATGCACAGAATTCATGTAATAAATGGGTTGATATGTTTAACACATGGGAGAAAGCAGAGGCTGCGGCAGCAGAGTCTCCATGTGTGCCCGAACGACCAATACAAACTGCATACAACCCCGCATTGTTAAAACTTGCCGAGGATTGGAATCGTTCGGCTACATTATATATCGAATCTTTATTAAAGCGTCTTGCTATCATACAAAAATATGCGGAAACCTACCCTAACATATTACATTTAGAGCAACAAGATGTTACATTTGGACCGCATTCATTGGGGGCTTCTATGATGTTAAAATATAAGGTTAATGAAATTACACCGGGTGTAGCCCCAGTTCAATATTTAGAAATGCTAGTTCCAAATGGTGAATCAGGTGATAGAGGTTCTAGAGGACAGAATGGTTTAATGGGAGAGACGGGTCAAGATGGACCCGTTGGACAAGTTGGTGAGACGGGTAATCCAGAATTACCACGCGCATATCATAAACAATGTGCAACATGAACAAATAGTTTTGTATGGTAATAATATACAAAACTATGATACCAGTATCGAATATAATAAGCATATTCTTACTATGCGCGGCATTTATATTATTATTCAAATCTATATCATCATTTGATTCCAATGTAGAAATTATAGAAGGAATCCAAAATGTGTCGCCATCAGATGCGACTATTGTATTTCCGTTAGCAAATAAAGTAGATTCTACCGAGATACAGAGGCGTATAGACCGTATTGATGAAATTACAGTTGGATTGGTCGATATCCAAAATAGGTTATTTTCGGAGGGCAAATTTTTGAAAGTTGACTATGTATACAAAGACCCGGTTGCGAATCCAACCGATTCGGTCATGCCGTCGGACGTATATGATATGACTATTACAGGTGAACCAATGAACCAAACAATACATCTAGGTGTGCCGGTTGGTCAATCTGGTCCTCAAGGGGAAATGGGCGATCAAGGGGAAATGGGCGATCAAGGGGAAATGGGCGATCGAGGGATAGATGGTAACCCGGGATTATCTACAATATGGAAATAATCCCGTGTTATCTCCGATTTGGTTGCATCTGAATATCGTCGATACGTTTTTGTTGTAATGTGTCGACGGTAACCCCTTCTTCGATTTTATCGGCTTGGTATGAATCGGGTGGCGTATTAATACAAATGATATCATCATTCGCAGATACATAATTAGACATTTGTCTGCGTCCACTATTACCTTTTGCACTGAGTTCATCGGGTGTCAAGTTATACATAGTATATGGTTCAGACACAATATTCATCCCCCCTGCGGATTGCATTAAGCTAGACCCCACGGGGTCTATCGTCTCGTTACGTATTCGTTTTTTTGTTTCGTGACTAACATAAGATTGAAAATGTTGAATAATATCATCGCCTAAAATAACGCGATAACTCTGTTTCACTAAAAGTAGAGCAGGAACACTGTTCACATTTGGGGGCATTATCACACGTTGACCGGTTTCAAGGATGATATACATTTGATTGTTGGTTGAATCACGTTGACGTTTGTCTATACACAAGAAGTTCAACTTATCTGCTAAATTCCCTTTCACCAGAAATTGTAACACACGCTGTGAATGCTTGCAATGATTGCTATAATACAAAGTGTCCATATTTTTGTATTATACTTAGAGTTGTCTGAATGCACATTAACGCATTCTAGTCGGTCGGTTTTAGCTAAATGTTTATTTCACACACATTGTGTAAAGTAGACGGTTTTGGAAATAGAACACGGCATATGTTGTGGCTGTCCATAGGATAGCAAACACGTATTCGCTCTTTAGCTTACGCATCATTAGTCCATAGAGACCGGTAACAAGGGTAAGAACCATGAAGATGAAGGATATAACAGCCAACCAATAGAACCAATCACAGTATTTGCGACTAAGAGGACCGAACAGAGCTTGGGTAGTAGAAGAGTCCATTTTATATAGTTATATGATATTTTAAATCTTCAAATGTGTAAAAAAAAATACATCGATACTATATACATCTGTGATGGAACTTATATACAGTTTATTATCTAAATATTACGAAGAAGAGAAACGTAACATAATTATTATCATATGTGTAAGTGTGATTACCAGTTTCATACAAACGAATGCGATTTCACATTTCAATGCGAAGATTATAACCGCCCTTCATGATAAGAATTTCACTGCTGCCTTATCCTTTTTCAAATTATTTATGTTTGTCTGGATTGTATTTATGATTTTATCATATGTATATGAATCAATACAGAACCTTGTGCTATGTAAATTAAGACAATGGATACGATTTGAGTCAATTCAAAACATTCTTATCTCAACCAATAACGAAATGCGCAATGTAAATTTTACACGACTTGCGACTCCAATTTCACGAATATCAACCACATGTTTTTATTATGCGAATATTATCACTAGTCATATTATCCCGAATCTAATGTTTGTGGTAGCAAGTATGGCTTCTATCGCATATTATAATCATAAGATTGGTGCTATATTTTTTATTGGAAACTTGATATGGATTAGTCTCTTGTATTACAAAACGCCGGTTCTTAGAACAAAAAGTCAGATTTACGAACAGAGTGCTATTGATACTGAGAATCATATTGTAGAAGTATTAAATAATATGGATAAGGTTGTAAGTCGGGGAAAAACGGAAACGGAAACGACCACACTACGAAAATTCATGGATGATACGATTTCTTACGCATATACATATTATACGACTGTTACGAATACATTGTTTATCATAAATAGTATTGTATTGTTAACTGTTTTCATATGCACAGGATATTCCATGTATATGTTAAAAAATAAGGAGATTGATATAACAATCTTTATTACCTTATTTACATTATTGATCTTGTTCCGCGAAAAGGTGTATAGTATCGCACAGCAAATTTCAAATATTATTGAAACGGTCGGTCGTGCAGAAGCAATTGAATCTGTATTACACCCATTCAAGAAACAATTCATAAGCGATGAAAAATCTTCTTTTCCAAAACAAAACCTCACATTTGAGTCGATTGATTTAACAAATGTGTATTTCAAATATGACTCGGACACCGGTTATATATTCGAAGATAAAACCATATCCTTAGAGACTACAAATCATAATATATTAGGCATTGTTGGCTTATCTGGTAATGGAAAGAGCACAATTGCGAAACTTATTTTAAAACTGCACCCGATCGAAAGTGGTAATCTAACAATTGATGGAGTAGATATATCTACGATAGACCCAGATTATATACGTCATAATGTTACTTACATCAATCAAAATTCGAGGTTATTCGATAAAACTGTGTATAAGAACATAATGTATGGATGTTCAGATGACGATATGTGTAAAAAGCACTATGAACATATCTTGACGTATCCTAAAATACGCGAACTCTTCGCTGATGTTGACCTAACGAATACTTCGGTTGGGTATTCGGGTGAGAAAATCTCGGGGGGACAACGTCAAATTACGAATATTATTAGTGGTCTAGTAACACCAACTAAGATTTTGATTTTGGACGAACCAACAAATGCACTGGACAAGGATTTAAAGATGGAATTGTTAGAAATTATCAAGTATTTTAAGAATCACATTCAATGTATTATTATTATTACACACGATAGTGATGTATATCCTTTATTTACTCAAAAGATTTCTGTTTAGATTTAGAAATGTATTCAAGTATCATAGAATATATTTCGTAAAGGACTTGTGTATATATATATATACACAATTTATAGGGCAATGGACAATGCAACAATATGGAACATAATCGATACGTATTTCCAAGACAATCCACAAGCTTTAGTTAGACATCATATTGATTCTTACAATGATTTTTTCAAAAACGGTATATTCAGCATTTTTAAAGAAACAAAACCAGTTACATTGTATTCTCGATTAGACCCTGTTACAAACGAATATATGTCGCAGTGCAAACTCTATATGGGTGGTAAAGATGGTTCAAAGATATATTTCGGAAAGCCGGTAATACACGATGAGAAAAACGTTCATTTTATGTTTCCAAACGAGGCGCGTATGCGAAATATGAATTACAGTATGACGATTCATTACGATGTAGAAGCCGAATTTATAGACAAATTAATGCCGGGTGAAGCACCCACTGTAATGGGAGGTGAACTTCTCAACGCAACCGTTGGTGGAGATATTTCCCTCGACGTCGATGGAGCGACATATAGGGAGGTAGATGAAGGGTCTATTTCGGACGCAGTTAAAAAGGATATGCTTCTGTCCAAGGATGATGACGAGGATTCCAGTAAATCTCCTATGGTTGGAGGAGGACCCAAGAAGACAACAACCAGTGCGGCAACCAAGACAAAAACCAAGACAAAGGACAAGGGGGATATTCGTCTCAAAATGACTACAACTGCTGCCGCAAATCTACGCGAGGCGTTCGACCAGTCCTCGACGAGTAACACCCAAACACGTATGCATACATTGGACCGCGTGTATCTTGGTAAATTTCCCGTCATGGTTCAATCCGACTTCTGTGTATTACAGGGGCTTTCAAAGGAGGTTCGTCATAGCATGGGTGAGTGTAGAAATGATATGGGTGGATATTTTATTATCGATGGTAAGGAAAAGACGGTAATAGCACAGGAGAAATTCGCAGACAACATGATGTATATAAGAGACGTTCATGACGAAAAGTATATATACTCAACTGAAATCCGTTCAGTTTCAGAGAACGTTTCCAAGCCTGTGCGAACATTGTCTGTTAAAATGGTCACTCCTACTGGTAAATACACGAATAAGCAATTGGTTGTTAAAATACCCAATGTCCGTGCACCAGTCCCTTTATTTATTGTATTTCGCGCATTAGGCATTGTTTCAGATAGGGAAATTATTTCATATTGTCTCTTGGACATGGATAAATATGAGTCGATGATAGATTTGTTTATTCCATGTGTTCATGATGCGTCTACTATTATGACCCAACAGAATGCACTAAAATACATAGCTCTATTAACAAAGGGAAAGGGTATTACACATGCCTTGGAAATATTGACGGATTATTTCTTACCTCATGTGGGAGAAACGAATTATATTACCAAGGCATATTCATTGGGTGATATGGTATTCCGCTTATTATCGGTGTATACAGGATTAGAGCCTCCAACTGACCGTGATAATTTCAAATTCAAACGCATCGAGTTGGTAGGAACATTGTTATATGACCTATTTCGCGAGTATTGGAAGATTCAACAGCGTGAGATACACCTTGGATTTGAAAAACGTCTGTATTACAACCAAGAAATGTATGAGGAGGATTTATTCGGATTAATCACGAAAAATTCGGCGGATGTGTTCCGTGACCGTGCACTTGAAACTGGTTTCAAAAAGGCATTCAAAGGTAATTGGGGGGCACAAACTCATACAAAGCGCGTTGGTGTTATCCAAGATTTGAGTCGGTTATCCTTCAATTCTGCATTAAATCATTTACGTAAGACGAATCTACCCTTGGACAGTAGTCTAAAATTAGTAGGACCGCGTGTGTTACATAACTCACAATGGGGTTTTCTTGACCCCCTAGACACACCGGATGGTGGAAGCATCGGACTTCATAAGCACTTGTCTGTATCAACTTATATATCACGAGGTATATCGAGAGAACCTATCATTGAATGGGTGCGAGAGAAATGGGGTATGAAACTAATAGAAGAATACACACCTCTTGCATTGGCGAATTCAACCAAGGTCATGATAAATGGCTTCTTGGTCGGGGCGGTTGATGAACCGGTGAATTGTATCAAGACATATCGCATATATCGCCGAAATGCATTATTACCGATTTATTCAAGTGCTACATTCGATATACGATTGAATACGATTTTTGTATATACAGATGCGGGTCGGTTGTGTCGACCAATCTTTTATAGAGACGATATTACAAATAAGATGTCTTATCAGAGTAAATCTGTATTGTCCAAGTTACAAGAGGGCAAATTCACATGGGAGGAATTAACAACTGGATTCAATAAAAAACGTGATGGGATTCAGTTCAATCCAAGTGAAATGAAGCTATACAATTTATATGACTTATATGAAGGTATTGAGAGTGAGACGAATCCCGCCAAATTAGATCGTTTTTTAAAGGATAAGGCAATCTTGGACTACATCGATAATAGTGAGAGTGAACATACTCTAATTGCGTTAGACACTGATGCATATGAATCAGCACCAGATAACAATAGTCAATATACTCATTGTGAGATCCACAATGCTCTAATATTCGGTATGATGAGTAATATGATTGTTTTTCCTGAAAACAGCCCTGCAACACGTAATTCATTTTCATGTGGTCAGAGTAAGCAGGCGTGTTCCATGTATCATACGAATTACCAATCGCGCATGGACAAAACCGCTGTGTTATTAAATTATGGACAGACACCCTTGGTGAAAACGCGCTTCATGGATCACATTACAAAGGAAGAGAATTCGTATGGTGAAAATGCGATCGTCGCAATATCTTGTTACACGGGATATAATGTAGAAGATGCTATCTTGGTGAACGAAGCTTCAATAAAACGTGGTCTTTTCCGAACATCCTATTTTACTTCTTACGAATCACATGAGGAAATGTCCAAGGAAGGTGATATGGTGAACGAGAAGAAATTCACGAATATCGCCGATAATTTGTCCATTGTTGGAACGAAACCCGGATATGATTACAGCAAGCTTGATGAACATGGAATTATCAAAGAGGGTGAAAGGGTCGATGATAAGACCGCATTGATTGGACTTGTTTCAGTTGAATCTGCACATCAAGGAAGTATTATAGATACAGAACCAAGATTTGTAGATGGATCTAAAATGCCGAAAAAAGGGCAGCTAGGAACAGTAGACCGTGTGTTTATTACTGACGATGACGACGGTAAACGTATAGCGAAGGTTAGAATCTTGGAACAACGTATTCCTACATTGGGTGATAAGATGGCTTCGCGTTCAGGTCAAAAGGGTACTATTGGTATGGTGATACCTGAGTGCGATATGCCTTTTACAGCAGAAGGTATTCGTCCAGATTTGATTATTAATCCACATGCACTTCCTACACGTATGACGGTTGCACAATTAGTCGAATGTATAACAGGAAAGGCATGTGCACTTTATGGTGCATTTGGCGATGGAACCGCATTTAATAACAAGGGTTCCAAGATAGGTGTATTTGGAGAACTGTTAACCAAAGAGGGTTACCATTCAAATGGTAATGAAATCATGTATAATGGTATGACTGGAGAACAAATGGAAACCGAAATATTCATGGGTCCTACGTATTATATGCGTTTGAAGCATATGGTAAAAGATAAGGTCAATTACAGAGCACTGGGTCCAAGAACTGCACTAACAAAGCAACCAGTAAGTGGTCGTGCGAATGACGGTGGATTACGCATAGGAGAAATGGAACGTGATACTGTAATTTCGCACGGTATGACCGATTTCATGCGCGAATCAATGATGGAACGTGGTGATAAATCTTATTTGGCGGTGTGTAATCATACGGGGATGATTTCGATATACAACCCAGCAAAGGGTCTGTTCATGAGTCCCATGGCGGATGGTCCATTGAAATTCATAGGTTCTCTCGAGAATGACGAACTGCGTTTGGAACATATTACCAAGTTTGGTCGAAATTTCAGTGTTGTTTGCATCCCATATTCATTCAAGTTGCTTATCCAAGAATTACAGACAATCAATGCGCAAATTCGTATCATAACAGAGGACAATATAGACCAATTAGAAAGCATGTCCTTCTCGAAAAACATTCAGAAGTTGACTGATGATAATGAAGCAACACCAGGAAGCATTATATCTGCGATTCAGTCCAGAATTTCACAAAAACAACTCGATCGGTCGGATACACCATCGGGTGATTACACTCTTACACCCCCCCCAAAAACTGACGATGAATCACCCGTGTATGTACCTGGTTCACCCGCTTATGCACCCGCGTATGATCCGAACTCCCCTCCATTTCCACATGATTCAACAGATTCATCTGTTTATAACCCGAACACACCTCCTGGGACACAACCTGATTCAACAGATTCATCTGTTTATAACCCAAACACATCTCCTGGGACACCACCAGATTCACCTGCTTATGATCCGAACTCCCCCCCATTTCCACCAGATTCACCTGCTTATGATCCGGACACTCCACCATTTCCTCAGGATTCATCCGATGTCGAACAAAATGGAGGTGGAGGTATAAAATACAAGATTGGTGACCGTGTATGTATGCGAAAATGCAAAGATAAATCGCCCAAACGCCCATGGGCTATTTCACACATTGGACCAAAATTCATTACGATACGTGCAGTGGACACGGACAATCTATCTGAATTAGAACAAATAAATGTTGTTTCTAGCCATGATATTTTTCCGGAATCACACGCACACATGTATATTCCAAATGCACAACCGGTTCAGGAAGGTTTTCCGCAAATGCAACAAATGCCGATGAACCCTTCTACACAGCCGAACATAATCATCGCACCCAAATTCTTTAACGGTAATGGTAGCGACAATTCTACGTCCGACGTCCCTGTCGATTCTGAACACGTAAATGAAAACATTACCATGTCCGAACCATCGATGGTCGTTAAATCGTCAGAACCAGAAGCCCCATCGAATGGAGTGATCGATTTTTCAAAAGGTTTAGTCATAAAAAAACAAGGTGCATAAAATTGATTTAAACAGATAACAATCTAACGTATATTATAAAGTATCATGTCGGCTAACAGTTCACGTATTATCAATATTTATAAGTCCCGCCACATATTGCTGGAACAGCTTGATTCCCAAGGCTATGATGTAGAAGATTACCTGCAATTTAGTGTGAATGAAGTTGACGCAATGTTGGGGAATTCACAGCTTGATATGTTAATCAACCACGAGGACGGTAAAAAGGTATATATCAAATATTACTTCACTTTGAAGCAAACCACCAAACAAATCAAGAAGGAAATCTTAGATAATATTATTGAAGATCTGTTTACGATTGAAGATGTGCTAACGAAAAAGGATACATTGATGGTCATCATTGATGATGAACCGAACGACACGATTATCACTCGTCTTCGTTACCTGTATGAACATGACGGGATTTTCGTGATTATTCACAACATCCACCGTCTCCAATCCAACATTTTAAACCATACACTAGTTCCGAACATGAATATATTAAACACGGAAGATGAAGTATCATTTATGAAGAAATATCAGCTGAAAACGAAAAGCCAGCTCCCTGAGATTTCGCGATTTGACCCTCAAGCTCTTGTGATCGGAATTCGACCAGGACAAATTTGCAAAATTCAACGACCAAGCACAACGGCGTTAACTACCGACTATTACCGTGTTTGCGTGTAATGTGTATTACAAATACTTATTATAACCAGTATTTGTATAGATGAATTCAATACCAAACAGTCAATACAATTTTGAATTAGAATTTAACCCATCGAATTTTTATTCTTCTACAAATCGAAAAGATGTTCCCAATGAAATGAAATGTAAAGTTTTAGCAGAAGAGGCAGCCGAATTAGATTGCTCAAATGCAGCGAATGTCCAAAAGTGTTACGAACAGGAATTGTGCAAAAACCAGGATTTAGTAAAAAGTATGTATCTAAGACGAAATGATCATTATGCTGCTGACGAAAGTTATACCAACATGGTAACCAAATACAATTTTTCCATTTTAAAATCTATTAACTTAACGGCTGGAATCATAGGTTCTTTAGTTTTCATTTATTACCACAAATAATTCTATATATATAATAACTAATATAGATGTCGGACGAATTTGTATCATCTCCAGCAACGGCGAACCTAGAACAGCCAGAAAACGTATTTGATATGCAAAATACAGTATCGGATAATCTAAATAAATTTCAAATCCGATATGCTAGATATCTACAATGTCAAAATGATAACACGGCTGAAGGTGTATCCGATCCTCCATGTGATTTAAACACAACCGATAGTTTTAGTGAGTTAACCAACGCATACGACGCATTGCACCAATCTATGGGAACGGTTGAAACTGTATATGCAGGTCAAACTACAAAAAACGGTGTAACAAACGAAACGTATGATACGAATGAGAATAAACTCGAAGAAACATATGAAAACGTAACTGAATTACAAGATGACCTGGATAAAAAGCTAAGATTTATTCAAGAGCAATTACAACATAAGGGTAATAGTCCACAGCGCAGGTTGGACAGTCGTTTTTTGATAAATACGATACTCATTATAATCGTATTTTGCATACTATACTATGCTTTTTTTGAGTTATAAATACGCACGTTTAGTAATAAATATCCATGTAATGTAACTATACATATTACATGGAACCCAACAAGTTATATACATACGATAGACTTTCCGAGTTTGTAGACAACTACAAGGAATACGTAGAAGAAAAAACAGCTGAACAAAGTAGTCCCGCAACTGAACAATATAAATATTTCAATTTCGAAACGTCACCAGATGCTATTAGTAGTAAATCGATTGGTCGATTTGGTTCATCATTATTTACGAATAGTAGTTGGAACCCAATGAATGACTTCAATGGTATCGATGCATGGAAAATGAGTTTAGGAAAAAAAATGATAGCATTCAAAAACGATCAAAAAACAATAATCCAGGCGAATAAAGTCGCAAAACTGTCTCATCGAATTAATGTCTTGCAAAATGTGAATAATCTTACCACCGCCGATATTTTATCGTTGAATGTCGATTCGTATGACCTGCTATCACAGGTCGCATATTCAGACAATAAAGCAACACCCGGAAACTTAGTAACCAATGTTGCTTGTAAAAGTGGTTGGTCAATTGGTGACTCGAATAGTTTTATACCGTCTGTATGTATCACACCATATGCAGCCACAAAAGATACCGAAACCGGATTATCTTATCCGAATATGAGTATATTACCTGTATTTACTGATTCTGAAAAAACCAATATAATATCGGTCGAATGGACTGGCTACTTTATGCAACCAAATGGAGTATATACAATCGATGTATTACCCAAAACAACAAACTGTCGTTTTTTCATATGGTTTGGTGATAAATCTGTATGTGAATTCTTATCGTCAAATGTTGACCTAATGAATAATTCCAAATCACATTATGTATCCATAAATGACGGTCGGGCTGTTCCTATCCGGATACAATGCCTGTTTTTAGGAGAGAATGTTCCGGATTTTAATTTGGATATTAAAAAAACGATATACGACACAACTGGTCTCTTATCTGAAGTTCCGGTTAATCAAGAGGACGCGCTATTTAATACAGATGCCCACCCCGTCGTATTATATACAGCATTCGTATCTCCCAATCAACAGCAATTTTTAAACAATGCATTTCAATGCTATTCAAATCTTATCGAGAATGATGGCGTATTAGTTGTTCCAAACAATGATAAACTCGCTAAATTTTATAAACTATTTAGACTAAGTTTACCGGATGTGGTGAATTTAAAATATGATTATAACTCGTCAAATCGTATGTCTTATGGAACAATACCGGTAACGAATACACAATATACGATAAAAGAATCTACTACAAGTGAGCCATTCGCATACTCCATATATAATCTGAATCCAGACCAACGTATGGGAAATACGTATCAAGTAAATACGAAACTAAACGATCGGGGATTATATCCCATGTATAAATTTGGAGGGGGTCTAACCGAAAATGCGTTGTCTTATACTGATAACTTCTCGGAAAAATCCGGATATTATCCTGATAATTCCCAACTTGTATCATCTAACGCGGGTTTTGTTCAGTCAAAATCTGGATTAGAATGTAAAACTGCGTGTATCGACGATACATCCTGTAGTCATTATTTCACATTCACATCCAATGGGGATAATAAATGTATAACGAATACAATCGGTGGGGAACCGGAATTCAATCGCACCATTCCGGTAAATTCATTAATACCAATCGATAGTGGGTCATCATCTGTGTTTTTACGAAATTATCAAATAGATATAAGCGGTGGAATAAACTGTGGTACATCAGCGCGAGCATCTAACGTCATTCCTGTAAACAATACAAACAATTATTCAAATGAATTCGAATATGTGAACTATGGTGTAAGTGAAGAAATATTAGACACTCCAGAAAAGGTTGGATTATGTGGTAATCCAGAATATAAAAAACGGCAAAATGCAGCACATGATATTTTATACAAGAATGAGACGTATTTTGCAGACGGGACATTTAAAGAACCATTTTCACCCGACGTATCATCCAAATCAAAGGTCACACATGCGATATCTGATACTTCTGATGCGATTCGAACAAATCTGCAAAATGAAGAACTCTATGCGAGTAAAATGGATTCAATCAGTGATAAAAAAACTGCCTTATCCAATAATTTGATACCCAAATACAAGGTAACCCGACAAATAATGGAAGATAACCCAAAATATGATTATAACGGAAACACACTCCTCCATTTTAGAAATAAGGCAATTCCAGCAGTTCGCGACCAAAGTATCATGGATAACAACGCACAATATGTGACTAGTCAACTAATGCTTAGTTTAGGAACATTGACCGCCGTAACGCTTGTTGTATTCGCAATCATGTTAGCGCGCGAATAATATGGGAACGCCATGTATTCTTCAAGAATTTATATTTCTAATATATAAGATTAGGAATATAATGTCGAATAACGGAAATTTTGATTTATCTGGAGTATTTCATGTTCAACAAGATTACTTGACCGATTTGTCTAATTCCTATCCAAATGTGAACAATGCACCCCTTATTGCGAACTACGTGCTCGATTTACAGAAGAAGACTGAGTCTATTAATACGAGTTATCAGAATGCGGATTCGTCGGCTGACGCCATATTAACACAGCAAAATAATATGATTGATATCGTTAGCAAAGAACAAACCCGCTTAGATGAAAAGAAATTCTTGATAGACCAGGCTGAAATGGGTGAACAACGCAAAGTTATGTTAACGAATTCAAACCGTCTCCGTAATGCAGAATATACCAAAATAATTCTTTGTGTAGTCGCAGGCTTGGTTGTGCATGTAATTTTACGTGCGATTAAAAGTCGTTTGATAGATGAGCCTTCTAGTCAAAATATCGACGCTCTATTCATTGTATTGCACCTTGTGAACATTTTGATATGGTCAATCACGATGATATATATTTACGCAAATATTCAATCAAGAAGCCATATTAATTTTAACCAGTTGGAATTGCCCCCACCTTCAATGACCGGTTCATCCACACCAGCTATAGCGAATTATAATAATTTATTCAAAGACATTGGTGTATGTGTGAGTGATAGTTGCTGTGGAGAGAATACTACATGGAATAAGGAAGATGGAAAATGTATTGAATCAATTGAATCATTTACCGGATCAATTTACGATTATGCTAAGGGTGCAGAAACTACATATAGTGTAGAAAATGCATCAACTATTGGGTCGGCATATAATAGTGAATTAACAACTCTCCCCAAGTTTAAACAAGAGGATGCCTCCCAAACAATTGAACCTGAACAAAAATTCGATATAAATACCGCAACTGATGATGAAATTCGTGAAGACGCTAAAAAAAATGTAGATGAGATGTTTGCACCTTCAATAAAGGCGATGTCGTCAACAATCGCGTCATCAGATAAGGTCGATGTGGGTGCAGCTCTAGAAAGTTCATTAAAAGATGCGGATGCGAAAATGGATGAAATGAATTCTAAAGTTAATTCTAGCATTATGACTCAAACTAAATGCAACTTTGCTACGATGGAACAAGCATATCAATCACCAGGTGAGGTATCTCCTATCGGTAAAAATGGTATTATTCCATATTCGGCAAAGGTGAACGATAACCATGAACTTGGATATTCAGAGTATAACAGATAACTTATTTTCACAACGAATTATATAAAATGGATTTATATAATTCCGTAAAATGGCAGAATGAGCGTATTGAATTCGAAACCGCCAAAATGCGCGACAATTTTTCAACAGACAATCAGCGAGTGAAATATTTAGATAGTGATGTGGGGGGGTGGATTGCTATAAACTACGTATTGTGGATGATCTATTATGCAGTATTCTGCGTCATTGCGTATGTAATTTATCAAAACGATACACGTGGTTATACCAACAAAAAGAAAGTATACATTGGGCTCGGGTTTTTACTATTCCCGTTTTTGATTACCACATTGGAGTTATTTATATACAAATTGTGGTTGTTTATATGGAGTTTAGTCACTTCTAGACCTTACCCAAAAGAGCGCAATGATACCCCATCCTTTTCGTTCATGGAAGCACTTCCATCGGTATACTATTAGATACTCTGTTGAACCAAACGCTGTTGCATTTTTGTTTGAGATAGTTCGATTTTCTTCTTCAATGGTTCGATCTTTCCCATATCGATGAGTAAGTGAAACTTGCTGTCTATCTTATCAATACACGTTTTACATATATTATATGTTGTGTTGCCTCTGTCTGGGAATGTAATACAACACTCATCTTTAGCACAAACCCCCTCTCCGCATTTGTTGCAACAATCATTAATTAGTGCATCATTGCAGCATGTGCACACATCATCATCTCCAAAGAGAGCGATATAGCGAGCAATTGTGCGCTTTTCAGCATTTGTTGATTTAAAGTATTCCATTGTATGGAGTTTTCATGTTGCGATTGATAGTTTTCAAATAAACCTATCAATTTTATCGAAAATAGTATTCACATAAAATACTGTTTATAGAAGTCATGCGCGGTCTTCTCTTCGACTTCATTTTTATCACAACCGTGAAATGAATTAACAATTTGTTCTTCTGATTCGCTAAATACGGTAATATCTGCACGTCCACGCTTACGGATTTCTTTAAACTCATCTAATGTTTTACATTTGTAATGATTTAGTTGAACTACATCGTGTGGACCATTCTCGCAAAATGCGTTTTCGATTATGTCTCCATTCGTTGAACGAATTGGATAATTTGAATCGTTTACGGTAATACTATGACATTCATTGTATTTTGCAAAAAATTGCTTGTTATATAACGTTTTACACCCTTGGTAATTTAAAACGCCGTTTTCACAGCATAAAAAATAATCAAAAGTGTAAAATCAATAGGCAATCTTTTCATTGCCGATCGTCTTACTTACCCCTGCTATTGTTCCACAGGTGAAAGACGGGTGTCGTTGAAACTCGCTTGGTCTGGTTTGGGTTTCTATCCATTCCTTCGTTAGTTTCATTATGGAAATAGCAGAGTTCTTATCCCTTGTTCTAAATACGGTATTTTTGTTTTCATAACTCACGCAATTAGAACAGTGGAATAATCTGTATATTTCCTTTCCTTTTTTATCCTTGTAATGTTTCAAATCCTTATAACATTCACAACACTTTTGAGAAGTATAATATTCATTGATGGTAAGTGTATCATATTTCTTATGGATTAGTTTCCTCAATCCCTTATTCATCGTAGGCATTATATGTTTCATTTGGGAACTTCTACTCCAATTTCCATAACCAATTAGAATGTTGTCGCCGAAGGTTTCTTTGATTTTATTCAGGAATGTATCTATGCTTTTCTTACCATAACTATATTGCCTAAACTTCATTTTCCGCCATAATTCCTTCTGGTAAAAATCAGAGGTTTCCTTATTCAATTTATCCTTTTCCACCAGAAACTCTTTGAACTTTTCATAATCTACCGACTTGCTATTTTTACTTGATAAATGAGTTTCTTTTTCTATGATATTATTTCGTTTCCTTTCCTGTAATAATATCCTCTCATTTCGTTTTCCATACATTTCTATTTTCCGTTGTGATGCTGTATATTGAAGTTTGTTTCCTTGTTTATCCATCATATACACTAACGAATGCTTACCTGGGTCGCAACCAACAATATTCCGTTCTTTCAAATTATTCAGTTGTTCGGTTGATAAATCTTCTATATTATGAAAATCTTGTGCTGGTAAAGTAGGAACTCTGCTTCCCCATTTCTTATCTTTCAAATCCTTACGAATAAACAATAAGGAACAACTAATCCCATCTGTTTGGAGTTGATGATGATACTGGTAATGTTTGATTTTGAATGTTTTGTGTTGTAAGTTCAAAATATTATTCCATACATCGTATTGATTTTCTTTCACATTCTTTAACAACTCTCCCTTTTTTTTGTTTTCAGGACAGAATAAACTGATGATACAAGCAGTATCCAAAATGATATGCTTGGGGATAATGTTATTACGAAGTGGTAGAGGTTGAAATAATTTATGTTCTTCCTTTTCCAACACAGCATTCATATACAACATACCTTTCAAATAATCAAATGGTTTCACTTTCACATCATAATGAACCGACTTTTTTATGTTTGTAGGAAGAATATTCGGTAAATGAGTGCGTTTCCAGTCATCAAATATAGGGTCTGTTTCATCATTACATTCAAGCAATTGTTTCTTGAACTTGAATAAGATTACCTTATCTTCTGTTATGTTCGTAGTGGTTTTGTTGATGAACCGAAGGAAATGCTGAATAAATCGTTCTTGTGTATTATTGGATAAAGAAGTATGAAGTTGTGTTGCTAAATAAGGTAATAAAAAAGTAGTATTCTTTAACTTGGTTTTTTCGTGGTTGAGTAAAGGTTGATATTCCTTATTGTAAAACTCTTGTAATGTTTCCAAAAGGTCAGTATCCTTACTTTTTGCTCCTTGATTGCTTCTTATTCCTAATGTCTTGATACAATACAAAATAAACTTCTCATTTATTTCAGGTAAATGTTTATTGTTGTTATAGCAGTTCAATACATACAATCTGATAAACTGGTAGGAATGTATCATCAAATCATTCATTTCAAAAACCAAATTAGTAATAACTGGTTGGACTTCTTTATGGTTATGTAATACAGATTTGAGTGTGGTTTTTATGGTAGTGTAAGTAGACTTATCTGTGGAACGGAACTCTTGGAATGTATCTTTCTTCTTCTTTTTCACCATTCTATATACTTACTATATATTTTATTTCTATATAGTTTTATTTATAAATAAACTTATATAATATTCCTAAATATTCTCACCTTTTTTAATTTTCCTCTAATTCATTTTGGAGTTTTTCTTTTCTTTTCAAATATGCTCGTCTCGCATATATTTTTTTTTGCTCTGGGGTAGGTTTGTAATCACTTTTATAATTGGTTTTATGTTGATATTCCTTAACGCGTTGTTTTTGTGCTTCTTTATGCTTTTCATAATAGACCTTACTACTTGCTGGTGCTGTGTATTTTTTGAGATGCTCTTTGGTTGCTTGTAATTCCTCTTTTAATTTAGTATTTTCTTCTAATATTTCCTTTATTTTATCTTCATACTCCATTACGATACTATATATAATACAAAATATTTATATGATTTTGTATTATAACAATTTAGAAAAACGGCGTTTTAAATTACCAAGGGTGTAAAGAGAAATAATTTAATACTATTAAATAGGGACGGTATAGTCGACTGGCTCATTATGACAAGACCTATCGGCACTTTTTCATATCCCCGTGAGGCAAAGACAAAGGAAGCAAACGAACTATCACTTAAGAAAACAACCGTCTTTACAAACGTTCAATTCGATCAGTTTATAACTCAACTTACTAAATCACAATGCATTAATGGTATGGATGGTATTAATGAAAATTACGGTGCGTCATCCATTCGTCGTGGCGTTTTCGATCATTTGTCATATGAGAATGATACGTTTGATATATTAGTGGTGGTTGATAGAAATTACAAAAATGTTGAACCAAGCGCAATTACTCCGGAAGATTTTATAGATTTCAAGATACGTCAAATCAAAGGATTTATCATTGTTGAAAAGGGTGAATGCAAAAAATACTCAAACCGATACGCTATAAAACTAATATGTAGCACCCATCATCAAGGAACTTTGTTAATGGGATTGTATATGTACACATTGTTAAACAACAACAAAATAGATACACCAGATAAAATTGGTATTTTAGAGTTGGCGTCCGGATATAACAATATACCGGGATTATGTACTTACCATAAATTTGGGTTTACAGAAGATAGCAAGTTATATGGCTATAATTGTTTTAAAGGTATGGGTAGTATGCCTATGTCTGTGGATTTAAATATAGAAAATAACCAAAGTTTATCAGACGATATTATTCAGGTGACTATAGGAGAAAAACGAGATTTATTCCCCATCGATACGGGGAATAAACCCCCTATAATATCCAAAATATGTATGATGAAAACCGACAAAAACAAACAATTCAAACTTGCGTCCTATACTGAGGGAATGCGACAAACTGAAAGATTTCTTACGTCACGAATCTGCTCGGGATTCAGTTGTTTTTTTAGAAGAAGAGGAGGAGGAAAAACTCGTAAAAAGAATAGTGGAAGAAGAATAACTCGTAAAAAGAATAGTGGAGGAGGAAAAACTCGTAAAAAGAATAGTGGAGGAAGAAAAAATCTTAAAGCAAAGCGTGGGAGAAAACTGCTATAAATATGAGTTATTTTGTCCCATTTTTAAATGTACGAATGTGTAAATCTTCAAAGGTGTAAAATATTATTCCAAATCCTTCATGGATATCAAACACCTCTTTTGTGAATTTTCGACCTCTTCCTTTTTAACAGAACCACGTGGATCAAACACTTTCGACCATGTCTTGTCTGTTTTCCAGTCCAAACTCATCCCATTAAATCGAATACTGTCCATCGATAGTATCCGATAATTGCATTTCCGATAGAATGTTTTTCGCTGTCGCCATTGATTTTGAAATATATCGTGTCTGTCCACTATATCCACCACGATTGGATTGTCGTGGCGCACGCGCAATATACGCCCCACCGATTGAGTTATATCCGTCTTGGGTGAAGCCATTAAGAGAACAGACAGAGATTTTATATCCAATGCCTCTGCAGCCATCGCATATGTCGCCAAAACTATCTGTTTACCCTCTGTTTCCTGCAATGCCGATTGTTTCATTCCACCCACATAATATCCTACTGTCGCGAAACCACGGTGGACGATCGATTCATATAAATATTTCAAAAGGGAACGGTTATGACATAAAACCATTACCTGAGTGTCGAATTTATTCATTTCACCCTCTTTTATAAGATCACCTAACACCTTTACGATAAAGTCACTACGAGGACCATATCCGGATAATTTCGAAATCATCGTGCTGTATTTCGCCTGTCCGCGAAAATCATATTCGGTTTCATTGAACTGAGGGTCGGCTGATATATATTCAATCGCACGCACACATACCGGATCATCGTCCTCACGAGCCTCCGAATAAATCTTGGGTCCAATAAACATATAAAGCACTTTCGTCAATTTATCCTTCCGATCGACTGTTGCCGATATTCCCAGCATATTTGGACTTATTACACGCAATAATGTTTTGGAAAACTGTTCACTTCCTATACGATGAACCTCGTCTACAATCGTTAATCCAAAACAATCAAATGCATTTTCAGGTAAGGCACGATCATATAGTGTTTGTAACATACCGATCACAATATCCTTTCCTTCCACATCGAACACGGGTCCTTGGATTTTACCGATTGTAGCTCCCGGTAAGAATTCCGCTGCACGTTCAATCCATTGGTTCATCAAGAACTCTTTGTGAACGATAATCAATGTCTTTTTTTGCACAAGGGCTATTATCTTTAACGCCATAACCGTTTTTCCTCTTCCACACGGAACCTCGAGCAGACATCCATTACCAATTGCGTCGGAATTGCGACATATGGGTTGCCGGATATGATTCATATACACATCCACTATTTTATCTTGGTAATCGCGCAGAGGTTTAGGGAAATTTACAGATATATCATCTCCCGGTGTTATTTCAGACCGATCGGGGAGACCATAACGTTCCACCCCATAAAACCTGGGGATATAAATCTTTTTTGCATTTTCTCTGTATACCGGAAACGAACCCTCGTCTTGCTCGCCAGGTGGTCCATATGATGGTCCGATTGTTACCGGTTTCACGAAAAGGTCCTTGTGGAGAAATTCTAATTCCGCATCGGTTAATAGTTCACGGGGTATTGTATACCCCTTTTTTCCAATATATGACCCCGAACGTATAGATTCTTTATTTATATCCGTCAATTCTTCTACAACATGTTTATTTGCCTTCTTCTTATCCTTCGTTAGCAATAATTGGCGACGTTTCCATTGGCTAGACATTTAGTGTATTATATATTACATCACAATGTTTATATAATTTTCAATTTTATGATATGACCCGATATTCCCAGATGAAAATATCGTATTATCCTATATAATGGATTTGAAGTCACTTCTTAAAAAGATCTCCTTACCCGAGATACTCGTTTTAGTAGTATTCGTGTTATATTTAGTATTTCCCGTCTCTACACCTAGTAGTTTATCACCCTACATTGAGTCTCCTCTTGGTTTGCTTACAATCTTCTCTATTACTATTGGGCTTTTTGTATACACTCATCCATTTTTAGGTGTTTTGTATCTATTTGTCGCATATACACTCCTTCGTAGAAGCGCTGTTGTGAAAAATACAACTCATTATGTCCAACATACTAAAACTGCCGCTCAAAAGGGATCTGATGCAGAAAAGCAGGTCATGGACGCGACCCCTCCCCAAGAAGAGGCACGTAATGTGAACCCTGGAGCGTCTCAACCTGTCTCATTAGAGGAGGAAATTGTAATGGAACGCGCTCCTATTGGTAAGAGTGAGAAACTTGCTATTGTGCAAACTTCATTTAAACCTGTTGCTACAAACACAATTGGAACTACTTTGATTTAAACCCATGAAGATTTACACCCTTGAAGATTTAAAACGGAACAAAATAACTCATATGAGAACAATTGATAAATAGTAAATGGGTTAAACATATCATATGATATCATATCATAATGTATTCTATTATTGATTGTAATAATGCTCTCAACGAACCCACGCAGCAATTAGTTGTTGATTTGAAACCCAAATGTATTGATAAAAATGATTGGTCCCGTTTGTGTTCCAATCCAAATGCGATTCATCTATTGGAACAAAACTTGGATAAAGTGAGTTGGACTTGGTTGTCTATGAATTCAAATGCGATTCATCTATTGGAACAAAACTTGGATAAAGTAGATTGGTACCGGTTGTCTATGAATTCACATGCGATTCCTATTCTGGAACAAAACCTGGATAAAGTTGATTGGAACGAATTGTGTAGAAATCCAAACGCGATTCATCTATTGGAAAAAAACATGGATAAAGTTAATTGGGATATGTTGTCTTTCAATCCAAATGCAATTCATATTTTGGAAAAAAACATGGATAAAGTTAATTGGAAATATTTGTCTTTCAATCCAAATGCTATTCCTATTCTGGAAGAAAACTTGGATAAAGTGAATTGGAAATTATTGTCTGGAAATCCAAATGCAATTCCTATTTTGGAAAATAACTTGGATAAAGTAAGTTGGTGGGAGTTGTCTTCCAATCCAAATGCGATTCCTATTCTGGAACTAAACTTGGATAAACTGGATTGGGCTCAGTTGTCTAAAAATCCAAATGCGATTCCTATTTTGGAGAAAAAAAAGGCTAAAATAAATTGGGAAAGATTGTCTCAAAATCCAAGTGCGATTCCTATATTAAAAAAAAACTTGGATAAAGTGGATTGGAAGAAGTTGTATTTAAATATGCATCCAAATGCGATTCGTATGTTAGAACAGTACTTGGATAAATAAAGTTCGTTAGTATTATTTGTCTCAAATTCCATTATCATAATCACATATGATAATGGAATAAAACCCAATTGGTTTTAATATATCTAATTGTTTCAGTTTTACGGACATTTTGTTCCGTTTTAAATCTTCAAGGGTGTAATTGTGTATTTTCTCTCTATGTATCTATTTTGAAAGAGTATATAGTATTCTTTTACACCCTTGAAGATTTAAAACGCCGTTTTTTAATATATTTATTCGTAATATATACTGAATGCCCTCACATAAAAGCGAAGATTATAAGATTACATCAGTTAAGTTTCATTTAGAAAACGAGAACCTGTAATTATGAAATAAAATTGATTCTAATTATACAACTGGAGTGTATATTATATTACAAGACTACCTCATAGTAAAATGACGACAGCATCTAATACCGGAACCCACTTTATTAAGTTGTACGACTGGATTCCTATCGATAAACTGGATTGGTCTAGTTTCTCTTCCTGTCCAAATGCGATTTATCTTTTGGAAAAAAACTTGGATAAAGTAAATTGGAAAGAATTGTCTTCCAATCCAAATGCGATTCATATTTTAGAAAAAAACCTGGATAAAGTGGATTGGGATGAGTTGTCTAGAAATCCAAATGCGATCCCTATTCTGGAAAAAAACTTGGATAAAGTTGAGTGGTGTCTATTGTCTTCCAATCCAAACGCAATTCCTATTTTGGAACAAAACTTGGATAGAGTGAATTGTATTGGTTTGTCTAAAAATCCAAATGCGATTCCTATTTTGGAACAAAACTTGGATAAAGTAAATTGGCATTCTTTGTCTAGAAATCCAAATGCGATTCCTATTCTGGAAAAAAACTTGGATAAAGTGAATTGGTTAATATTGTCTCAAAATAAAAGTCCAAATGCTATTCCGATTTTGGAGAAAAACTTGGATAAAGTGGATTGGTATGCGTTGTCTTCCAATCCAAATTCGATTCATATTTTGGAACAAAACTTGGATAAAGTAAATTGGAATAGGTTGTCTGTGAATCCAAATGCGGTTCCTATTCTGGAACAAAACTTGGATAAAGTGGATTGGAATTGTTTGTCTCAAAATCCAAATGCGATTCCTATTTTGGAAAAAAACTTGGATAAAGTGAATTGGTCCAAGTTGTCTAGAAATAAAAGTCCAAATGCGATTCCTATTTTCGAAAAAAACTTGGATGAAGTGGATTGGAAAGAGTTGTCTCAAAATCCAAATGCTATTCCTATTTTGGAAAAAAACTTGGATAAAGTGGATTGGGATTGGCTATCTGAAAATCCAAATATATTTGGATACGATTACCAGGATATGAAAAATAGAATGTTTAGTAATAATGGGATTAAGGAAGACTTGGTGAAAAACCGGTTTCATCCAATAAATATTCGCAAATGGAAAGGGTGGGGGCAATGTGATGTTTGTGATGACTTGGATGATGATGATTGGGATGATTGGGATGATGAAGAATGTTAAAACATTACACCCTTGAAGATTTAAAACGCCGATTTTAATATATATATTTGTCTCATTTTTATTTTTAATCTGGGTAACAATATATATATTAGAATGGAAAAAATAACTAAGACATCATCTAAAAA
>Ga0208414_1000306_pt1 | contig 54763 bp, 41 predicted proteins | sample AntAceMetag02UKE_FD_184770 | JGI IMG/M metagenome (GOLD analysis project Ga0208414, IMG submission 184770) | Saline lake microbial communities from Ace Lake, Antarctica - Antarctic Ace Lake Metagenome 02UKE (SPAdes) (version 2) | ecosystem: Environmental > Aquatic > Non-marine Saline and... | reverse complement strand
CACGCCGGGCGTCAAAATCATTCGCTCCCTCACCACCCTCGGTTATGACGACGCGCCGCTGGGCCATGCCGAGGTGCACTTTGAAGACGTCCGTGTCCCCGCCGAAAATATACTACTTGGCGAAGGCCGCGGTTTTGAAATTGCCCAGGGTCGCCTTGGACCAGGCCGCATCCACCATTGCATGCGCTTAATCGGCTCTGCCCAGCGCGCGCTGGAATTTGCCTGCACACGATCCGTGTCACGAGAAACCTTTGGCAAGAAACTGGCCGAACACCAGAGCGTGCTAGAAGACATCGCCAAGAGCTTTAGCGAAATTGAACAAGCCCGATTGCTGACGATCAAAACCGCCCGAAAAATGGACGAGGTGGGCGCCAAAGATTCCCGAGACCTGATTGCCGCATCCAAGATCACGGTGCCATTAATGGCCCAAACCGTCATCGACCGCTGCATGCAAATCCACGGCGCCGGCGGCCTCACCGCCGACTACCCCATGGCAGAAGCCTTTAACTACGCAAGATGGTGTCGCCAGGCCGATGGCCCCGACCAGGTGCACATGATGGCGCTGGGTAAAATGCTGGTGAAACGGTATACGCAGTAGGCTCAGTTGGGGCGCGATTAGAGATTATCGCGCCCCTCTTTTGCTTCAAAATCTGCTTTAAGATCTGCATCAGCAGAGACCCGGCGCATTTCAATCGCTTTGGCCGCGTGCTTAATGCCTCGGATATAAAAGGGGGCCAGCACCAGCATGCAGACCACACTCAAGGTCACGTAACGATTAATCACGCTATCCATGCTCCAACCATAGTAATTAATCAGCTTGTAAGTATCGGTGTGAATACCGCCACTTGCCCCATAAGGCACTGCCGACAAATCATTCAACGACACCCACCAGGGTGAGACGATATCCGCAAATGCGGCCGCACCGATAAAGGCAAAACCCCAACGCAGATAACCGGTGTACCAGTTGGTGTGCTTGTCAAAGTTAAAACCTGCCATCAGCACAATCGCGAGCATCATGCCGACGCCGTCACCGCCCCACGTCACCAAGACCTGAGCAGTATCCTTATCCAGCACAAATGTTCCAATGAACTGCAAAAACAGCAGCAGCACACCGATCAACAGCAAACCACCATGGGCATTCAGGCGCGCAAAATTGATCAAATAACAAACACCGGCCAAGAGGATCACTGGCGCGATAAAACCGCGATCTTCCGGAATCAGTGTTTTCCACAGGGTTGGAATCGAGTTAAAGCCAGTGAACCAGCCCACCACCGCATGACCAAACTCATGCACCGGCATGCCGAAAACAATGCGCAGCAGACCGCCGCCAAAACCCGTAATTTCCATCAAAAAAGTAAGCGCGAGCATGCCTGGAAAAACGAAAAGGCACAGCTTGTACTCAAGTGCCGGGTTTTTAACCGGCTGCCAGGCATCCAAAAACCGCTGTTGCGCCTGCTCTGCTCTTTCGGCTTTTTTGGACTTGCGGGGTGCTGTTTCAACCTTTTTGCCAGCTTTGATTTGGGCGGCTTTCTCGTAATCCACGCCACACTTGTCGCAGATTAGACCTGGGCCGCGCGGGGCGCTGCACCATGCACATACCAAACTCATCTACCGTAACGTCTCAATCAAACACCTAAACCGACTCAACTCAACCTTTGCACCTTCTTATCTTAGTTCAGAGGATAAAAGGCACAGTCGATAAAGTCATCTGTGTCATCCATGGACACAGCCCAAGCCCTTAGGTGGGCTCGTTTAACAAGAGAATGGCGCAATAGGTTTCATTCAAGCGTGATTTAGATATAATCGCGCCTCTCTAACGTGCCGGGGTGGCGGAACTGGTAGACGCGCCGGATTCAAAATCCGGTTTCTTCACGGAAGTGCCGGTTCGATTCCGGCCCTCGGTACCAAAGAGACTTCTTTTAAGATCCAAATCCTTCCTAGAAACCCTTTAAAAATAAGCCTTTCACCAAGAATAGCGTCCTAACTGTTCCAATGCTGGCTATTTATATCCGGGGGTACTTGGGGTAGCATCTGGGGGTACTTACAGACACCCCCAATCGAGATACCCCCAGCCATGGCATTGACCGATTTAGCCGCAAAAAATGCTAAACCTCGCGAAAAGGACTACAAACTCGCTGCTGAGAAGGGCCTGCACCTTTTAGTGAAGGCAAATGGTGCAAAGTACTGGCGAATGAAGTATCGATTCGCCGGTAAAGAAAAGTCGCTCGCATTCGGTGTTTACCCAGAAGTACGAGTTAAAGAAGCTATAGAGAAACGAGATATTGCTCGCAAGCAGATACGCGACGGTCACGATCCAGCACTCAACAAGAAGAAAGCAAAGCTACAGCGGCATGTCGATGCCACGAATTCCTTCGAGTCGGTCGCTCGCGAGTGGCTCACAATGAAGAGCAAGACCTGGGCGCCCATCCACTCGGAGAAAGTTGAAAGATCCCTCGTGCTAGATGTTTTTCCGTTCGTTGGATCAATTCCCATTAACCAAATAGATAGCGTTCTGCTTCGGACGGTACTCGAACCCGTGCAGAAACGAGGTGCACTGGATATTGCCTCTAGGCTTCGACAAAGATGCAGCTCGGTATTCAAGTTCGGAATGGTGCTGGGCGCATGCGACCGAGACCCAGCTGAACCTCTCAAGATCGTCATGACGCCGCCTACGAAAGGGCATTTTGCAGCACTCGAAGCTAAAGAAATGCCAGCGTTTCTAAAGGCTGTGAATACCTATAATTTCCAAGCTCAAACCCGTCTGGCAATGCGGCTACTTATGTTGACGTTCGTTAGAACTACCGAGCTAATCAACGCCAGATGGGACGAAATTGATCTTGAGGAAGAGATTTGGAATATCCCAGCTGAGCGCATGAAAGAGAAACGCGCTCACTTTGTGCCGCTATCGAAACAGTCGTTGCAATGCCTGGAAGAACTGCAGGCATTAACAGGTAGATGTGATTTGCTGTTTCCAAAACGAGGCACGGCCAGAGAACCAATGAGTAACTCTACGATCCTGAGGGTCATTGAGAGAGTTGGCTACAAAGGCAGGATGACTGGCCATGGATTTAGGTCCGTCGCGTCATCCGTACTCAACGAATCGGGGAAGTTCGATTTTGATGCTATCGAGAGGCAACTGTCTCATGAAGACAGAAATGATATTCGGGCTGCATACAATCGCGCTAAATACATAGATGAGAGGCGAAGGATGATGCAGTGGTGGGCTGATAAAATTGATACTTTCACGACAGCGTCCAAGGTTGTCCGTTTACAGACTCTCACTAGATAGTAATATCGCATCTGACCGGTTTAGCCATACCAACTGAGAGGTAGCAAAGATGTCAGTCGAAGAAATCCTTGAAGAATCAGGCAAGTGGCGAAGTAGAGAAGTAAGCTACGTATCTGGAAATTGGAAACAGCTAAAAGAACACATTCCAAAATTCCGTCTTGACGACTTCGGCAAAAGCGAAGGCGAAGGCGAAGGCGATAACGGAGGCAAAAATAGATTCTATCGTGTAGTGACAAGACTACCCAAGAGCCAGATAGAACGAGAGATACCGATAGGTCTAGTTTCCAACTCCTATCACCTTGCCCAACACCGTGAAGTTGGTGAACTCTGCATAAACGCGCTTCAAACTGCCGATATCAAAACATCTGAGCTCAAGATTGAAGTAGGGCTATCAGAACTCGGCGAATGGATGAACCTACGCATCTATTTTCCAGAAAAATACAATCACGAACCATCAGATGGAGAAACTATTCAACTTCGCCTAGAGTGCTTTAATTCTGTGGACGGGATCACGCGTTTAATCGTGATGCTAGGTTGGTATCGTTTTGTCTGCAGCAACGGCTTGATTATCGGTGATACCATCACCGAGTTGCGAGACATCCACAACCAAGGAATGGACTTACTCCGCATACCAAAAATGATAAGCAATTCACTCAGCAAAGTTAAGGCTGATAAAGATCAATTGGACAGGTGGAGCACACAAACTGTAGAACGAGTGGCGCTCAAAAATTGGATAAACTCAACGGTCGCTAGTAAGTGGGGAAAGAAAGCAGCTTGCCGCGCATACCACATCTGTATTTCAGGCCACGACGTCGTGCTACTTGATCCTTTCGAGGGCGGCTTTCCAAGTGACAAAAAAGTCACCAAGAGAAAACCCGTTGCAGGCTCAGAAAAAGGCGCACAAGATGGTTACGCGGTATCCCAAGTTCTATCTTGGCTGGCTTCTCATCGGAATAATGTTGAGAGCAGAACTGAAAGGCAGCGTCAGATTCCTGAGCTCATAAACTCGTTACTGGAGGCTTGACCCAGAGGGCAGCGAGGGCCTTTCCTTTTGCGATGTACCCCTCGAGTAACGCACTTCGGGTGAACTAATTTGTCCAAATCAGCTAATTATTCGTTAAAAGCAGCGATCAACTCAGGAAGCACATTTAAATATCAAACTGGCGTGCACTGATCAAAAGTTAACTTTTATTAACCGCTTAAAGGCTAATTCTGAGTTGGGCCAAGAATACGTATACTCATATAAACCCACTCACCCTTGGTAGATTCTATAGAGGTGAACGATTATTAGGTTACATAACGCGTTCGACTACACCAATAATGGGGTCAATGGTTGCAAAACATCACGCATTTGACGCATGTAGACGTCCTAAATGACCCGAATTTTGGCCTAGCCTAGTACGATTATTGGGCTACTGGATTCAATTTTTTGAGCACCCCATGCTTGTAGGGCTCTTTTACATCTTTCCACAAATTGCGCGGAATATTAGTCGGTTTCACATCAAGCTTGCCTTCACATGCGTCAATTGCAAAAAATGATACCGAATAGAGGTTGCACTTTCTCCTGCCGCCCTGCCGAGTTAACTCAATAAACCCATAGTAGAGCAACTCTAGTTCAGCGCGCCTAATAGTTTCCTTCGAGCGCCAGCCGCGTTCCCTCATAATGGTCCAGGCGATTGAAATATCACCATTATTATCGGGACCACCCTTTTTGAAATGAAGCTGGAAACACATATCCAGCAGGAGCTTCACTGCGCTCCCATTCAACATCATATAATTCGGGTGCATGGCGATTGAAACCGGAATCGGTACGAAGGCTCCAGAAGAACGCCTATTCTTGGTTCTCTCCAACAACTGTCGTGCTTTTTTAGCCATTCCGGCCTACCAGAAGCTCCACTTTTCGGATATGGCTTTCAACATCAGAATCAAAGCTAACACCAGTTGCTTCCAACTTTTCAAGCGTAATCTCGATCTCTGATTTCACCTCAATTTCGACTGGTGTAACCCATATAGTAACGACTTCAACTCTATACCGACTCATCTTGACTGCCCCGAATCAGGTCGACTATCATCAACACATCGCTTTAGCCAATCTTGTATTTCGGACTCGATCCATCCGACTGCTCGCCCACCTAATGAGATTTGCTTTGGGAAGCTACCGACAGAGATTCGAAGATATATCGAGCTCCTTGAGAGCCCAGTCAGGGTTTTGACATCTGGAAGTCTTAAAATTTGGTTAACCATGTTTGCACCTATTGGGGTGTCGTTGAACATGGAGCCAATTCTCTACGAAATAAAAAAAGACACATCGACATAAACCGGCGAAAAAGAGGGGGTTATGTCGACGAGCCTTCATCGGGGTTGCGCAGATTGGCAAGCAATCGTTCTTTATTGACGTAGCTTTCCCCCAAAGCTAATTGGATCTGCGTCCCCGTCAATTTGGCTTTGTGCTTATAGTAGTCCCTTTGAATAGAACGAGAATTTCGGCCTGTTAATTCCGAAAGCACCACCGCTGCTGACTCATATTCACTGTTACCGGCTTCGTTTATTGGGTGCCCGATAGATACGAGATACGCGACCATCATTGCAATTTTTTCGGTTGGTTTTAAACCGAAAAACGTGTCATCTAAACCCATATCAACTCGTAAGGCCGTATCGTCTAACGACGGTTTCCCAGATTTAGATGGATTCGCTGGTTCTTGCATTTTTTTGGCGAACACATCTGGCTCTTCAACCGCTTCAAGAAAATATTCCAACAAATCAGCGGGTGGCAACTTACCTTTTTTAAGAATACCAATCGCAGCGGTCACTAAAGTTTGGTGCGCAGCAATCTTTCCCTCATCTGCTGCCATGAGAATGAACTTATATAACCCTGAATAAATTCTTTTTCTTGGCATGCTCTCACTTACTTGTTGTTTTTTGGTAAGTCAAAAATCCTACCCGACATTAAAAGTTGAACAAAATTTCACCACCCGCTCACCTAACGCTACCAGAGAGTTCCAAGGTAGTATATCCAAGTCCTAACACAACCAACCAGCAGCGTGGATCACCAATAGAATGTTCGAGCAAACCTTCAAAAATATCGATGACATACTCCACAAAGACGCAGGCTGTTCCAGCGAGCTGGATTACACCGAACAAACCTCATGGATGTTGTTCCTTAAATATCTCGATGACCTAGAGCATGAGAAGTCACTCCAAGCTGAGCTTGAAGACAAGGACTACAGTTTTATCATCGACTCCAATCATCAATGGTCTTCATGGGCTGCCCCCAAAGATGCCAGCGGTAACTTTGACCACAACAATGCGCTCACCGGCGACGATTTGATGGAGTATGTGGACAATGAGCTATTTCCTTACCTCAAATCGTTCAAAGAGCGCGCCGAAAGCCCCGACACTATCGAATACAAGATAGGCGAAATCTTTGGTGAGATTAAGAACAAGATACAAGATGGCTACAGCCTTAGGGATGCCCTAGAGAAGGTTGACGAGCTGCACTTTAGAACTCAAGAGGAGAAGCACGAGCTGTCTCACCTCTATGAAACCAAGATTAAGAACATGGGTAACGCAGGTCGTAATGGGGGCGAGTACTACACGCCCAGGCCACTCATTAGAGCCATGATTGATGTCATGAACCCCAAGATAGGGGAGTCCATTTACGATGGCGCAGCAGGCTCTGCGGGCTTCCTATGTGAGACCTATGACTACCTTAGACAGCGTGAGGGACTATCCAGTAGTGACCTCAAGATACTCCAAGAAACTACGTTCTATGCCAAAGAGAAAAAGTCTCTAGCCTATGTGATTGCCATCATGAATATGATTCTCCACGGCATTGAAGCCCCCAATGTAATCCATACCAATACCCTAGGTGAGAACCTGGCTGACATTCAGCCGAACCAACGCCATGACATCATCTTGGCCAACCCGCCCTTTGGCGGCAAAGAGCGCAAAGAGATACAGCAGAACTTTCCCATCAAGACTGGAGAGACTGCGTTCCTATTTTTACAGCATTTCATCAAGATGCTGAAGCCTGGTGGACGAGCTGCAGTCGTCATTAAGAATACCTTCTTGTCTAACACCGACAATGCCGCTGTTGCGCTTCGTAAGGAGCTACTAGAGAACTGTAACCTTCACAGCATATTGGATTGTCCCGGCGGCACGTTTATTGGTGCCGGTGTAAAAACAGTAGTGCTGTTCTTTGAGAAAGGCGCGACAGCAGAAAAAGTCTGGTTCTATCAGCTAGATGTTGGTCGCAACATGGGTAAGACCAACCCACTGAACGACAAGGATCTCAAAGACTTTGTTAGCCAACAAAAAACCTTTGCAGACACCGAGCAGTCTTGGTCTATAAAAGTCAGTGACATTGACCAGAGTACTTTGGACTTATCGGTTAAGAACCCAAACAAAAACGATGAAGTTGTACTTAGAAACCCCTCCGTGATTATCGAAGAGATTATGGCATTGGATATAGAGAGTGAGACCATTCTCGGAAGTATTCGGGAGTTGTTGTAATGTGGCCATCCATAAAACTAGCTGACATATGCTCGAAGATTACAGATGGCAGCCACAACCCACCAAAAGGAATAGATTACAGCGAGCATCTGATGCTGAGCTCAAAAAATGTATTCGATGACCACATCCACATTGATAAACCACGCTATTTAAGCGGAGCTGACTTCGATTCAGAGAACAAACGCACCGATGTTTGTGTAGATGATGTTCTGCTAACCATCGTCGGAACCATCGGTCGCGTCGGAGTAGTCGATAAGTCGCTGCCTAAGTTCACTCTTCAAAGGAGCGTTGCAGTGTTAAAGCCGCTGCATGATGCTGTGTCGTCACGTTTTTTGATGTATTCACTTCAAAATATATTGGAACAGCTATTAGGAAAATCTAGAGGAGTAGCGCAAAAAGGTCTGTACTTAAAAACACTGAGAGACATCAACATTCAACTCCCTCCCATCCCCGAACAAAAACGCATCGTCGCCATCCTTAACCAAGCCTTTGCTGACATCGAGAAAGCCCGCGCCAACGCCGAACAGAATCTAAAGAATGCCCGTGAGTTGTTTGATAGCTTTTTACAGCAGGTGTTTAGTCAGCGTGGTGAGGGGCGAGTAGAAACGTCTCTTGGTAACGAGGTTGAACTGCTCACTGGTTATGCATTTAAAAGCAAGGATTATACTGAAGCCCCCCAAGGCATTCCCCTCATTCGAGGAGATAATATTGTCCAAGGTAAAATACGTTGGGATGGAGTTAAGCGTTGGCCTAAGGATGACGCTCCTGGGTACACGAAGTATCAGCTTGAAAAAGGTGATGTCTTATTAGCAATGGACCGTACTTGGGTTAAGGCGGGGATGAAGTATGCGAAAATTTCTAACAATGATTTACCATCTCTATTGGTGCAGCGAGTAGCGAGAATGCGTGTACACGGAGACTTCAATGAAGACTATTTGTTTCATTTGTTGGGAAGTAAATTGTTCGAAAGCTATGTCCTTTCGATTCAGACTGGGCTTGGCGTCCCCCATATAAGTGGTAAGCAGATAGCAGGATTTCAGTTTCAAAAACCTACCTTTGCTGCGCAAAACGAAATCGTATTAAACATAAATCGCTTAGCAGCCGAGGCAGAGAGGTTGGAGGTATGTTTTGGCCAAAAACTTACTTCCCTGGAAGAACTCAAGAAATCCCTCCTCCAAAAAGCCTTCTCTGGTGAACTCACCAAAGAAAAAGGCGTTGCTGCATGAACAAGAAAACAAAAAAGTCTCAAGACACTAACCTGACAATCGAAGCCATCCAAGATTTTTTGTCCAATGATATGAAGGCAAGTTTCTTCAATTTATTCTGGAAAACATGGTCAACCAACGGCTTCGGTACCTTGACGAAAAAAGATACTGAATTGTTGATCTTTGGTTGTTTGAAGAAAGCCCTGGGGGACAATGCTCCGTGCAGCAACTACGAATGGGCAAGATTTCTACGCTTAACACCAAGTAGGGTGCGGACTGTATTGCTAGAATCCCACATGCGTTTTGGTCATCTGCTCGATGAGGATGAGGCACAAAATGTCTTGGACAAATTGCTAATGCGTTTAGAATCAGTCGATCTGGGTGATTTTGAGAAAGCTGGCGACCTAACTAGCGTAAAAGTTCAGTTTTTGGTCGAAGATCCAGTTTTGCAGCTGGAAGTCGATAGAAAAGTCAAAGAGGTTGGCGGCTACATCAACTATCTTAGAAATAGAGAGGTCGTCGTACTTAGACTGCTAGATTTCTTCCGCATAATATCCCCTGAAACAAAACAACAGTCGATCGACAAATGGGTAGTGAAAGCCGCCGAAGAATCGAAGGAAACAGAGGCATTACGAAGCCGTGTGCAGGGGAAAAAGTTTTCAAATCTTTCGAGCATCGAGCAATTAGGTGAGTTTGCAAGCGACCTCGCTGAACTTGCTGGTGGGAAAGTATTAACTGATCGGCTGAAACTCATTGCGGCAAGTAGTGCAGAGCGATCAAAGAAGTGAACGAAGCAGATACACGCGCTACACTAATTGATCCCAAGCTAAAGCACTATGGTTGGGGAGAGGTTGAGCATAGCTTTATTCGGCGAGAAGTAATTTGTCCCGGTCGAATCATCACTGGCGGAAAAAGAGGCACGCCAGTTTCAAGTGACTACGTCCTAGTTTACCAAGGCCGCAAGCTGTCTGTAGTCGAAGCCAAGAAAGAAGGATTGTCTTACACAGAAGGAGTTCGCCAGGCCAAAGATTATGCAACTCGATTAAAGTGCCGCATTGCCTATGCCACTAACGGCCATGATATTTACCAGATGGATATGGTGACTGGTGAAGCGTCTTTAGTTGATCACTATATGACGCCCAAGCAACTCTGGGATTATACATTTGGTGGCGCAAAAGGTGCCGTAGAACCTGCCTTCGCGAGTAGCTGGAGGAAGCGTTTTGCGGCCATCCCCTTCGATACAAAAAGTGGCAGCTGGACGCCCCGCTACTACCAAGAGAATGCTATTAATGCCGCGCTAGAGGTGATTGCGCAGGGTGGCCAGAGAGTCCTCCTTGCCCTCGCCACCGGCACAGGCAAGACAGCCATTTCTTTTCAGATAGCATGGAAACTATTCAACAGTCGCTGGAGCTTAGGTGCTCAGAAAACACCCGATGAGACAACCAGGCGACCGCGAATATTATTCCTCGCTGATCGCAACATACTGGCCGACCAAGCCTTCAATGACTTTGGCACATTCGGTGAAAACGCCCTTGCACGAATAGACCCTAGTGAAATCAGAAAGAAAGGCCGAGTGCCTAAGAATGCCAGCGTCTTCTTCACCATCTTCCAAACGTTCATGAGCGGGAAAGACGAGGAAGGTAATGACGCACCTTACTTCGGTGACTACCCAGAAGACTTTTTTGATCTGATCATTATCGATGAGTGTCACCGAGGCGGCGCTAATGACGAAAGCAGCTGGCGTGATGTTCTGAACTACTTTGCACCAGCCGTCCAGCTAGGACTTACTGCAACACCTAAGCGCAAAGACAACGTCGACACCTATCGCTACTTTGGTGAACCTGTTTATAGCTACACGCTCAAGGAGGGTGTTAACGATGGTTTCCTCACGCCATTTAAGGTTCACCCTATTGTCGGCACCATGGATGAGTACATCTACACACCGGGTGACGGAGTGGTCGTGCAAGGTAACCCGGAGCCAGGCAAGTTATACAAGGAAGGCGACTTCAACAGAACCATCACCATCCCAGAACGTGAAGAGAAACGTGTGCAGTACTGGATGGATAAAATCAATCCGAAAGATAAGACGATTGTCTTCTGCGCGACCCAAGAGCATGCAGGCAAGGTTCGAGACTATATCAATCAGTATGCGGTTAAACGTGGCTGGACAACCAATTCTGACTACTGCGTTCGGGTGACTGCTAATGACGGTAAAGCCGGTGAGAAAGACCTCGATATTTTCAAAGACAACGAAAAGACTATCCCGACGATACTCACTACCTCGCGCAAACTATCGACAGGTGTAGATGCCCGCAACGTGCGCAATATTGTCTTGATGCGACCCTGTAACAACATGATCGAGTTCAAACAGATCATAGGTCGAGGTACACGCGTCTATGAAGGCAAAGACTTCTTCACGATTTTTGATTTCGTAAAAGCTCACTACAACTTCGCAGACCCTGAATGGGATGGCGAACCATTACCCCCTGACACCTGCAGCACCTGTGGCGAGACGCCTTGCAGCTGTACACCAGAACCTTGCATCGAGTGCGGCTTTCACCCATGTGCCTGCATAAAAGTCTGTGATGAGTGTGGTAATGAGCCTTGTAGCTGCGAAAAGCCGCCATGCCCAACTTGCGAATCAAACCCCTGTATTTGTGAAGTTCCACCCTGCGACGACTGCGGCAATTCGCCATGTACTTGTAACGAAAAAATAGTCATCAAACTTAGCGATGGAAAAGCGAGAGAAATTAAACACATCTCCTCAGTGATGTACTGGAACACCGACGGGACGCCAATAACAGCACGAGAGTTTGTCGAGCGCATGTTTGATGACCTGCCACGATTCTTCGAAGATGAGGACAAACTTCGTGAAATATGGGGCAACCCTAGCACCAGAGAAAAGCTGCTGGAGGACCTCGCAGAAGCAGGCTACGACGAAGAAAAACTAGATAGCATGAAAGACCTAATCGACGCCAAACACAGCGACGTCTACGACGTATTGGCCTACGTTGCTTATGCTGCCGAAACACGCACAAGACAAGAGCGAGTGGAGTGGGCCAAGCCTGCAATAGCCAACGCATTCGCCAACTACAAACAGCAGGAATTTATCGATTTCATACTAAGCCGATACATCCAGGACGGTGTGCATGAACTCGCACTCGCGAAAATGGCAAGCTTGATTACATTGAAGTACAACAACATCAACGACGCTGCTGCAGTACTAGGTTCACCGACCGAGATTCGTAGTACTTTTGTTGGTTTTCAGAAGCATTTGTATGCGGCGGCTAATCCCAACAACGCGCCGGCTTTATAATGGATCACGATAAGTTCCAAGACCTCGTTAAGTCTCTGTATTCAATCGTCGAAGACCTCGAGGAGATGTTCCCCGGTCGCCATTTCACGCCAGATGGACACATGGTTGGGAGTCTGGGTGAGTGCCTTGTTGCTGACGCATACAACCTAGAACTCATGAACGCTTCAAACGAAGGTTTTGATGCGATCGATGCTAGCGGGAAGAAAATTGAAATCAAAGCAACCCAGGCTAGAGCCGTAGCATTCAGAAGCGAGCCTGAGTACGCGATTGTCATCAAGATACATAAAGACGGCAGTTTCGAGGAGTGCTTTAACGGGCCAGGCGCTGCTATCTGGCAGCATTTTGAAGGTAAGTCGATACCAAGGAATGGACAACATCTTATTAGCCTATCGCGCCTGACTGAACTCGCCGCCCGCATACCAATGAATGACAGAATCTATAGGCACAACTATCCGGCGCAGCCTAATTTGGATGAATTTCTTAATGGGGTTCGGTCCCGCGGGCATTCAAGTCCAGCTGGCAAATATTGGGATGAATTGCGAAAGCTTCTGGTGCGACTCGGTGGAGTAGATGAAAGTGACAAGCTTTTGAATCCGCTGATTTTGGGAGGAGCAATTGCTTCATCTGAAGAGAAGTTTCAACGCCTGAGGCATCACTTGGAATGGGCATTTCGACACAACTGCTCGGCAGAGGCTGTGAATCACCTGAATCGGTTAACTTCGGACAACTGGAATCGATGGTAGCTATGACTTGCTTACAAAACAGTTAAGCGTCGCCACCCAATAGCAAAGGAAAGCACTAATGAAAGCCCAGGACATTCAATTCACCCACCTATTGGAAGGGTCCAAACAATTCATCATTCCAATTTTTCAACGCACTTACAGTTGGGAGAAGAATCACTGCCAGCAACTTTGGGACGATATTCTGCGGATAGGTGAAAGCGCAGGACTGGATAGCCATTTCATTGGTTCGGCTGTTTACATCCCGGAAGTCGACGCCGGTGCTGCAATCCCACGCTGGTTAGTAATCGATGGCCAACAACGGATTACGACAGTGATACTTCTGCTACTCGCTTTTAAAAACCGACTAGAGAAAGAAAATGCCGACAAGCCCATCTCTGCTGCGGAGGTCGAAGACTACTACCTCAAAAATCGTTATGGCAAAGGCGAAGCTGCCTATCGATTGTTACTCACCCGCACGGATAGAGAAACACTCAACAGCTTGATTGATGGCAAAGAAGTCGAGGAAAATGCGTCTTTCCGAATCATAGAAAACTTCAATTTCTTTGTAGAGGGTATATCTAAAGCCAATCTGGATTATGTCTGGAAAGGCATCAAGAAACTGATGATTGTCGATGTGCGTTTACAGCAAGGGATCGACAATCCGCAGATGATTTTTGAGAGTATGAATTCGACAGGAAAAGCCTTAACTCAAGCAGACTTGATTCGAAACTACGTTCTGATGGGGCTAGAACACGAGCTGCAGACACGCCTCTACACCGACTACTGGCACCCAATGGAAGTAGCTTTCGGTGCCGAGAGTTACACTAACGAATTCGATGAATTCATGAGGTACTACCTGGTTATCCATACCGGCAACGTAAGAATACGACGCGGCGACGTTTATGACGAATTCAAGAGTTATGCGCAGAAAACCGATGTCGAAGATTTACTGACGTCTGTTAAGGAATTTGCTGACTACTTTTGCCGAATTGCACTTGGATCTGAGAAAGACAAAGAAATAGCTGAAGCATTCCACGATATTCGCGAGCTGAGAGCAGATGTGTGCTATCCGCTACTGATGGAGCTGTATCAGGACTTCATCAACGAAGTGGTTACACGTGAAGAGTTCTTAACATTAGTTCGGATAGTTGAGAGTTACGTATTTCGACGCGCAGTCTGCGACATTCCTACCAATTCGCTGCGACAGACATTTGCCACATTCTTACGTCAGGTGGACAAAGATCGCTATTTAGAGAGCGCAAAGGCGAGGTTTCTACTTTTACCCTCCTACCGTCGGTTCCCTGGGGACGAAGAATTCATCCGACAGATACAGATTCGCAATCTTTACAAATTCAATCGCCGATCCTATTGGCTACGGCGTTTTGAGAACCATGGTCGAAAAGAACGCGTGCCCGTTCAGGATTACACTATCGAACACATTCTGCCTCAGAACGAGGATCTAAATTCGAGCTGGCAAAAGGACCTAGGTGAAGACTGGAGACGCGTACAAGATCAGTATTTACACACTCTAGGCAACCTTACATTAACCGGCTATAACTCTGAATACAGCGACAGAGCATTTAATGAAAAACGAGATATGGAAGGCGGATTCAAAGATAGCCCATTGAAATTGAATCAAGGAATAGGAACGCGCCTTATTTGGAACGAGCAGGCTATTACCGAGCGCGCCATGTCTCTGGCTACAATCGCCTCCAAAATCTGGTCGACGGTGAACTTAGAAGCCGAAATTCTTGAGATTTACAAGCCGAAGCCCAAAGATGGAGCAATGTACAGCATCGCCGACCACCCTCATCTCAGCGGTGGCACAACTAGGGCGCTATTTGACAAGTTCCGTATTCAAGTCACCACTTTAGATGAGTGCGTTAGTGAAGAATTCTTAAAGCTATACGTCGCCTACAAGGCTGAAACCAATTTCGTTGATGTAGTTCCCCAGGCCAACGGTCTTCGCCTAAGTCTTAGTTTGAACTTCCCTGACGTAGAAGACCCAAAAGGTCTCTGCAAGGACGTAACCAACCTTGGTCATTGGGGTAATGGGAACGTCGAGTTTATTTTGAAGAGCGAAGACCAGTTACAGTACGCCACGAGCTTGGTAAATCAAGCATTAGAGAAGCAATTGGGGGATGACGGCTAATTGCTCGGACCGGGGTACAACACGATTAGTGATACAACTAGCAGGTACTCTATGGCAAATATTGGAGAAGCCCCTGTTGGTTTTCAAAAATACCTTTTCTTATCACGAAACAGTCTAAGTCGCTAACTCGATGATTTATTTGAATATGAGCAAGAGGTTTTCACCAATCGAAGCTAGAAGGATTGTAAAACGATGAAGTTAACATATATATTAACTGCGAGCTTAGAAAGCATTGGCCAAGACTGAATTGGAGGCATCCTACAAAGGTAGAAAATTCACCGTAACTCATTGTGAAGGGGCTATTGAAAGCTTCTATGAAACACTGGAAAGTGTTGAGCCCAGAAAACGGCAGAATTTCACCAACTCCATCATTCTACAAATCCGAAGGTTAACCGATGGTGAGAAAATGAGTAACGAAAACTTTCCACAAGAAGGTGATTTACCAAAGAAACACGGACGGCAAAACCCTAAAAAATTTAGAGCCTTAAAGAAAAAGCCGCTGCGGGGATATTGCTGGCTCTCAGAGGTACACGACGATACTTATTTCATTAGTCACTACACACACAAAAACTTCAAAAAGCTTAAAGCAAGCGACTCGACAAGAGTAGGAAACAATTGGAATCGAATAGAGGAAAAAGGCGATGAGCGTTAACGAGATGTTTTATCCCAAAGATAAAGAGTTCACAAAAGCAGAGAAGCGAGCATTCGCTAGAGAAGAACTTGTATATAACGTAACTGAAGATATTTTAGTGCTACTCGAAGATATGGGAGTCAGCAAAAAAGACCTGGCAAATAAATTAGGCAAATCACCTTCTTTTGTTACCCAAGTTTTAAGTGGCGCCCGAAACATGACACTTGGGACGCTCTCAGATATTTGCTTTGCGATCGAAGTTAAACCTTCGATTAGGGTCCATCGCGAGTCCGCAATTACGAAACTGAACGCCATTTGGAAGGTCGAAGACATTCCCGAAACGCCGAAACAAGTAAGGACTAGTACGCGCGTCGTGCAATCCTCTCCTAGCAAAGATTTCCCTTGGAAAAATGCCGCATAACTATGGAACATTTAGAACGCGCAAAGAAACTCCTAAACATCCAATGCGTAAACTTGAAGGAATGCAAAACTATTGTTGCAGATAGTATAGATGTCACGACATTAGATATGGCAGAAACAAAAACACAGAATTTCAGGAAGATTGTGGAGGTCGAGGAAAGTGAAACCCAACAGGAGGACGATGCAAGAGAGTATCGCTTTATATACGCAGTTGGCGCTCGAATAATTCGCGCACAGGATGAATCCGAGAGCCAGGAGGAGGACTTCGTTCCACTGATCGAAGTTATGGCCATCTTTTCAGCGAGATATTTTTCAGAAGAACAAGTTAGCGAAGAGGAGCTTAGTGCTTTCGCCGAAGAAAATGTTGGCTATCATGTTTGGCCATACTGGAGAGAGTTTGTTCAATCGATGTGCGCGAGAATCGATTTATCACCTCCAATAAAGGTTCCTTTTTACTTCGTCACTAATACTGCTGAAGAAGATTAGAAGGGGGTTCTTTTGGGGGCATCTAACCAGATATCTTATTGTTTTTTGTTTACATTTAATAACATAGGATCCTAGTCATAGAGAGGCCCTCGGTACCACTTAGTGAGATAATACCATCCAATACTGCATTCAAATCCCCTCTAAACACCTAAAACTCTGACCCTCAGGACTATACCGTCTAATCTGTCTGATTCAATCCAGAAAACTCTGGGTGTATTAGTGAATCAATATTGTCGTCTCAAAATATCCCACAAAAGAGACGAGCACTTCTGCTGTCTCTTCTTAGATAATCAGCATCGACTGATCGTCTTCGAGAGGCTGTTCAGGGGAACCATGGATGGAGCAGCCGAACCCAGCTCAGCTGATGTCAAAATCACGAAACGGTTGAAAGAAGCACTCGGCTTTATCGATGTCCGAGTTCTCGATCATATTGTGGTTGAAACAGCTGAAGCCACGTCAATGGCAGAATCTGGCTTGCTCTAGATTGGTAACACCCTTCTGGGTGCCAATTTTTTAAACAGCTCAATGAGGTCCGAAGTCGCAGCCTTATCCGGAGGATGCCGCAGCGTTCCAATGCTAGGCGCAGGAAGGGCTAACACTTTGATTGATGCCATCACATAGCCATCACTAGTTGTTTGACCGACTGTACTGTAATATGAATGGATACCAGTATTAAGAAAAAAAGCACGCAAGGATTCGTTTTGGCTTTTCTCTCATTACAGGATGACCGGGCAAAACCCAAAGGTTCGCGAGACCCTCTTGGGTTCGAGTTAATCTGGACGCATTATGGCCGAATGGTTATCGGCAACCTCACCACCGTCACATCATCTCTCAGTAACTTTGCAGTAGCCCTGCTTGGCTTCAAGTGGGCCAACGAGCTATGCGCACACCTTCCAGATGTTGAACGCCAGGCACAGGTAAGAGAAAGCTTTTTGCGCTTTGAGCAACTAACTGGCTATCTCAGGTATCTAGCAGGTGATCGTAGGCTCATGGGTATAACCCGTGTTGCTAAGAGGATGCAGGACACGTCCATTGCAGTTTCATTGGGCATGCATGCTGATCAAAGCATCCTGAGTGATCAAGCCAGCTACGGTATGTGGGGCCTGTATTCATCTGCAATGCGTGATACAGGGCTAGTGCATGGCGAAGAGCGTTCGATAACAGCGCTAGGCGGACCTATTGTAGGGAGAATTGAAGCCAAGCTGGACAAGCAATCAATGTTTGATTTGATCCAAAAAAGCGGCAAGTTGAAAGCAAGCGCACTACAAGAGCATGCCGCCTCGTTCCTCAAGGCCATAGAGAACAAGCCAATACAAAAAAGCCTGGTTGAACTGCTGATGGGCGGGAATGAGCGGAATTTGGTTCAACAAGAGCTCTGGCAACTTACGCGCAAAATGCGGGTTGATGGCGAGCTTAAAGTCGATGTCGCGGACTTCATTGAGAACATCGAAAGCAAGACCAAGAACATGGAACTGAAGGACAGACTGATCGAGATCGAGCAAATCGAACGCTTGCTAGTGGCTACTAACAACCTATTCCATTATTGCCGTCGCAAAGACGGTGAAAACCTTAACGACATAGAGAGTGCGATTAAGGCAAAGAATTACAGTTACTCGCACATCTCTACAACTCAATCATACGCCAAGCTACCACACGCAACCTTGCTAGAAACTATTCGCGCAACTCTTCTGGCAGGCGACAACCGGCAAGCACTGATCGCGATTTTTGATCTAAACAAGCGGGTCATGGAACAACGCGGCGGTGCACCCTGGGTAGAATTAGAATCCAATCAGTGTCTGAGAGTTAGAGTGCCGAGCGAAACTAGCGAGCTACGCACACAAGAACAGCTGGTGCGAGATTGGGACTACGAGTACTTTTTCACTTCTTACTTAAATATCGCCAACCAGGCGCCTGTGTCCTGATGGTTATGGAAGTGGATGTAATTTCCAACAAGCTTAGCGAGCTACTCGATACTCGCGATGTGCGTGCTGCTGCTTTTACCACCTATACGTTTGAACCCGAGTTCTTTGAACTGGAAGTTATTCCATTGCTTCTGAACAGTGATATTGGGTTCTCTAACGACGAGCGCATCAAACAATTCCAAGTAAGAGAAGCATTGCGACTTGCTGCGCTTCCGTTAGAGGTCTTCTATGACCTCAATCTCGCCCGGCTAGAAGCCAGCGTATCACCTAGTATGCAATACCTGTGTCATGGCGTAAGTCATGGTAACAGCGCTTTTCACGCTAAGCTCAACCTGATACTGGTACACGATCCCGAAGAAGACTGTGACAGTTTGTTAGTCGGTGCCGGTTCAAACAACTTATCCAAGGCTGGATGGTGGGACAACATCGAATGTCAGCATTGGGAGGAAGTTGAGGCTAAGGGCGCTTCTAGGCGATTCTTGAATCGACTACTTGAGGATGTTGCCTACCTGAAGAGCCAACAACACCTGCATCCAAGTGACAACGACAATGCGCTGCTTCTTATCGAGACTTTCCTCAATAGCTGCCGGGCGTCCAATAACGCAGATGCTGTCGGCTACTACGGCATAGCCCCGCAGCGAAATCTCAATTTCCAAAGGTTCTTGTCACAACAGCGTCGTTTTCAGAAGACCTACAGTAACTGGACCTTAGAGATCATCTCGCCCTTCTTCGCCGATGATGCCAAGAACATGGAGCACGCATTTTTTTATGAACTCGGAGTAAAAGAAATACATCTCCTGCTACCCAAAGACCAGGAAGATGTGCCTACCTGCCAGAAGGATTATTTTGATCACATAGACGAACAGGAGGATATTCATTGGGCGGAGTGGGGTACAGACCCGGCTAAGCAACTGGGCATCAATGGCGAACTTTTTCGCCGCCTCCACGCAAAGGTTTATCACTTTTACAACAAGGTACAGTCATGGGCCTTCGTCGGTTCAATAAATTTTTCTCATAAAGCCATGTGGGACAATGTTGAGGCTGGCTTTTTTGTAAAGCTGGGCTCAGCCGGACCATTGCTCAAGCCCATTAAAAACACGTCATCCATAGAGGTTTTTCGAGACCCTAAAGAACTGCCGCCTGGGGCTGATGATGACCTCAATGCGGTTAGCCTTCCGCAAATCCATTTAGCCTATGACTGGCTAGAAAAAACGCTTACAGGCGTGACTGAGAAGCACCACAGCTACAAAATAGATCTGCTAACACCTGAGGGTGAGAAAGCCGTCAGCGAATGGAAGGTCACTGGCACACCCTGCACCTTCCGCGGAGAAACTGAAGCGCTCGAGTCCTTACTCGAAAATGGCTCATTGATAAAGGTAAGCGGCTGCTCCGCCAGATCGGGCGAACCCTTCCCCGAATATCGACTGCTATTGCAACAAACTGGTTGGTCACATAAACCGTTAGACTTGCCGGACCTAACGCCGCAGCAAATCCTCACCATCTACTCGGGCATGAGTACCGAACACCGCCAGTTGTTGCTGCTAAACGCGAGTATTCGCAAGCTGATTATTGATGGCACCGCTGGTGAGATAACAGCAATGGATGACGACGTTAGCGTTGAGCAATTCTTTAGTGAGTATGCTGAGATTTTCTATGCTTTCCGTAAGCTCAACCAACAACTTCAGGAGAACTACGAGCTCCAAGACTGGGCACGCATTGACTACTACCTCAGCGGTTCAGGTATGGATAGCCTGCCGGCCCTAATAAAACATATCACTGTCATCAAAGACGACGAAGGAAGCACCCACAACGGAGTAACCGTCTATCTACTCTTGCTTTGCTGCAAAGAAATATTTCAATCTGCCCACTTTCAAAGCCGACCGCACAGCAAGAAACAGCTAGCCACTATTACGCAGGAGCTCAATAAACTGCGTAAGGGCGGTGCACTTGTTCTTGAAGACAACAGCACCAAAAATAGAAGCCGGTTCTTTGATTGGTTTGAAAGTCAGTTCTTCAAGGAGTACAAAAAGAAAGAGCCGGGGGTGAGCGAATGAAACCACTGGATCTCGCTACAGCCCGACGCATTCTGGATTTTTCTGGAGGCGATCCGGCTTTGAAAAACCTGGGTAAACTGCAGATCAAAGGTGCTGTTGCCATACACAATATGCTTGCCGACCCATCTATTGGTATCGGTTATCTGGCTGATGAGGTCGGCATGGGTAAGACCTATGTGGCGCTGGGTGTGGTTGCTCTCATGCGCTACTTCAACCCGGCAATCAGAGTGCTCTACATATGCCCTAGTAATAATGTACAAGACAAGTGGTACAACCGTGAGTACCGGAGCTTCACTCAACATAATGTGACTGTTAATCAATACCGTATTCGAACCTTAGATGGCAAACCCGCCGCGCCGCGCATAAGTTGTCGCAATGTGTCCGAGCTGATTCACAATGCATCATTGGGCTATTACGCCGATTTTTTTGTTGGCATGAACGCCTTCAGCATTAGCCTGAACGACGATGACGAAGCGCAGTGGGGCCGTAAACTTGAGGAGCTGCGAGAGCAGCTGCCAGCTTATAATTTCGACGGGAAATTCAGTAAGAAAAATTTGGTGAAAGACCAGTTTGCACGCGCACTCAACTACGCGTTGCCGACTTTCGATTTGGTCATCATAGATGAAGCGCATAATTTCAAGCACGATTTTGAGAGCAGCGATCGCAACCGCGTGCTATCGGCGGTGCTGGGTTTTCGCGACGACAAGAACTTTATTCCGCGAGTAAAAAAAGCGCTGCTATTATCCGCGACGCCATTTGACCGAAATCTCGGTCAAATGCGCAACCAACTTAATCTGGTGGGGAAAGGTCATCTGCTTCCAGACAACATCGATGATGATGAATCTGAGGTTAGGCGCCATCTGTCCCGGTTTTTAGTGCGAAGATTGAACGAGTTGACTATTGCCGGCAAGCCGCACACGCGCAACATGTACAGGCGAGAATGGCGCAGCGGAGTAAAAGCGGAGATAGGGCTCTTAACTGATGAGCAAAAGCTGGTCACGGCACTGGTACAAAAGAAAGTCGGTGAAATGCTCGATAAGAAGGGCGGCAACCCCTCGTTTCAAACCGGACTTCTCGCTTCCTTTGAAAGCTACGCTGAGACAACGAAGTCTGATCCAGTTGAATTCGATGGCGACAAATCTGAAAATAAAACTCCCGACGCTCGTGACCGTCATGTCATTGGACAAATTGTTGATAGCTACACCCGTTCAAACCTGGGGCGCACGCTACCCCATCCGAAGATGGATGTGGTTACCGCACAGGTGGCTAACGACGCTTTTGAAGCGAATCGTAAACAAATAGTCTTCGTGCGACGGGTAAAAAGCGTTAAGGAGCTTAAATATAAGCTTGATGATCACTACAACAACTGGCTTGTTGCCTATATCCGTAGCGAACTTCGGCAGTACCAAACCGCGTTAGTGGCAATGAATAATGTTATTACTACTTATATGGAATCCAGCCGCGAGCGAGATGACGACATCTCAGGCGGAGATTTTCAGGCCGGGGCTACTGGCGATGCTGAAGACACGCAGCAAGCCAAGAATGACAATTTGTTCACCTGGTTTTTCCGTGGCTCGCCGACCACCTCGGCACAGTCGCTGTTAACCGATGGCCGCAATGAATACACCACTCCAGAGGCAATGCGTAAGGGACTTGGCGCTAAGAATCAGGTCATATCGTCATTGCTGGAAATCAATTGGGCTGCAGAATTTTGCCGGCTACTGAACGAAGATCTCGAATCTATCCTGCAAGTCCATGCTGAGGACATCGCTCAACGTGCCGTAAGTTACACAACTGGTGCGTTGCAAAATGATTTGCTGGAAGTGTTTAGTGCCTGCCAGCTAGGATTTATGGATTGGCTAGGTCACTCGCGCAATCTACCAGCACTAAACACACTGATCGACCATCTGTCTCCAAACACTGATGCCATTCGAGATGTCCCAATTAGTCCAGTTCAAGTCGCTGAGAATCTACAAACCATAACCCTGTTCGACGCAATGGCCACAGCCGGCCTTCAGCCAAGCCTGTTTCCTTATCTAGGCAATTTATTGCAGGCTGTTCTTGGAGGAGAGAAACCTAATCTACATAGCTTACAAAAGCTGGATACCCATCTGTCGACGGTGTCGGTGCTACTGCGTACAGGACACGGCGCGATCGATCTGTACCTTGCCAGGCTCAAACTTGGCAGCGCGAACCTAACCTCGGCAACCAGAACCCAATGGGTGATGCTATTCGTTGAGTCACTAAAACAGCAGTCACGCTCTAGTGCGTTCTCTACCTACAACGAGTTGGCCAACCTGGCCGAACAACTCGATCTGGTGATAAAGACAAACCTGCCTGACGTCTATGACAAAACTGCAGAGGAATTACGTACTTATCTCAGCCATATGCTCAACCCGGTAACACCCATTATCGGTGCTAGTGGGCAAACCGTTGGTAATCGCTCTGCGCAGGCCCGAAAGTTTCGTATGCCTGGCTATCCTCTGGTGTTGATCAGCACAGACGTTTTTCAGGAAGGTGAAGATTTGCATACTTTTTGTGACAGTGTGATTCACTACGGGTTGTCGGGCTCACCGGTCAGCATCGAGCAGAAGACCGGTCGCGTAGATAGAGTCGCGTCTCACGCCCAGAGACGCCTCATCAATATCGAGGCCCCCGGCGATCTCACTGACGACAAGTTCATACAGATGACGTTTCCCTTTGTCAGAGAGAGTATTGAGCTTCTGCAGGTTCGTAAACTGTGCACCAATATCAATCAATTCATTGCCAGCCTGCATGAAATTGGTACCAGCGAGACCCTCGCCGATGATAACAATGATTTGCATGCGGCTATGCAAGATCGCTCGGACATTCCACCTCAGATCATGGACCGTCTCCAGTCGCCTTATGTACCAAAAGTTAACAATCGATCGAAAGAGAACAACCAAGAGCAGATCGTGATTAAACAAGCCGCTGAATCGTCATCGATAATTGCGCACATTAATTCTTTGTTAAAAAAGAAATTTGGCAGTGATGTTTTAACGGATGAATTTGGCAACTTGTCTGACACAAGGAAAAACCTGAACGTAACCTTGCGCGCTGCACGTGCTAGTGGCGTGATGTTGTTGGCAGCCAAAATGACAGATGAAGCATTATCAACCTATGCCATGCAGAGAACCACCTTCTTGAATCTGATGATGGAGAAATCCTGGCAGAGCTTCAGACGTATTTCGGCTGTCGAAACAGCCCATAGAACCTTTCAACTCTACAGCGATGCCGAAATGCTGATCGGCGATGAGCACAGCACCACAAGTAGCGAAATTGATAAATTCTTCGAGCGCTTCACCGACGCACATAACCCTACGAGTTATTTGAAGCCAACTTCACCAAAAATCCTGAAACTCTGGCGTCAGTCCAACAACAAGCGCCCCAAGGATTTTGGTCAGCTAGCGGCAAAGCTGAGCTGTCGCGAACGCAAGGCCTGTTTAGAGGTGGAAGTACGATTAGGCGAACAATCAGTCCAACGCCGACATAAATTAGAAATATTTGAAGCAGAGGGTCGCTGTGTATTCCTGGCTACTGCGGCATCAGCGGATAAAGTCGCGCAGCTCAGCTTAGATCAGATCATCAAATTCACCTGGCAGCGAAACGCCTTGATCGATGTTGTCGAGTTCATGCTCAATGATAAAGCTGAGATCGTCGGTCGGGCAGTGCACCCCATTGAAGGTATGACTCTACAGGAGTTCCTCTATTGCACCTATACGCTAGCCACTAGCACAGATAGGCTTGAGTACCTTTTGCAGGAACCTGATTTACATTGAGGAATCAGAACGACCAATGAGGGCAGCCAATGAGAGCTATCAGTAAAGTCAAAGTCACCCTCGGCCTAAAGGCAGATGGTCCCCTGCCCTAGACAGTTAAAAATACGTTAGTCGTAACTGCTACTGATATCTCCTTCACCACCCGCCTGATTCAGTATTTGGCCTGTATCGATCTCGGCAATCACCATGGCGCTTTCTACCACGCCTCATACGCTGCCGATCCTTTCTCTATTGCACGCACGTTGTTGCAGTGGCGTGATCAGTGGTACCTCGCTGGATGGCATGGCGAATGCGATGCAGCGTCGCCTGCCCGCTTATTGGATATGAGTGCAATTGAGGCTAGCGCTAAACATGAGGTGGATGAAAGGTGCGTTTATTCGCGATAGTTGATTTCCAAATTACTCAAATTTGGTGTTCCGCCGCTAGAAAAATCTCAAAATAGCGCGATTTGATAAGCCCTACCCCATGAGAAAAGTTAACTTGGCAGTACCTCTAGGAGACCCAGTGACCGCAGGTCGACAGCCACTATTCCGATACTAACGCCCGGATCTCTTTTCTCGATTCTGGCGAGCGTCGGGCGATTTGCTGCCGATCTAGCGGCGTAAATGCGACTCGATGACTTCTTTATAACTATTCGACTCAACATCATCCAGCGGGAATATCGGCCGCCGCACATTCCTAAAATTCAGCTGATCATAATCCGATGTACACACCCCAACACCTGCACATTCCACAATCTTCTTAGCAATGGCGCTATAGGCCGCTCGATAATGGATACGGCTCTTCAACATCAAATAAGTTTTAGCCAGTGGGTCGATGCCTAAACTTGAGAAACAACCCAGGTCATAGGGTTCGACATGTTGAGAAATGACGATAATCTGCACCTTGCCCGTATCCAGTACAACCGTTGTGCCCATATTCATCATTGAACCGGTGCTCATCGGCCCCTTTACGGTGAAACGCCCATCCGAAATTATTTTAACGTTGCCGGTTACCGTTAACGGTTTGGATTGAACCTCCAGAGCGTCCATGTGAAATTTGGCGCCCAGCGTGACGGTTATTTTATTACCCACACCAGCCACGACCATGGCTTCTACCGCCTCAGGGTCATAGATGCCAAACGCGGCCACATCCTCTAGCCCCTGGTTCAATATCTCACTTAAGACTTCGGTGGTGTCCATGGTGCCACCCGAGGCGGTATTGTCATAATGATCTAAAAGAATGACTGGACCATTACCGGGCTTTTTCGCGGCAGCCTGACCTGCCTTGATAGACACGTCGAGAGGCACTGGCTCGTACACAAACTTCTTGCGCTCGGTCCAGGCCATTTCAAGTAACTCATCGACAATGGCTTGCGCCCTGGCTTCATCGTTATCTGTGATGACCACAACACTCAAACCCGCGTTGACAATATCCGCATGGGGAAACCCAGTAAACAAGCTCACCAGAAGCGCACCGTCTTGCTCCAGTTCGATGCACCGCGCTTGCAATTGTTTATTGGGGAAGTCATCTGTGCCCTGTCGCATGACGTGGGGCAGCATTCTGGCACTGCCGGACACCATCACTGGCGTGACGTCACCGGCGAGGGAATCAAACAGCACCTTGCCTGCCCTCACGCCTGTCTCGTACATATCGATATGAGGGTAGGTATGAAAGCCTGCGATTACTGTCGTATTTTCAACCATCTTCGGATAAAGATTGGTATGCATATCAAGTCCGAGAGCAATAGGAATGCCTGGGCATTCTTCTCGAAGCCGTTTTAGTAGTGCGCCTTCGCCATCTTCAATGGATTGCGTCACCATGGCACCGTGCAGTTCTAGCAGAATCGCATCACAGCCTTTTGCGTCTGCACAAATCGTATCGGTAATGTACTGGTAGGCTTCCTCTGAAACAGGCCCAGAAGGCGGAGCGCCTGCCGCAATAGATGTTTTTACTGTCGCACCAGCCTGCTCGGCGGCATCTAACAATCCTGCCATTGTCGTGCCGGTGCCACGAATCATGTTGAGCGCAGCCTCACCTTCTAGGGGTTGAATGCCTCCACCAAATCGGTTGATGTCTGTGGGCACGGGCGAAAAGGTATTGGTTTCATGACTCATCATTGCCAACAGCACTTTCATATTGAAACTCCTTACCGTCAAACCCTGAGTTTCGCATGTTCTGTGCCCGTCGCCGAGCAACGCATTCCAGCCAAGAGGTTAGCGGGTTACTTTTTTGAAATGCCCTTAACAATAGGCTGTCCTAAGCATACGGCCCCCCAAAAAAACATGTTAAGCTAATTTCACCTGATCAGATCGGATATGCGCCACGCCGTAACCTACCTGACAAAAACCCCAGGGAGCGATATGTAAGTGAAATATCCGGTTTTTTGGTCATTGTTAATCGGTGCATTGGCGGCGACTATGATCGTCGCCTATCAGCTGAGCCAGACTCCTAAAAACACAGGTGATAGCGTTTCTGCATCGCCTGGTGCTAACCTCGAAAAGCAACCAAACCCCACCTTAGTCTTAAATAGAACACCAATCACAAAAAAATATTGAAACGAGCACCCCGCAACCCTCTGTCCTCGTCGCTATGCGCGAACGCTTCGATGATGGTTACGACCCTATGATGATCTTTAGCGCCGATGATTTTTCCGACGCGGAAATTGCTGCATACAACGAACTGCAGGTCATCCCGTTCAATCCAATAGACACCCGCCTTTGCCTAGAAGAAATAAACGAATGGAGCTTGGACAGTAAAAGTTGCACAAATACACGACTACACGCTCCTCACACTTACGAAAGCTTTGAGGACACGATGCGACCGCTGCAATGATCTTAGGCAAACGAATTCGAGACGAAGAGAGGAAATTGGCGCTACACCTTCGCGCTGCCGCACTGTCAGGCAAACCAGGCCCTTTGCTCTTTCTGGCGGATTATCGCAGAACTAAAAAGTAGCGAAGAAGGCAGACAGAACTTGCCCGTGCAGAGGGCCGCGAAGTGAACCCAGACAACATCCGTTATTCAAATCAGCTAGTAACGCCTAATGGCGGCACGTAAATTGGCGTCGGGATACTCGAACAGAAAACTCTAACCGCTGACGCCTTCAGCTAAATATCCCGTATACCAAGATACTCATTAGAAAACGCTCGTAGAATCTTTTCCTTATCCTCACGAGAACCCCAAACACCTACAACCAGATAACGACTATTGATCGCTTTAGCCGCAGAAGTTCCCCGCCCCACTGCGCTCCGACTTCTCGCAGTTTCATTTCTTTCCACCATTCTGGATCTTCAGTTAGCAAATAGGCGGCTCTCCATCGCAGCGCTCGACCCTAACCGAAACTGATTTGAAAGCGGGGGTATGACTACGCGGATCACTCAGCCGGGTCGTGAGAACGTTAGCTTCAGGATAGTAAGCAGCCACACAGTGCCTGGGCAGCGGGCTAATTTTGACTTCTAACCGCTCCATGACACCGGCACTTGAAGTCACTGTCACGAGCCCGCCACTATTGATACCCAGCTCAAGGCTATCCTGCTGATTCATGTGTAGTATCCAGCGATGCTGAACATCTCGATAGGTATCAGCCATCTCATAGATAATGGAATTAAACTGGCCTTCACTGCGAATGGTCATGAGTGTGTAGTCATCGCTCTTTGACCCCCCGCTTAAACTCGACGGCGTTGTCACCAGCTTGGCTTTACCGGCGAGTGTATTGAAGGTGGGCGAATGTTTGATGCGGCCTTCGATATGAAACTCAGCACCAGATTCATCCAGTGCCTTTATGGCTTCCATCCCAGGAATGATTCGCGATATTGCCGACCGAATGTTGCGGTGGCTTTTGAACGCTTGAAAATCAATCGGCGAAGGGTCGAACAGCGCGGTCGCAAGATCACTCAAGATGGCGACTTCCGAGCGCACCGTGGCGATCCGTTCAATGCCGCCGTCGCTCAAGCGGACAAAGTTGAACATCGATTCCTGGGTGGTCGGCTCCGGTTCTTCATCACGAGCACAGACGGGCAAGATCAAGCTCTCGCTGTTGTCCGTACCCGTAACATGACCGCGATTCAACGTCGTTGTCAGCGCCAGTTTAAAATCAACACGGTCAAAGGCGGCTATCGCCCATTTAGTATCCGGAGTTGCCTCAAGCAAATTACCACCCATGAACACGGCACATTTCATGTTGCCGGCGTGTGCGGCCTCAAGCGACGCAAGCGTGTGCAAGCCTGGTTTTTTCGGCAGCTCAATGCCAAATTCCGCTTCAATACTCGCGAGAACGTCCTTTGCCAAAACTGGCTTGACCCCAATGGTGCCAATCCCTTGGACGTTACTATGACCTCGCAGCGGCAGAAGGCCAGCGCCTGGCTTACCAACCATGCCTCGCAGCAACGCCAGATTGCTGATCCACTCGACGTTGTCAACACCATGCTGATGGTGCGTCATGCCCATCCCCCAGGCAAAGATAACGTTCTTAGCCTCGGCATAGGCTTTTGTAGCAGCGCTGATCTCATCGAAAGGAACCTGACAAGCAGCCATCAAATCTTCCCAACTCAGGGCATCTATTTGACCACCTAGATCATCCACCCCTTCACAATATTGTTGTAGGTAGTTTGTGTCGCAGCTGCCACTTTCAAGCAGCCCCTTTGCGATCGCCTGAAATAGTGCGATATCTTCGCCAATCTTAGGCTGCAAATAGATATCAGCGATATCGTCACCGCCTTTTAACATCGACGTCATCATCTTCGGTGCGGCGAACCGGAGCAGGCCGGCCTCACGCATCGGGTTGATCACAATAACCTTGCCACCGCGACGCTTAAGCTGAATGAGCTTGTGCATCAGTCGCGGGTGATTGGAAGCTGGATTTGCACCAATCAGAAAGAACAGATCGGCTCGGTCGATGTCTTCTAATTTTACCGTCGAGGTACCCGTACCAATGGTATTTTTGAGCCCTTCCCCGGTAGCTTGATGGCAGTAGAAAGAGCAGTTGCTGATATTGTTTGTGCCATAAAGCCTGGCAATCAGCTGCAGTAAAAACCCGGCTTCATTGGACGAGCGTCCAGAACTGTAAAAGAAACTCTGGTCAGGTGTTATTGCGCCTAACTTTTTCGCCGCATGCTGAATGGCCCAACCCCAATCCACAGGCTTAAAGTAGTTGGAATCCGCTGCTTTATATATCGGCTGACCTAAGCGCCCCAGATGCTCAAGTTGGTGACCGTCTAAGTCTTTTAGTTCACTGATGGGGTGCTGAAAGATTTCGGCGGGTATCGGCGGCTGAATATCCGTTGACTGAGCCTGCAGGCTTTTATTGCAGACCGATGGGAACTCACCCATCTCGTTCGTCATACCACCTTTTTGCCCACCCATACCGAGCCCACAGGCTTTACAGGCGTTTTTCGCAGCCAATGCCTTGGTGGCGTCGAGCAACCCAATACGCGCGGCTGTTTGCAACGTATACATGACCTTCTTTGCTCCACCGCCAATCGTTTGCGACATCAGCCCTCCATCTCCGGCAACAAGCTTGTTCTAGTGATCTAGCCGCTTAGCGGCTCTTTAATATCATCTTGGCCGCGTTCCGACCTGGGGCACCGGTAACGCCACCACCGGGATGGGCACCGGAACCGCACAGAAACAACCCTCCAATGGGTGTTGCATATTGAGCGGCATCGGGATGTGGTCTGGCACTGAATAGTTGATCCGGTTCGAGCCTGCCATGGCAGATATCCCCACGCGTCATGCCAAAAATGCGTTCAATGTCTAGCGGCGTCAAGACCTGATGGGCGACCAGGATGTCGCGAATGTTGGGTATCAGTGTTTCTACATGATCAATGATCTGCTGGAATACAGGCTCGCGTTCGTCATCCCAGCTCCTACCCTCTGCCAAATCATAGGGCATGTATTTACACAGTAGGCTCATAACATGTGTGCCTGGCTTATCGGTGAGGCTATCGTCGAAGGTACTTGGGATTAGCGCCTCAATGATGGGCGGGTTCGCCGGGCGCCCCTGGCGGGCTGCCTGGTAGGCCTGCTCAATTTGCTCTTTGCTTTCAACAAACATCATGCTGCTGCGATGATGATCACCAACCGAGGTTCCAGGTAGCGCGGCAAAGTCGGGTAGCCCGCTCAAAGCCAAGTTAATTCTCAGTGAGGCAGATTCCTGCCGAAACTGTTCAATATCGCGGGCAAATGAATCTGGCAAATGTTCGCGGCCTACCAACTTCAAAAAGGTGCGGTTTGGATCGGTATTGGCAGCGATGATTGGGGCATGCATTGTTTCACCGTTGCTGAGTTGCACGCCAGTTGCCTTACCCCCCTCAATGATAATCCGCTCCACAGCCGCATCGGTTTTGATCTCAACACCCTTGTCGCGGGCCGAAGCTGCCATAGCTTGGGTGATCGTGCCCATACCGCCTTTAACAATCCCCCAGGCGCCTTTAACGCCTGCAACCTCACCCACAGCATGGTGAAGCATCGATAGGCTAGCACCAGGTTGATGCAGTGAGGCGTAATTGCCAGGGGTAATTCCCGACGCAATCATGGCTTTCACCATGGGGGAGTCGAACCAGCGTTCGATTATGGTATCTGGTGGTCCAAGGAAAAACTGCAAGAACCGGTGGCGTTCATCAGCACTGAGCTTTTTTAGGTCAATGCCGAGTTTGACGCTATCTATCAAATCACTGATGCCGCCACCGGAGAGTTTAGGCGGCGGCTTAAGCCATTGCGATGCAATCACACCACCCACCTTATCAACGATTGCGTGGAATTGATCGAGGCTATCGAAATCGGAATTTGAGAACTTGGCTATTTGCGCACGGTCATGCGCCTCGTCGCCATTCAGCGACAAAAAGTCGCCGCGAGTGTTGACGTAAAAACTATTATCAACCGTCCAGACTTCATAACCATAATCTTTTAGGTGCAGCTCTTCGATCACTTCATTGCGCAACAGACTCACCATGTAAGACGCAAGAGAATTGCGAAAGCCAGGATGGAACTCTTCTGTAACCGCAGCGCCACCGACGACAGAACGCCGTTCCAGCACACATACTCGCAGCCCCCCCATGGCAAGATAATTCGCGGCGGTCAGGCCGTTGTGGCCCGCCCCAATCACGATCGCATCATAGGTCTGAGTCATGCGCTGCTCCGCTTCGATAACCAGCGATACAAAAAGAAAGATCCCGCCATGCCAGTGACCAAAATCATAATGGTCAACTTGTCCCGATGGAGCGTTTCTGGCACCCAGATGGCCTGGCTCTCAAACCAGTACAGCAGGTACATAGCAGCTACCCAGGGCCCAAAGGCCAAGGCCTTAATCGCGGCTTGCAACATAGATTGTTTCATAGCTGTTATTCTATTCAGCAATTGACCTATCCTCACCCGTGCCTACAGGATCAAACAATAATAGCGCTTTCCTATAGGCAAAGTTGAAACGCGGCGGTCCAGTGTGAGACTTTGATAAGGTCAGCAAAGACTAATGGGCCAATATCCCTAATGAGCGACCTCATACAGACCTTCACTCGGCACCCGCTTCTCAACGCTTGGCGGCTGTTTTGGATAGTGGCGATTCCGATGAGCCTGGCGATGATCTGGGAAATGACTCAGCTCGATATGTCGACCCCACAGGCAGTCTCCCACATGATTGGCTATTCAGTGCGCTGGTCAATTCCCTTTATTTATCTTGTGATGGCCGCGTCCGCCATGCCTAAACTCTTTCCCGGTGACGTGACTCGATGGTGGGGGCGCAACCGCAAGTACTTTGGCTTATGCTTTGCTGCGGCCATGGCCTGGCAAGCAGCCTTTATTTTTATCATCTCGAATAACTTCCGCGACTACTACTTTGAAGAAGTGTATGTGTTGCGAGACGAAATAGAAGGTAGCGTCGGCTACATCTTTCTCGTTTTTATGGTGCTGACATCATTCCAATTCGGCCGCAAGTTAATCAGCCATGCGCAGTGGAAGGTCTTACACACCCTGGGGATACATTTTTTGTGGGCCTATCCATTCGCCGTCTACTGGTGGAACCTTTATTACTACGGAGACCCACGTTGGTTTGACTATCTGCTTTATTGGGCAGGGTTTTTCGTGTTTGCTGCTCGCATCGCCGCCTGGGGGCAAAAGCGCAGCAAACAGCACGTCGATACGACCAGCATGCCAAATAAGATACTGGGCAGTCTAACAATCGCCATTGCCCTCATCATGTCAGCGAGTGGCGGTTACTGGCAGGATCCGCTGACAACATTTATGACACAACCGGCCTGGTCCGAGGCTCTGGTTCTCTGGCTGCCGTTCTGGCCTTTTGAACCTTTCTTTCCACTCGCGATCTTAGCTTTCGGCACCTGGCTTTTCTCCTACCATCCACACGAGCTGAAAAAGGCTATCTTGGCGGATACACAGATATGAAAACGCCCAACACCGACACGACACTGCGCCGATGAATGCTCGAACGAAATCGACTATCACCCTGATCATGTCCTGCCCAGATACCACTGGCATCGTTGCCACCGTAGCGAGCTACATCGCCAAACACGGCGGTTCGTTAATGGAATCCAATCACTATAGCGACGCCAGCGAGCGCTGGTTTTTCATGCGCAACGTGATAGACACCCAAACGATGACGATTGATGTGGACGCGTTTCGCGCCGGTTTTGCTCCCATCGCAGAGCGGCTCCAGATGGAATGGTACTTAAGCGACAGCCGGGTGAGGCAGAAGGTCGTTATCATGGCGAGCAAATCTTCTCACTGCTTGAATGATCTGCTGCATCGCTGGAAGGCGTCTGAGCTAGCTTGTGATATCCCATGCGTGATTTCGAATCATGAAAATCTACGCAGCATGGTGGAGTGGCATGGCATCCCTTTCCATTACGTACCAGTACCCAAGTCTGATAAAACCGAGGCATTCGCCAAAACCGCAGAGATCATAAACAGGCACAATGCTGACTGTATTGTACTGGCGCGCTATATGCAGATTCTGCCACCTGATATATGTAAACTTTATAAGGGTCAGGTTATCAATATCCACCACAGTTTTTTGCCCAGCTTTATCGGCGCAGATCCTTATCAAAAAGCCTATGACCGGGGCGTGAAGCTGATTGGTGCAACGTCACATTACGTGACTGAAGATCTAGATGAAGGTCCGATCATCGAACAAGATGTCATTCGAGTCAGTCATTCTTGCGACAAACAAGAACTGGCACGTTTGGGGCGCGACGTCGAACGAGCCGTGCTATCGAGGGGACTCATGTACCATTTGCAGGACCGAGTTATCATTCATGGCAATAAGACCGTGGTATTCATTTAGCTCTAGGCCTGCGCCTTAGCTAGACCTTTTTTGGTTGGTCTTTTCTGAATTGCGCGGGGGTTTTACCGCACAGGCGTTTAAACGCCGAGTAGAACGCCGAATTGGAATTGAATCCAACTTCAAAGGCGACGGTTAAAATTGCCTGAGGTTGATTGGTTTGATCAGCCAAAATATTTTTTGCTTCCTGGATGCGGTACTCGTTGAGGTAATCGAAAAAGCTCACCCCAAAGCCTGCATTGATCACCTGAGAAAGGTGATTCACCGGACACTTCACCAGAGTCGAAAGTACCGGCAAGGTCAGACTCGGATTCATGTATGCCTTCTCTTCGATCATGAGGTGAGTCAACTGATCCTTATAGTGCTTAAGCAAGTCCTCACTCAAACCAGATTTCGCATACTTCTGATTCGAGCTATCAACAAGTGCCATTGGCTCGCGGTAATAATCCGCGATATGAATCGCCAGATCACCGTGCAAAGTGACAAATTCAGCTCCATGGAGAACGTCTTCTTCTTCGCCGGTTCCCGTTAAACTGAACGCGCGATATTGAAATGCAATGGAATCCGTACCCTTGGTGACCTGCCCGGTCAACTCATAGTGGTTCTGATCGTTACTAAAGAAATCTGATAGGTAGGTAACAAGCTCTTGCTTTGGACTTTGCTCCTGAGACGACACATCAACATAGATGCCTTCTGGCGCAAAGTGCTCAGCGACGTAACTAGCATCATGGTCATTCCAAGCTTCAAAATAGCTGTTGACGAAGTCTTTTTCACGCATCATTTAGCTCCTATGTCCCAAGAGAAGACCAAAGCGCTCATCGATTGTCAAGGGTGCTGCGATAAGTTGTTAAAAGTCAGCTGGAGGGGTTAGCTTTGCACGTTTTGGCGCCCAAAATGGTGCATCTTGGGTATGACATTGCTCCACTTTGGTGTGTTGGCGCAGCTCTCTTTCGTAGTGGATTTCGGCCCAAAGCTCGCCATCAAGATACTCAGTTTCGACCATCGCTAGCGCCAGGTTCGCCTTCACCACGGGCGACCACATGGCAGAGGTCACATAGCCAATTTCCTTATGGCAACGCTCACTGCTGTAAATGAACGAACCTTCGGCGCCTTTGTTACCATCAACATCCAACTTAACGAGGGTAAATTTGGGTCCCGTTTTCGATTCTGCTAACAACGCTGCTCGGCCATTAAAGTGTGGTTTTTTGAAGTCGACCAGCCACGCCAAATTCAGCTCAAATGGCGTTTGATCGTGGCGATAATTCACGGTTTTCAGGGCTTCATTAAACTCATATCCAGGCATGATGAAACCCGCCTCGAGACGCAACATATTCGTTGCCTCTTCGCCGTAGGGGTGAATGCCATAGTCTTCTCCTGCCGCGTAGAGTGCATCCCAAAGCATCAATGCTGACTCAGCATCTAGCCAAAGCTCGTAGCCCAGATCACCACTGAAACCTGTACGAGACACCATTAGCTTGGCGCCATTGAGGTCGAAATACTGAATCGTAAAGGGTTTGGCATTTTCAATACCCGTCAAACCTAATTTTTTCAGAACCGCGCAGGAGGTTGGACCTTGCAAGGACAATCCTGCCAGGTCGTCGCTGCGATCACGGATATCGACATCCGTAAAACCAATACAGCACTTCTTTAACCATGCTGTACACGGACTCCCGCAGGTCAACATGAATTGATCCTCAGCCAACTTGAAGATCGTGCCATCGTCGATCACGCGGCCTTCATCATTGCACCAGAGCACGTAGCTCACTCGGTTGAGTTTCATCTTTTTAACATCCCGGGTGACCATGCGATTAAGCATCGCCTCAGCATTAGCACCACTGATGATGTATTTTTGCATGGGGCAGATATCGTAGGTCCCGCAGGTATTTCGAACGCAGAAATACTCAAACTCGGCTTCAAAGTAGTACTCAGCAAACTTGTAGCCATTCCAGGAAGACCAGGCTTCTCGGATATTCAATTCATCGAGTCGAGGCTGGAAGTGGCTCGGCAGTGATCTTTCAGCGCTTAGATCCCACTTACTCATCGTAACAATCATCCTCAGGTACGGTATTAGCCAAACGCAGGTCCATCAGAATTTCTCGTGCCGCATTCGCACCGCAACAGGAAGACACACCGCCGCCAGGATGCGTAGACGATCCACACATGTACATATTGCCTATCGGCATGCGGTACTGGGCGTAACCCGGGAACGGACGATTGAACAACAGTTGATCAATGGTCAGTTCACCCTGGAAAATATTACCTTCCGTGAGACCTACTTCGTTTTCAATCTCCTGCGGCGTGCGGACTTCCATATGCACAATCAAGTCCTTGAAGCCCGGCGCGTACTGCTCAATTCGATTGACCACTGTCTCGCCAAACTTGTCACGCTTCTCCGTAGTCCATGGACCATCTGCCAACTCGTGCGGTGCATACTGGACAAAATTGGACATCCAGTGCTTACCTGGCGGAGCGACTGTTGGATCCCAGGCTGAGGGGATTACCGATTCTATGAAAGGCGTTTCCGACCAGGTGCCGCGCTTCCACGCATCGTAGGCGCGCTCCATGTTTTCCATCGACCCTGTGAATGCCTGACCACCTCGGTTGACGTAAGGGTTATCTGGCACGTTGGTGAACTTAGGCAAGCCGTCCAGCGCGATATTGACCTTACCGGAGGAACCACGGATTTTAAAATTCTCTGCTTTCTCAAAGATCCCAGCTGGCAAATCTTTCCTGTCCATAATTTTCGTAAAGGTGCGGCGTGCATCCAAATTCGACACAACAATACCAGCGCGAATTTCTTCGCCGCTCTCCAGCACGACGCCAACGGCTTTACCTCTTTCCACAAGCACCTGTTCAACGCCCGCGTTGGTTCGAATTGCGCCACCGTAAGACTTACAGGCAGATGCCAATGCGTTAGAAATGGCACCCATGCCGCCACGCGCTAAACCCCAGGCACCGATGTTGCCATCCACATCACCCATCACGTGGTGCAACAGAATGTAAGACGATCCGGGCGATTGCACTCCGAGTGCAGTGCCAATGATTCCAGCGCCAGCCATCGAAGATTTTACGATGTCGGTTTCAAAGTACTCATCAAGAAAATCTGATGCGCTCAATGTGAAGAATCGAATGTACTCGTAGAGTTCTTTCTCACCAAGCGACCAAAATTCTTTGGCCAGAAACAAGAGTTCACTGATATCACGGATTTTGAAACTGGTAGGGTCCGGCGGCGTCCTCAGCAGCGTCTTGCGAATCACCTGAGAGTATCGAGTCAGGTCTGTCTCTAGCCGGAACATGGCGTCAGCGTCATGCCGGGAGTGACGCTTGAGCTCGTTATACGCCGCTTCTTCACCGCGGTAAGACATTAAGGTGTTACCGTCGTTATCGAAATTGACGGTTCCCAGATACGGTACGATCACGAGACCGTGCCGAGTCAACTCCAAATCACGGTGAAGTGATTGGCGCATCATGCTGCACACGTAAGAGCAGCTTGAGTAAAACCAGCCGTCGTGCATTTCGCGAGTAACAGCGGCACCGCCAATGTAGTCATTCTTTTCGACGACCAGTACATCGAGACCAGCCTTTGCAAGATAGGCGGCGTTCGTTAAGCCGTTGTGGCCTGCGCCGATAACAATGGCATCATATTTCTTCACGACAGAATCTCCCTGGCCGCATTGTGGCCGGGCATGCCCGTCAAATCACCCGCCGGGTGCGTACCTGCTCCGCACAGATACAAACCGCTGATGGGCGCCTTGTACTGGGCAGCACCATGCGTGGGACGCATCATGATGGCTTGGTCTAAGGCGAAATCACCATGGTGCCAATGGCCACCACTAACGCCATATTGTTGCTCTAGATCTAGCGGAGTCAGCAGCTGACTGGCAATTATCTCGTCACGGAACCCGGGTGCCTTTGCTTCAAGTAACGCGAGCGTCTTTTCTAACAATTTCGAGCGCGCGGCGCTATCCCAGGATTCTTGCTGATCATAGGGTGTGTACATAATATTGACGGACACAACGTGCTGGCCATCGGGGGCGAGACTGGCGTTATGTAGACTGGGCACGGTGATCTCAAGCACGGGGGTCTCTGGCACGCCACCATACTTTGCATCGTCAAAGGCCCACTCTATGGTTTCAAGATCCGGCGCGATGATCATTCGCCCGGTAGGTTCTGCAACGCCGGTAAAGCTGGGTAACTTTGCGACGGCTATGCTCAACTTGGACACAAGACCCCGATCCCGCAGCCGATCGATGCGGTTCGTAAATTCAACTTCCAAATATTCGGCACCAACGAGCTTTAAAAATGTTGTCTTCGGATCTGCAGATGAGACGATCCGATCGGCATGTATTTCCTCGCCACTTTCGAGTACAACTCCGCTTGCAACAAGCCCTGCGTCACCTGGCGTGAATCTAATATTACGTACTGCGGCAGCTGTACGAATTTCTACGCCACTGGCGCTCGCGGACTTTTCCAGCGCAGCGACCAAACTGCCAATATCAGCACTGGGCTTAGTATTGCCTGCCATGCGGTACAACAAGTGCAGCACGGAGTTGTTTGGCGAGCGCGGCGCTTGTTTGGTCCCAATCAGGGCATCCCATGACAGCAGCGCTGCAAGCTGTTTGTCTTCAATATATTCTGCTAAAAAATCGAACATTGGCAGTGTCACAACGCGCAGGAATTCCTGCATATCTTGCTTACCAAGCAGCCGAATCTTTAAGCCGAGTTGAGCGAAGGACAACATATCTGATAGCGAGCTGCTACCAATGGGCGGCACAGTTTTGAGCCAAAATGGTCCTAACATATCCGCCAGTTTTTGGGTCAGCAAGTGAAACTTCAGAACTTCAGCACGGTCCTCGTCCGAAACCCCTGAAACCTGATTTGCCGAGATCGTGACGTGATTGCCATCGGCTGCAAGACCGACCAGATCCAAGCGCTGCTCGCTAAACCCGTAGGATGCCAGGTCAAGATCTCGAATAATTTTTTCAGCAAAATGGAGCGTATAACTTGCGACCGGGGCTTTAAAACCCGGATGAAATTCATTGCACGCAGCCAAGCCGCCACAGACATCCGCCGCCTCTAACACGAGTACGCGTTGCTGTTGACGTGCAAGGTAGTTCGCACAGGTCAGGCCGTTATGGCCGGCCCCGATGATAATGGTATCGAATTGATTCACGAAATAGAATTGGCGAGTTTGAAGACACGCCAATGTATTGCGACGCTGGTCAAATCGCTTCTCAGCCTACACGCGAAAATCCACCGCCTTTTGTAAACGGGGCTCGACGATACTAGAGGGTCATCAGCAGATGTTCGCGCTCCCAGGCAGTCACGACCGAGGAGAAAGCCTCATGCTCACGTTGCTTAATGTCGATGTAAAGCCCCACAAACCGTTCCCCTAGCAACTCTACTAAAGGCTCACAGGTAGACAGCGCAGTCAGCGACTCTCGCAAAGAATGTGGAATTGTGTAAGCCAAATCCCATGCGCTTTCTGTAATTGGCTCCGTCGGCTTGAGATTTTCTTCAAGGCCAAGCAGGCCGCACGCCAGGCTAACCGCGATAGCAAGATAGGGATTGTTATCCGAGCCCGGTATCCGGTTTTCGATTCGTGTACCTGCAGGGTTAGACAGAGGTACCCGAAACCCTGTGGTGCGATTATCAACGCCCCATTCAACATTTGTTGGACATGAGTCAGCGCTTTCAAAGCGTCGATAAGAATTCACATTCGGCGCAAGTAAGGCCATGGCATAGGGCGTGTACTTCTGCAGACCACCAAGGTAGGCGTAGAACTGATCACTGAAACCACCCTCAGCGGCTGCAAACACATTCACACCGCTATCGGCATCGACAAGACTTTGGTGTAAGTGCATAGCACTGCCAGCAGAATGAGTCATGGGTTTTGCCATAAAGGTCGCTTGATAGCCCTGCTCAAGGGCTATCTGACGAGCCATCCGCTTGAACATAAACATCTCATCCGCCTTGCTGAGTGGGTCACCATGATTGAAGTTTACTTCCAATTGACCCTGGCCCATTTCCTGCACCGTGCCCTTCAGCTCAATACCTTGGACAGCCGCGTACTCATACAATTTTGCAAAAAACGGGGCATATTCCGCCATGGCTTCTAATTGAAAACTCCGTGGCGTTTTAGCAACCCGGCCGGAAACTCCGGGTGCAGCCTGGAGCGGCATGTGCGGGTCAGGATTCCGATCAACCAGGTAAAATTCAGCCTCTTGCGCCACGAAAGCTTTCAAACCCAGATCATCATAGCGCTGCACGATGCGTTTCAAGATGGCTCTAGGGGCGATATCGAGAGGACCCCCTTGCAGCGTTTCGCAATCGCAAAGACATTGCGCCATGCCCGTCATCCAGGGCTGAGGACGCAAAGTACTAACATCCGGTTTCATCACCATATCGATATCAGCGACGTCTACAAGGTCATAATCTTCGCACCAGGCACCAATAATATCCTGACCAAAAATCGCCTCAGCGATCCGAATCTCTCCAGTCAAATCCGCGATCGGTATCGTTTTGCCTTTACCGACTCCATTGAAATCTGGTATTGCGCATTCAACATATTCGACCTGATGCTGTTTCGCCCACTCAGCGACAGATTCAGTGGAAACGTCAGTCATGTCGTCCTTCCAGTTGTTAAGTAAGTCGCAGACTTTGCCAGCAATTCACAGTGCTTGTAAACATTTAGCATTGAACGCAGCAGCCAAACTGCACTACAGTACATCTCGTCTATGGAACAAATCTGTCACCAAGTTCGTCACAATTTGGTCAAGACCTTACCAACATAGCGAGGCCTGTCATGTACAACTACACCACCGATCAACTGAAAGACCTGGATCAGAAGCACTACCTACATCCCTTCACGCACTATAAAAATCTGCAGCAAGAACGCAGCCGAATCATCACGCGAGCAGATGGTGTCTATCTTTGGGATAGTGATGGCAATGAGTTTCTCGATGGTATGGCCGGTCTCTGGTGCGTCAACGTTGGCTATGGACGTGATGAAATTGCCGATGCGGTCAATCAACAAATTCGCGAATTGCCTTATTACAACAGTTTTTTTAAGACTGCGAATCCACCAGCAGTCGAGCTAGCACGCATGGTCACAGCGCTTGCTCCTGATCACATCAACCATGTGTTCTTTACTGGCTCAGGGTCAGAATCTAACGATACGGTGGTTCGCATGGTACGCCACTACTGGTCATCCATGGGCCTGCCGGACAGGAAGGTCATTATATCCCGCGACAACGCCTATCATGGCTCTACGGTTGCTGCAGCGAGTCTTGGTGGCATGAAGCCAATGCATGCCCAAGGCGGCCTGCCAATCCCTGACATTGAGCATATCGGCCAACCTTACTGGTATCAGGATGGCGGCGATCTGGCGCCGGAAGACTTTGGTGTGAAGGTGGCTAACGAACTCGAGGCCAAAATTCTAGACCTTGGCGCTGACAAGGTTGCCGCCTTCATCGGCGAACCTATTCAGGGCGCTGGAGGCGTTATCATTCCGCCGTCCAGCTACTGGCCGAGAATTCAGGAAATCTGTGAACAGTACGATATTTTGCTGGTTGCCGATGAAGTGATCTGTGGCTTCGGCCGCACCGGTAAATGGTTTGGCAGCGATTACTTCGGTATTTCACCGGACATTATGGTTATTGCAAAAGGCTTGTCTTCAGGCTACTTGCCAATCGGCGGAGTCTTGGTGGGCAACCGGGTTGCGACTGGACTGATCGAGCAAGGGGGTGAGTTCAATCATGGCTTCACCTATTCCGGTCATCCCGTTGCGGCCGCCGCCGCCATCGCCAACCTGCGCATCCTGATCGACGAAGGACTGGTGGATCGAGTCGATCAAGATACCGGGCCTTATCTGCAGGCGAAGTGGCAGGCACTGGCTGAACATCCTCTGGTTGGCGAAGCCAGAATGGTCGGTTTGATTGGGGCGATCGAGCTCGTACAGGACAAAGACACTCGAGCGTTTTTTGCTGATCGAGGCGACACTGGAACCCTATGCCGTGATATCTGCATATCAGAAGGTCTGATCATGCGCGCCTGCGATGACACGATGGTTATCTCACCACCGCTTTGCATTACACGCGACGAGATTGATGAGCTCGTCAATCGAGTCACGCGTTCCTTAGACCTCACCGCCGAACGCGTACTTTAACCGATGACAACAATTCCCTTTAGAGCTAAGTTAGCGTCTGAAAAACTCTGCCTAACTAGCGAGCTTAGCCTCGGTGGAATAGAACAGTACTCAGACCTTGGCAATCAGCTTTCCATGCTACGAGACATCGTGGACGCGGTGCACGTACCGCACAATGCACGGTTTAGCCCGCTGGCGTTAAGCCGAATATTACTCGATCATAACATCGAGCCAATCCTGCAGATTTCTTCGGTCAATAGATCTTTTGTGGACCTCGAAATTGAGGTGCGTGCAGCCGTCGCAATTGGCGTATCCAATATTATGCTCGTAAAAGGTGAAGCTGATGAACAGCAGCGAACCGGTAAACTAAGCGCAACCGCTATGCTCGCACATGTCAGTAAGCTGCGTCAGGAGATAGACCAAAACTATCTACTCGGCACAGTGGCGCGGGTTTTCAAACCCGCCGTCAGCTGGCGGCCGACCACCCTGACGAACAAGGTCGGTGCCGGCGCGCGCTTCATTCGAACCCAACTCTGTTTTGATCCCAAGCAGGTTAAAGAATACCTGGCATTTCTGAATCGAGCGGCCATTGCAGAGCAGGCGCCCGTTATTATCAGCACCAGTATTTTACCCAGCGTTGACGCCGCGCATTGGCTCAGCAAGAACTTAAAAGGTACGCACCTGCCCGCCAGCCTCATCAAACGTCTCGAGACGGCGTCAGACCCCGCTCGGGAAGGTATAATGATTGCGGCAGACTTTATCAGCGCCCTTCAAGAGATCCCTGGTGTTGGTGGGGTCTCCCTACTAACCCAGGGCAACCCCGCCCTGGTTCGTCAGGTAGTCGAACAGACAGACCTGCACCGTTTATAAGCGCTTGATCCTATCTAACTCATCAATTGAAGTAGAAACGGTAGTTCACACCAAAGGTTCTTGGCTGGTTAACTGAAAGTCGCTGCTGGGCAAAGCGGTTGTTGAAAAACAGCTCCGCTTCCTCGTTAGTGACGTTATCAAGGAACACTGTGACCGACCAGGTGTCCGCCTCGAGTCCCACCTGCAAGTCCACAGTACGCCACGCATCCTGGTTGACAACCGGTGATGAAAATTCACTGGCTTCAATACCCGCCAGCGAGTTAACAGATTCGCCGGTGTAAGCATAGCGAGCCAGCAGGTAAGGCGCTGCACCCAGAAGGGACTGATCGAATGAATAGGTGAAATTCAAGCTTCCCTTAAGATCAGGCACGATCGGCAGCTGCGTCCCCGCTGGTATTGCAAGCCCAGCACCGCCAAACAGCACATCATCTTTTGATAGTTCACCATCGTTGTAACCTAGTGTCGCTTCGATGCTAACGTTATCGCTTGGCAGCCAGCTGACCCAGGCCTCGACTCCATTAATTTCTGCCTCAGGGAAATTCACGATGCCCAGGGCGGCGACAGGTGTGACCGTATCTTGTGCTTGGATCTGAATGTCCTCCCAAATCATATGGTAGACAGCGATATTGAATCTAAAAGTGTTGTCCAGCCAGTCGGTTTTTGCGCCGATTTCGTAGTTAGTAACCTTGTCAGATTCGTACTCATTGAGACTACCCGCTGGTGCTGCGAACTGCGCTGATGGCGAACCAAACACGGACTGCGGTCTTGCTGAGTTTGCACCGCCGCGACGGAAGCCCTCCGAGTAGGTGGCATATATCAACTTATCGTCCAAGCTATAGGAAGCGGTCAATTTGGGTACAAAGCCATCTTCATCCGCTGACCCTTTGAACCCAGGAGCAAGGCAATAATCAACACCTGTACAATTAGGTACACCACCACGCTCACCAACGAGTTGGCCACTGAGGACAGTATAATCACGCTTGAGGCCGAAGAATCGACCACCCGCACTAATCGTAAAGTTTTCTGTCAAATTGAAGTTAATTTCGCCAAAAATTGCATACTGGTCGAACTCAGTATCGTAAGTCCCAGAGAACCAGTTGCTTGACTGCGCCTTCAGTGGCACGTTGTATGCGTTAAATCCCGCGTAGTTGATATATTGAAATCCAGGCGTACCGGTAAGGTTTTGAATGTTCGCAATAAAGAGTTCTTCGACTTTCGTTTTACTATAAAAAGCGCCCATAATGGCAGACCAGCGACCTTCAGTAGGCGTCGCATAGCGTGCTTCGAGCGCAAAAGTTTTGGTCTTTCGAACATCAAAATCATTGGCAATTGGATCACCACCAAAGTCATAAATGCCGCCGGTGTCATAGTAGGGATCACCTGTATTGAGTGAGCGGAAGTAGTCACCTCGCTGCTGAAAAGACTGCAGGTATGCAGTTGAGTCAGCAAAGTACTCACTATCTCGATCAAAATAGTTGGCGGTGAGCACAATGTCACCAAAATCAAGATTGCCTTCCAGTGTGACTGCTAGCTGATACCACTCATCTTCCCAATGATCTTCCGAAAAGCGTGCTTGTTCATTGCGATCAAACTCGGGATAGATTGAGGTGTCAGAAAATTGCTGCTGGTTGAGGCTGGCATCGCCGAAGCCATCTAGTTCGTAGTATTGATAGATACCGGATAGATCCACTGTCCATTGGTCATTCGCGGCAATCCGCAGCGCAGCACGACCACCATACCAGACGGACGTATTGACATCGTCGGATACGAGCGCGGCATTGTTGCCTTGTCGGCCAGGCGTTGGTGATAGCACATTATCAACCCATCCAGCTTCATCGGCATAAAAGCCGACCAATCGAAGTGCGACTCGATCTTCTTGGATCGGAATATTGACCATTCCGCTCACATCGTAACCGGTGCCACCATCTGACACAGAGGACCCCGTCACATCGATCCAACCGCCTGATTCATTAGTATCCGGCTTGTTAGTAATAATTCGCAAGGTACCGCACTGCGCCGCATCACCGAACAATGTTCCCTGGGGACCGGAGAGCGCTTCAATTCGTGCGATATCAACCAATCGGGGATCGGGATTAAACCCAGCATAAGTGATCGGCTGTTCGTCGAGGTATACCGAAGTTGTCGCCGAGTCACTAAACGACAGGCCTTGTGCGGCGCAACCTCGCATAATCACAGACTTGGCGCCCGGTTGACGATCACTAAAGGCTAGGCCGGGAATCTGACCGACATAATCTCCGAAATTACTAAAGCGCTGCTGGGTAATCTCTGCGTCAGTGATTGCGGTAATCGCAAGAGGCGTTTCCTGGAGATTGGTGTCTCGCTTTTTTGCGGAGACAATAACCTCTTCTAGCTTCCTTGCCTCAGCCAGCGCCGCACCACTAGACAAGGTCGCGCCAATAGCGGTACTAACGGCTAAAGATATTTTCTTCTTATCGACAATCCGCATCAATGTTTCAGTCATATGCTCCCCAAAACGGCTTATGCTTTTATGATTGATGGTTAGACTACTTCAAAAATATCACCGGCTTTTCCGCTCCTATAGGCAAGTAGGTGAAAAAGTTCGGCACGCTACATATTGCGCAGTAATGCAGTTAAGCTGACAGCTTTAGTCGTTTGGAGTCGGAATTGGCTGTTTTGGTGGCGACCTCAGTCGTTCGCGGTAGCTTACAAGGTGAGAGTCATGGCGGCGTATATCTCATCGATCTAGACAATCAGCGGGTCAAGCAAACCATTGATTGGAATGTTTCGGATATTGACTGGCAGGGTCGGGGTTGGGACCGAGGTCTGAGGGGAATCGCATTTGACGGCGAGCGAATTTTTGTCGCAGCCAGTGATGAACTATTTGTTTATGACAGAAATTTCAATCTCATTACGTCATACCGTTCGCCCTATTTAAAGCATTGCCATGAGATCAGCGTACATCAACGACGCTTGTATCTTTCATCAACAGGATTCGACACGGTTTTAGGGTTTGATCTAGATGCTAATCGCTTTTCCTTTGGACTAGCATTACGGCGCGACCGAAAAGGCTTGCGTGCCCAACCTTTTGATCCCAGCAGCCGGACTGGGCCAGAACCCAGCAATGAGCTGCACATCAACAGCATTTTTTGCAATCAAAAAGGCATGTTCATCAGCGGGCTCAAGTCAGAGGGAATACATGTCTACACGGGTCAGCACATCGTAAAATTGGCGAATTTGCCGCCAGGCACTCACAACGCCAGACCTCACGCTAATGGAATTCTGTTCAACGACACACCTAAAAACGTCGTACGCTTTGTGCCAACCGACGGGGCACAACGGGTATTCAACGTCCCAGTATATAATCCCACGCTGCTGACTCATACCAACTTGGACGATGCAAAAATTGCCCGTCAAGGGTTTGGCCGCGGTCTTTGCAATATCGATGAAAATCGCGTCGCAGCCGGATCTTCGCCTTCCACTATTACGATTTATAACCTCGCGGAGATGAAAACCGAACTGTCCGTCAATCTATCTATGGATATCCGCAATGCGATCCACGGCTTAGAAGTATGGCCGTTTGATCTGAGCTAACGATTTAGGTTTTCAAATTCCGCATATCTCGGCAATACCGGTTCGAGGGTGTCAATAAGCTCACCGAGGTGGTTTTCGTAATTGCGCCAGAAGTGGATGGATTTAGTGTAAATTGGCTGCCGGACCTGCTCCGAACTCGCCGTCCTGATAGCGCGGTCAGTTTCATAAAATTTCAAACAGCCCGGTTCGAAAGGCAACTCACAAAAATCAAGCAGGCGCCGTACCTGCGCCTCAAGATCGGTAGCAACTTCCTCGTATTGCATAGTAAGCACTTGCCCCGGCAGCACATCATGCCAGTGATCCATCAAACGCTGATACTGCAAAAAGTACTCACCGATTTCAATCAGGTCATAAACAAAAGTCTGACCTTTGGCGAACAACTGACGATAACAACTGAATGTGGAGTCTAGCGGATAGCGCCTGGCGTCTATGATCTTGGCATTGGGTAAGATCAGTTTGATCAAGCCGACAGACGGAAAATTGTTGGGCATCTTGTCAATAAATCGAGGCCTGTCAGTATGGCGATGGAGTGCTGCCATCTGCAAATATTGTTGGCCCATCGCTGCTAGATTAGCCGGTTTGAGTTCTCGCATGGCAAATGGGTAGTTGATGCCGTCAGCACGATTACGGTTTAAACCAGTCGCTACTCGACCCACGTATGGAAGTTCTGACGTCCCTTCCACCATACTATGGCTCGCCAGGATCTGCTCAATCAGTGTCGATCCAGACCGGGGCAAGCCTAAAATGAAAATTGGCGCCGGGTCTGGATGACCCTGCCCACCCAAACGATCAAGGAGCGTTTGATTGAACACTGCAATGATCTCGTCATTGGTGACTTCAGTCTGCACCGGGTCATAATGCTCTAAGCGACGCTGCCTGCCATTACCTTCTTGATAGTGTCGCCACGCTGAATCAAAATCACCTCTATCTTCGTGGGCCTTTGCAAGAGCAAAAGAGAAATTCACAGCGGCGGAGTCCGCCAGATCATCCTGCGTCAACGCAACAGTCATTGCCTGGACATCGGCATCGCTAAGCTCGTATGTCTTGAGATTGGCCAAACTCCAGTAGGTCTCACCGTTGTCAGGCTTGAGCTCAATGCAGCGACGATAAGCGTCAATTGCTTCGGCCTGCAGCCCAACTGTCTTTAAATTGTGTCCCAGGCCTAGCCAGGCGCCAGCGTGGTCCGGTTTCAGCTCAAGCACTTTTTTGTATGCCACGGTCGCCTGATCAGTTCGGCCTGCGGTAGATAAATTAGACGCCAACATAAACTGCGGCCTTGGGCTAGCGGGCTCCAGCTGAACCGCTGTCGTCAAGTACTCGATGGCTTCCTCGTAGCGGTGTTGTTCGTTAAACAACGCGGCCAGGTCCAAATAGGCGAGTGAATAATCTGGTGCGACACTAACAACACGTCTGAGCAACACCTCGGATTCTTCAATCTGCTCTTTCTCGGCACATATCCCTGCTAGAAATCGCATCGCATCTACATTGTTCGGTTCGACCACGAGCAGTTCTCGGTAGGACTTCTCGGCATCCTCTAGACGTCCGGCACGCTGATGTTCAGCCGCATATGCTAGCTTCTTTTTGGCCGGATTTAGGTCAAAAGCTGCCTCGAAAGCGGCATCAGCATCGGCGCCACGCCCCAACGATCCAAGCGCTCGCGCCAATTCCATCCAGGCTTGTTCAGACGAGGGATCAAGTCGCGTGGCGTTTTGCAGTACCTCGACCGCCTCGTCGAAGCGCCCTGCCTGAACTAACAATAAACCTAAATCTTCATGTGGCTTGGCGAAATTTGGCGCCAGCTCCATCGCTTGTCGCAGAAAAGTTTCTGCCATGCCTAGTTCACGAGACTTGAATAACATCGCTCCCATCAAAGCGATCAGATTCACATCATCTGGCTGCAGCTTAAGGGCATCTCGGCACAATTCCATGGCGTGGCCGATTCTACCGGAGTTGACTAGGCTAATGGCTTCGTTGAGTATCGCGTGGGTGGACAGCGGTAGGTCTTGGGATGTCATAATCGAAACCATAAAACGTTGCCACATCCATGTAAAGCAGATCACTCGACTACTCAAGGCGAATCGCCTGAGAATAAACTAACGAGGGAGACGGAGTTTGAACATTGAAGAACCCTTAAAGGAGCTAGGCCAGGTCGATATTGACGAACTCAAAACAGCGGCGTTGAAGCTACCCCAAGAAGCCTGGGCAGCACAGAAGATTCGCCAGAACGAGTATGAAGTACACCGTCAGACCGAATCAGTTGTACTTGTGTTTACCGATGGCGATGGCTGGCCAAACATTGAAATTCGCAAGGAACAAGGCTGGGATCTCATTGCCGACCAGGCGATGCCAATCACTCAGATAATTCTCGAAGCACATTACCCTCCGGGCGGCACCATTATTCGAGCAATGCTTGCCAAGTTACCAGCAGGCAACATCATTAAGCCACACGTAGACAAGCATCCATCATTTCACGCCAGTCATAGAATCCACGTACCCATCACAACTAACAATCGTGTTCGCTTCATGATCGACGGGCGGCCCTATCAGTTAGAAACCGGCAAGGGCTATGAGCTCAACAATCAATGCAGCCACAGCGTCATGAACAAGGGTAAAGAAGATCGTATCACTCTGATATTTGACTACTTACCCGCGGATACAATTAAGCGCTCAGAGTTAACATAGCGCTGTTGCCGCAGCATCACAAAGCCCGCCACCGCCACACCCAGTCCAACCACAAGTATCATAAGGGTCGCCAGGGCGTTCACATCTGGCGCCACACCCAGCCGAACCTTAGAAAAGATGATCATAGGTAAGGTGCTAGAGCCCGGACCTGAGACAAAACTGGCTATCACTAGATCATCCAACGAGAGTGTGAAGGCGAGTAGCCACCCCGCAAAAATGGCTGGCGCAATAAGCGGCAGCGTAATGTCGAACAGCACTCGATAGGGCCGCCCGCCAAGGTCCATTGCAGCTTCGACCATGGAGCGATCCAGAGTCTGCAAACGAGACTGCACAATGACCGCAACAAACGCCGTAGAAAAGGTAATGTGAGCCAAGGTAATTGTCAGCGCGCCTCGACTTTCGGGCCAGCCCACTAGTTGCTCGGTGGAGATAAACAGCAAAAGTAGCGATAAACCGGTGATCACCTCCGGCATGACCAACGGTGCGGCGATGAGGCCAGTAAACAAAAGTCGGCCTCGAAAGCCGCCCATCTGATTAAGCGCTATACCCGCCAAGGTCCCCAGCACTGTGGCACAACTGGCGCTTACGAACGCAATCCGGAGACTAAGCCAGGCCGCTTCAAGCAGTGCTTCATTCTGAAACAATTCAACATACCAACGTAGCGAAAAACCATTCCATACCGTTGGGATACGCGAATCATTAAAGGAATAGATGATTAACAGAGCAATCGGCAAGTACAGGAAAGCATAGCCAAAATACATCAATACTAGCACCACATAAGAGCGATGTTTCATGGCGTATTGACCTCATCATTCTGGTAATGATTTAGGAACATCATCGGCACAACGAGTATCAGCAGCAAGACCGTCGCCACAGCCGCGGCCACTGGCCAATCACGATTTTCATAAAATTCACTATATAGCTGACGGCCAATCATCATTGAATCGTGGCCCCCGAGCAGGGCAGGGATAACGTATTCGCCCATCGCTGGAATAAAGACCAACAGGCAGCCCGCAATGATGCCCGGTTTAGAGAGCGGCAATGTGATATTCAAGAAAGCCTGATAAGGTTTCGCCCCAAGATCATAGGCAGCCTCAATTAGACGCAGATCAATTCGCTCTAATGCCGCATAGAGCGGCAGAATCATAAATGGTAGATAGGAATAGACGATACCGACATACACAGCGGTATCCGTGTATAACAACTGCAGGGGTTCACTAATCAATCCTAGACTAATTAAAAAGTTATTAATCAGGCCATTCGTGGACAAGATCCCCATCCAGGCATACACCCTCAGTAGGAAAGATGTCCAAAAGGGCAAGATGACCAGCATCAACAATAGATTGCGCGTCACTGGGTTTGACCTCGCAATCCCATAAGCCATGGGATAACCAATCAGCAAACAGAGCAACGTTGCAACACCCGCCACCCCCATTGACTTCAAATAGCTGGTGACATAAAGGTCGTCCTCGAACAAAAATCGGTAGTTGTCCAGGGTTGCGACAATTTGATCGAGGCCTTGCTGCCTCATATCAAGGAGTGCAGTAAAAGGTGGCTGGGCAATTACCGGATCTGCCAGACTGATCTTCAATACAAACAGAAAAGGCACAAAAAACAATAACAGCAGCCAGAAGTACGGTAGGTAAATGACGAACAAACGCCAACAACTATCTAGCCACGAGCCGGGTCTGTTGTGCACCGTTGAGCCAGCTGTAAAATCGCCGCTCATGCGCGCAACACAATACTACTGTCAGGCAGCCATGATAGGTAAACTTTATCCTCCCAATCAATATCACGAGAAGACATCCGGGTTTGATTTTGAGCACTCACCTGAACCACCGTATCGTTGTCTAACTTGACCCGGTAAATAGTGTGATTACCATAATAGCCAAGATCCCAGACTTTCCCCTGCACACACTGGGACGCGTCAGGCTTCTCTTTACTAATCGCGATCTTTTCTGGCCGTACCGCGAGAAAAATTTCTTCACCCACCGTGATCGGCTCTCCTACCTCTCGATCTGGCAGTTGTGGCGCAGACAACACACCACATTCTTCAGTCTCAACGGTCAGCCACTGGCCATTCTCCAGGACCTTGCCTTTAAACAGATTGGTCGTGCCAAAGAACTCTGCAACGAAACGACTATTCGGAAATTCGTAGATTTCACTTGGCGTGCCTATTTGGACGAGTTCGCCTTCGTTCATCACAGCGATTCTAGTCGCCAAGGTCATGGCTTCTTCCTGGTCGTGGGTCACGACCACAAACGTCACTCCGAGTTTTTCTTGAATATCAATCAACTCAAACTGGGTTTGCTCCCGCAACTTCTTATCTAAGGCAGCGAGCGGCTCATCTAACAACAGAACCTTAGGCCGTTTCGCCAATGAACGCGCCAGGGCAACTCTTTGTAATTGCCCGCCAGAAAGTTGATGCGGTTTTCGACGGCGAAATTCTTCGAGCTGCACAAGCGCCAGCATCTCATCTACACGCTGTTGAATCTCACTTTTTGGCATGCCATCTTTTTGTAGGCCATAGGCGATGTTCTTTTCCACATTCATATGAGGAAAGACCGCGTAAGACTGGAACATCATATTGAGCGGGCGTTCATAGGGCGGGAAATCCGCCATATCCACACCATCAATAAACACCTTGCCAGCCGTCGGCTGCTCAAATCCTGCGAGCATTCGCAACAAGGTAGTCTTGCCACTGCCGGAGCCCCCTAATATGGCAAACAACTCCCCTGTATGGATCTCCAAATTAAGGTCACGAACCACAGTCACCCCATCAAAAGATTTCGACAGCGCCTCGATGCGAATCAAAGGGATTCGCTCGTTAACCGGTTCAACATCAACCATATTGTTATAAACCTGCCTTGATTCGAGTCCAGACGCGATTGCGCCTGCGTTCAATTTTCGGGGCTAAATTTGTGGTAACGCTCATTCGATTTAGGGTTGCCTCGTCGGGGTAGATCGCCGGGTCCGCTGTTATATCTGGATCAACCAAAGGTGTGGCCTTCTGATTGACGTTGGCGTAACCGGTGAAGTTGGAGATATCAGCAATCACTTCAGGACGCATCAGAAAATTGATAAACAAGTGTGCATTGTCTGGGTTTGGCGCATCAGCGGGGATATACGCGACGTCAAACCACATCAGCGAACCTTCTATTGGGATGTTAAACTGCAGATCAACGTCGAGCCCAGCTTCCGCCGCTCGGCGATTCGCAACCGAATAGTCACCGGACCAGTTCTGCGCGATACAAATTTCCTCACTTGGCAAATCCAGCAGAGACTTAGTCGAACTGAAATACTTGATGTAGGGGCGTATGTTTCGCAGCAGTTGTTCCGCTGCTTTCAGCTCGTTTGGCAGCACGGAGTTCGCCTCAAAACCCAGATACACCATCGCCATCCCCAGCACCTCACTCGAGGAGTCGAGCAGAGAAACACCACAGTCGGCAAATTTCGCGACTATATTCGGATCAAACACCAAATCGGCACTGTTTACCGGCGCGTCAGGCAAGCGCTCTAAAATCATGCGTCGATTATATGAAAACCCAGTCGTGCCCCACATGTAAGGAAAGCCATAGCGATTGTCTGGATCAAATTGCGCGACTCGCTTTAGCAGAACTGGATCCAGATTCGGCCAGTTCGGCAGTTTAGATTTGTCGAGCTCAAGAAACAGCCCAATCGGGATCAACTGCGCAGAGTTCGAGGCCGCGTGAATCACAATGTCATAACCAGAACGTCCCGCCATCAGCTTAGCGTCGACTATGGCGGTAGTATCATAGAAGTCATAGTTCACCTCAATATCGAATTCCTGCTCAAAATCCGCAATGGTGGCTTCGCCAATGTAGTCCGCCCAGTTGTAGACATTCAATTCGCCCTCGGCAAGCAAGGTAGTGGGGATGATAAGCGGCAGAATGGCGCATGCCAGGCGGCCGCGCAGTTGTCTCAGGCAATCACGCATGCAAGAAACTTAACACGGCGCTTAGTCTCAGTCAGCTCGCCCCTATACGATAGGAATGAATGGTACTGGAGCTTGGTGTATTCTTTTGACTCAATTTAGGCAGCTTAACTTACGCAAAATTGCCGCCTGTACTTTTTAAAAGAACCAAAAGAACACAAGAGAATACAAGAGAACAGCCATGGCCAGCGAAGAACATACGACTTCCTATTACGCATCAACCCGAAATAATCAGACCGAATATCCGACTTTGGAAGGTGACGTAAAGACTGACATATGCATCATTGGCGGTGGCTTTACCGGTATCGCGTGCGCACTGACTCTGGCGGAACGAGGACATGATGTCACTGTCTTGGAGCAAAACCGAATCAGTTGGGGCGCGTCCGGCCGAAACGGTGGGCAAATGATCGCAGGCCTTGGTGGTTACGAACATCTATCCAAACACCTTAGCGAGGACAAACTCTGGTCGATGCTATACCGTGGTAACGATATCATTAAGGAGCGAGTTGACAAATACGACATAGACTGTGACCTGAAGCCCGGTTACATCGAAGTCGCATGCAAAGACAGCCAAATTAAGGGTCTACAGGCAGATCACGACGAACATGTGGAGCAGGGTCTCGGCGAGCACGTGCGTATGGTCGATCGCGACGAAGTCAGGGCGCTACTGGGCACTGATCGCTATGTCGGAGGTTATCTGAATAACTTAAACGGCCATCTGCACCCCCTAAACCTCTGTGCTGGCGAAGCGCGCGCGGCGGTTAGTCTGGGCGCCGCAATTTATGAGCAAAGCGAAGTGACGGCCATCGAGCATGGTAAAATGGCCAAGGTGCTAACCCATAAAGGCAGTGTCACAGCCAAGCATGTATTGATTGCCGGCAACGCATATCATCAACTTGAGCCAGGCAAACTCTCCGGCTTGGTTTTCCCCGCTGGCAGTTTTATCATCGCAACTGAGCCGCTGTCAGACAACATGGTTAGCAAGATTAATCCCCAGGACATTGCTGTTTGCGATGTGAACAACATTCTCGACTACTACCGAATGTCGGCAGACAAACGCATGCTGTTCGGTGGCCAATGCAACTACTCTGGATACGAACCCAAGAGCATTAAAGACAACATGCTCCCCAAAATGCTCAAAGTGTACCCGGAGCTAGAAGGTACCAAGATCGAGTTTGAATGGGGCGGCAACATCGGCATCGTCATGAAGCGTGTACCTCTGCTCGGCCGCGTCGCGGACAACGTTTTCTACTCCATGGGCTACTCTGGCCACGGCGTGGCACCGACTCACATCGCAGCTGAGATCATCGCAAACGCCATGGAAGGTGATACGGAAGTCCTTGATGCGTTCGAGAAGGTTAAACACTGGCGCATTCCGGGTACCCGCTGGTTTGGCAACCAGATGATTGCAGCCGGCATGCTCTACTACCGGGCGCTCGATCTCTCACCATTATAAGCAGCTGTGCTTGCTAACTTTGCCCCTTTGCAAATGCGCTAACTCATCGTGAATTAAGACCTTCTGAGTGCGTGGGCAAACCTGACAATATGCTCATGGACAGAGAGTAGACATGATCTTCTGACATGTTCTTCTGACATGTTCTTAGAGCTGCAATTGCGACAGAAATGGCGAGTGACCTGCGCAGAGGACGCATATCGCGTTCCTCTCAACCGTCCCTTGCAGCAAGCTTTACCTCCTTGATCTCGTCCCGCCACTCCCGCAGATTGCCTTCAATCGCAATGAAACCACCAATCCAAAGCAAG
>Ga0208414_1000301_pt1 | contig 55656 bp, 57 predicted proteins | sample AntAceMetag02UKE_FD_184770 | JGI IMG/M metagenome (GOLD analysis project Ga0208414, IMG submission 184770) | Saline lake microbial communities from Ace Lake, Antarctica - Antarctic Ace Lake Metagenome 02UKE (SPAdes) (version 2) | ecosystem: Environmental > Aquatic > Non-marine Saline and... | reverse complement strand
AGGCAAAATCTTTATTAAGCTATTTAGATACAAAATTTGCTAATCATATGTTATCAATACGAAAAATTTCACAAGATATTAGTGAGAATACTTGTAAATGGATACCATTCGTTCCATTAGATAGAACATGGACTGACGAGAAAGTATGTGAATATTTAAAAATAGAACAAACTATGTATATTTAACTAATATAAAATCTTAATTACATGTTTATCTATGACTAATAACACTATAGACCTACATAGAGTTTTCGTTTAAATACACTGAAGTTCCTAAAAAGGATAATAAAAAATACAAAGGAAACTTAATAATAATTTGTCTTAATTCATTTTCGCTTATATTTGAGGTAAGTTTATCCAGTTCATTCCATAATCGCAATCCTTTTTTGTCGTTTTCCTTCGCCAATATAGATTTATATCCTATATATTTGACTATATCATTTGAAATCCAATCCAAATAATCGTTCGGATATATTCGTTTATAATTATTTATAATATAATCTACTATTTTATCTTTCTCATAATCTTCTTCACAACATAGGTCTCCTTTTAGAAAAATATAATCGGTCATTCTTTTTGTCAATGTCTTCGTCCGTTTTTTTTTAAGAGTTGTCATATAGAATAAACGTATACTTAAAATACGCACGGTACAATTAACATACTACGTATTGCATAAACTTGTTCATACCATATATAATCATTCCAAACACGATGGATTCTACAATTCGTCCTACTAGTTTTATATCTCCACACTTACCATAACAAAAGGGTAGTTGAGTTAATAAAAATAAACGTACAACCGGTAAATGATATATAAAATAGACCATTGCAATGGTAAATGGAAGACTCAATGCGTTATATATATCGTCCATATGATCCGATTGCTTTTGTTTGTTTGCATTTTGTTGAATCATTGTATCAATCGTATCTTGTTGTTGAATATAATCACTGGGTGGTTTGGGTATATAATTTGCCCTGACTTTTTCATCTTCGTGTAGTTCATTGGTATGCATAGGTATATCGCGACTTGGAAGAGAAGTCATTCCGTTTGCAGCTGCTTTTTGTAAACTTGTAATTAGTTCATTTTCGTAATTAGGTTTATCGGTTGGATTAGGTATGGACTGGGTTACCGTTAATTGTACCGCGTCTACATTGCTTCCATGGTTACCCGTTGGCAAAGCATCTATACTCGTCGTAGTAATATTCATTGTATTTACTAGTGAATATTATATGACAAAAGATTACGCAAACGAGATTGAATTCTTAACTTTACATTGTCCTGTAATTGGTTTAAATGTATAACACGAATCACCGTGTGAATATACAGAATTTGTTATTTCAGATACATTGGGTGAAACAAATTTATAGCATGATTTAGATTTACACGTTTTTTTAAATAAACTTGCTAAACCTAATCCTAATAATATAGATATAACCAATCTACCGTAACTTGTATGTAACATTTGATACATTTTGCTCTTCATATATATTGTATATATTATTCCTGTATGGGTATATATTTAAGGTTGGTTTTGGGACATGTTTGTTCTTTGGCTTGATAGACAAAGCAATTGTCCGCCTTGTCCTTGTATTCCATTGTACCCGCATTTTCAGGAGTAGGGTATACATACACCTCTTCATCGGGAGAAGACGATAGATATATAAATACTAACCCAATAAGAAACGATACTATAAATACAGTCCAATTTATACTCTGCATACTATATATATATATTACATTATTCAACCATCTGTACGATTGCGCCTTGGGACATTTCAATCTCGGTTTGAACGTATGAATATGGTTCTTGAATTAAATATTTGGTGATATCGGTACAAGGGTCTGTACCATCTACACATTCAATCGCATTTTTTTTATATGTATATTCTCTCAATTGTTTTACTTGGGGATATAAGGTATGAATATATTGATGAATGGTATCTCGTATAAACTGCGATTCCTCTGTAACTTGATATTGTTGTAACAATTCACGTATCGTTTGTTTAGTACTATAAATTTCAGTGGATAGGTTTGTAATATCCGTATGATTTCGTGTATTATGAATCACGCGGTCAAACAATTCGTTCAAGCGTTTTATACTAATGTCTGAAGTGTTATACTCTTCTTTATAATTTTGAAATAGAGGGATAGCTTGGGATTCTTCTATATAACCAAACAACACGTCCAGTTTTAAACAAACAATATTTGTGCGTGATAAATCCATATCGGTTTTATAGTAAGCATACACTTGAGTGATAGGTTCATACTCTCCACGGTCAATTTCATAATTCAAACTACATGGTTTAAGACCAAGTCTTTGGTCCGCATTACATTTGGCGATTAACTTGGTACCATGTTGTAAGAATAACGTTCCACCGGATTGATTGCAAGAAGCACATTTCAATTTTAATTCGGACACTTTTTGTTTCATGAGTGTTTTACTTAAACTTTTATCTTGTAGAATAGACCGTTTTAATTTTAATACATTCGTATCATAAGTATGTTTTAACTTATAATATGAATTTAAGGCCTCTGTCAGTGTATCCTCCATTATAAACTAAATATATAATTTTCTATTCATTCCAGACGTTTCAGGGTATTGTTCCAACAACGGCAAATTTGTAATCCTATTGGGGTCAATGGTTTGCTTTAATACTGAAAGTTGTTGTAATTTTGAAACGATATATTCTTGTTTTTCAATATTCTTTTGATAACTTTGTTCTGGGGTTAATTTTCCCTTATATTTATATATTAATATTCCACCAAATACTATAACAAATACAACAATCATGGTTAAGTTAAACCGTATGGATTGAGTTTGGAGATGAATTTTGTGATAATATTGTAGTGTTTTACTCAACCATTGTTTTACACCCGGTTCAATCAACTGAACGTTAGTCATAATATTAATTAGGGAAAATTTAATAATATTACTATACATATGACTACAACCGCAAATTCTTCAACCTCTTTATTTGTATTATTAACGGCTATATATGCATTTGTCAAATACAGCACCTCCAATACATTACAATCTGTAGAAAATAATATGTATTTTTATATCTATCTCTTATCGGTTTTATTAGTTGAATATTTTGTAAATTTAAATTTAACCACCTCCATCTGTGGTAGTAGTCAATGGACGACCGCCTTATTCGTAACTATACTTCCATGGGGAATTATATTTGGAATATTAACGTTACTACTTACCATGTTCCCTGGTTGGTTATCTCCTTTTTCAAACACATTTGGTTATGCGATTGCATTAATGGCAGGACTAAATGATACATTTGCGGATATAATAGAACCAAACCCAAAGGGTATAAAACTCAAACCAGACGAAAGTATCCTTCAACAAGCGTTAGCCCATATTTATTCAGATAAGAGTCTTCTCATCAATGAAATTACGGTGGACAATTTTGATTATTTCTGGGATAGCATGAAAGGCGTATTTAAACAAAGTGCATACGAGAATGATACCTTTAAGAATAATCTTTATTCCATGGTTGTCCTTAAGAATACAGTTTCAATGTGTATATGGTATATATTAACTGGTATATTAATTACATCCATCAGTTATAATTATATTATTAACAGTGGGTGTAAAGCAAGTGCTGCTGAAATGCAAGAACGACATGTACAGTATGAACAAGAATTAGCGGAAGCACAATCCAGTACGACAACGGCAAAACGGGTGTATACAACGACTGAATAATATAATAGTATTGTATATGAAACTTGTAAGTGTTACCATTTCGACCCGTCACGATAAAAAATTAATGGCAACCTTTATACATAAAGGTAAATATACTATAGTGCATTTCGGGGGAAAGGGGTATATGGATTATACGAAATATTATAAACAAGATAAAGTACTCGCAGAAGAAATGAAAAATCGTTATTTAACAAGACATAAGGTCAATGAAAATTGGGACGAGGTTACCAGTGCAGGCGCATTAAGTCGTTGGATATTATGGAATAAACCGACGGTAACGGCATCCATACACGATTTCAAGCGTAAATATAATTTATAAACCTCTTAAAGATATAAAAAGAACAATAGTATGGAAGAGAAAATACACGAAGAATATTTTAGGTTGACCGAAGAATATAAACAAAAATACGGCGATAAGGTTGCCTTGTTGATGCAAGTAGGTGCATTTTTTGAAATATATGGATATAAAGTGGGAGATACCATAACGGATAAAAGTAACATCCAGACCATCGTACAAATTTGTGGAGGATTAGCCATCGCAGATAAAAAAGTGACCTATATGAATGGGCAAATTGTAATGGCGGGATTTCGTGATTACAATTTGGACAAATATATTCCGTATTTTATGGACAATGGATATACGGCGGTAGTGTATATTCAAGAATTAAGTAATACTAAAAAAGGAATGAATCGTGTTTTACATACGATTTATTCACCAGGTACTTACCTTGCAAATGATGTGTACGGAGGTCTAACCCATCAAACGATTTCCAACCATATATTATGTATATGGTTGGAGAAATATAAACCATTGACAAAATCATACGGAAAAGAAAGAATGGTATGTGGTATGTCTGTAGTGAATATTATAACAGGACAAAGTCATATATTTGAATATGAAACCTCTTTTGTCATGTCCCCAACTACATTTGATGAGATGGAGCGTTGGTTTAGCATATATACTCCAAGTGAAGTTATTTTTATTGGTTCCATGGATGACACTGCAAAACAATCCATCTTGAATTATGCAGGTTGTACTACAACCACGTTACATTTTTATAACACGGACACACCGATAGACGTTATACACAATTGTACAAAACCCGTTTATATTCGTCACATCATTTCTACCTTTTATGGAGAGGATGCCAATGACGTTTGTACCGAATTTACGAATTGGCCGCTTGCGACCCAATCCTTTTGTTACTTAATGCATTTTATACAAGAACACAATCCAAATTTGGTAAGACAAATTGCGAAACCGGTGTTTCATAATACATCCTCTCGTATGATTTTGGCGAACCATACGTTAAAACAATTGAATATTGTAAATGACGGTACGCACCCTAACGTCTTGTATTCCTCAGTTTCTTCTTTTTTGAACCGTTGTTGTACGTATCCAGGCAAACGATTATTTCATTCACACATCACAAATCCCGTATGTGATGTGAATTGGATTTCAAAAGAATACACGATTCAATCCTATTTATTTCAAAACTCTTCTTTTGTAGAAACAATCCGCACCCATTTACGTCCTTTTATAGATTTAGAAAAAATCGCAAGACAAATCATTCTCAAAAAGATTCCGCCATCTTCGTTGTATCGTTTATATCATACTGTATTGGACATTCGTGTATTACATGAAACGTTATTACAACATACGGTGATATGTGATTATTTATTTGAAAAGGATAGCAACATGAAGGGTTCTATAGAAACAATACTGGATACATTACACGGTACACTCCTTATAGAAGACTGTGCTTCACTCAATCATTACAAATTTGAACATAATATTTTACAACCTAATATATCCGTTGAATTAGATAAATGGATGAAGAAATATCAGGAATGTGAAACCTCTTTTCTCAACATTAAACAAATCCTGAATGGTTTCTTATCGCCTAACCAAGATACAGAATATATACGTATTCATGAAACCGATAAACACGGTAAATCTTTGCAGATTACAAAAGCAAGAAGTAAAATATTGAGTAAATTACTAACCAAAGTGAATAAGGTTTCGTTTTGTATATCCGGTGTAACGAGTGAATTACGTGCGAATGATATACGCTTTAAGTCCAACGGAGGATTGTATGAAACCATAGAATTTCCTGAATTGACAACCGTATTGAATGATTTATCTTCTGCCCAACATCACATTCACGATACCAATTTATCGGCGTATACAGAATTTATAGAGTCGTTGTCAGAGAATATGGTATCGCATATTGAATATATATCCACTGGTATTGCTAAATTAGATGTCATTACATCCAAAACGTTTGTCGCCATGAAATACAATTATTGTCGTCCGTCTATATCTACGGAATGTTCAAAATCCTTTTTTAATGCAAAACAAATGCGTCATTGTTTAATCGAACACATCCAAACCAACGAACCGTATGTAGCCAACGATTTATGTATGGGAGAACATGCACCTAAAGGTATATTGTTATATGGAACGAACGCCGTTGGTAAAACTTCACTTATACGTGCGATTGGTATATGTATGGTGATGGCACAAGCTGGAATGTATGTTCCCTGTGATACATTTGAGTATTATCCTTATACTTCTATTTATACGCGTATTTTAGGCAACGACAATTTGTTTAAGAATTTATCTACGTTTGCAGTAGAAATGAGTGAATTGCGGGTCATACTGAACCATGCAGACGAGTCTAGTCTTGTATTAGGGGACGAATTATGTTCTGGAACAGAAACGGAATCTGCCTTAAGTATATTTATGGCGGGATTGATACACTTACATAAACAGGGGACAACGTTTATGTTTGCAACCCATTTTCATGAAATTGTTCGGTTTGAAGAATTGAAACAACTAACCTCGGTTGTATTAAAACACCTTACCGTTTATTATGACCGTGCCTTAGATTGTCTTGTATATGACCGCATATTAAAAGATGGGTCTGGAGATAAAATGTATGGTTTAGAAGTTGCGAAATCCTTGCATTTACCAAAGGATTTCATAGAGTTGGCCTATACTATACGTACGACTTATTTTCCAGTAGGTGGAAATCTGAGTGACAAACAAACCAAGTATAATTCTAATAAATTAATTGGAATATGTGAATTATGTAAAGGAACTCTTGCTACAGAAACACATCATATACAAGAACAATCTCAATCTAACCCAGGAGGATACATTCATGGCATGTATAAACATCATCCTGCTAATTTAGTAGGATTATGTAATCGTTGTCATAAACTGCAACACAATGGGATGGAAGAAAAGATGACCATTAAAAAAAAAACAACGGCTGGGTATAAACGAGTTTAACTAAGAGTTTCATCCACGTATTATTCTTCTTGATATAATAATGTACTTACAAACACTATCCAAAATGGCGCTAACAATAAATGAAATTCGGAACACAACGCAATCATAAAGGCGATCCAAGCACTTAACAGACTTTTGCGTACCTTTATACGTATATTTTTTTGGTCTTCTCCCTTTGCATCCTTGACTTTATAGAACCAAACGGTTAATATCGTAAGTAGTATAGCTATTATGAATTGTATATACCATAATGGGTCTGAAAATACAAGTTTATAATTTATTTTATAAGATGTAGTAAAAATCATCAATGGGATAGGTAACATAGACAATAATAATAAATCATTATTTGACAACATTATACTATACTATAATGTTTTATTCTTCAAGAATTATATATAAAATTGATTACTGTTATACAACACAATTAGAATAAAATGCCTCCAAAAAAAAAACTTGTATGGAATGAAACCTATGATGTTTGTAATAGACATTATGTGAAAACAGAACCACCCTGTAAATATAAGAATTTTAATTCCGTGATTAAACAAATGATACAAGAAATTTCTAAAGATTCACATCGTAAGGTTTGCAAAGGTTGCCACGAGATTGGACATCATAGGAGTGATGTAAATTGTAAATTAAAAATAGAACAAAAGAATAGATTAAAACATAAAATAAAAAAATATATGTTATCACAAGATTGTTTATCCGGAAAAACAACCGATGAACATTTTGTTGAACTAAGTATGATGTATGAAATATCAATCCATATGTGTAAAACTTTATATGAAGAAATCCCACCAATAGAACTCGTGGATAGAAGGAGTGATATAAATGTACATGTACAAGAAATGAAAAAGGACCAATCAATTTGTCATCCCTGTAATAAGATTATGTATACTATTCACATAAACACGCATCGTATATGGAAAGGAAATAGTATATGTGATAGTTGTTGGTCTGAACACGAAGAAGAAAGAGATATACTTTGGAAAAAAATAAGCGGATACAAGAAACTACAATGTAAAATATGCTGTACTACAAAAATGAAACAAGGCGAAAGATATCATTATGACCATATAAATATGTTTGATAAAGAAAATAGTATATGTAGTATGGTAAATGAAGGAAATACAATAGAGGACATTTATTTAGAACTTGATAAATGTCAAGTTCTATGTTTATCTTGTCATCACATAGTTACTAATATTGAAAGTAAATTTGGGTTTACAAGAATAAAACAAATATTAACGCGTAAGTTAAACCATTGCGAAATAACAGAAGAAGAATATACTCAACAAAAAAAAGAAATTGGAGAAATATATGTTAAAAAAATGTATGAGATATACGATGAATTAAAAAAATGTATTTAGTGATTACTAGATTACTAATTTGAATAATTCTGGATTGGTTTCTATTTTATGTATAAAATCAATATCATCCTTAAAATATTCGGATAGGAATGCCTGAACTTCTTTACTTTTCACTTCCTCTTCGTTATCTACAGGAAGTGAAACATTCCCCATAGGTAATGGTATATTTTTGTTTGGAATACCAAGTTTATTTATCAATGTTTGTACTTTATCATTTAAATTTTCTTCATATCTAATAATAATAATATTTTTATAATCGGTGTCTTTATCTATCCATGTTGTGGTATTATTAAAATGTTGTTTCCATATAAATTCATGATATAATTCTGTTGTATTATTTTGTTTTATTAAATTAATAAAATCTAATATTGAAGCATCGTTACGTTTGTTTTTTAAATATGGATCACATATAAATATTTCAGAACCATTTCTCCAATATTTATACATGGATAAAAATCTAGAGTTGACATCTCTTACTATTATAATTGAGTTATTATTGTTTTTACAAGAGGCACCGTGTCCCACATTGTTAATATAATATCTATAATGTTTAAAAAAATATTGCTCCAGGCTAGTACCTCCCGATTTTGTAGGGTGAACAAACGTATATTTAACCATATAATATCGTAATAAAAAATGTATTTGATTATAAACCGATTAAACCTCATTCTCAAGATTAGGAATAGAATATTCTCCGCTTTCTAACAATGTCCAAGTACCTATTACCCTAGGTGATTTCGTATTAGAGATAATGTCCTGTGGTAAATATACATTATTATTATCATCAATGTAATAATGTATTCCTTTGATTTCTTGAACCCATACTTCTATTTTTTTAACTGGATTTCGTATTAATCCAATATCTACGAGACCGTGAGGTGTGCCTTTAATATGTGTTCCGCAAAAGGTATGTTCTCCATTTTTTTTGCGACGAGTACATTGTTCGTGATTTGCAATACACGCAGTACAACGGTCATATTGTGGAACAACGGATTTAATTCGTTTACGTTTTGAAAAATCATCTTTAGCAAATCTTAATTTATCATAATCATATACAAATGTCATAAATTCAGATAGTTCGTTTGACTTCATAAAATTCTTATCTTGTAAATAGGTTTGAATTTCGTGTTTAAACTTGGTTTGATGCATATCCACACGATTGCATATCCGTCGTTCCATTGATATATGGTTTCTATATATACATAATTCTAATTCAATTTTTATAAATAATACTCAAGACCCATAACATACCCGACATAAAGGTATATAAGAATCACTACCTATCAATTTTTGTTGGGTTTCATGACTAATTCTATGACTGAAAATGGCACTTTGTTTTCTACATTTATAACAAAACGAAGTTAATTTTTCAACCGTATCACAGTAAGCAATCAAGTCTAACCAATGTCCAAAGACGTTTCGTTTAAAATCACCATCTAACCCACATAAATATACACGTTTATTATAAGGCGGACTGATTACTGTTTTTACCCATTCTACAATATCTGGAAAGAATTGAGCTTCATTGATAAGGTAGACATCGTATATGGTTCTTTGCATGCCGTGTAGTGGGAAATCTTTATGTAATTCTGTAGATAAACTACATGGTATAGATTGTTTGTCGTGTGTCATTAACACAGACTCGTTGGAATACCTAGTATCTTCTGCATAATTAATCACTAACGTACTCACGTTGCAAAACTTAAATTGTTTATATAGTTGAATGAGTCGGGTAGATTTACCCGAATACATTGGTCCAATGTACATTGCAAGATAACCTGCGGTTTCGGGTAAAGACATGTTTGTATTCATTCTAATGTATATTCATACTATCAATTTTATTAAGATATACGTCTAGTAGAAATTTTATCACATACAACATAAATAGAATTTTCAGTCATTACGATATATTCCGTATCTACCCGATAAATCTTCAATATAGGAGACGTATATTCATCTGCACTTTTTACTAGTAATTTTTCATCGTTTTCTTTTACACCAATCACAACTTTTCCATCTTGCGAATCATTCCAATAATCTAACAGAATAGGTTTATCTTCAGTGATTGCAATTTTACAACAATGCTGTAAACATTGTTGCCCGGGCATTGGAGATGAAGACATACCATTATGTAATGATTTTCTTTAAATACTTATATAGTTAATATATTATATGGCCTCCGAACAAATGTTCTTGAATACACGTCAAGAAACCGATATTAAAAAAAACGCTCAAACTATTGTGGATATAGTGAACAGACATAACATCATAGGACCCGAGTATACATTAGGTGTAGAAGTGTTATTCAATTATTTACACGGCGTTGCTGTACCACACCAAGTTACATATGTAAGCGTTTCCTTTTATATAGATTTATCTAAAGATATATCCGATGAAAAATATCCATCTGAATATCGTAATTATTGTAGTGGATTATATTATAACACACGATTAAGAGGACAATCTAAATTCGTTTGTAAAATTACGGATGTAAAATCTGGAGGAAATCGTGTTGGTGTGTTTTTAACCCATTTACAAATATTACTTGCCCTCAAGGTAAACTGTCATCAAGTTGAATTAGAAAATATGACCGATTCTCCGGCAAGAGCAGCAAGTGGCATTTACAGTATGTTTACTCCATACGCAGAAGGAGTTTCTATTAAAGGGCTTGACCTACATGAACAATTAATAGAAACCACTGGTTCTATGCGTCTCATACACAATAGTGGAACCATGGGTGAATGGATACAAAAGATAAAGTCCATGACCCTTGAAATCCACGAAAAAGACCCCCCGTGGGGGGAGAATGCAAAAAAAAAAATAGAATCTTTTTTGAGGGAACAATTACAATACGGAGGCAAACGTAAATCTAAACGACGTAAACGTAAAAAACGTATTACACGTAAACGAACATGAGATATAAAATTACTTATGAATTCATAGTAATTAGGGTTCAATTAATATAAATTTTTTACGAGTTTTTTTTATCATTGCCTTATCACAACCCTGTTTGTGGTTTAATTGAATTCCAACATGTGTATATTCATTGATTAAAATTTGTTTTAAGAATGTATATATTTCATTTAACATGTAGGTGTTTCCTTTGCCTACTATAAGAACACTTCCTGTTCTAAATATCATAAAAGACATTTTTTCGTGTTTTGGATATTGTATAGAGTCTATTTCCTCACGATTTATATTATTGTGATAAATTTCACCTTGTATACCTGGATAAGAACAAGGGTCATACATACAATTGATACGATAGTGATTTTTCAAACGTTGATACAATTTTTCACGTTCAATAAAATATCCACACGTAAAATTTGAATTTATCAATACAGTATCGTGTTTAGACCGGTCACACGATAACGGAGTTCTAGATAGAGGCTGTAATACATGGCATAACAACATTATAGTTTTCTCTAAAATTTCATCCGTTTTAATACCCGGTATTTCTAATTTACCAGTGTTGAATACTTTAACGTGTATTTCTTTAAATAAACCATCATGTATAATTCTTAAAATTAAAACAAAGCAATTATAAAACGCTCCCTTTTTTTTACATCTATAGGATGTAATATCTCGCTTAGAAATACCTATACTGATTTTTCTAACATCTTTATAGGTCTTACTATCTGTATCAATGACCCTTGAAATCAATTGATTATCTACATAATCGGTTATATTTGTTTTATTCACAATTTCATTAACTTCCTCTTGGGAAAGAGAAGTTAATTTAATTTGTTTTTTTATTACTCCTTCCCCTTGTATGTGGTATGGAACAATTGGTATTTTCCAAAAAATATCTTGAAGGGGAATGGTTTGGTTTAGAAATGAAATCATGGTTTTAGTGGACACCGATATATCCGTTGACTTTGGCATATCCGCTTCAAGACACGTCTCTTTGTCTGGCAAAGAGTTCAAGGTATAATCTCCATTGCAATAACTAACCCAATCGTCACTTACACTCATTGTGCTTTGGATAGTATAACATCCATATAATACAATCAATTATTTGGCATATTAACATTTTCCAACCTCTGGATAATTCTAGGTTTTATATAATCGGTGATATGTTCAATAAAATAATTACGTAAATAGCTATCGTTTGTACTGGTTATACGTATATTATATTCACAAAAATCTATAAAGTCTTTTGTATGTAAACTAACTTTATGTGTCATAAGATAAGATAGGAACGTGTGAAGGATAGATTGAGTGTTTAACTTATAGGTATCTTCTAATCTCAAAAATTCTTTTATATTAAATTGACCGGTTTGAATGGATTGATACACATTTTCCCATACGGTTAACGTAGTTATATGGATGGTCTTGTATGAGTTGGATTGCATATAATTAATCATACTACGCATGTCAGACTGAAATAATTGTTGTATAGAATGGAGTGTATCCAGAGTAATGTTTAGTTTTTCTTCTTGATTGATATAAGATAAAAAATCTATTATTTTGTCAGGTGGCAAACTATTGAATTTTAAATGGATAAACTCATTCTGTAATTGTGTATCTAAACGACTAATATAATTACATATAAGACAAAACCGAACATTTTGATTATATTCTTGAATTAAATATTTTAAAGCTTGTTGGGATGTTTTTGTAATGTAATCAACCTCATCTAATATAATAATTTTAAGTCCATTGCTAATTAATGCTTTAGAATGTACAAATTGAGCAATTTGATTACGTATGATGTCAATTCCACGCTCATCCGATGCATTTAAATGTATAACAAGACCCTTATTTACATCGTTATGTTTGATTTGATAGCGTGATATCAAATTTAATATAGTAGTCGTTTTACCAGTTCCAGGAGGCCCATACAGTAATATATTAGGGAACATATCTTGTTCAATGAGGTTGTCCAATAAACGGGTGTTAATATCATCTAATACAATATCTTTAAAATGTACGGGTCTATATTTTTCTACCCATGGTATAGTATGGTTCATGCATACACACGACGAATAACCTTATATTCATATATGAATATATTATATGGCGGGAAACAAATAGGATACTTATGAGTATAGGTGATTATAAAAATATAGTATTTTATTAATGGAGTTTGCTAACTGCACCATCAATACGATTATTTCTGCGAGAAGCAGAGGTATCTGTATAAATCGCACACACGGATGACAGTTTTTTAACCATATAATCTAATGTGATATTTAAACGTATAGGTGTAAATTTACGTTCTTTTATATCTTGAAAATTTGTTTACACCTTTTCACATTTTAAACGCCGTTTTTTACAATAGAATTAATATTTTCTAAAATATCTATCCATTCTTTACTTTTATGAAGAATGAATAAATTATCAATTCTATTCTTAACTTCTTCTTTACAATTATACTCTGTTGTTTCAAAATAGTTCAGACTTGTTTGTATATGTTGATTACATCTAGCAGATTGGAATGATAAATTTTCAGGGTTATTAGAACCACCTTGATTTAATGATATAAGATGTCCTATTTCCCATTTTATATAATTTATATTCCACCCTCCATTCATTGGCGAGTTCCAAGCACGAGGTAAGGTATCTTGATACTCATAAATTGGTTTATTTTCTTGATTTTCAAAAACTAAATTACCTAATTTTATTAACCATTTTATTAACAATTTTTTATTTTTTCCACAAGAACCATAAAATTTATACGATGTTTCAGCAAATTGTTTGATTGTTCTTTCTTTATCTTGAATATATCTGTTTGGATTATTCGATAAATTATTACGATGGTCTAACAGAGTTATTTGTTGTTTAGGTTGGTCCATTTTATTTAATGTATAAAATATGGCACAATCATAATCAATTTTATTATGTATTCAGAAAAATTATGAAAATACCTATCAGTATAGGTGATTATAAAAATATAGTATTTTATTAATGGAGTTTAACCTTATGATGGTTGTTTGTGAGGACGACCTTCATTTAAAATCTACGTTTTTTTTAGATCTTGGAAATTTATTAAAACAATACAATACTAACCCAATACATATTATTTATCATTCAGAGCACTATTATGATAGTTTTCTTATAGAAATAAATAAAGATATATTCATTTCAAAAAAAATTAAAAAAATAAAAATAAATTATAAAAATATTAAAACGTGTATTGAAACCGTATATAAAAATTATTATATAGTTGGCAAAAAAAATATACTTTATTATGGTGGTCACTCACACTGGTTGTTCAAAGACACAAAGACAAGTTTAAATACAAATATATTTGAACATATAACCGATATTGAATTATTAATCTTAGATTCTTGTTACACTTCATATACAAATCTATTATCCTCGTTGATCGGTAAAATGAAATACGTTATAGCCTGTAGTACAACTGGTCCTAATTTAGGATTTTTAAACGAACAATTTATAGATACTTTACATAAGAAGGACATAAAAGATATAGACAAGTATAAAACAATAATTGATTTATTTATACGTAGAAATTCAAAAGATAATAAATTATATAAAAATTTTAATTATAGAACAGATGCGTCGTTAATTGATATGGTTTCATACGTAGATGTTCATAACTATATACACCTACATACGATTGATAAAAATCTTAAATGTAAAATAGAACATGACAGTTATTATTATTTTTATGATTTAATATGTTTAACAGATGATATACAATTTATACGTAAAATTAAAAAAAGTATTTTGTATTTCAAAACAAATGATTTAACCAAAATACATTTCAAGAAAAAAAACATATTCTTAAACGGAATGATCATTGGAATAAAGTAATTTAATTGTGTAAAATCTTCAAGAGTAATTACACCTTTTTAGTTCAAATGCTTTATCTATTAAAGGTTTTAAGTAACTACTACTATGTTTAAGTTCCTCTTCCGTTAATTCTTTAAACCAATCCGGATATCCAGGTGCTGTATTGTATAATGGAAAAAATATTCTTTCTTCCTGACAATCTTCCCAATTAAATTTATTCATTATGTTATTTAATTTATTACCTTTTGTATCAAATTCTTGACACTTGGAAGATATATGCTCATAGTTCCATTCAGACTCTTTATTCCTATTAATATAACATTCTTGTAAAATATCTTTACCAATACCATGATATGATATTTTTTTATTATACATATTTAAAGCATTGATTTTTTGTTCAGCTTTATGTTTAACACATTTAATAAAAGGTGTATTTTTTTTTGATATCATAAACCAATTTAAAGGTCTAGAATATCCATTTAATGTTTTACGACATGTATTTAAATCATGACCACAACCAAACCCTACATAATCACTTGAATTTAATTTGTTATAAAAAGGGCAAATACATTTAAGGACTAATATATCTGCATCTAACCATACACCTCCATATTTTTCAAGTAAATTATAACGATAATAATCTACTTTTTGTGGAAGATTTAATTTTGATAAATCCATATTTTTTATTTCAGGCAAATAATAATATATATTTTTATTATCTAAAATAATAATATTAAAACAAGTACCACAATTATGTTTAACAGAATTTATACATAAATCTATATATCCAGGTTTTATCTTATTTGGAAGAGTTTCCCAATACATCCATATAGTTTTACTATCATTCCTATTCATTAAATAAATCAATAAAGCGATTATAAATAGGATTACAATATATCTAAACCATAACATACTATTGAATAATATTTAATAATGATTGTAGAAATGAAAAAGTCCTTTATTACTCATAATATTCATCACATAATATATCGTAATTATATAGTTCCAAGTATTTCGCAACTCGTCTAGGGTGTAAACATTTCTGATACAGTTCTTCGTCGTAGTGTTCGCATTTTTCTTTCATTTTCTCGTAATTATACACAAGTATACTTGGGTCAATCGTATATTCAATCACATTCATTTTACCCGATTGAACTATACGTTGGGTTATTGTATCCATCTCATTATAACTGAGGTATCCCGTTTCAAACGCCCCGAAATGGTTTAACCAATACCATACAATAGTTCCTACATTTTTTAGTTCTTCTAGTTGATTACACTCAACTTTTATATACAAATGAACGACACAATCGCTTAACCAAAACCATATAATTTGTTGGTTGTATTTTTCAACATATTCGATGCAGTTCATATGTAGGCAATCCGTACGGGATGTGTTTATATTCGGTACTATTTCAATTTTATGTGGCTTGTTTCCGTTCCTAAGTGGTTCAAACACAACCATAAAAGCGAAAATAATTTAAATAAAGTATGATATCATAACCTATCATGTTGAGGTATATAGTAGGTTCAGGATGTATATATTTGGGATATATGTACAAGGAACGATTGTCTGATTATAAAAATCTATGTTTTATATCCGCGTTATGGATGTATTGTAAGATGGAAGTAAGATGTCAACGTATCATGAAATATTTTTTTTCAAAGAACGTATCGGATATATATTTGTATCACCGAGGTAATGTAATTCAAATGTCTTTGTCCGAATGTATCTCATTGGATAGTCATAATGATAGTATAGTATATTCGTATTGCACGGATAGCGGTAATTTATCTAGATATTTTGAAAATTTAAATGATATGAAAACGGAATATAATGTAAATCATAGTTTGACGACGATACGCGGACCCCGACAAATTATAAGTGCGACTTTATATGATACCCAAAATCAATCCTATAACGTGACCCCCTCCAAATTCAAGTTAGAAGCCATTGGAAATAATTTGTATACCAATCGCTTCGTACATAATTTATTTGATATTCATTCAACCATAAAATATTATACCATTCACATCATGGACGATGACATGAAGGAATACACTTTACACCATACTCGTAACCTACGTGAAACATTAAAGGTAACGGAAGAAGGCTTTCTTATTCAAAGACATCAATAACAATATAAACAAAGATATTATAATGTATAATGGATACAAAACATATATTACATGACACTTGGGTGTTATGGACGCATCTTCCATATGAACAAGATTGGACAAAAGATAGTTATAAAGAAATTATGTCTTTTCATACGGTAGAAGAGGCAATCTGTCTATTGGATGCCATATCGCCCAATTTGCTTATAAATTGCATGATATTTGTAATGAGACAAGGTATTACTCCATTATGGGAAGATAGTAAAAATATAAATGGAGGTTGTTTTTCGTATAAGGTTGACAATCGTTATGTACCAGCGGTTTGGAAAGACTTGATATATAGTTTAATCGGTGAAACACTCGCCATCCATGCGTCTACACAAGAAAGTATTACTGGAGTTACCGTTTCACCTAAAAAAAGATTTTGTATTGTCAAAATATGGTTGTCTACGTGTAAGTATCAAAATCCGTCCACGATTCATGACCTATTCCCCAATATGACGGCACAAGGAAGTATTTTTAAACGACATGTGGAGAATGAATAGACGAACTATCCAATCTCATTGGAAGACGGCAAGGGGGATAGACATAATTTAATTACACCCAATGAAGCAACGTTGTATTTTATAACGAGCGGTAAATTATTGTCTAGATACATTTCAATCTGATTGCATAGATTCGTACATTTGATAAAATAACCTAAATTTCTTAATGAAAATTCACCTTGAATGATTTTGTTGGTGTCTTGTTTATGAATATAATGCATGTTACCGTCCGTTTCTGCTCTTCTTACTTCTGCTTCTGCAAACACTCCACGACATTTGAATATTAATTCAACCCCATCTTTACCGATGACCGAGCGAATTTCTATTTTGTCTGAAATGGAAGATAAATCACGAATGATTTTTTGAAAATCCGTAGAAGGTAAATTCAATATGGATGAAAAGGTGACGTTCGGTACTTCTAATTCTTCATGGTCAGGTTCTATCAAACGAAGTTTTTGTATTTTCTGCTGTTTAATATCTCCGTTTTCAAATTTAAGACCTAGATATTGCACGACGCCATCCATATAATCCACGTCTTCAATGTATATTGTAAGTGTATCGTTGCTATCAATCGTATTGATTAATTTAAATAAATGAAGCATGTTGACACCAATGGTAATTTTGTCCATTTTACATTCAAAGGTTTCAAACTGTTTGGCTTTTAAATCAAGATGTGCAAGAATAGTATGAGACTTATCCATATTGATTATTTTTATACCATCCGGCGTAAATGTAATATTCGTTTCTAATAGTATATCTTTTAGCGCGGTCATTAATGTACGAAAGGGTGATATTTGTACGGTTTGTATATATAATATAGTATTAGATGTATTTACCATTCATATACATTATTTATTACCTTTAAATGTATATTAAAGGTAATATAATTTAAATATACATATGCGCGAATTACATGATATGATAGATGTACTGATTGACAAATATAAGGACAATGACTATATATTCAACCGACTAAAAAACACCATTCTCACCCAATTACCCAATGCCTTGACGAATGCCGAAATATTGTACGAACAGAGAAATGACCGAAAAGCAATGTTAATATCCAATGGTGATAAATTCATTGAAGATTTTTTAAATGAAAATCGTTACTATTATTGTGCACGTATGGAACTATTTATATACTATGACGGACATCATTATAAACCGATATGTGAAGATAATATACTTCACCATATATTGATCACCCTTACAAAACAACCAGAATTACGTGTATGGAAATACCGTATTAAAAACGCATTGATTAAATCCATAAAAGAAAGGTCTCCGTTACATACCATTCCAGATACGACTACCGTGCAAACGATTTTAGAACAATTGTATCCAAATGTATTTTATACGAGAGAAGCAAGTCTTCATTTTTTAATAGCGGTTGGGGATTGTATCCATGGAAAAAAATGTAATACTTATATTGTACCTAGTTCTTTAAAGATATTTATACGTGAAATTGAGAATAAATATTATAATGTGTTTGGACAATCTAATCTTCTTACCAATTTCAAATTAAAGTATTATGCACATGAATATGTGGATACCAGATTATTTCATTGTATATTACATTCACCTTATACTTTACAAGACGTTCACATTTTGGATTTATTATGTGTATCCAGTTATTATTCCTTGCAATATAGTAATGCCGACGATTTTGTAAATCAAACCAACGATAAAACATTATACGGACATGTATATTTCTTAAAGGATATGAATTATTTCACCCTTGCTCGTCATTTTAAAGAAAAGGCTTTGTATGTGTCGGAAGGGTCTTTGGTTAAAAGTAAAACTATGATACTTATTTTGAGGCAGTTTTTAAAAGAAATGAATATTCCGAACATTATATTTCAAGAGACGTTTGCGATAGAAATGAAAAAATTATTATCCTATGATGAAGCTACCGATAATTATAAAGATGTAACCAGTAATTATATTCCAATTGTATCGTCCTTTTGTTCGTTTTGGGACGAACATATGATAGAAGATTATACTGCACCTGATTTGGAAATAGAAGATGTCATTGATATGTTTTTTAAACATACCTCTCATAAATTCACGAACTCTTTAACCAGCGAATTGGTGGTAGACATTCTTAAACATCACATTTGTAGTGATGTAATTATAGAACAAAATAAATATATACATAATATTAGATATAATTTTCCATCCGAACCGACGACTTGAAACCCAAGGGTGTATCATACGACGATGTTGTCTATCCATTTGATTATTGTATCCTTATTATTTTTATGACATTTAAGATGGTTTAGGTTTAATATCCTTGATATTGTATCAAAAAAAGGCCAATGCATTCCACATTTTACTTCAAGAATGGTTGTTCCAGATTTACAAAAAAACATATTTGACATTACTGCCCCGTGTGCACATATTATGAATTTAGCATTATTAAAATATTTAATTTGTTCTTCGAAAGGTAAATGTTCAAAATATAATCCTTTAAATTTATCTTTAAATTTATCTTGTAAATAGGATTCAATCTCAGTCACATCTTTTATTTCCCTTCGTTCCTTTCCAGACTTAATAATAAAATTAGAAAGATTTTGTGTTTGTAAATATGCATCGTCCACCAGTTGTGTCCTGTCATTTCTTTTAATTAAAATTACTTCTGGATAATTATTATCGTACTTTATATTATACCTTTCAAAAATATAATTTCGGAATTTATTAAAATTTATTATATTAGCATATGTATGCCGTTTTTTATAATGAATCATATCCACGTTTAGATTATCAAACTCATTCCTTAATAATTCTGTATTCTTAACCCTTGTAACCTCCTCATATATTTTATTAAAATTTCCAAGGGTTTGGTTAATGTTTTTTAACCGAATAACCTCATCATAATTAAAAATATCACATATGATTTCAGGGAATAAACAATCACATATAAAATGAGCGTAATGAAATAAGTAACCATCCGTTCTAGGGTTATGAACCTTTATCATAATAATATCATGAGATTATTATGTAAAAGGATTAATCTAAAAAATTGAAATTCTAAATTACTCTTATAGTATATTCAATCAACACGATGACCGATCTCCATTACAACCATGTCACGGTGGAGTTCATTACCTTCTTGACGGACGATGCCTTTGCCTATCTCAAAGAAATGGTTGGGTTTCCGCAACATTGGACTCGTATTCATGTTTGCAACTGGCTAGGACCAACCTACGACCGTATTACATTTCGTTCAACCAGTGACAATAACGGACCTATCATGAACTCGCTTGAAGTCTTTAACCCATTTATTCATTACAATGAACGATATTTATTCATAGATATTACAATTCCGTTTCAAGGATTAGACTTTACGTTTCTAAATTGTTTATTAGAAAACTTGTTGAACATTAATTTTAATAATTGGAATGATTATTTAAATTATATTGCAATCAATGGTAGCTGTAGTTTTAACTTTACCATGTATCGTTATGACCAAACGTTGGATACGTTGGAAGGATCTGATTATTAATATAAATTTAAAACACTGAGGATGGATAGATTATAAACTATTACTTTGAAACATATTTTTTGATTTTAATAAGTAATATAAGTTAGTGATTTCTAATTGTTGACTATGAATTATTTTGTATGCCAAATCTATAATAAAATCATTATGCGTGGTTTGTAATATTTTTTTACTCATATCCACGGCAACTTGATGGTGTGGTATCATATGTTCTATATACATCGTGTCCGTCATACGATGGTTTGATTTATCGTGAGACATGTAGAAAAAACTAGGGTCGCAATAGGTGTTACTTAAATGAGGTGTATTTGGTTTTGTAAAATCGCCCACGGTATAACGATATAACGCATCCATTTTAATATTTGTATCACTCATTTCATCATTCAAACTAGAATTGGATGTATCCACTATGTTTGAATCTTTCATTATAGCGATTTCATACTTTTGTAATCTTATTATATTTCTTACTATATCCATAATGACTGGATTTTTTGTGTTATGTAATTGGAGTTCACTCATATACACCGCAACTTCATGGTGTTGAATCATATGATGTATGTATGCATCGTCTGTTAATGTTTGATTGCACGGATTAGGTATAGAAATCTCTTTGTATTGTAAATAAATACAAATTAGTATAAATAATAGTATGAAACCTTTTAACATATATATTCATACTATACTATTTTATCGGTTTAATATCACCATACTTTATAATTTTCTTGTAAAGGGACGCTCATTCTGTGTATTTCAAGTTTTATTGAAAAATTGAAATACTTGTTTATGTTATAAACAAGTCTATACACTATACAAGACTATGAACCGTCACGAAAACGGAACGCTTTGCTATGAAGGGCAATGTGAAAAGGATATGCCACACGGTTATTGCGAAGACGGAACTTACGAGGGTCCACGGGGACCTAATTTGTCTGACGGAGAAGGTAAATTATTTAGTGAAGACGGGATGCTTTGTTATCAAGGGCAATTGAAAAAGGATATGCCACATGGTTATGGCAAATCATATTACGAAGACGGATCACTTTATTACGAGGGTCAATGGGAACATAATTTGTCTCACGGAGAAGGTAAATTATTTAGTGAAGATGGAACCCTTCAATACACTGGACAATGGAAAAAGGATATGCGTCACGGACACGGAAAACTGTTTCGCAAAGATGGAAGTATTCTGTACGAAGGACAATGGAAAAACAATATGTTTCACGGACAAGGCAAACGGTATTACGAAGAAGGAACACTTCAATATCACGGACAATGGGAAAAGGATATGTATCATGGACAAGGTAAATATTATCGTGAAGATGGAACCCTTCAATACAACGGACAATGGAAAAAGGATATGTTCCAAGGTTAAACCTTATGTACATTTACCATTACTAGAACATTCTTTTCAAGGTAAGATATAAGCAATCGTTTATGACGATATTTTAGTCACGTCTGTATTAAAAATGAGATGATTGTTTCTTGAAAAATACAAAAAGGATTATTCAAGAAAATATTGCAATAAAGAAATTGTTTAAACAAAAACATGAATTCTTCCGCCATATAAACCGCAGAAAAAATATAGGATTTCATTATATTTTTCTATAACATTACCGCATAGTAAAGTATTAGGTTGTTTAACGGCGATTATTATATTTAATAATATATGTTAGAAATAAATTATACGTGTTCGTTAGGTTCGCTATGTCATAGTTCTCAAATATTAAAACGAAATAAATTAAAATTATGTTCTTACCCTTTTGATTGGATTTTTTCAAATTGTGATAATATTATACATTGTATTGAAGACAACTTTAATATTTTTTTAGATAAATCATATTATATTAATATATCAGAATCAAAATGCGGACATTCAAAATATCATAGTGAAATGTTTAATCATCGCAATCCGTTAAATAATATAAACGATTATAATTATTATGTAAGATGTGTTAAACGATTTAAAAAATTACTTCAAAAACAAGAATATAAGTTATTTATTACGACATTTCCTAATAGAAATAATATTTATGATTATGAAACGATAAAAAATAACATTATATTTAATAATGTTATTTTCACAATATACATATAATTATACACTATTAATTATTTTTCATATACCAAATAAAACACAAAATCATCACATATTTACATACAATGACAATATTCATTTTTTAGAATTACATACTTTATCACAAAGTAATGGTGTAGAATTTATTAATAATAATGACAACATTTATTTGGATAATATAATAAATTCAAAATATAATTTTAATCTTAAAAATTAACATCAGTTCAATATTATTTAGTGGAAGATAAAACACAGGAAGAAGTTTGTAAGATTTTCAAATGTTCTACAAGTTTAATGCTTTGGGTTGATAATTATAAAACATGGAGAAATGATTGGTTATAATATAAAACATTTTAAGGGAGCGTATGAAGACCTGATATATATCAAATAAAAAGACACGAAAAATCAAAAATTATAATATCTCATTTAAATCGGCGTTTTAAACGTCCAAAGGTGTAAAAGCATTCACTTTAATCATCGTTGTGTTAAATCAACGTTTTTTTCTTGATTTTCTTGATTTTCTTGATTTTCTTGATTTTCTTGATTTTCTTGATTTTCTTGATTTTCTTTTTCCGCCCTTATTAAAATTAGGTTTGTCTCCCTTTTGGCCAACCAAAGGGAGGTCAAAATCATTATCAGTATAAAAATTAGGTTGTTCTCCCTTTTGGACAGAATGGAGATCACTATCTCTGTCTACGGGAGAGGAGGGAGGGAGGTCAAAATCATTATCAGTATAAAAATTAGGTTGTTCACTGTCTTGAACCGTCCTTTTTACACATCGTTCTCGTGGAGTTCCACACGACTCTCCAATTTCTCCTAAAGGACAACTGAGTCTGCCATCACAATAACGTGGCATTGTATCTGTCATCCTTATATTAAGTAAATATAATAAATTATCCCTTTGAAGATGTTATTTTTTTTTTATTTTTATAGATTTCACGGTATCCCGTGCGAGTGAGGATTGTAATATTTGTAATTCCGACAACCACATGTCTTCAATTGTCGTGGAGAATAACGTATCTTTTAAACTGGTCTTGATTTGTTTATCCTTTAATAAGGAGGATACATTTTCTTGAGTAACTGAATTCATCGGCAATTTAATCAAATAATCGTAATGGTTGTTCATCTTAGTATAATCGTTCATTGCTAACATTTGAACGACGTCTGTATTGGATTTGTTACGAAGGTCAATGGTATCCTGTAATATCTCTGTAATAAATCTTGCTTTGTTTGATAATTTACTTAAATCATGATTTAATTCTTTTAACAAATAATCTTTTCGTTTTACATATACTTCACGACGAACATTCATATAATGGTCTAGGATATCATATGGTGTATCAAATTTTTTTAGTTGCTCCTTTTCATCAAACGCATGCATGTTTGTGGTAGTTTGCGTTGTATATAAATGCAATAATTTTTCTAAACCGTTGCACTGATGTTCACACGGTGTATTTAATAAGGTTTGTATATCCGTTTCACGATAAAAGGTTATCGTAAGGTCAATGTCTTTATCCGTGCACATGTCAAGATATTCTTTTATGTAGAGTTGGTCTTTGGGTTTTCCATCCCCAACCATTAATTGTTCTAAAAACATTTTATAATCATCCGTCCAGGTTCCAATGGGCAATTCATGGATACGAACCGTTTTGTGTAGAACCGTATATTGTCCTTTGATTAAATATTTGTGAGGGTCTATACGTGATACGGTTCCTTTGAATCCTTTATAATAAGGTATAAAATCAACCTTACTTGTTCTTCCATGTAGTATATCCACGATATATTGTATAATATCCATTGGGTTGAACGATGGAATATCCGTGCTAAATCCAGTACCAATCCCCTTAGACCCATTGACTAAAAGCATAGGAAGAATCGGTGCATACCATATCGGTTCTACTGGAGTATTATCGTCATCTAAATAGGTAACTACATTATCATCCGATGCCTGAAATATAAGTCGGGTCAATGCATTCAACTCTGTAAATATATACCTTTCGCTTGCCGCATCTTTTCCTCCTTGAAGACGAGTTCCAAATTGTCCATTTGGGTTGAGAAGATGAATGTTATTAGAACCAACAAAATCTTGTGCCATTCCAACGATGGCGCCATTTAAACTTGCTTCTCCATGATGATACGCACTATGTTCAGATACATACCCTGAGAACTGAGCCACTTTGATTTCAGTTACAAGATTTCTTTTAAAGGCGGCATATAAAATTTTCCGCAGACTGGTTTTGAGACCATCCATTACATTTGGAATAGAACGGTCACAATCATATTTTGAAAAATGTATCATTTCTTTAGTAATAAATTCTTTATATAATACGGTGTTTAAAGAGGTATTCATAAAGTCATTGCGTTCATAATGTTCAAGCCATACTTTTCTATCGTTGGAACGTTTTTTATTGAAAACCATATCAATGGCATCACGACAATCCACCTCGCAATGAAACATGACTACTTTTTGATTTTTGAAATATTCTTGGAACTCTTTTGCGGTGGACGTACCAAGTCCTTTATAATATTTAATTTTCCAGTTTGTTTCTTCATTTTGTTGTTTCCATACATCGTATTCTCCATTGTTATAAAACAATAACTCTTGATTCCCTTTTTTTGCCTTTAAAATGGGCGTGTGCATAAATCCTATGAAATTGGACAAACCGATTAAACTAGACCATTCGGTATCAAACAAATTAATACATAAACCCTTGATGTGTGTTCCATCCAAGTCTTGGTCGGTTAAAAACAATACCCGTCCATATCGCAAGTGTAGTCCTATCGTATCTATGGTGTAAGATTTACCCGTTTCTAATCCAAGAATTTGTTTAATATCGGTAATTTCATGGTTACTTGTAATTGTTTTGGTCGGTGCCCCACGCACATTCATGAGTTTTCCTTTTAATGGGTACACCCCGTAAATACGCCGGTCTTCTTTGGATAGACCCGAAACTACTCCTGCTTTGGCAGAATCTCCTTCTACAAGCAATAACGTACATTCCGAACTCTTTGCCGTACCTGCATCATTCGCATCCACCAATTTTGGGATACCCCTTATCGTTTTTGTTTTGGTTCCATCGGTTTTCTTAGATGCTTTAAGTTCCTTTATACCAGTTAAAGCACATGCGTTATCCATTACACCCATACGGGCTAATTTTTCAATAAGTTTCTCACTGATTTCACAAGAAGACCCAAAATTAGATTGGGGCGTTGTCATATAATCTTTGGTTTGTGAATCAAACATTGGATTCACAATATCACATCGGATAAATAACATTAACTGTTCTTTGATGGTGGTTGCTTTTACATCTATTTTCTTTTTTTTACTTATATAATGAATCATCTTACGAACGATTTGGTTCAGAATGTAGTCTACGTGCTTGCCACCCTTTGAAGTAAATATTCCATTTACAAAGGATACTTGTGTAAATTCTTGGGCGGGTGCCATACATGCCACAATTTCCCATCGGTCGTTGGTTTCATACACGCGTATCGTTTCCTCTTTTGTACCAATGTATAAATCTACATAATGCATAAATTGTTTTACATTCAATGGTTCGCCATTTAACCTTACTGTTATTTTTTTATCGGTAATGGCCGCTATATCATATACGCGTCGTTTAAATAAAGATAACATATCTGTGGTTAAACCAGATATACCTAACCGTGTGTAATCTGGTTTAAACGATACCGTTGTATATGGTTTTTTATTACATTTTGTGATGGTTGGTTTATGAATGTGACTTAAATTCTCTGTAAATTCTTGTGTATATTTTAATCCTCGTATATGGTCTATCGTTTCAATCCTTCCCCAAGACGACCAAATCAATACTAGTTTAAATCCAAAACCATTTTTACCTCCAACAATTTTTTCTTCGGTCTTATCATAATTGGTGGATGTACGTAAATGTCCAAAAATCATTTCAGGTATCCATATACCGTATTCAGGGTGTAATTCAATATCAATACCATTTCCATCGTTCGTCATGGTGATGGTACCATCCGTGGAAATACTAAAATCTATACGTGACACGGGTATCGTATTTGGAACTTGTTTTATCACATTTTGGGATTGACGCACACTATGGTCCCGACAATTTACAACCCCTTCATCAAATAATTTATATAATCCAGGTATAATATTGAGTTCTTTGTATAGGATACGTTGACTAATATCGTCATATACATATGTATTGTAATCCGTCATTTGCATACTACCTGTATACGTATCTGGATTATCCAACACATGTTCCCTATCCGTTTTTTTTTGATATTTGGTCGTAAGTTCGCTCATGGTATTTTACTATCCCTATATCTCCTTAAATAAGTTCAATTTTTATATAATCCTATTCTATGAGTACACCCCATAAAAAATATACATGTGCTTTTAAAAACTTATACGGAATAACAAAAAATGCAAGTTTTAATGGAAATACCAATACCAATGCGATGACAGAGGCTATGTTATATTCTAATCTAGTACAGAATACTAAGGGTAAAACGGTTACAGAAGATATGTATTATAAACTAAATGTATACGATAGATGGCATGGTGCCCCGAATGGGGCGGGACGTTCCATTCAAAATAAGTTTTAAATCCTTGAAGAATAACCGGTTCAATACGGGCAAGTAGTTCCTAGGAAGGATTCTCTAATATCTACATTTCAAGAGTTATAATATAAAATTGAAATTGATATTATATTGTTTGTTAAATACAACATGACCGATATTATCCGTATTCCAAATATTGAAAACTATACTTGGGAAATTATAAATGGGGAACTTGTACTTACACCAAAAACACACGTCACGGATAAAGTCAATTCCCAAACGACCGTTACATCCACACCAATTTCTGTTCCGAAACTGGGAACACGACTCACGCGAACCTATGATACTAGTTGGTGTCACGTTCCGTTAAGGGAATAATAAGACATTTTAATTTGTCCTTGTAAAAACATTTAAATGGTTGTGATTACTCCCAAGTTTCTTTCTCACCTAGTCATCCGTTCCTTTGAAAGCGGGTCCGACAAAAACATAGACATAACTGTAACTTGTATTCCAATAAGATATTGCGTTTTGCGTATCTTGTCAATGGAATCTAGATCATAGTTCGTAAGTGAATCTGCGGCAGATGGGTCGGTATTGAAATAGTAAGCGAACTCAAGAATAAAATCATCCGTGTTTGCCGGAGTGAATGGAATACCTGATTCATACTGATTTATAGTATCCTTTTTTAGCAGGAGACACCGTGCCACCTCCGCGCAACATACGAAGTGCATGTTTAACCGTGTTTTTATTCGCAGAGGCATAAGAAGAGGGTATACCCTGAAATACCCCAATCCTTGTTCTATTTGTGTCCACGGCGATACGTTTTTTTCGTTCTATAACCGTACTTGCGTCATTATAGGAATTCTTATAGGTATAGGAATGATTTGATTTTGGAAGTATACTTCCTTGGGTCATTGTATTCGGTTTAAACGGCGAACCTCCTCTGTAATAAGTATAACCATTGTTTCTTCCAACTGGCGTAAAGGTAGTCATTATACATCAATGAGAAAATATGTTCTCTTATATTTAATTTCTTTCGTATATATAATGCGAAAAAGAATTGACCGACAACCCGACGGTATGTATCATATTGGTGGCACCGTGTTTGAAGACTTGATTGGAACCCGTGCAAAAGTATTACATGGTACCGCCTATAAAACGAGTGGCGGATTAATCAAACAGGATATTCGTGTAAATAATAAAACCGGTAGAATCGTTTCAAAAAAAAGGTCAGACGAAGCACGTAAATCTCGTCGTTTAGAAAAGGCAGGATATAAACCCAAAAAAGGTAAATTTGTGTTGATGCGTAAAACGCGTAAACATTAATGTTATACATTTGGAATGCATTGTATATGATTCAAGTATTTATATAATCGTTTAATGTCTAATTTTGTAATGTCATAAGGCTCAAACATATGGTATATTTGTTCATCCGTATACTGCGTACGAATACATGTAAATAATGCAAATACATCTTTTTTATCACAACCGATGGCATGACAAATGAATTGAATAAAATTATAATTATTGTATTCTGTGCTATATTTAGTAAGCACTTTTGTAAAACGAATGTCGTGTGGTTGCATGGAAGAACAATGCGTATGATATAATTTATTTGTATTGAATAATTTTACAATAGAATTCATTTCATTTAATTGCCAAATCTGGTTTTGAAAAATAATACGGTCGGTATAATCCGCAAAACAAAAATGGTCTAGAACCGAACAATATAAGGGGTATGATATTTCGGGGGGGTGTTGAGAAATTAGATCTATTATATTTTCATGCCATAACATCCCTAAAATAGTTCGGTCGGATTCATTGATACTAGTCATGTGTTCTTGAAAGGACCAAGGTGCCTTGAATAAACGACTTGTGATTTCTTTAGTATTCCATAATTTGGTTTTAGATTTAAAAATAGAATGCAGTTTATCGCGGTTAAATATATCTTTATATCCTCTTATATATAATTCATATACTGAATTATATTTACGTAAGTCGTTACCAATATAAAGGGTTATATCAGGAAGAATGCTTTTGTCTATCTCCACCATATATTTTATAATTAAAGATTGTATTTGAGAAATTGTAGGAGTTTGTAATTCTACGAGGACACATGCTTTCATAAGTTCTTTGATTTTTTTATCTTGGTGATGATTATTAATACAAATGATTGGAATACAACTACTTAATTCATTTTGTTGCTTTTTTGTTTTTTTTTTGCGAATGAGTTTAATTAACGCAGATAAACCTCCTTTATCTCCATTGTTCATACCGTCAATTTCATCCATAATAATAGCAATGGGTTTGCGGTTGTTTTGAAATAAACTCATAATGTTATGATTGGACATGTTATTGGACGCAATATTTTCAATGACTATATTATTCCTAATATCACTAGAATCATATTTTATCACATCGTAATTTAATTCTTTAAGTATATTTTCAACAAAGCATGTTTTACCTATACCTGGTTCGCCGTATACATAGACACCACGTTTAAATGAATTATCTGTTTTTTCTTTAAATTGTGCAAGAAACTGAATCAAGGTATTCACACAAGATTGTCGTTTTAAAATATGATTTAAATAAGATGTATCCATACGTTTATCTAGTTTATAGTCTTTATTTCAATTACGAAGTTGTATCACATGCATTTAAATTGTTGGTTACACCGTCCCAGGTTAAATTACATGTTTTTGCCCATTTGTTTTTATTACATAAACCATCTTGTCCTGTCCAATAGGTGCCAGAGAAATCCATTTTTTTTGCACAATTCGTACGACCTAATCCTTGTGAATTGAGGCAGTTTGAACCATCTCCGTCCGAACGGTCCAACCAATAATCAGGACATTCTGAAATGACTGGAGGGTATTGTGAGTTGTATTTGTTTTTATTCAACATATAACCAATGATAATAAGACATATAATTAAAACGACGGTTGCTATAATCATGGTAGTCGTCTGAAAGGTCATCTATAACATATGTATTGATAATTTTTTTATCCGTTTAATATATGTCTACGAATGTATCCAATGGAAGGATTGATATCATGTCTCCAAATACCAATGTCTTATTTTCAATGCAAGATAAGTTACCTGTTCAAAGTGGAAATGGTTTCAGAGAGGCCATGACTGGAAATTGGTACGATACGGTTTTATCCAATGCATTTTTTTCAAAACAAAATATTCAAACACTACAAAATGGGATTAGAGCAGGTGTATATAAACGTTCCAACGGCGTATATTTAATAGGAGAACAAAATGAGGATGAACTTAAAGTCGTTATGCGGAGTGTATTTTTACAAAATTCAAAAAATCAACCGACTCATATTAAAGAACAAATCTCAGACTTAAATAAATTCGTATTAGATTATGCGGTCGGTCAAGTGTATGGGGAAGCAGAAGGTTATATGAAATATCAACATGACGCAAGTAATATGTATGAACCCATGGAACCTCCCATTTTGTCTAATCCTAGTGATAAACAATTGTTACTAAAGCCTTGGTTTTAGCAATTCAATATAAAATTGAAGTAAATTTCTATCATAATAAACTTGAAAATACGTATCATGACTTGGAAAATGTTTCGTGATTTACAAGAATTAATCATCAAGCGATTTGGATATTTCAGTACTGCCTATTTAACGCAGCATGAAGTATACATCTATCAAGAGTATCTTATTGCGGATAAATATATACGGATGTATTCTAATGATATCTGCCAAAATGTGGTAGAATCTATACCAAGAGCTTTATTATGTGTTTTAAGTGAATGTACCCTCCGCTTGATAAAAGAAGACGACCAAAAAAATATTCCAGATGTATATTTCAATTATACGTTGAATGAATTAAAAGTAATGTGTTATAAAAACCATGTCAATTACGTTGGTAATAAAAGGTATAAAATAAATTGGATACGTGCCTATATTCGTTGTCAGTCTTGGGGATTCAATGTATTTGCATTAAGAAATACATTGAATGAAGATACTGTAAGATATATTTATACCTTTCTTACACCTTTGGAATTTTAAACGCAGATTTTAACTAAATATCATTTTCTTTTATATTATATTTTATATTTCCTAAATGTTTAAAACTATTTAAGAATTCTTTAAAATTAATTGTATGTAATAACATTATACATATAACAATAATAATTAAAAAATCTTCTTTTTCAAATTGAATATTTTTTTTATTATTAAAAGGAAAACATATATATATAATATATATGCATGTGAGTAAAATTAATATATCGTGAGTAATTATAAATATTGGAAAATTTTTATTGAATTTTTTTATTGAAATACTTAATAATAAAAGAAACATACATACTATTTTAAAAATAAATATTATAATATGTATATGTTTCATAATATACATATAATATTATAATATTACTTCAACTAGGCGTTTATATTTCCAAAGTGTACAACAAATGGTTTCTATCACCATTAAAACTGTATAGTTGGGTAGGAGACATAATAGATTATGATAAAATACGATACAATCGCAAAAAGAACCGATAACAACCATGCGGGCAAAACACTTCGTGTCGTAAATCCAATACCGAATAATTTTAGCGTACCGTCTGGGTTGAATATAAACGGCGAATTAGAAATTACAATAGAACCGTATAATAGTATAAATAGGGTGATAGCGAATAGAGTTATATTTTTTTTAATGGTGGAATGTATCATTCTTTAATATAGATTTATATAATATTAGCGATTGCAACGAACTACATATACTCTTCATAATCATTGTCGTTAATATTATTATCTTCCCCATTGTACTCAATCGCTAATTCTTCTTGTTCTGTAAATTCGTTGTCTTTTTGTTGCATCATTTCATCCAAGGCAAAGACATCCATTAAACCTTCGGTGACTCCGTCCACACGTTTTAGTTTGGTTTCTAGTATCGCACGGTTCTCTATATCTGTTCTTTCTTGGTCGTAGGTATCTCCATCGTATTGTCTGTATCCTTTTTGCATACCCACGGACCAACGTCCAATTTTAAAGTTTTTAAACATATTTTCAATCTCACGTTCTTCTGTCGTAAGTTCTGTTAAATATTCTACAATGCCGTCTTTTTCTTTTTCTTTACTTCGTACCACTTTATCCATTAAATCCTCGTAAGATATATGGACAGACGTTTGTTCCTTGTATCCAATGGATAGAAACCCTGTAATGAGTTGAGACATTTTTTCAGACATGGATTGTTTTTCACCCATAGTCATTTCTAACAATGGTTCTATATCACCGGTTTCTTTCCCTAGTTGTAACGCAGAAAGCAACGGGTTGGAAGGTCGTTGCACGACAGAACTATACAAGTCTTCCCTTGATACCAGACTTACCATTTGTGTACAAACATGTAATAAATAGAATTTATATAATAAGTGTGAGGTACGACGTTCAAAAAAGGGCACATTGTCTTTGTTGAATTCATAGCACATGGTATCCATAGCAAGTAATACAACCGATTGAGTTTCCGTTTGAAACACGCGCATAAACTTGTCAATGGCAGAGTCATTGTAAAATGTATGTAATGGTTTAAAATGTTCCATGGTTTGGAGTTTAAGGTCGTTTTGATGTTTTTCAGAAAGATTCCAACAGGCAGGAATTCTCACATTATCGTATTTTACTTTATTTAAAATTATATTTGGGTATACTTTCACCATATTGTGAATATTATTTTTCATCACCGAAATCAAATTATACATATTCGTTTCTGGATTCAAATCTAGTAACTCTGTAATATATTTCATAAAGGATGTATGTGTTTTACTATTACTATTACGTCGTATAAAATCCGATAGCGAAGCCAACAATAAATCGTTTGTCGTTGCAAGATAATTTTTTAGTTCTCTATTTACATCCTTTCCATCTGCTTGCATTACATCTAACATATGCTTTATAAATGGTTCTGGCAAGGTGGTTTCATGTTCTTGCTCGTACATAATTCGGTCTATTAATTTTTGAATAGGATTGATTTCAAACGCAAAGGTTTGAAGTGTAAATTGATTTTTGTTGTTTATGACTTCTAGTAGTTGGTGTAACATACCAATATTATATTGCTTACCGTCCTGTTTTAACAGGGATATTTTTTCTTGAATGGTTGAATTTGCGTTAAATTTAGTTGAATTATCCATACAGATTGCTCTTAAGGCTTCGTCTAAGGGTACTGTATTACAGTAATGTAGAAAGGCTTTGTAAATCGTTTCTTCATCAAAGGTGGATAGTGTGTCTGGATAGTGTATCCGTGTATCTTGGGTATCAAACAATATAGATGCCTTGGACATTTTGGATATATCATCCAATGCCTTTCTAAGGTCATCTATCAAACGGTTGGTTCGTTCAATGGTCGGGTCGATGGAATTAAAATAATCAAAGGTCGTTTGATGGTTGTCGTTGCAGCATGCATTTTCTAGGTAAGGTATCCGTTGATTACTCAACAAAACTGCTTGATTCTCTTTTATATTTTTAGATACAATCGTTTGTATAGACATTTCCATGGAAAGAGCCAAAAAAATTATTTTAGAGCGAATGGTATCCATACGAGCAAACTGATTTACATGTCCTTTTTTAATGTCCGTTATCAATTGAGTTTGATAGGCTTCTGTGATGGGTTGGGTTACAACTTTCACAGGACGTAACGGTGGAAGAAAATTATTCCATTGTAAAATGTCATTGGATACAGGTATAGGTTGTGTTTTTTGTGTCAAATCGTATTCTAGTTTAACTCGTATTATATCTTGCATCCTATCCGTTGGTAAAATAAATGTATTTATAATCGTTTCCATCTTGGTTACAAATTTGGCGACATTCATTTTTTTTAAAGCATTCCATGGTTCTACCGAGCTTTTAATCGCATTTACAATACAGGCAATATATTCTATCCCGCTTTTATCCCCGTCACCATAGGTAGGATAACCTGCAAACGATTTTACACAACTGGGATACGTTTTGTTTTTGTTAAATAGTGTGGTTTGGGTATTGGTTTGAATACCAATCAATACATAAGAAGTTGTCATTAAGATTAACGTTTGGTCGTATACAAATTCATAGGAATCCTTTTTTCCTTTGGAGGCCGCCACTGCTTTTTCATAATCCGTTTTAGCAGGCATCTGATTGGATAATAATTTACTCGTTTCTTTTACTACAAAGGATTGTATTATGTTCCAATGAACACCAATGTATTGACATATTGCATTTCCAACTTTAGAAATCTTTTCGGTTTCCGGATTTAAATTATCTTTCTTGATAATCGGTTTTTGAATCACCGATTGACCCAAGTCGGCGGCAAGTATCTCTCTCGAACGAATGACAAATCCTTCTTCTGTGTATCCTTCTTCCGTATTGAAATCAATGTAAGTGATTACCCAACCTGAATATTTATCAACGACTGCTTCCCCATCACCTCCTAATGTTCCTTGTAGAGAGGCTACGCGTTGAAGTGCCTCAAAGTAATCTTCTCCGTGGATGAATACATTGGCAAGGTTGGATATAAATGTAGGTAATAGTTTTACACCGGTTACAATACAATATAACCACCATGGACTCTCCGGTTCCATAGAAGGTCTTGTATACTGGGCTACAAATTTTGTGATATCATGTTGTCGTTTAACAAAATCACTCTGGGACAATATAAGTTGTAATACATTGGAATAAGGAGATAGTTCTTCTTCTACTTCTTTTGCGTCTAATCCATACTCATACAATTTTTGGTCGTATCGTAATGTATACGTGGAATGTATACGTTGTAAATGCACCAATCTAGACTGTGCCTTCAGTGTAGCTTGATTCAAAAAAGATTGCATTTCATCCAAAGTTGGAATGACGGAATCTTCAAACTCTTTGAGGGTTGCTTTTAAAGCATTTCGTTGAAAATCTAATTTTGCACTAGACGTTGTTTTACACTTATCTTGTATGGAAATACATTTTGAGGATACGTCACAAAACATGGCATTGGTGTCTGCGTTAATATCGTCTGGAATGGTTTCATCCCGCACCCAAATATTATTTTGTCTAACATAATAATAGTATTTCATACCAACGGTATCCTCTACTATCCATACCGCATAATCTCCTTCTTTTACAGGACGATATCCCAAAATCATAGCCTCAGCTTCACGATTTGCGTTCTCTTCGGTCATGTTTGTATGTTCACGAAGTAATTGTGATAGTAGACGTTGTTTTTCAGAGGGGTCTTCGGTAACCTCTAACTTGGAGGTATAGTCTTTGAATATATCGTAATAAGTTTTATCATATTTTGTATCGTAACGTATAGTTTGTTCATTGTCCTTTAACCTATCTTCTTTTGTTTTGTATTGTTTGGACAATACACGTGTTTGACAAAAGGTCTCCGCGGCATCTTCAACCGATGGATCCACGGTTTCAAGTTGTGTAAGTAACTCTATCGCATGGGTTGGTACCATTAGGTCAGAGTTTAATTGTGCAATACTTGTGTGAAAATATCTAGAGTCATCTATTTCTTTGGTTCTACTTATCCATTCACTTGTAGACAAAAACATGGTATCTAATCCTTGTACGTTATAATCCTGTTCCACTTTATTCTCACGGTCGTATCCCTTGTAGAGATTTAATATTTTAGGTTTAACGTAACTTTTAGGGACTTTGGGTATAAATTTTTTATATTCTTTTTGTTTTTTTGAATATTCTCGTTTCCATTGATTTGTCTTATCCGTCAGCAATCCGATAATATCCGCATATTGCTGAAACGAAATATGTTTATGGTATATTAAAAAGGGTTCTAATTGTTCTATAAGGGAATATACTGTATATCGTTCCAACGGATTTGCACGAAGGGTTTGTATCAATACTTCCGTAGTAGGGATGATACGGTCTAAATAATCCTCATAGGACAGTGTACTCTCTTCCTTCCGAACGTATTCCGTCATCGTTTTAAAATATGTATTTGCATCGTATAAAACAGGCGTATCTATTGGAACCGTAGATATGGAACTTTTTGTATGAAGAAAAGTCCAGTAAGCAATATAATGCATGGACATATTACATTTCGTTATTAATTTGGTGAGGGGCGTATGTATACGAGAAAAGGTTACGGTAGAGTAGGGTAAGGTTATAAACGATTTCAACTGTATCGTGTCGGAGGGTATGATATTTTTTTTAGACATGACGGTATGACCGCCTCCAATTCGTTTGGTTTCCATGGTATCCATCCCTATCATGTATACTTGCGGTACAAAACGCTGTCGGTGAATATCATTTTCTTGAACCACCGAGGCATAAAAATCACCTAAATTATCCAGATAAGACATTATATTGGTATGTACGGGTACGTTAAAAAGACCATCTTCCACCATGGATTCATACGGAGTCCATTGAGTATTCATGTGTTTCATCATGTACTCGTAATTATTCTGTCCGTTTGGAAGATTTCCTTGGCGAAAAAGTTGATTCCACTCTGTTTCTTGTAATCTAGACGAGGCAAGAGTATCCATTGAAATATCCTCGTATAATCCTTCTACCTCTTCGTCTACATCATACACTTTTTTCTTATGTTTAGATACTGGAATGATCCAATGTAATTTATGAGAGAATTCACGCAAAGATGTAACCAAAGGTTTTTGTAGGGATTCGTCTAGTCTAGACGCATTTCCATTGATATCAAACTTTGAATACTCTAATCGTAGTTGTTGAAATCGTTCTAATATACGATGTATATCATTCATTACATGAGGTGTGCGTTGCGTGTTAGGTACAACGGATAACATCTCATTCAAAAGGTCCGTCATTTGACGTTCCATACCATAACGTCGTTCTTCTTGGGAAACTTCTATCACGAGGTCAACTGAACCAAGCGTATCTCCAAATTGTATCTGGTCCGCGGAGAGCAAAACGTCTTTAATTCTATCACGAAATAAATCACTGGCATCCTCCATCTCTTCTTCCAAACCATACAATGGTTCTGTAACTTCTTCAGTTGATTCTGTAACTTCTTCAGTTGATTCTGTAACTTCTTCTTCGGGGGGTAAAATACTTTCGGTTGGCGCGTCTCGTAATACGATACGAGATAAAGGAATATCTTTAGGGATACCTTTGTAAGCGAAATCAATATAAATCACGGATGCATCGGTCAGTTTAATTTCAATTTGGTCTTCTTCTAATTGTTGAATGATACCGGTTACTACAATGGGTAAATCTTCTTCAAAGTATATATCGACCCATTGATTCGGTAGTAAACGGTGCTGTATCGCGTAACTTGGACTGTCTTCACGGTATATAAGTTCTATTCCTACAATTGCTTCATTCGTTAAACTACCCTCTTCTCGTATATTCAAAGTGTATAGATTACGTTTCCTTCCAATCAGTTCTATAATTTCCTTGTCAATGTATTGAATTAAAAATTCCTGATTATGAATAGTGTCATCGGTTGGAGATAGTATTTTTATAATGTCACCTAATTGTAACGTCAACTGGGATGACATACAATATAGGAATATAATTATACAAAGACGAATGTCTTAAATGAGTTAAAGACATAAGATACAGGTATTCTATGTCTAAATATAATATGGAGAATCTTCCACTCTATTTAGAAGCGAAAAAAGTATTCAAAAAAAACGTTCAACATAACCAGAAAGAGTATAATATTTTTCGTTATGATAAGTCCAAATTAACACCGGACGAATATAATACGGTTGGATTATTCCGTTCGGTTGTATATCAAAACGAAACAATCGTTTCATTTGCACCACCCAAATCTATTGCTTATGAATCCTTTAAATCTACAGCACCTCCGAGTATAACCATGGAAGAATATGTAGAGGGTACAATGATTCAGTTATTTTGGACAGGAGAGAATTGGGAACTGGCAACACGTTCTTCTGTAGGAGGTAATGTGTCTTTTTTTAATATAAAAGATAATCACCAAAATGTACGTCCAACTTTTCGTGAATTATTACTAAATACAATTCTATATAATGAAAATTTACATTCCAATCAACTTGATTTTTTTAGTTGTTTAGAAAAAATACCAAAACACTATATACTGTCTTTTGTTCTTCAACATGAAATGAACCGTATTGTAAGACCCATACATGAACCATCCCTATATTTGGTGAATGTATATGCCGTTGAACATAATACGATCGTGGAGACAGATATTTCGGATACAGTTCGGTTACTTCCAGATTGGGTGAAACGACCCACTCCATACAACTGGTCCTTGGAAGAATTAGAAAGTAAGATATCCTCTCAATTCATGGATTATACCAATGTTGGAATTATGATATATGGCGTGAATCCTACCGGAGAGAGGATTCGTGCCAAACTACGTAACCCATCGTACGAAACGGTAAGAAAGTTAAGAGGAAATCAATCTAAATTACAGTATCGTTACATGGAATTATGTAAAGATAACCTTGTAGACGAATATTTAAACTATTATCCAGAACATACTCAATGGTTTCAAGGTTATGACAAGGAGATACGTAAGTTTACAGTACAATTACATTCCTTTTATGTACAATGTTTTGTAAACAAAAGGGCACCTTTAAAAACCTATTCGTATCCATATAGGACACATATGTATAGATTACATGAACATTATAAAGAAACCCTTCGCGGGAAACGAGACCACGTTAATCTACCTGTAGTGATCCGATATGTACACCAGCTTCATCCATCCATATTGATGTCTTCCATTAATTATTCCCTTGGCGGTCATTAGAATCGTCAAACGATGCACTATGGATACCATTAAAATTACAACTACCTGCTGAGGTATAGGCACCCATATGTTCTAAAAAAATTAAATCATTTGGTTGAAGGTCTCGTGGAACTTTACATATACCAATCGTGTCATAAGAGTCACAGGTAGGACCAAATACTTGGATATCTTCATACTCTGTAACGAGGCTCATTTCATTGGTTTCAGTATCGTAACAATACATGAGAACTGGAAACTTCCAGTGGTCACGATGATATACATTCAATTCATGGTATACTCCATTGTCTAAAAAAATACCCCGCTTTGTTCTAGATATCACTTGGGTCACCAGATGAAAACTTGGTTCGGAAAAATATCTACCAGGTTCAGCTATGATGGTATAAGGAAGAGGTTTCGTCCATTCCAGTATATCGGTTAAATCACTATTGGATAATAATCCTCCACCTATATCTAATATAGGCGTTTCATTATATATACTCCTTAAAGAATGTAATATGGGTTCTGCATAGGTATAAGCCTTTAAATAGGCTTCTTTACGATTATGCGTTCCACCTGACCCTATGTGAAAAGATATTCCGAGCACCTTTATGTTTTTATCCTTGGCTTTATCTATAATATCATACGCTTCTTCGCGTGTACATCCAAATTTACCGTCAAACTTACAATTGGAGGTTTCTACACTACTATTCATACGAATGAGAATGGACGTACCTTGTACTCTTTCTAATCCACCGATATCATCCAGTACTTTTATCGCATTACAACTCATCACAGTGTCTTTGAGATGCATATGTGGATTGGTATACAGGATAAGATTGCTATACTTGCATGCAAGTTTGTATTCAGACGTAGAGGCAGCATCCAACCCAACTGGAAATGTATCGTCTGAGGTAAGCGCTTCTATCAATTCAGACGACGGATTGGATTTTAAGGCATAATAAGGTTGTATCCAGGGAATACATGATTTCCATCGTTCAAGTTGTGAGGATACATTGGATGCATCAAACCACCATTTCTTACATAACATGGTTGGAAGGTGTTTCGGAATATACACACTTCCAATATCAGTTAAAAACACTCTCATATAAAAGGTGTAATAGATTATCTTTATAATCATATTATAAAGATAATTGAGGATTAAACATTCGGTTTATAAATATTTAAGTTCTGGCTAAACTTTGTGTTCTCCGACTCATAAGATTCGCAGTCTGTGACGCTCGGGCTGCGGCAACATTTGCCCTAGCTGCTCTCATTTGAGCAGCTGCCGCTTTCTTAGCGGCGGAGGCGGCCCGAGCGGCGGAGGCAGCAAGATTAGCATTGCTACCTCCGCTAAGGGCGCGGGCTTGGCTCGCGCTCATCGCTTGGTTACGGGCTTGGCTCGCGCTCATCGCTCGGTTACGGGCTTGGTTACGGGCTTGGCTCGCGCTCATCGCTTGGTTTCTAGCACGGTTCTTCTGCGAATTCATCATATATTATAAGATAAGAAAAAAAAATTACCAAATTGCTGAATTTGGGTTCCAATACATTTTATCTCCTTTTTTTATGTTATATATGTAATTGAATAGTTTTAAACGCGACAACGCACAATTTACCCTATATTTCTCTAACGGGTGCGGATTCGATATAAATTTATACTGTAATGATTTTCTTAAAGTAGTTTGTGAACCTTGTAATGCGATATAAACATAAAATGCCTTAAAAGATAAATTACGAATGAGTGGAATATCTTTGTTATAATCTTGAAAGTGTTTTAAATATTCTTCACATATTCGTAAACCCGAGATATCTGCGATATCTTCTCCTATACTTAAACTCGCGTCAAATATACTTCCATCCATCAAAGCGGAATGTTCATATTGTTTAATGACATTATTCATTTTAGATTGATAGTGTTTTCGGTCGTTGTTCGTCCACCAATCTTGTAAATTTCCTAAAGCATTAAATTTGCTTCCAGAATCATCTAAACAGTGAGACATTTCGTGGGCTAGAGTATATCCGATATAAGCCAAATTATATTCAATACCGCGCTCTTCTAAATTAATGAATGGTTTCTGTATATAAGCTTGAGGAATACATATGGAATTTTCAGTTGGTGTGTAAAAAGCATTCACAATATGGGATTGTTTCCCAGTAAATTTAAATTTTTCCCAATCTATGGACGGGATATCCACGTTTTTTGTGGAAGTACCATCTAATGAAATAAACCAGTTCGTTCTCCAATACGCATATTTTCTTAAATTTTGGTAAGCTTCTTTTGCATTATAATTTAATATTGGGTCTTCTTTTAATACAGGTGGGAGTCCTATAAAAAATTTTATCTTATTCAATTTGTCCAACGCATTCGCTTTAGTAGTAGAAGATAACCATGTATTTCGTCGTATAATATTCTTAAATACTATTATTAACTTTTTTGATATATCCTCTGTATAATCGTTGTATTCCTGATTTTTATATTGTTCTACATAGTTGCTACTTAATAGTGAATTAAAACAATAACCTAACCCAATTATGGGAAGTTCGTTTGGCATTAAGGACGGTTGACCTTTAATGAACTTCATAAAAAAATTAAAATATATAATTCTCCATTTACTATGAAAACGCATGATTTGACGAAAGGTAATGTATAAATAGTAAGTTTTCCATTGTTTGTTGCTCCAAGCATTGTCTGTGGTCAATACTTTCATAATACTATTTAAATAATTCAAACTGTAACAATGAAATGTTTTAGGTACATGGGTATATCCAATTTGTTTTGCCATTTCATTCCAATTGAAACCATACTTTAATCCCTGTTCATGTGTAAGAATATTATAACCATCTTTATCTTCTTTTATACTATTATCGGAATAGGTATGTAAGATTTGAGTTTCACATTTCCATACATCCATCGGATCTAAATTATGGGATGTGCCTAAGCATGCCGTGAACATTTCACCTATAAATTGTAAATACTTTCCTTTTATATTTTGTTTGCGGGTTCGTTCCTGTTTCGTATCGCTTGGGTCGTCTATATATAAGGTAATATCATATAAACTTAATTTGGGTGAAGATAATACAGATTGAAACCTATTGACATTTTTATCGTCCAGTTGAACCGTCCATACCAAAGGACATCCCCAAGAAATAATCTCATTTTTATTTTGTTTTCCAATCACTTGATATAGGTTTCCTGTAGATATACGTTCCTCTATTAAAGTAACATATTCTCTTACAAACTGTTCTGTGGATGCATCATTGAAATGACTCAAAGACATATACACATTTTTAACCGCTTGGTGCTTTTTAGTATTCGGTTGACGAATGTATTCATGTACAATATCCATTAATTCATAATACACTTTGTTTTGTACAATTTTAAAATCATCCATATCCGTCACATATGGTTGTTCGGTCTTTAAAAAATTATTCGCACTTTCTAACCGTTTCTCATTGACATAACTATAGAAATCATCTTCTAGTCTGTATTTAGACGTATGTAAAGATTTTAAATTATGTATTAATTCATTTTCCATGTCCGTCCAATGACGGTGTGTATAGCTATTTGAATCAAACACATTCTCAAACAATTTTTGTTTTTTTGTTTTGTTTAAAACTTTTTTTTTATAAGTTGCCATAATATATATATAGATTATAAAATCCATTTTCTATTACGACGGATAACGTTTTTTTTTTTAAATAAATACGAATACAGGTTTAGTTCATTGGACTTAAGATTATAAACATATAAGGGAGAAGGTTGAAAAACCGTATCAAACCCATTTACGTCTATACTATGGTCTTTTTCTATAAACGATAAATTTTGTATGGAATATAAATTATCCAATACATTTGAAACATAACGTTGTACTTCATGTTTTGATACCATCCGCAATGGACCATCGGTTGAAATGTTGATAAGATGCTCCATATCGGTTACTTTATAAAATATAGAACGGTCAATGGTCAATTTTTGTGCGAGTACTCTATTTTGTAATACATTGTCTTCATATCCCCAACTCCAAAAATTACAATATCCTTTTGTCTTGTAAAAATCAGAACCTTTGATGGTGACGGCACCTCCCAATGTATTTACAAATCCATAATAATGTGTAACCACCCCTTGTGTAGTTTTATATGGAAACATAACGTCTGGTTTGGGATACTGGTCAATATCATGAAACACAAAAGTTATATCACGCCAATTTGAATATTTTTTTGAAAATACAATAAATCCAATATTTTTCATTGCTCCACGATTAAATGGACGATTATCCTTTTGATGTATAAAAAAATATTCGGCATCCTCCATATCGGGTTGATTACGAACACGTGTTTCAAAATATTGAATAAAATATTTCATTTGCGTTTCACGGGATCTATAAGGAATTATAAATATTGTTTTTGGACCGATAGACATACTGTATTCATTATATAATAATTACGGAATATTTCTTTAATATGACTTCTGGGATAAGCGTAGAGGTCATCATGCTTAATTTCTTAAAACATTTATTGATGGTAACCTCCGAGATGTCACTTATGTTGCTTACGTCTCGTTTATTTATATTTACATTACACGTATGCGCCACAAAATATATGATTCCAGCGGCAATAGAATGTGGTGTATTTTCAGGAATTAAGTTTAATTTATGAACCCTTAATGCAATAAACTTGGACAGTTTGGTCAATTCATGATTGATGTTTAAACGACTACAATACCGTTCAATAAACGTTTCTGGTGTGGTTTGATGAAAGGAGGTCTTATCTATATTGACCTTTTCGCATTCCAATTCATTGATTATAGACACTGCATTTTTACATCCACGTGTAGTAGAAGTAGTATCTAAATGAAATATGTTGGATATCTCTTTGGACGTTCTTGGAAAATTATTTACACGCGATGAGATATAAATAGAGGCGGCAATGATACCATCCCGATTGAGTCCTCTAAAGGTTTTTGCTTCTGATACATACTTATGATATTTCATCGCATCGTCTACAATTAATTTTGGTATACCAGATTGATTTCCTAATATTAATATGCGTTGAAATTCATCGTATTGAGATTTTTCTTTATAAGGCATCCCAATCCATTCGGTATAACGTTTTATTTTACGCATTTCGTAGGTGGATGAACCGTTTACCAAAACTTTACAACCGAAACTGGATTCATACAAGAGTGGATTGATGGGTAAACCACAACGCGTAGGGTCCGACGAGGCATCGTCATTTCCATAGTATCTCCATTCGGCGGATTGATCTAGCGAATCTGTATAAATGATACCACATAGATTATTGGTACAGGATTGAAATCCTTCTTCTGAAATGACTAATGCGCTTTCACAATATTCACATACATCGCGGATTCCTTGTCTATATACACATTCCATTGCATTTTTTTTATTTATTTCATTCTCAAATCCTTGCCACAAAATTTTCTTTGAAACCCTTTTGATTTTTTTTGTTTTATGCATTTTATATAAATATATAAATGAAGTATGGTTTCAATTTTATTATATTCATAAGATAATATGGGAAATACACAATCCTCTAAACCGAAACATACTGTTTCCAATTTATTACAAGAAATAGATTTGATTGCAACCCAATATATCACCAGTCAATCCATTCAAGATTTAAAACAATTATCAGATATGGAGTATTGTAATAAACTCCTTATGATTACATCGGACCGGTTAAAAGGACATTTAAATGAACATGAAGTAAAATATTTAGAACATCGTGTTAAAGATGGAATGGAGTCAAATGAAATCGTACAAAATACATTTACATTTATTCCAAAGGGGTGGATGGAATCCATAGATGTTCAAAACGATGGAAATAAAGATAGAATATGTATGGGGGTTGCCAAATTTTATGTTAAAATCATGCATTTGTTTGGTGCCATATTAACCACGGTTAATCCAGTCTATGTATATAAAGATACTATGGGAACAACGTTAAAAGTAGATATATTACAAGCACATAAAATTCCAAAAGAGGTGAAACCTACCCTTCAGATCACAAATATATGTACCGCCCGTATAAATGCATTGCTCAATTCTAACAATTATAATGTGCCAAGTCACCATAAAGTAACCATTCAACCCTCTTTTTGTGATATAAACTTTGATAAAATAAAATATAAGGATAAAACATTGATTGACGAACCAGGTATTCCTGAATTAGAAAAATTGTATTACGATGTATACGATTATGAACGAGGAGTGTTTAATAAAATGAGCGAATCTATGTCCTCGGTGTACAAGTCAGACGTTGAAACCTTTTATAAAGCATTTACAGGTAACCGTAGCATACCAATGGATGGGTCCAATGAACCGACGATACGTAAATTCAGTGATATATTGTTAAAAGACTATCATAAAGGAGATGGTTGTAAACCCAACGGAGTTTATACAAAACAATATACTTCAAGTTTAAAATATAAATTATTTAAGAGTTATGCACAACATATAAAGGATATGATGCGTCGTACAAATGAAAATCAAGATAAATTAATTACGATATTAAAACAATTGTTTGATACAAAAATAATCAAAGGTAAGTCACAACTCATTATACATCCGGCATTAACTGAAATGCGTTTAAACCAGTTTGTTGAAGAAACTAGAACCCTTATTGTAAGTTTATATCTCACATGTGAATTAGACTTTACAACGGGTATAGAATTGTTTGAAGCCATTGTAGAAAAAACAATTTTAGATACTTCTCAAAAACAGATAGATTTACTTCAATCTTCCATACAAGAAAAAATGACGGAAGTGGAAAATCTTTAAATATTTTTTTATGTCTATAATATACATGGATCTAATGGAAAGATACGGAGGGTTAAGTCTAACGGCGCGAAAAAGTTATAGAAGACGTGTTAAATCGTCCAATTGTCGTGGTAAGGTTGGAGTAGATTGTCGTAAGTCTAGGGGATGTAAAAAGGCGAAAGGACGCTCTCGGTCCTATTGCCGTAAAATGACAAACAAACGCCGTCGCAAACCTCGTAATTAATAATGCGTTAAGATATATTACAATAAAAATTGAAATGTATTCAACACTAACACTTTCACAGCATATACAATGAAAGTGTTAGTGTTTGACACAGAAACCACTGGACTATTTGAAACGGGTAAATGTCCATATATAGTCCAATTAAGCTGGATTTTATACGATACCGACCATCACACTTTACTCCAATGCCAAGACCATTTAATCCTTTGTCCTATTGAGATTCCACCCGAAAGTATCAAAATACACGGTATTAAGAACTCTTATACGAAACGAAAAGGAGTCCCGATAGAATACGCCATGGATTTGTTTCACGACGATGTGCAACGTTGTGATACGATTGTAGCCCATAATGTATCGTTTGATAAACGTATGTGTATGCTAGAATGCGCTCGTTTGAAACGTCAACATCCGTTTATTCAGAACGGTCTTATAAAACCTACTTATTGCACGATGATGGAAAGCAAATCGTTTTGTAATATTATTCGTCCTTGTAAATATAATGGTACCTATGTAAAATTTCCCAAGCTTACGGAACTACATGACGCATTATTCGGATATACTCCAAAGGGCGCACATGATGCAATGGCCGATGTTTTGATTTGCTTACGGTGTTACATGAAATATAAGGAAGATATTGACATTGTCAAACACAACCGAACCCTTTCTAAAATGTTTGAATTATATTGTGGTTCCTATCGTTGAGTTTAGGCAGAACAAACATCACATGACTCTACCGTCGGAAGGGGAGGAATCAGCGTGAATTGTTGCGGTTGATGCCTTGGTTTTCGTCTCAAATAATACATACCCGTTTTCAATCCTTTTTGCCATGCATAAAAATGCATGGACGTCAGCGTACTGTAACTTGGTTCTTCACACCATAAATTTAAACTTTGTGATTGACAAATGAAGGCACCTCTATCGGCCGACATGTCAATGATATCACGCATTTTCATTTCCCATACAATTTTATATTTTTCTTTTAACTCGTCTGTAATTCCCTCAATGTGTTGAATACTGCCCTTATTCGCAATGATATTATTTTTTAACTCCTCGTTCCATAACCCAAGCGATGTGAATTCTTTGATTAAATATTTATTCACCATTATGAATTCACCCGCAAGAGTACGACGCGAATAAATGTTACTAGTATAAGGCTCAAAACATTCATTGTATCCAAGTATTTGAGAGGTAGATGCGGTGGGCATCGGTGCAACCAATAAAGAGTTTCTAACCCCATATTGGATGACCTCTTTACGTAAAGTATCCCAATCATACCGGTTGGAAGGCGAAACGTTCCATAAATCAAATTGAAATAAACCCTTGGATAAAGGTGAATTTTGAAAACTTGAATATGCGCCAGATGGTCCGTCCGAGTTACATTGATGGATTTCAGCCAGTATTGGTAGGGTTCGTTTCAATAAAAGGTCCATTCCAGTAGAGTTATAGCGTCTATCCAAATCACACGAGGATAGGTCAAACAAAGGAGTACGATTATGTAATTCGGTTACGATAGACATATTTTCAGTTCGTTCTTTTGCAAGATTGCAAGAACATTCCACCGAGGCATGATAGATTGTTTCAAATATAAGACGGTTGACTTCTTTGGCTTTATCCGAACAAAACGGTAAATTCATTTTTATAAACACGTCTGCCAATCCTTGCACACCGATTCCGATAGGACGATGTAATAAGTTGCTCCGTTTGGATTTTAAATTTGGATAATAATTCACATCAATGATACGATTTAAATTATAGGTTATGACTTGAGTCACTTCATGTAGTTTGCTATAATTGAATACCCCGTCCTCGCCGACAAGTTTGGGTAATCCAATGCTTGCTAAATTACACACTGCGGTTTGTTCCGAGTCTGAATATTGTATGATTTCAGTGCATAAATTGGAAGATTGGATAGTACCCAAATTTTGTTGATTGCTTTTTCGGTTGGACGAGTCTTTATAACATAAATATGGAACACCCGTTTCCATTTGACTATCCAGTATTTTAAACCATAGTTCTCTTGCCTTTATTTTTTTTACATATTTACCATTGGAAATGTAGGCCTCGTATTTTAATTGAAACTCCTCTCCGTATACATCCGATAATCCGTTGGATACAGACGGACACATCAAATACCAATCCATATCCTTCTTTACATACTCCATAAATAAGTCTGGTATCCAAAGACCATAAAATAAATCACGGGCGCGTTTAGACTCATCCCCATGATTTTTTTTTAGTTCTAACACATCCATTATATCCGAATGCCACGGTTCAATGTATATAGCAATACTACCATTTCGTTTTCCACCTCCTTGGTCTACATATCTCGCTGTAGAATTAAATACTTGTAACATGGGTGTTAAACCATTCGAAACTCCATTTGTACCACTTATGCGTGTTCCAGAAGCTCTTACGTTATGAACGTGTAACCCAATTCCTCCTGCCCATTTACTTATTTGTGCGCATTCTTTCAAAGTATTAAATATTCCATCTATACTATCTTCTTCCATTCCAATTAGAAAGCATGAACTTAATTGTGGTCTTGGAGTGCCTGCATTGAATAATGTCGGTGTAGCGTGTGTAAAATATTTCTGCGACATGAAATGATACGTTTCAATCGCTCGTGGGATATCTTCTCCATGAATACCAATGGACACACGCATCCACATATGTTGAATACGTTCAACGACTTTATGGTTGATATGTAATAAATAAGCCCGTTCCAATGTCTTGAAACCAAAGTAATCTATATCATAATCCCTATCGTATACAATGGCCTCTTCAATTATTTTAGAATACTTTGTAGAGATATGTAACAATTCATCACTAATCAAGGGTGTAGAAATGGTATCTCTCTTGACGGCGTGTAGTTGTTTCATGACCTCCACAAAACTTGGATTTGTATTTTTATGATGGTTAGATATAATGATACGTGAGGCTAATTCACCATAATCGTATTGAATCGTGGTCAGGGAGGCACATTGTTCACCTACAATCTCATCAATCGTGGAGGTAGGTATATCTGGTATAAGCTGATTTATGATTTTCATCACCAAATTTGCATAACCAATGTTTAGTACCGGCAATCGTGTTTCACATAATGTTTTGATACGCATTAGAATTTTATCAAAAGACATATCTTCTTTTTCACCATTCCGTTTCATTACCTGCATTTGGGCATAACTCATGATTACATGAAGACACCTTAGTTTAAATTCTTTCACCTATTAATATAAAGATATGTGTTCGTTTTCTACATATGGGTCATAGGTAGATGTATGCACCGCCTTTTTCTTTTGACGTTTTGCCTGTTCTAAAATACGAATGGCTTCTTCTTCTTCTTCTTTTGATATTACACCATCGTCATTCGTGTCCATGACATTTGAAAGTCTACGCATATAACTAGTCATGATACAATATGAACTGTTTTCATTTATCAAATATCTGGATAAAATCGTGAATGAAGCCGTCATGATGATAGAAACAATTACATTTTTAGTTGCAACAAATAGAATGGAAAAAATAATAAGTTCTCTTGCGATTGCTGCCCGAATCACTTGTTCTTGTGTTTTGGTAAATCCAAAATCAATATATTTTGAACCTATATTTAGTACAAGCATCATAATACCTGAAAAATAAGTATTGGTATTAAGAGTATTTGCGAATTTATTCAGTGGGTCTATGATACGCATATACTCTATATACAGAATATAACCAAAGACTTGTGGATTTAATGCGACCCATCCTACAAATTTCAAAATCTATGGATTAAATAATGTTTTTATAATTTCATTATATCTTTCTATATTCAGCATAGAAGGGTCGTTCAAATCTTCTAAAGATTTTATTTCATATCCATTCAGCAATAATGTTTCATCTACACAACAACCTTTTTCGATCAATAATTTTAAAATTGACACAGGTATATTTTCATTTAAACACGCAAAATAGATAGGCCCGACGCAATGACGACATCTTAAACGACCATATTTTGAATGGACGGAGTCAGGAAAATAGGTTAAACATAACACTATGTCCTTCAATGTTATATCATCTACATAACTTAATGATTTTATTATTAAGGGTAAATTATTTATTCCAGAAGATAATATATCTATTAAAATTGGAAAACCTTTATTGAAGTGGTTTATACCTTTTTTATATTGATAATCATCTATAAATACATGATATTTTTTGATAAGATAATCCATGTCTTTCAAATGAATTAAATTTAATTTATTTGAATATAAATATTCTTTACAACCTTTATTTGTTAAATTTATACTATAAAAAATATTGATATTTTCAGTTATTTTATTTAATTGGATATTTGTATTAGAAAATTCTAAGAAATCAAGAACAATATAAAATAAATCTTCCGGAATCGTATTTAAACCCATTATTTATATATATGTATTAAATGTTTAAACCTATAATGTAAAATGAGTTTCATAATTTCTGTATATCTTATAATTTGGAAATATTAACGACATTATGATAAAATATATATATATATATATATTATGCCGTTGACCTATATGTATCGTAAACGTGCTGATATATATACAACTCAGGGAGGAGATAAAATGCAAGGATTATTCATTACTTTTGACTCACGTAATAAACGTCATGCACAAAATAAAGCGTATGGTACGAACCGTGACAAAATTGTATATCAAAATCAAGTAGGGGGTATCGGTATACGATTACCAACGAATATACGTCGTTGTTGTACCGCCTCCGTCTATAAATTTAATCCGTATGAACCTGGTATTCCATTCACTCCGAAAAGCAATGAGGATTTTAATCTTGCGATTGCTTACTATTTCAGTTCATCCCCAACTTTGTCACAAGAAGAAGAACTTATAGGAAAGGGGTATACCCTTGATTCCATTGGACAGTTCAACGACACTGGTACACAAACCGCAATATCTAATTGGAATACACGCAATGTAACCTCTATGGCTTCTACCTTTGAAAATCAATACACATTTAATTTAGACATTAGTAGATGGGATACAAGTCAAGTAACCAATATGGAACGGATGTTTTATAGAGCAACTGCTTTCAATAAAAATATAGATTCATGGAATACAAGTAATGTTACTAGTATGAATAGTATGTTTTTGGATGCAACTGCTTTCGATCAATATATAGGTTCATGGAATACAAGTAATGTTACCATTATGGCTAATATGTTTCAGGGTGCATCTAATTTCAATCAAAATATTCGTGGATGGACGTTAGTGTCAGGAATCATTAGTACAGATATGTTTTTGGATGCAATCGCAATGAATACTAAATATACGGGTGTGACCGGGTTTAATTATCCTACTCCATCGTTTGAGTTTTTCAATCAATTCACGCCGGCAAACACCACGGATTTTAATAATGCGATCGCTTACTATTTCAGTTCATCCCCAACTTCATCCCAACAAGATGAACTTACGACTGCGGGATATACCCTTGATTCCATTGGACAGTTCAACGACACTGGTACACAAACCGCAATATCTAATTGGAATACACACAATGTAACCTCTATGAATTCTACATTTTTAAATCAAACTACGTTTAATATAGACATTCGTTTATGGGATACAAGTCAAGTTACCAATATGTATGAAATGTTTCGGGGTGCAACCATTTTCAATGGAAATATAGGTGGATGGGATACTGGTAAAGTAACCGATATGTATCAAATGTTTTATAATGCAACTGCTTTCGATCAAGATATAGGTGGATGGGATACTGGTCAAGTAACCAATATGTCTAGTATGTTTTACGGTTTAACTGATTTCAATCAAGATATAGGTGGATGGGATACTGGTAAAGTAACCGATATGGCTCAAATGTTTTACGGTGCAACTGCTTTCGATCAAGATATAAGTAATTGGGATACTGGTTCAGTTACCATTATGTTTGGAATGTTTCACGGTGCAACTATTTTCAATCAAGATATAGGTGAATGGCATGTAAGTAATGTAACCAATATGTATGAAATGTTTTACGGTGCAACTGCTTTCGATCAAGATATAAGTAATTGGGATACTGGTTCAGTTACCTATATGTTTCAAATGTTTTACGGTGCAACTGCTTTCAATCAAGATATAGGTGGATGGAATACTGGTCAAGTTATCGGTATGGCTAATATGTTTCAGGGTGCATCTGCTTTCAATCAAGATATAGGTGAATGGCATGTAAGTAATGTAACCAATATGTATCAAATGTTTTACGGTGCAACTGCTTTCGATCAAGATATAAGTAATTGGGATACTGGTTCAGTTACCGATATGATTGGAATGTTTCACGGTGCAACTATTTTCAATCAAGATATAGGTGGATGGAATACTGGTCAAGTTATCGGTATGTATCAAATGTTTCAGGGTGCATCTATTTTCAATCAATATATAGGTGGATGGGATACTGGTCAAGTAACCAATATGTCTAGTATGTTTTACGGTGCAACTGATTTCAATCAAGATATTCGTGGATGGACGGTAGGGTCAGGAACCTCTCTTACAAGTATGTTTTTGGATGCAACCGCAATGAATACATATATGGGTGTGCCTGGATTTGATACTACTCCAACGTTTGAGTTTTTCAATCAATTCACTCCAGCAAACACGGAGGATTTTAATAATGCGATCGCTTACTATTTCAGTACATCCACTTCATCCCAACAAGATGAACTTACGACTGCGGGATATACCCTTGATTCCATTGGACAGTTCAACGACACTGGTACACAAAACGCAATATCTAATTGGAATACACACAATGTAACCTCTATGAATTCTACATTTATAAATCAACACACGTTTAATATAGACATTCGTTTATGGGATACAAGTCAAGTTACCGAAATGTCTAGAATGTTTCAGGATGCAACCATTTTCAATGGAAATATAGGTGGATGGGATACTGGTTCAGTTACAGATATGTCTAGTATGTTTCAGGGTGCGTCTGCTTTCGATCAAGATATAGGTGGATGGGATACCAGTTCAGTTACCAATATGGAGTATATGTTTTATAATGCATCTGCTTTCAATCAAGTTTTGGAATGGAATACTGGTTCAGTTACCAATATGGAAGGTATGTTTTATAATGCATCTACTTTCAATCAAGTTTTGGAATGGGATACAAGTCAAGTTACCGAAATGAAGTATATGTTTTATATTGCATCTGCTTTCAATCAAGTGTTGGAATGGAATACTGGTTCAGTTACTAATATGTCTAGTATGTTTCAGGGTGCAACTGCTTTCAATGGATATATAGGCGGATGGGATACTGGTTCAGTTACCGATATGGAAGGTATGTTTAAGGATGCAACTGATTTCAATCAATATATAGGTGGATGGGATACAAGTTCAGTTACCGATATGGAAGATATGTTTCAGGGTGCAATCATTTTCAATGAAAATATTCGTGGATGGAATACTGATTCAGTTACCGTTTTTACATATATGTTTGAGGGGGCAACCGCAATGAATACTAAATATACGGGTGTGACCGGGTTTAATTATCCTACTCCAGTCAATTCTTTTTTCAATCAATTCACGCCGGCAAACACGGAGGATTTTAATAATGCGATCGCTTACTATTTCAGTACATCCACTACAACCCAACAAGATGAACTTACGACTGCGGGATATACCCTTGATTCCATTGGACAGTTCAACGACACTGGTACACAAACCGCAATATCTAATTGGAATACACACAATGTAACCTCTATGAATTCTACATTTTTAAATCAAACTACGTTTAATATAGACATTCGTTTATGGGATACAAGTCAAGTTACCAATATGTATGAAATGTTTCGGGGTGCAACCATTTTCAATGGAAATATAGGTGGATGGGATACTGGTAAAGTAACCGATATGTATCAAATGTTTTATAATGCAACTGCTTTCGATCAAGATATAGGTGGATGGGATACTGGTCAAGTAACCAATATGTCTAGTATGTTTTACGGTTTAACTGATTTCAATCAAGATATAGGTGGATGGGATACTGGTAAAGTAACCGATATGGCTCAAATGTTTTACGGTGCAACTGCTTTCGATCAAGATATAAGTAATTGGGATACTGGTTCAGTTACCATTATGTTTGGAATGTTTCACGGTGCAACTATTTTCAATCAAGATATAGGTGAATGGCATGTAAGTAATGTAACCAATATGTATGAAATGTTTTACGGTGCAACTGCTTTCGATCAAGATATAAGTAATTGGGATACTGGTTCAGTTACCTATATGTTTCAAATGTTTTACGGTGCAACTGCTTTCAATCAAGATATAGGTGGATGGAATACTGGTCAAGTTATCGGTATGGCTAATATGTTTCAGGGTGCATCTGCTTTCAATCAAGATATAGGTGAATGGCATGTAAGTAATGTAACCAATATGTATCAAATGTTTTACGGTGCAACTGCTTTCGATCAAGATATAAGTAATTGGGATACTGGTTCAGTTACCGATATGATTGGAATGTTTCACGGTGCAACTATTTTCAATCAAGATATAGGTGGATGGAATACTGGTCAAGTTATCGGTATGTATCAAATGTTTCAGGGTGCATCTATTTTCAATCAATATATAGGTGGATGGGATACTGGTCAAGTAACCAATATGTCTAGTATGTTTTACGGTGCAACTGATTTCAATCAAGATATTCGTGGATGGACGGTAGGGTCAGGAACCTCTCTTACAAGTATGTTTTTGGATGCAACCGCAATGAATACATATATGGGTGTGCCTGGATTTGATACTACTCCAACGTTTGAGTTTTTCAATCAATTCACTCCAGCAAACACGGAGGATTTTAATAATGCGATCGCTTACTATTTCAGTTCATCCCCAACTTCATCCCAACAAGATGAACTTACGACTGCGGGATATACCCTTGATTCCATTGGACAGTTCAACGACACTGGTACACAAACCGCAATATCTAATTGGAATACACACAATGTAACCTCTATGAATTCTACATT
>Ga0208414_1000299_pt1 | contig 55820 bp, 43 predicted proteins | sample AntAceMetag02UKE_FD_184770 | JGI IMG/M metagenome (GOLD analysis project Ga0208414, IMG submission 184770) | Saline lake microbial communities from Ace Lake, Antarctica - Antarctic Ace Lake Metagenome 02UKE (SPAdes) (version 2) | ecosystem: Environmental > Aquatic > Non-marine Saline and... | reverse complement strand
ACTTGGGCCTTGAACTCAGCACTGAACTTGCGTCGGTTTTTCTTGGACATATTTTTGATCGTTTTTCGGGTTTGGATTTAACGATCCCTCCTGTCCAGTTTTCCGGGACCACCTCAACCTGCCGGCGTTCCATCAGGTTGGGTCGTGATCGGAATGAGACCATCGCCATTACCCAGATTTCGCACGTTGAGCTGGATCCGCCAATCGATCTTGTCGGAGAGGCGTTTGCCGTAACCGATCCAAGTATCGACGTTCAACTCTGTTGGTCCGCGATACGGATTCGCGAGGTCGAAGCTGATACTGTTGGGATCATTGGGAATGGTAACGGGAGCATAACCGATGATCACATCGTCTTGCCAGCGGACCGCGCCACCCACGCTAAATCCCGCCAAACGACCTTCGGTGAAGTCGTAATTGGAGATCGCATTGAAGCGCCATTCCCGCAGTTCCGGCACGTTGGTGCCTTCTTGCAGTTTACGGGCTGCCCATTCGGAACCTAAAACCCCATTCCAATCTTGCAGTTGCGTCGCGCTAGTAGGATTCCCCCACCATAATCTTAGATCACCCGCCGCAGTCGTCTTCAATGCGTTCTCATAACCATTGATAAACTCGGACAAGGCGGCACCACCTATATTATTGCGAACCGCCGTGGTCTTCGAGGCATTGAGCGTCAATCGCCAATTTCGAGTTGGGAGCGCACTGAATTCAATTTCGTAGCCCTTGGATACGGAATCCTCAGTCACCGTAAAACCATCAGGATTACTGGCCGATACCGCCTTGGTTTGATCATTCAGGTCGATTTTCCAAGCCGTATAGAAACGAGGATCGACGGACGCTTGCCACGCGCGCCAAGCAGACACTGCCGCTGCTTCTCGGGCCTGAGCATCGGCCAAGGACTCACCCGGAGCCGGGTTATAATTGTATTGCCCCGACGTCGGATTATTCGGAACCACTGCAGTGTCGATGGTGTCTCCTGTTTGGTTAAACTCGAAGCGATTCGCCCAATTGGCACCGCGAAATTGCGAATGCCCCAAGAACCAAGCCCCCTGCAATGCAGAGCTGGTGGCGTTCAAATTCGACATTTTGTATTTGTTGACCTTGAGGGTAAAACGCCCCCCCCGTGACTCGAGAAGAATTCCCCGGTCAATCGTCTCTCCCGACGGGGCGGCGATAGCCTCCCCATAGGCATCAACGCGATTAGATGCCGGTTCGAAATTTGATGAGTTATTGTAATATAGACTCACGGCCAATGGAAGGCGTTCAGTCAAATTACCGATGAAGGGCAATTGATCCAGGTGGGCGACAATGCTGTAAGACCGTGACGTCACATCCAAAACGTTGTCGGGAGCAGCCGATAGGGAGTAATTAGAAGGCCGGAGATCCAAGTGTCCACGGACATCGGAGGAGTTCGAATTGGTATTAAGAGACCGAGCCCAAGAACTAGCCGTATCTTCGCGATAACCATACGTGCCCACTAGACTATTGTCTAACAACTTCGCCTGCCAAACGAAGGCCTTCGATTCAACTTTATTGCGGTTAAGGCTAGCGTCAGTGGTCAGACGCTGGCGGGCGGCAGCGGAGGTCTCGGAGTCAACTATGTTAACGGGAAGATCGATCCAGCCGGCATAGTTTCGCCAGTTTTCCGATTGAGTTGAATCTTGGCCTGGACCGGGCAACTGAAAGCCGTTCTGCCAGTAGGCTGCTTGGTCGACACCTGGTGCGTTCCACGTAGAATCAAAAACGTGGATCGTCGTGCTGGAAACTCCAGCAACGGCCGTCGGGCGAGGGATATTTACCCCTTGAAGGGGTTTCCCAATCAACGACGGTCCCAGATAAATGGCACGGTTAATGGCAAACTGATTATCCGTAAACTTAACGGACTGGCTGGCTGTGATGAAATTGAAATAATTATCATCATCAATAGCGTAGCGCTGCCAAGCACGCCTGTCCGTTTCCTGCTCATCCTCCGCCCATAATCCAGTGAAGGTGTGGCTACCTAAGATACGCTTAAAAAGACTATCCGAGCGATCATCGTTGAAGTCATGGGTGAAGAACGCAGTGGCCCGGACGCTGTTACGTTCGCTCTCATAAGAGTTATTGCCAAACTGCCCGCTGTCCGTGACGAAAGGACGCCCTACATTGGGATTTGGAGTGCCGTTATTGAGCGGGACCCCACCGTCGATCCGACCCGCGTCAGGTGTGGAATCGGCAAACTGATTATTAATGTCAATATTGAGAGCCTGCCGATTACCCGTGAGAAATGCCAACTGACCGTTGTTATAAAACTCCTGATTGTTGGAAATCTCGAAGCCGAACTTGTCCTTCATGAAAGTCTGGGCAATCGAAACATTGAAGGCATCCCAATCCGACCACTCCGACTTGTTTGGTCCGTCGATCAGATTGTTGTAAAAATCGAAGACAGACGGGTCGGTAAGTTGTCGATTTTTATAGATTCCGAAACTGGCGAGAGGTAAACCCGCATCTTTCGCAAATTGTTCATAGGGTGCGATTCCGCCAGGCCGATGAAAAGGGTAGGCACCAATTCCTCGATCTATCTGACCATCCGGGCCAATCCCACGTTGCGTATTGATTTCCCATATCCATCTCTGGTCCGCCGTTGTTTGATCTTCGCCACTATACATAAAGGCGGGGCCTCCAAACATTTGGCCGTAGTTGGCGATCCACGGATTAAATGCGGGATTCGGCTGATTCTCGTTCGGTCCGCCGGCGAGTCCCAATCGTTGTTGGCCCTGGTTTGGGCGACCCGAGTTATTATCCTCTAGTTGGAATGGATTGAAGGTCTCTTGGGCCAAACTATTAAAGGTGCGAGGATCGCCTAAGTTTACAGGCTGTCCAGTGGTAATATCCAAGCCGGACGCCGTCCAAGTCCCCTGATAGGTTCCGGTGTCAAACCAAGGCGTAACTAAGTCGAGCGGAGGTAAAGAGCGCGGACGATTGGATTGTATATCTCCATGTTCGAAGTTGGCCTTGAAGATCGTGCGGGCAGAACCTTGCTTCAGGAAACTCGGCTCGTAACGCACTGCGCCGTAGTAGCGCTCGCTGTCTTGGAAGGCTGGATCTTGCTGGTATTTCGTGTCATCACGAACTGCCGAAATCCGAACGGCCAATTCGTCGTCGAGGAGAACACGATTGAAATCAACATTTACGCGGGTGCTGCCGTGGCTGCCTACGCGGAATGCGACTTCATTGGAGTTCTTAAACGCAGCCTGTTTAGTGCCGGAATTGATAATACCAGCAGGCTTGCCTTGACCAAAGAGAATGGAATTAGGACCACGTTGCAGATCAACCCGATCTACGTTGTAACCATCCCAAGGGATGTCGGTCCGGAAATAATCTCGTGTATTATCCGCCTCGGAAAGTCCTCGGACCCGCGTATTTTGACTAGGACTTTTGAACTTGTCAGATTCGTCGAGTAAAAAGCCATCACCGGCACCGGCGAAATTGCCTTGGATACTTCCGACTTCGGTGCCGACGGTGTATTGGAGCAGTGATTCATTATCCGTCGCGCCAATGTCCTTGAGGAACTGGCTAGTGATAACGGTCACCGCGTTGCCGATGTCGCGGAGTTCAGTATTGAGACGATTTCCGGCGAGGGTTGTGGCAGCTTGGTAGCCGGCCTCTTCCTCAGCGGACACCTCGAACGGGGAAAGAACGATTACGTCTTCCTCGTCGATCTCAGAGGACTCAGCTGATGACTGAGCCCACGAAGAACCGGCCACAAGGAGAGCCGAAACCGCGGCTAGAGTAAATCTAGGTAGGGTTCTTTGTTTTATGGTATGCATGGTATTGGTTGGTTCACTAAACCGATCAATTGGGAATCGATCGGAAGGGAAATTTGGGTTTCTACTAGGCCTAAGAAACGTAGTGCCAAAGGCCTACGGTAGTCTGCCTCGGCTCAGCATCGGCTCTACGAGAAGAGCAAAATAGAGTTTGGAGACAGATAAAATGGACAATTAAACGGTTTCTCGGTGGGTAACGGAAAAATAAGGGGTTTGGTGGGGTAAAATAAGGGGTAGGAGCGTCTCTCGAATTGCGCACCCATTCTAATTCTAACAGTAGATCATCGCTGATCTGCCTAGGTGCGCTCTTCAGGAACGTTATAAGATATTTAGTGGAACGACTTAGCTTCAACTCTCATTCACAATCGGTAAATGAACGTTAACCTGGGGCATTTCGATTCCATATCCTGTTAATTTCAGGGGAATTATGGGGCTAGACGTTGGACCGTAACCGATGCCGACAGTTCCCCTTTCATCTACCCATGGCTCCAGCTGAATTACCGTAATTCAATTCTCATCCGGCCAGTCCAATTAACTTGGAGCTGGCGGAGAGGGGGGGATTCGAACCCCCGGTAGGTGTTAAGCCTACACCCGCTTTCCAAGCGAGCGCATTCGACCACTCTGCCACCTCTCCAGGTGCTCTTCATGTGCGACAAACCAAGGTCCGTAACGAGAAGAACGGTCAGATAAGGGGGATTCCGAGACATCGGTCAAATGGAAAGTCTAGTGACCTCATTCGAAAACCTTCCTCTCGGGCGATTCACTCGCTAGTCAGCCTGCTTTTAATGCTCCTAGGACGTGAGCCGGTTGGGCCGGACACCCCTTCGCCGGAACGGACTTCCTCTCATCTGAACCTGCCTCCGTGATACCAAAAATAGCTCTCTGCTCGATCTGGTGTTCTTCAGCCTACCTTGGTTATCGGGGCGCCCCCCCCTTGTCCAATGTCGCCGAAAAAAAAGGAGTCCATCCATCATTGACCGGATACGTCCTTCCTTTCCCCGCTGTTATCTATTCCTCTAGGTCCGGAACAACTGCAGCAACCAAGCGCAGGCGACTGATTAGCTCCGGGCCCGACTCTTCGGCCGGCCCGGGAGCACGAGAGTCTAATCAAGCTCTAAAAAACTTCAGAATCTTACTCAACGAAATCACCAAAGCGTCCACGTCAGCGGCGGTATTGTAGAGATAGAAACTTGCCCGAGTCGTGCTCGGAAGCCCCAGTTTTTTCATCAATGGCTGGTTGCAATGATGCCCTCCTCGCAAAGCGACTCCGTCCTCATCAGCAAATGTGACCACATCGTGCGCATGCACATCGGCGAAAGCAAAGCTCACCAAACCTGATCGCGGTTCTCCCGCTCTCGGACCCAAAATCCGAATTCCCGGAAGTTCTCCCAAAGCTTCACGGGCGATTTGCGCGAGTTCGTAGTCGTGCGCCGCGATCGCAGGACGACCAATTGCATCCAAATAATCCATGGCGGCATGCAACCCAATCGCATCCGCCACGTTCGGTGTACCGGCCTCGAAACGTTCCGGAGACGGTTTCCATTCACTCCCGGCATATTCCACGATGCTGATCATCCCGCCACCACTCTGCCAGGGGGGCATCGCATCGAGCAGAGCGCGGCGTCCATAAAGCACTCCAATCCCCGTCGGTCCGGCCATTTTATGGCCTGAAAATGCGAGAAAGTCGCAATCCATGTCTTGCACATCCACGATTTCGTGACCGATCGATTGAGCCGCATCGACCACCGTGATTGCCCCCACCGCTCGGGCCTTCGCGCACAGCTCTTTGACCGGATTCAACGTGCCCAACGTATTCGATATATGGGTGAAAGCGAAAAGCTTGACCTCGGGAGTCAGCAGCAACTCCAAAGCATCCATATCCAGACCTCCTTCGGCATCGTCACCCAGCACCGGCACGAACTTAAGGATGGCTCCCATCCGCTGCGTGATGACCTGCCATGGCACTAGGTTGGAGTGGTGCTCCATCTCCGTGCAAAGCACGACGTCACCCGGCTTCAGATTTGCCATGCCCCAGCTCTCAGCGATCAAGTTGACCGACTCAGTCGTTCCCCGAGTGAAGATCACTTCAGCTGAATCAGTCGCATTGATAAATTTTGCCATCCGCACTCGCGCCGCTTCATAACCATCGGTCGCGCGCATCGATAGCGCATGTAACCCACGATGGACGTTGCTATTGTCGCGTTCGTAGTAACGCGCCAATGCATCGATCACCGATCTTGGTTTTTGTGTCGTTGCGGCGTTGTCCAGATAGACCAAGGGGCGACCGCCCACATGTTGATCGAGAACCGGAAAGTCCACCCGTAGGTTGGAGAAATCGTGAGTCATAGAATAAAGGGTTTAAAACTAGCTTTCCACCGGCTGATCCGGCTGCTTTAACGCTTCCAATGCCGCGTGCCACCCCAGCGTAGCACACTTAATTCGCGCCGGAAACGCGTGCACTCCGGCAAACGCCGCCACTTCCGAGAATTCTTCCGGTTCCTTTCCCGTCGTGACGATTTCTCTGAATTCCTTAAAAATACCCTCCGCTTCTTCCAGCGTTTTACCGAGGAGCTGAGTGGTCATAAGCGAGGTGCTCGCTTGCGATATGGCACAGCCGGAGCCGTCGAAACCCAGCTTACCGATTCGCTCCCCTTCCATGCAGATATACACCGTGCAGTTGTCGCCGCACGTCGGATTATCGCCCGAAGCTACCCGAGTAGCCGTAGGGAGTTTACCGCGATTGCGGGGACGTTTATTGTGGTCGAGAATGACCGCTTGGTAGAGGTCGGTGAGATCGGACATATGAACTACCAACTTCACCTTGTCCTTCGATTTGGCAACTCCCCATCACACTCTGATCCAATCAAACGGTTAACGCATGTGCCCGCACACTTGGCGCAAGGGTTTGATCGAAGGCCATCGCCACCACCCGCAACAATGGCTCCCCTCTCGGCAATACCCGTAAGGCTTCGGGCGAAATCTCGATCAATCCGTCGCTAATCAGCGACTCTAAAGAATCTAGCTCCGGAGCATAAACAGACTTCACATCGCAGTTTAATTCATCACTCAGCCGACGAAAATCCAACCGACGCTCACACATCACCGCCATGATGAGCCGACGACGACGATGGTCTTCCGCCGTCAATCGATACCCTCTCTCGACCGGGAGCTGGCCTGCTTTCAACGACGCTCGGTAGGGCACGAGCGACTTGGGACTTTGCCGATAGATCTCATCGGTTTGGGAAATCGATGAGATCCCCAAGCCATACAACGAGGCGCCAGATCTCGTGCTGTAGCCTTGAAAGTTACGATGCAAGGCTCGGTTTCGCTTAGCCAAAGCCAGTTCATCATCCGGACGGGCAAAATGATCGAGACCCACGTCGACATAGCCCGCCGCCAGCAGCTTTTCGCGCATCACCCCAAACATGGCTAACTTCATCTCTGGATCGGGCATTTCGCCCCTTTGATCAAAAATTCTCTGGGCCGGCTTCATCCAGGGCACGTGGGCGTAACTGAAAACAGAAAGTCGATCCGGAGCCAGTTCGAGCACCTCGTCGACTGTCGTCGCCACCGTCTCCGGCGTTTGCAGCGGTAATCCGTAGATGAGATCAAAATTGATCGCCTTAATCCCCGCATCCCGCAGCCGAGCGACCGTCGTTCGGTTTATTTCGTTCGATTGAACCCGGTGAATCGCCTTTTGCACGATAGGGTTTGTATCCTGAACCCCCAACGAGGCCCGATTCATTCCCATCGCCCGCAGCGCTGCGATATGCTCAGAGGTGGCGTGCCGAGGATCGATTTCGACACTCAATTCCGCATCTTCGGTAAACTTAAACCGGCGATGAATCTCATCCCCTAACCGCTTGAGTGCATCGGGTGGGAAAAATGTTGGCGTGCCTCCGCCGAAGTGGAGCTGACTCACCAATCGCTCGGGATTGATCTTGTTTGAGACCAATTCGATCTCCCGGGCCAAGTCGTCAAGATAGGCATAAGCCCAATCACGGCGTCGAGTGATGATGGTGGTGCACCCACAATACCAACAGCGTGATTCACAAAACGGGAGATGGAAGTAGAGTGAAAGCGGTCGCGCCGCGTTCCCATTGTCCGTTGCGATGGCCGACTCGATGTCCAGCGCTTCGAGATCTTCATTGAATCGATTCGCCGGAGGATAGGACGTATAGCGAGGCCCCGGGACCGCATATTTGCGGATTAATTCTAGATCGAGGGGTGCTGGCGCCGTCGGAACAGCTAAATCGGAGAGGGAAATCATACGGCAAGAGTAGAAGTTGTCCCCCCATCCTAACCAAAAGGACGACATCCTGCTCCGCGCCTTTTGATCTTCGCCGCGTGAATCTTGCGCCGCCCCTACTGCGGAATCACTAGCCGCATCCCAATCCGCAACGGATCATTAGCCGAATTCAGGCTCCCGCGATTCGCCGCTACGATATCGCTCACCCGCCCAGGCGAGTTGTAATAACGCCGAGCGAGACCGTAGAGCGTATCACCTTTGACGACCGCATGAATCCTCCCCGCCGACTGAGCTTGCACCGGAGCCAAGCCGGGACGAGTGGGCCGACTTATCGCTCTTTCCTCTAAATCTGAAATCGGCACTGAGGTAATGGGAGAAGTTCGCACCGACGCCGCCGGGGAAGGCCGAGCCGAGGAACTTAAATCCGCCACCGCGCCACGTGAGGTCGCCGCCAAGGAAGCGTTTCCCCGGAAACCAGCGACTTCGTCCTTCAGACGGTTGTTTTCTCTTTTCATCTTCTCGACAACATCAAGGAGGTCGTTGCGCAGGATCTGATTTTCCAGTGGCTGGGCTGGCAACGTGCGAGCGAAGCTCTTGATCGAATTGTCGATTTGTTGTCGCACCAAATCTGACTGAGGCGAATTAGGTTTCAGCTCCAAATATTTCCGAAAATGATAAATCGCGGCGATGGGATCTTTGATCTCCTCCTCGTAGAGCAGACCAACCTCAAGGTGAGATTCCGGCGCCCCATCAGAACGCGATTCGATCACTCGCGAAAAAGCCGCGAGCGCGGCCTGTTCTTTACCCTGCCGGAGTAATCGCCGACCTTCTTCATAGCTAGGTTCGTTGCTCTCCGCGACAAGTTCGCCCTCGGGCAACCGATTACATCCCGGGCCGACCCAAAGGCAGGCACAGATCATAGCAAAAAGTAGAGACCGAGATCGCATCAAAGGTGAAAAGGAATTGAATGAAACGAGGTTGCGCCTAATTCTGGCAACCCCCTCTCAGACTCAAACTCTAAATGGCAATCGCAACCAAATCCGCCCTCAAACGCGCTCGAGCCTGCCTCGCAATCGAACGAGATGCCATCGAAGCCACCTCAGCAGCGCTGGATAAGTCATTTGTCGCCGTGGCAAAAGCGGTCGAAAAAGGAACGGCCGAGGGCGCCAAACTTATTTGTTCGGGGGTAGGGAAATCCGCCCACATCGCGCAAAAATTAGTCAGCACCTTCAACAGCACCGGGGTTCCCACCTGCTTCCTCGATGCCACCCAGGCGCTCCACGGCGATCTGGGCCTCTGCGCGCGCGGCGACGTCGCGATTCTGTTTAGCAATAGTGGACAATCGGAAGAAGTGCTTCGCCTCGTCCCCCTCCTCCGGCGCCTCGAGGTGACCGTCATTGCGTGCACCTCCCACGCCGACTCCGACCTTGCGCGCGAAGCTGATCTGCAACTGCTCTACCAAGTGCCACGAGAGGCGTGCCCATTGGATCTGGCGCCTACCGCCAGCACCACCGCGGCGTTGGCCCTCGGGGATGCACTAGCCATGGTGCTGCTGGAAGCTCGGGGACTCACCCGAGACGACTTCGCCAAGTACCATCCCGCCGGAAACCTCGGACGCATTCTGCTGCTACGAGTCTCCGACATTATGAGACAGGGCGAACGATTGCCCCGGGCCGTCGACACCGTCTCAACCCAAGAAGCGATCCTGCTCATGACCAAAGCGAAAAGCGGCAGCATCGCATTGGTAAATCATAAGTCGGGAAAACTCACCGGCATCCTCACCGATGGTGACTTCCGCCGCGGCGCGCTCACTGGAGCCGACTTTCTCCAAAAACCCGTAAGAACTTTTATGACAAAGGGACCGAAAACGATCCGGGAAGATGCTCTGGGAGTTGACGCCTTACGCCTGTTTCAAGCCCACAAAATCGATGACTTGATCGTGGTCGACAAAAGCGGCAAGCCCATCGGCTTGGTCGACGGACAAGACCTGCCTAAGTTTAAAATTGTTTAACTCGGGTTGCTCCGGGTGGGCAAATTTTGCCTTTTCACCCGCATTCCGCAATTTTGGATCCAAACACCACCGTTTTAGTCTCTAATCGTTTCGCTATGCCAACGCCCCCATTTTCCTACCAAGATCCCTTCCCCCTCGGAGAAGATACGACCGTATACCGCCTGCTATCCACCGAGGGGATCAGCACCGCCGAATTCGATGGGAAAACAGTCCTCAAAGTCGCGCCCGAAGCACTCACTTTTCTCACGACCAACGCGTTTCGAGACTGTTCGTTTACCCTTCGGACCAAACACCTCGAGCAAGTCGCCGCCATCCTCGCCGACGACGAAGCCTCCGACAACGATCGCTACGTCGCGACCACCCTGTTGAAAAACGCGGAAATCGCCGCCGAAGGCATTCTTCCCTTCTGCCAAGATACCGGAACCGCCATCGTGATGGGCAAGAAAGGACAACAGGTCTGGACCAGTAGTGACGACGCCGAAGCCATCTCTCGCGGAGTATACGACTGCTACACCAAAGAAAACCTCCGCTACTCGCAAAGTGCGCCGCTCTCGATGTTTGAAGAGAAAAACACCGGCACCAATCTCCCCGCCCAAATCGATCTCTACGCCACCACGGGTGATGAATACAAATTCCTCTTCGTCGCCAAAGGAGGGGGATCCGCGAACAAGACCTTCCTCTTTCAAGAGACCCGAGCATTGCTCAACCCCAAGAGTCTCGAAAAATTTGTGATGGATAAGATGCAACTCCTGGGGACGGCCGCCTGCCCCCCGTATCATCTTACTTTTGTGATCGGAGGAACCAGCGCCGAGACTTGCCTGAAGACCGTCAAGCTAGCCTCCACCAAATACTTGGATGCCTTGCCCACTTCGGGTGACGAACAGGGACGCGCTTTCCGCGATATCGAACTTGAGGGGAACGTCCTCAAACTCGCTCAAAGCACCGGCATCGGCGCTCAATTCGGTGGCAAATATTTCGCTCTCGATGTCCGAATCGTCCGCCTGCCCCGTCATGGCGCATCCTGTCCGGTCGGGCTTGGGGTTTCGTGCAGCGCGGACCGCAATATTAAGGCCAAGATCAACCGCGACGGCATCTGGCTGGAGCAGATGGAAAACAATCCTGGTCGTTTGATTCCTGAGTCCATGCGCACCATCAAGCAGGACCATATTGTTCGGATTGATCTCAACCAATCCATGCGCGCGATTTTGGCCGAATTGAGTAAACACCCGGTCACCACCCGGGTGCTGCTCAATGGCCCCATGATCGTCGCCCGAGATATTGCGCACGCGAAACTCAAGGATCGAATCGACGCCGGTGAAGGCCTGCCGGACTACATCAAAAGACACCCGGTCTATTATGCTGGGCCCGCGAAGACCCCCAAGGGTTACGCGTCCGGCAGCTTCGGCCCGACCACTGCGGGACGAATGGATAGCTACGTCGATCTTTTCCAGTCCCATGGTGGATCCATGATCATGTTGGCCAAAGGCAACCGATCTCGTGCGGTCACCGAAGCCTGCCAAAAGAACGGCGGATTCTATCTGGGTTCAATCGGCGGTCCCGCCGCAATTCTCGCCAAAGAAAGCATCCGCAAGGTCGAGGTGCTTGAATACCCCGAACTTGGGATGGAAGCTATCTGGAAGATCGAAGTGGAAAACTTTCCCGCCTTCATTCTCGTGGACGACAAGGGCAACGACTTCTTCGTTAACGGCTGCTCCGCTTGCGTGCCCGGCAAGTAATACCGATGCCCCGAAGCTTTTAAACTTTAACGACCCGCGCGAGTAAACGACGCGGGGGCCTATCGGGCAGCAACAGAGTAAGTGGGTGACCTTTGGGGCAATTGAAGCGCAAATTCCACGGATTCGATCCGGATAAATGGCAGTGGCAGAGGGATTGGTATCCGGTCGTTATCTGTGGTGAAAAATTATTCTGCCAGTAGGTTTCTAAAGTATAAACCCGAGTGGCATGGGTATTAATCCAACGCTTCACGGGCCTATGGCACAGGATGCAGTGTGACCCAATAAAGACTGATTCCGTTGAGAATCATTTGCACCGCGACGAGCGTGAGAATCATCCCCATCAGGCGCTCTATCGCTCGCATCCCCTTGATTCCCAGTAATTGCATCAGGCGTTCCCCTCCAATCAGAACAGCCGCCGAAATCGCACAAGCTCCCGTGACCGCCAGCATCCAATCCGTCAGTCGCTCGGGATGTTGACTGGCCAGCAGTAGCAGAAATGCCATTCCACTCGGTCCCGCAATGAGCGGAGTCGCGAGCGGGACAATAAACGGTTCATCGTCGCCTTCATGCGTGAAATTGACCCCGCTTTTCGGAAAGACCATGCCGATGGCTATCATAAATAGCATGATCCCACCTGCGAGACTCAGCGACGACTGTTCCAACCCCAAGAACTTCAACAGCGGTCCGCCAACGAGCAGAAAAGTCATCAGGATTCCGTAAGCAATCAGTGCTTCTCGCACCATCACCCGGCGACGCCTCTCCAACGGGACGCGCGAAAGAATAGCGTTGAACATCACGATATTCCCAAACGGATCCAAGATCAGTAAGAGGGTCGCAGAAGCAGCAATCAGGGTCATGACTGCACAGTGAACCGTTCTGTGCCTCCGGGCCAAGCCCAGTGAATCAGCTACTCCCCGGCGAGGGTAAGCACCAATCGACGCTGATGAGGCGCACTCCGGTGCTCCCAGAGAAACAGTCCCTGCCACGTCCCCGTCATCAGATGACCATCACAAAACGGCATGACTTCACTGGTCCGAGTAAGCGCCATTTTGATGTGACTCGGCATATCATCCGGGCCTTCCATCGTATGCTCAAAATCCGGATCATTCTCCGGCACCAGTCTATCCAGCCAACGTTCCAAATCACGTCGCGCGGTGGGATCTGCATTTTCCATGATCATCAGACTACAGCTGGTATGCTGGCAAAAGACCGTCACGGTTCCCCGTTGAAATCCGCTTCGTCGCAATACATGCGCCACATCGGCCGTGATTTCCCGCATTCCAGCTCCCCGAGATTGGAGTGTTAAGGTTTGCTGATAGATTCCCATCAATCGGAGCTAGGGAACACCGAAGTCCTAAGCAACCCTCTACCCTCTTATACCAATCGCCCCTCGGATTTAGACTTTAGAAACCGACCGGACAGCATAACTTTTACCCTAGATTGCACCGACAAATAACGGATACCAAATCCCCCTCCTCTGCTTTTATCCGAATCGGATCCGTGACCACCGGCCGGTAATCTGTGATCAACAAAACTAAGCTGAAGGCGTTGTGTTCTTGATGGTTAAAGTTTAAAAGCTTCGGGACTTTGGGATGAGATCCAACATTCGTGGGTGCCTCGTGAAATCTTAAATCCAACCTATTGAGCCACAAAAAGGCCCGTCCTCAAAAAAGAAAACGGGCCAAAAATGGAATCAGAAGATTTTTTAGAACTTCAAGGTAAGACGGTCACCACCAGCGGTCACCCGGCGGACCGAATCATAAAGTAAATCGTCGTTTAATCGGTTAGCGAGACGGCTTTGAATGTCAGGGCCTTCACCCTCGCCGCTATCAGCTCCGACTTTCGAGGAGTTCGGTTGGTAGGCGAAAAGGCGATTACGAGAATCATCGGACAACGAGACGTCAGCTAACGGGTCGCCTGCGACCGCGGTCGACCGCAAGTCGAGCTTAGGCTCCCCTAAGAAAGCACTCACATTTCCATTTTCCGCCTCGATCACAGCAAGATTGGCGGCAATCGAACGGGCGGAAGGTGATTGGGCCAATGCCGCGGCACTCACGCCAGAAACACCCGCCCAAACCATCAAGGGAGAAATTGCGACAGAGTGAGTTCCCAGCACCGATTCCGTGGCTTCGATTGAGTCACTCGCCACCGGCATTTCAATCTGTTCGTTTTGCACCACCGGTTGAACTTCGATCAGAACCTGAGGGACCTCAACCGCAGGAGCAGACTCAACCGCTGCCACGATCGGAGCGGCCGTGTAAGCCACTTCAAAACCCGGTTCACTGTATTCGCGGAAAGAAAGAAAAGTAACCGCCAGAACCGCGGCCGCTCCCATGGGCATCTGATAATGGGCCATGCCTGCAAATACCCGGGGCAGAACGAACCACCATCGCCTTGGCTCAACCGCTGCAGCGCGCTGACGCACATGAAACTCCCGCTGAAATGAATCCCAGAACTCTTCCGGTGGACGCTCCGCACGCTTCAGCGCAAGAAGATCCTCGAGTCTCATAGTTGGTTTTTCGTTTTTTTCCGGCATCATGCGTTCAAATATATCTGTAGTTCCGCTTGAAGTTGCTGCTTCGCGTAATGAAGACGAGACCGGACCGTGCCAACGGAACAACCCACCACTTCGGCGACCTGTTCGTGGCTCAAACCGTCAATTTCATACAAAGTCACTACTGTGCGATGCTTAATAGACAGTTTTTGGATGGCTTCGTTCAATTTTTCCTGAAGTTCGTTAAGGAAAACCTCTTTATCCGCCCCGTGCTTGTCTGTCAGTTGCGCGACTAGCTCCGTTGTTTTGTCGTCTTCCGTGATTTTTTCAAAACTGAAGAACGTGCGTAGTTTCGCCTTCCTCAGGTGACTCAGAGTCGAATTAACGGCAATTCGATACAGCCAGGTAAAAAAGGAGGACTGGCCCTGAAATCGATTGATCGACTGAAACGACTTAATGAATGCATCCTGCGTGAGATCCGCCGCGTCCTCCCGGTTCGACGTCATATTGTAAATCACGCCAAATACTCGCTCCCGGTAGCGTAAGACCAGCTGATCAAAAGCACTTACATCTCCTGCCTGAACCCGCTGCACAACTGCCCAGTCGCTATCGGCTTCCTCGCGGCGCTCAGCGGAGCCAGCCAACGATTTGCCAAGAATTTTAGCGGCGAGGGACATTAGCTAGAACCTGCCGAATCCTCCCGAAACGCGCAACCTGAATCATATCGATCCGTGAACTAGGCCGAAAAATCAAGAATTGGCTATTTTCAACACGGCGACCTGAGATCGTAAAACCTCTAAAAGTGTCTTCAAACGCTCAGCCGCCGGCTCCACGCTGAACGGCCTTAAAAAGGCTTCAGCCTCTTTTAAGTGGGACTCGAGAACTAAATTCACGCGGTCAAAAATCGGCCATGTTTGCATCTGCCTTAGTCGCAGAGGTTTATTTGTTGGACGCTCTCCCGTGATCTCTTTCAGCAAGCTCTTTCGCTCTTCCTCACTGAGACAGTCTGCTAACTCAAACAGCGGTAAAGTCAGTTTACCGCTATCAAGATCCGTCCCGAGCGTTTTTCCGATTTTCGCCTCTTCTCCGAAAAAATCGACCAGATCATCGTAAATCTGATAAGCGATGCCCAGCTGGCGGCCAAAATTGGCGGCCGCATCGACAAAATCACTCGAACCACCAGCTAAACTGCTGCCGAGGTAGCACGATACCCGAAAAAGCTCAGCTGTCTTGAGATCGATCACTCGATAGTAATCGTCCCGCGTGATCGTCGTCGTGCCTCGACGCAGGGTCTGGATAATTTCCCCCGAACAAACTCGGCGGGTGGACTCAGCCACGGCAGAACACACCAAGGTGGTCGGAAATTGGGCGGCCAGATGCAGGGAGTGCGCGAACAATGCATCCCCTAGCAGCACGGCCGCTTCGGGACCAAAACGCCTCGTGGCAGTATCACGACCTCGTCGGATATCCGCTTCATCCATGATGTCATCGTGAACGAGGGTCGCGAGGTGCACCAACTCTACGACCGCGGCAACTTTGACCAAATCGGGTGTGACTTCCTCATCCTTCCACCCACTCAGAAACACGAGGGCCGGCCGGATTCGTTTTCCCGATGTATCGATACAGTAACCCGCCATTTCGCGGATTTCAGGTTCAAACGCTTGGATTTGATCTCTCAAACACTCATCCAGCGCCGAGACGTGCGGGGCGAGTCCCGCAAAGACCGATGCGAAATCCAATGGGGGCGATGGAGGAGGAACAAGCGACATGACGGACACTAGTAGAATCGATTCCCGTCCATTGGCTAATCAATATGCCTGAAATATGTATCGGTGGGTTCGAAAATGCCTCTGAGTTAAGTCCTACCCAAACTCACTCAAGATCAACGCAATCATTGACGAATTCCATGATCCCATCCACTCCGCTCGATCATGTCTTCTTCTCCGGGTCTAATCATCGTCATGGTAATCGCCGGTGTCTACGTGTCCAAACTCTGGTGGACCGACTATCTGGCTCATCAACGAGGCGAGATAATCCGGGGTGCTCTCCCGGGCGCAACGCCCACCACCCGTCGGGCGGTCCTGATCGCGGTTACCGGGGCGCTCCTGATTCTGGCGGCGGAGACTTGGGGCGAAATCAAGCTCGGTCTGAGTGAAGAACAATCGGAAATCACGGTTCTATTTGGATGCTACACTTTACTAGCCGCCGTAATCGAAGAGGTCATTTTCAGAGGATTCTTAGTCGTTACCGATCGCGGAGCATTGGTAAAATGGGGAGCCGTTTTAGCTGCCTCACTATTGTTTGCGGCCATCCATCCGTTTTTGTGGCTGTGGGAGGATGGCGTCTGGACTTGGACTCTAACCGCCAAAGGGTGGTTCAGCACTGCCGCCGTATTCGCGAGTTCAATTTGGTTCTATACCGTCCGCTTTCTTCCGTCGAATCCCACCGAATCACTGCTTCCCTGTTTCGCTGCTCACGCCACTAAGAATTTAGGCGTGTTCCTGATCAAAGGCGTGCAGGGATTTGTCGTTGGCTGGTTGTAGTTCCAGTAAAAAAGAACCCGCCTTCCTCTCGGAACGCGGGTTCGAAACTAAATTACGGAGGGGAGACGACCTCCTTTAGGGAATCTCGTAGACTTCGACGATCGCGATACCGGAAGTTCCGGCACTACTCGAGACCAAGGCGGTGTATCGCCCCGGAGGCAGGGTGATCAATAATACCGCGTCCTTACTCCCCGGCGGTAGCGCGAAGGCGCCAACCCGAGCTGCCGCCTTGCTGACCGTCAACGCGTCGTTGCCCATTTGCCAGTCGTTGTTTTCCCGCACCACCGCACCAGTCTCTTGATTAACCAATCTCAAAACCGGATCGGCCAAGACCCCGGATACCCCAAAGTTAGATAACGTCGGCCCCACCGCGCGGATCAATACCCGTTTGGGGGTCACTCCATTGATGATGACACCCGCAATTAACTCTTCCGGTCCAACTCGACCTCGCGTGGATACGTTGAGCATCTTCTCAGGAGAAAAAGCCAGTTGAGAATCGACGTCGTAGATCTCGACCAATCCTACTCCGGTCGCGCCATTTACTCCCGTCACCTGAGCGGTATAAGGCCCTGGCACCAGCGTCGCGACTAAGGCAGCATCCGTGCTCCCCGCCGGCAGCGCAAACGCACCCACCGTCGATGAGGCCGCCGGCACCGCCGGATCGGTTCCCCAGTCATCATTGCTGCCCTCCACCACACTCCCTCGGTAAAGCTTGAGCGTAGGATCTGTGACCACTCCTGGCACTCCAAAGTTCGCCAATGCCGGTCCGATCGCTCGCACCAACACTCGTTTGGGCGCCACTCCGTTGACCACAAATCCAGCCACCAATATCTGGTCACCTGATCCCACGAACCCACGAGTTGATAAATTTCTAAGAAATCCGTCACTAGCGGGTGTGGCTGAGCTCACCGCTCCGATTAAACTCCCGGAAACTGATCCTCCGGTAGCGGAACCGGTCAGGAATCCGGTAGCAGAATCCACCCGTCCTGACATTTGGCCTCCCCCAACCATCGTAGCTGAGAATTGACCATCGGAATTGAATGTGCCGTATCCGACGTCGGCGCGACTGTCGCTCCTAACGTGGAACGTAAGACGACCGTCGGGCGCCACAATAGCGACAAAAGCACTGTCAGATTGCGCGGAAAGACTGCCATGAATCACCCCAACCGGTCCAGTGTAACTCGAAACGGGCAAGGAGATTACGCCGATCATGATCGCGCGATCGTGATCAAATTTACCCGATAGCCCGGCGGGGCCAAAGGTGCCCGAAATATCAGTAGTGCCGTCGCTGACCAGAGTGAAGTTCCCTCCGGCATCGACCGATATCCCATCGTAATAGTAAATTTTGGCCGGGTTGCTGTCACTCCGCGCGACGAAGGTCGCACTGATTGCCGCCTTTCGGGCGATAGTGAATGTGCCCGTCTCCGATCCGGCGACGTAAGAACCAGTATAAATGGTCTCGGTATCATCTTCGGACGGGTTAACTACGGCCACGAATACTTCAGCAGAGCTAGAGAGCTGTCCTCCATTGTCCGTCGCAGTCGCCACCAATCGGTAAACTCCATTCGCCGGTGGGTTGAAGGAGACTTCGTAAGGTGCCGTGGCGTCGGATCCTAATGCCACGCCGTTGGCATAAAATGTGACGCTCGTAATGTTGCCACCTGAGTCAGTCGCCACCGCGCGCAGAGTCGTGGCGGAACCTAACTGAACACTCTTGCCTTGGCTAGGGGACGTGATTGCCACGGTTGGCGCACCGTTGGAGACCACGGTAACATTTACTGCGGTCGACCCCGTTACGTTGCCAGAATTGTCCACTGCCCTTGCCTCCAAAACGTAGGTGCCCGCGGCACCCGGCGTCCAAGCAAACGAATACGGCGGCTGGGTGGAGGTCCCGACCAACAGCCCATTGGCCAGGAAGGATACACTGGTCACCGTGCCATCCGTATCAGTTGCCGACCCTATCAGAGTGATCGGCGTTCCAGCAGTGAGGGCAGTGCCCGAGGTCGGTGAGACCATACTCACGGCGGGCGCCGCGTTTGGCTGCACTGTCACCGTAACCTGAGACGAAATCGTAGATTGTCCTGCGGTATCGGTCGCCACGGCGGCGAAAGTATAGTTGCCCGCCGCGGTTGGGATCCAAGTGGTGACGAATGGAGCGACCAGATCGGGATTATTGGGTCCGATTAAAGAAGCTCCGTTAACGAGAAATTCGACTCGAGCAATGACTCCTGCCGCCGCGGTTGCTGACGCGGAAACTTGCACGGGCGAACCGACTAGGAACGTCTGGCCATTCAGCGGTCCCGTCAGGGCAACCGTGGGTGCTGCCGCGGATTGAACGGTCACAGTTCTCCCCGCGCTCGAGACCACGTTGCCAACGTTGTCGGTCGCCACCGCCGTTACCGTGTAAGATCCGGCCGATGTCGGCAACCAGCTGAAGGAGTAAGGAACCGTTGTATCGGAGCCCAACGTAATTCCGTTAGCGCGGAACTGCACATTGGTAACAGAACCATCTGGGTCCGAAGCACTCGCCACCAGCAGAAGTCCCGCCCCAAGTTGAATGGATTGATTACCTCCAGGATTCGTGAGGCTAACCGATGGAGCCGCATTATCTGTGATCAAAACCGTCCGCGGGGCGCTCAGCGTCACGTTTCCAATCGTATCCTTCACTTCCGCCACAAGGGAGTAAGAACCTGATGAGGTCGGCGTCCACGTGCCGTTATAGGGTGAAGCACTATCCTCGGTGATCAAAACTCCGTTGGCCAAGAATCGAACGACGCTTACGGTTGCCGGCGAAGACGCCGACGCAGTCGCCGCAATCGAAATCGGATTGCCGACCACAAAACTACTGCCCACCACCGGAGAAGTGAGCGTGGAAACTGGAGCCGAACCACCGGTAATTGTCACGGCTACCGCAGTGGAAGTCGCGGAGTTGCCACCTACATCGGTGGCTTCAGCTGTCAGGGAAACAGTCCCCAATGAGGTGGGGTTCCAGTCCATCGAATAAGGAAACGTCGTGCTCAAACCGAGACTGAGACCATTCGCAAAGAATTCCACTGAGGCGACGGTTCCATCGGGATCCGACGCGGTTGCCCGCAACGTGATCAAGGAGTTAACCGTCACCGTGGCACCATTGACCGGACTAGCCAACGACACCACCGGCGGAGCAGGACTGATCGTCGTCACCGAGACCGTGACATTTGTGGAAACGCCTTGGTTGCCAAAACTGTCCACCACCAACGCGCTTAACGTGTAGGAACCTGCTACCGTCGGCGTCCAATCCACCGTATAAGGAGCCGTCGTAATCTGGCCGAGCGAGAGTCCGTTTACGTAAAATTCAACCGAAGCCACGGTCCCGGCCGGGGCGGTGGCCGAACCGACCACCGTAAGGGTCGAACCGATAAATATTGAACTCCCGTCGACCGGAGCGGTGAGCGATACGGTGGGATCGTTACTGGGATTAGGCAGCGCATTGATCCGACGATCGTGCACAAACACATCTCTGAACGTATTGAGATCGGGCGACGTGCGGTTGTTCGCGCCATGCACCAACCCGGCCGTGTTTTCCGCATCGGAAGGGAATGTGACCCAACGCCCATCGGCACTGATAGCCGGGAAAATATCGGAAGCGGCCGTGCTCGGTATCCCCAAAAGTCGCGCGGTTTGAAACCCGAAACGATTTCGACTCACCATGACGGTGACGACATTACCTGGTGTATCAAAAGTGCCGGACTCGCTCACATCACGGTCGCGCACAAAGACGTCCAAAGCGCCATTAGCATCCGTGGCTTGATACTGCCCCAAAGCATCACCATCGGTTAAATTATTGGCCATGGAAGAAAACGCCACGAAACGTCCCGTCGAACTGATACTTGGATTAATTGACCCCAATTCGAATCCGCCGCCAGAGGGATCGGTCGCTTCGGTACCAGCTGTCGAAACACTCACTCGCACCGTCGTGCTGGCGGCCACCGTATGACTAAACACATCGGACACGCCGTTGGTATCACCTGCCACGAGATTACTCGCTAAGGAGTGAAATGCCACATGCGCTCCGTCGGCACTGATCGTGGGCGAACGACTCGCGCCATTACCTTCGGTGCCACCGCTGCTCACCGAGACTCGCACGGTGGTGTCGTTAGTCATATCACGTAAAAATATGTCGCGGGTCGCGTTGGTGTCCCCGGCGACTAAGTTGGTCGCATCAGATGCGAACACCACGTAGCGACCATCGGCGCTGACTCGCGCCTGGGTGCTGTTGCCATTACCTTGGTTTCCGCCCCCCGAATCCACCGAAACCAGTGCGATCGTGCCAGCCGTGTGATCGCGGCGATAAATATGCGTCACCCCCGTCGTCGTTCCTCCGGCGATCAGATTAGTGGCGGTCGACTCGAAAACGACAAACTGTCCATCTTGACTGAGCGCCGGACGAAAACTCGACCCATTGGCTTGGGTCCCATCATCCCGCACGTTCACTCGTGAAATCTCCCCGGTGAACGACTTCACCACGTAAATATCCGAAAATCCATTCGTATCGCCCAAGATCAAATTGGTGGCTTCCGAAGAAAATGCGACTGATGTGGAGTCCGATGATATAAAGGGACTCTGGGAGGCACCGTTACCTTCGGTGCCCTGCTGTGATACACTCAGCCTCCGAATCGTCTGCGTCTGCTGGTCATAAATGAAGACGTCCCGCTTGGCGTTGCCGTCGCCCGTCACCAAATTGGTGGCATCCGATGCGTAAACCGTGTAGCGACCATCTTCGTTGTTCGTCGGTTGGTCACTCCAGTTATCTCCTTCGTTACTGCCCCAAAAAATTGTCGGAAAATTGCTCGGGTCTAAGGCGATCCGTGACCCGTTTACGTCATACCAAATATTATTCCCGTTATCGGTAAAACTGTCCTCGGTCGCTTCCGCCACGGCTTCGAGCGTATCTATTTTCGCCAAAACGTAGTAGGAACCGGTGAAGTTTCCGGGCAGTAACTGCGTCCAGTTGAGTGCACGAGGGGTTCCGTTGGCATCGATTCGAGCGCCGACGACGTCCGCCGTGAGCAAAAAGTCATCCGTATCGCCAAATGTCGGATTGGAAGAAAGCACCACCTCGATTCTAAAATTGGCGGCGTGAATCGAACCAGGCACGTAAGGCACGTTGTTCGTGCCGTCGGAGTTGATGCTATTCTCGTAAGTTAACGACATCGGAATGGTGTCTCCACCCACGTAACTGATGCCCGCGGGATAAGTGAGACTGATGATCTTCAGATCCGGCTGTCCGACTATGGTCAGCGCCGGGGTGGACGAAGATGTTGAATTTAAAGAAGCCAACCCAGGAAAAGTTGCCCCCCCCTGTCGGGTTGGAAATCTCGATGGAGTAGCGGTAATTGCCAGATTCAGTGGTTTGGGTCGGCACCGTGCCGGAAAAAGTGGCAGTGCCAGTTCCCCCGTCCCCGTCAATATCCGCCGAAGTTACAGCCGTCCCTGACAATGGAAAACTCGTGCCCGTCACGGTATGCGTGAACGTAATAATGGCATCCACCGTCCCGCCCGCCGCCCAGGCCGTTGTGGGATGTGAATTCGTTAAACTGACCGCGATGGTCACTTCATCGCCGGGCGCGACTGATGCGGGCGCGGCCGTCGCGCCGGTGACACTGAGCTTGCCGTTCGCGGCCACGGTCAGAGCCGTAGTGACCGCCGATATCGTCTCAGTATCCAATGTCGCTCCTCCTGTCGGGTTGGAGATCGTGATGGAGTAGCGGTAACTGCCAGAATCCGTGGTTGGGGTCGGCACCGTGCCGGAAAAAATGGCGGTGCCATTTCCCCCGCCCCCGTCAATATCCGCCGAAGTTACAGCCGTCCCTGACAATGGAAAACTCGTGCCCGTCACGGTATGCGTGAACGTAATAATGGCATCCACCCTCCCGCCCGCCGCCCAGGCCCTTGTGGGATCTGAATTCGTTAAACTGACCGCGATGGTCACTCGATCGCCGGGCGCGACTAATGCGGGCGCGGCACTCGCATCGGTGACGCTGATGGTTTGAGCTGTCGTTGCCGACACCCCCACCAAACCCGCTAAAACCACGAGGTGGATAGCGCTTAAAATTCGTTTTCCTAAAATCATGACTGATCCTTTGTCTTAAGTTCCGTGGGTGCGGATCAGGTTTACTTGTTGGACGATTTAGAACCGGCGAATGGGTCGGACCCATCGCGAAAGCCCGGGAGGTCGTCTTCTTTAATACCCATCGCTCGAACCGCTCGGGGATCAAAGATCTCTCCAGTCGGGGCTCCCTGAGCCGATACCGTTTTGGCGGTGATGAATATCAACAGATTACGGCGCACTTCATCGACACTATCAGAGCGAAATAGGCGTCCCAGTCCGGGAATCGAGCCTAGCAGCGGCACCTTAGTTTGCCCGGTGATTTTATTACTTTCGATCAAACCACCGATGCCCATGGTATAACCATCACGCAGGGAAACATTCGTCGTCGCTTTGCGGGTCGCAATGATCGGGATCTGCGCCCCGCCGGCACCACCGAAACTAGTGAACCCATTCTGGCTACTCACTTCCGGTTCAATCGCGAGCTTGATGAAACCTTGGGCATTCACCTGCGGGGTAACCCGCAGAATGATACCGATAGGCCGGTATTCAAATCCACTGACTTCAAACGTGCCTCGCTCCGCGTTATAGGTGTAATTCGGAATCGGATACTCCGAGCCAACATTGATTTGAGCTTCGGTATTATTGAGGGTCACCACCGTCGGATTCGAAACCAACCTGGTTTCGTTCTGCGACTGCAACGCACTCAGAATGAGACTAAACTCCGAGGCCGAGAACACCGCCGAGGTGATTCGGTCCGTGCCACCCGTAGCCATAATGCTACTGAGGTTACTCAACGTATTTGTGATCTCGTTGTTGTTATCGATCGTATCCGTCAGCGTATTGGTGAGGGAATTTTGACTGCCGAGATTAGACGAAACTGAGCTATTTCTTTTGCCGTCGTCGTGCCGCCAGTCGAAATCACCCCGGAACTATTCAGCGAATCTGAGCCCCGAGTATTGCTCGAAAGATCAATCGACTCATTCACGCTACTGTTGGTCCCAATATTAACGTTCTGGTTATCGCTGCTGTTATCCGACACGGACGCGTTACCCCGGTTGGAATCATATTGTCGATTGATACCGCCGACTCCGACTTGGTAGTTCTGCAATGACGACCAATTCACCCCGATGTCTTTGGCATCCCGATTGGTGACCTCCACGAATTTTGATTCGATCATCACCTGATCGGTCGCTTTATCCAACTGCTCAATAATCGGCCGAATTCGGCTTAACCGCGAAGGCCGCTCGGTGATCACGAGCGCATTGCTCCGAGCGTTGACGACAATTCGGCCGCCGGCCGCCGTGTCGATCAACGGCTCGATTGATCCGCGTAAGTCTTCCGCTCGCGCATAATTGATCACGAATACATCCGTCGTGGTGGGCTCTTGCAGCAGTGAATTCTGGCTCACCACTTTGATAATATTCCCCTCTTCCACGAACGTGAAACCTACCGGTCCTAATACCACTTCAAAAATTTGGCGCCAGGTAACATCACGCAGTTTGATCGACGTGTTGCCTTGCAGGGTGTCCGGGATGACCAGATTGAGCTCAAACAGATCGGCGACGTTACGTAGAATATTCCGAATTTCTTCGTCGGGAAAATCAACGGACAATGTATCCCGGCCGCGCTCCATCGAAGAGGCCGTGACGCCTTTTTCAATCACGACTAAGCCAGAGTCTAATTCGGGCTCCTCTTCCTGCATTTGAACGGTGGATTCCGATTCTGGTGCCGCCTCGAAATCTGGGGATTCTACTCGGTTATCGTCCTGGGCATAGGTCGGCAACACGATGACCGCCGCGGTCAGAGTAAAGGTCAGGAGATGAGTTCTCATAATTAGTTGGCGGATTTAATTGGGCGGGTAAGTTCGGCGTCGCCGAGTTTCAGTGTAAAGTTTGAGCCTTCGATCGCGCTGATGGTGAGAGTGTAGCGCTGGCCCTCGTAGAGTATCGGGAGTTTGTCCCCGACTTTGACTTTCTTTTGTCCGAATAAAAGTAACGGGTATCCGCCTAAAATCATCGTTCCACTTGGCGTGATCTGGGGCGCAACCGTGTTGAGCAAATCGCTATTACTCACTGGGCCTTGATACACCGGCACCTCCGGTTCATCACTACCCTCGACGACAGGCGGCGGCGGCGGCGCTTTAAGACTGTTCGGATAAAACGGATTATTGAGGTCTTCCGCTAGCGCCACGAGCTCGACTCGGCTTACGATACTAACCGCTTGCTCGACGGCTGGCTGGCGGCGCTGCGTAGGTAAGATATCCGACCGTTGCGCCTGACTCGACATCGGGATCAGTCCCAACATTAAAACGGCAAAATTGAGGGTGTATCGTAAAGGTTTCATTATTTTCCCAAGATTTCGATACTGAGACCAAGCGCTAAAACAGGATTGGTGGGATCTTGCGCGGTTTCCCCCATGCTCCGTCCCGGAGTCAAATTAATCGTTTTAAAACGAACGAAAAGAATCCCGCTCTCCAATCTCCGGATAAAATCCAGCAACTGAGAATAAGTGCCCTGAACTGAAAGGTTGTAAGGCACAAATAAGTAGGTTGCCCCCGCCGCCCCGACGGGAGGAACGCCCTGGCGCAGGTCGGTGTATTCTACCCCTAGATCGGATTCAAGACGGTAGAAATATTGTAGATTCGTCGCCAACGCCGCTGGGCTAATCGCGCGATCTGTGATTTCCATCGTCGCCGCATTGATCGCCGCAAGCTGATCACTCAGGTCGATTGAATATTTCAGGTTATTCTTCAAGCGCTGGCCTTGAGCAGTCACCTCCTCAAGTTGCAAAGTCAGATCTTCTTTGCTTCCGGAACGAACGTAAATTCCGATCAGCATGAGGACCACGAGCCCAAACGCACTAAACCCGAGCGGATGCTTCTTGAGCGTTAAAACAATCAGATTGGTATCAAATGCCATGATCACGTCTCCAGTTATTCGACCGGACTAAGGGTCATGCGAATATCCATCGCCAAAAGGCCGGTCGCAGGGTTTCGGGCTAGGCTAGCCAGGGAAACCTCGCTAAATATCGGCCCCAGAATTTCATCGTTAGTGAGCAGCGCAACCATGCTCGAGGCATACCCGCTCGCTCGATCAGGAGATCCCGAAACGGTTCCTCGTAAGCCAATCTCTCCTTCTCGCCAATCGATCGTATCGATCATGATGTTTTCGGGCAAAATCTCGCCCAATCGCAGTAAGAATACCGATGGCTTTATCTTCGTGGTGAGAAATGACTTCACCTCCTCGATTTTCTTTTCTTCTGCCTGGAATTTGCGGAAATTCTGCACTGCCATCGAACTCGGACCACTATCCGACTCAATTTGAGCCTGCCAATCCGTCACTTGGCTTCCCATATTGTATAGCGCAAATTCTTGCTGCGCGAAATTCATTAAAACGAATGCCGCGAGCAGCATCGAAATTCCGTTCACGAAGAACGAGGTCCGGATCGGCTTTACGTCGGGCAGACGGGAAACATCTCGAAAGTCGAGATGCCAAGCGGGCATCCCAGCTGGACTTGCGTCACTTTTTTTCTTCTTCTTCGACAGCATCGTAACGGGTAATCAAGCTAAGCACGCCAAACCAATTGCGGGTGAGTTCCATCTCGGCGGTATCCTCAGAAAGGGTGACCCCCTTGGACTCCAACCATGGTTTTAAATCCATCGGAAGGGGCGGAACTGCGAGTTGACTGCCGATAACCCCCTCAAGCCACTCGAGCTTGGCAGGTAATTTCGGACAAAAGACATGACCAATCGATTGACCGGTCTGCACTTCGAAAAACCCGATCGAAGACTGCAACTCATTGAGCAGTCTGCGGATCAAAGTCGGCCCCATGCCGGTAAAATCAAAAGTATTAGAGAAAAACAGTTTTTTCGCGGATTCTTCGTCTTTTAACCCAAGTTCCTTTTGCACCACGGGGATCATCGCCTTCAATCCTTGCGGCAATATGCGCGAAGCTTCGACGCCTGCCGCGGAAACGATGTAGGAATGAGTGGAATCCATCTCCAACTCGAGCACCACGACCGGCATTTTGATGTTCGAGAACTTAAGAAAATCAATCAATCCGCCCAGCATCGATAACGATCCCAGCTCCATCCGGTCAGGGTAAACACCCTCTTCCAGCAAATTATCCTGCACTTCCTGAACGGCAGACTTTTTTAAACCGACCACGAGCACTTCCTTCCCGGTGCCTTTGGCCACATCATACTCACTCCCACTATCATGATTGAGTAACGCTAAATTATAGTCGTTAGGCTCGATCCGGAACTGGCTAGCGGCAAATCCACTCAAATAGTCTGAATCCTTTAGCTTTTTCGGCTCTATCGTCGCCCGCCGGATCAATCGACCCATCGGGTTAACCGCACAAGTCGCCTGCAGTAATCCATTGGGCGCTTTTTTGGGGAGAAAGTGCTCCACCAACTCGGTCCAGCCTTCCTCATCTCCTTCATCGCACTCGGCAAATTCCTCCACCACGAGCGGCACGGCCGCCAAGTTTGTCCTCACCACTCTTCTTGAATGGTCAGTAAACTCGACGAAGATTCCTTTAGGTTTAGCGGCGAATAGCATGTTCCGGTAGCGTCAAAAGAGATTCATACTGGCGCGGACACCAGTGTGAGTCAGGAAAGATGAGAGGGAAAATTGAGCTCTAAAATCCCTCTTAAACGGCGGTAACACAAGGCAAAAGCCTCGTTCCAATCACTCGCAAAACAGTATTTACCATCCGTTAGCAAATTAGAGCCGCCTGAACTCGCTGGGCCTGCGACAGAAACCTGGGCACAAAAAACCGTCTCTCAAAAGAGACGGTTTCCGTAAGTGCTTTGCGATTCACTAGCTCGAGGATCCCTCAAACCAGCAATCGGATTTTTACCAAGAACGCTTCTTATGACGGTTGGACTTCAAACGCTTCCTGCGCTTGTGCTTGTTCATTTGAAGACGACGTTGTTTTTTAAGATTACCCATGGCTACTGAAAATTGGTGTGGTTACCGGAAAGAGCCGGTCAAAATGCGGAGCCTAGCATCCGCTGTAAAGCGCTAATTCACCCCATCTGAACTCTGCGCCCGATAGCCGTGAAAACAAGTTCCCCCCGCACGTTTTCTAACGTGAGACCAGTCAATTTTCCGACGACTTGTCGGTAGAGCTTAATCTGCTCATCATATTGCTTAGCAATTACTTCAGCTTCTTCTCGGTTCCCTACTCTGTCCGTTTTGAAGTCATATACCCAGGCCTGTTTTGGTCGGCCCGACTCACCGTTAACAAAGACCACCCGATCAAAAACTCCTGAAACCCAACGATTTCCGATCACCACCTCAAAGGGGCGTTCCACCCAAACGTCACTGCCCCAGCCGCCTGTCGGGCGATAGAATACTGGCTTCAGTTCCTCCTTTTCCAAACAACTGCGAACCAACGTGATCAAGGTGGTATCTCCTCCGGCTAAACCACGTTGCCTCGCCCAATTTTCTACCACAATATCTTCCAACCACTTAATTCGGGCCAGTTCTTCATGAATTGAAGTGCCTCTTTTCGCCGCATCGCTGGCATCCTGAGTAAACCACGATTTACTCGGCCTCGATCGCTGTTTTTTGGCGGATGGCGTGTGGGCCTCCCTCCTCACCAACCTCTGGACCTCGCCGGTTTCTTCCGAGAATGCGAATGAGCCCCCCCTTTCACCTCCATTGGCCTTTGGCTCCAAGCGCAAAAACCAATCCTCATCTCCCGCTGTCCAACCGCTGCCCAACGTCGTCGATAAGAGCTTGGGATAATTCAATGACCTCGAACGCCCGACTGATTCAATGACGACATACAGCGCCCGTTTGGCTCTGGTGAGTGCGACATAAAGTTTACACAGCGCCTCATAGGCCCCCTCAGCCGCATCGTTCTCCAATTGCTCGCGTAGAACCGGATCACTCTCGGCCAAAATTTTGACTGGAAGGTCAAACACCCAATCCACCACATGGGCCGCGTCACGATGCACCGCCAACCCGTCTCGCCTTCGGGCAATAGTTTGGCCCTGTAAATCTGGCAATACCACCACATCAAATCCCAGTCCCTTTGCTTTGTGCACCGTCAAAACCCGAATCACTCCCGGCGAAACGGCTTCGCGTAAGCTGTGGGCTTCGATCCATTCAATAAACCGGGCGACACTTCGCTCGCCTTGCTGGTCAAAAGCTCTCGCCGCCTCCACCAGCTGATTACCCCGCAACCGGCTAAAGGCGTCTCCCTCCGCCAGCAAGGGTTCGATCCGCCGCAACCACTTCGCCAGCATTCCCGCAAAGCCCTCGGTGTGAATCTCGCCCAAGATACCGCGCGAAACCTCCGCCGGTTTGACCCAACCCAATTCTGCCAAAACCTTCGCCAGTGGCGTCATTCTCACGAGTTCCACCGCCATCGAATCACCGGGATGAGCGGCCGATTTCAACAAAGCCAACAACGCCGAGGTGAGCGGGTTATCGAGTGCGATCCGGAGGTCACTTTCCGCCAATGCCGCCAACCCGCCTTCTTTCCGCAGATATTCCGCCAACTTTGCTCCGGTATCATTTTTTTGCACCAACACCGCTGCCGTCAGCCCGCGCCCCATGGGATCAACCTGCTTCAAAATAGCCAACGTTTCCGCAAACCGAGCGGCTTCATCCTCTACTTCCCGCAATTCCGCAAACCCCGGCACGTCTCGAGCTGCGCTTCGGTGCATTCGCCAGTCTGTCAGCCAACGATCAACCGTGGCCGGCGGGGCGATTTCCTCGAGCCCCACCCGGCTTCCGCAAACCTCATTTACCATCGCGATCACCGCCTCGCCCGAGCGCCAAGACATATCCAAATGCCCTTCTTCAATCACCCCTGAACTCGCCGAATTGTAGTAATCGAAAATTTCCCGGAAGAGTCGCGAATCCCCCCCACGCCAAGCGTAGATCGCCTGTTTCACGTCACCGACATAAAAGAGACTGCGCTGCCCTTCCGGATCCTGCACCGCTTCGTCCACCAAATTGTGTAAGATGGCCCATTGCCCTCGGCTCGTATCCTGAAATTCGTCCAACAACCAATGCTCGAAACGAGCGTCCAGTCGCCAATCGATCAACTGGCGATCCTCTTCACTCAAGCCCCGCCCTGACCCCGGCTCCAAGAGTCTCTGCACATCGGAAAAAGTCAGTTTCCCTCCCCGTCGAACCTGCTCGTGGTAGACGGTTTCGTAAAAGGCTAAGACGTCGAAAATGCCCCGGGTAATTTCGAGCTTACGATTCAATTCGGTCGCGACGATCCCCTCCACCACGCCAAGCCACCCCCTCCCTTGCTCCGGGTTGAGAATGATCTTCTTCCGATCAATCATCACTTCACCGTGGCCGGCCCGGAGATCCTCCGCGACTTCCAGGGTTTTCTTCACCACGAAATCCACGTTCTTGGGCAATGTCGCTCCCGCAACCCACTCCGCCAATTCACTGAAAAAGTCCGTCATCCGCTGGCGTTGCTTCTCCGTGAGCGTGATCCCCTCTAGTGCTGCTTCCAGCGCCTGCGCCATCGCCATCAAATCGCCCCCTCGCTCCGTCGGATTTTCGGTTGGCCAGATTCTGGCCGCATTGCCCCAAGCGGCCCGGTCCGGCGCCGATCGGTGGATCTCCCCATGTTGATCCAAAAACGAATCGAGACTCCGCTGGAGTGCTTTTTCCTCAACGCCGTAGGTCGCGCGTTTAAAGGACTCGATGAAATCATCTCTCGCCTGGGTCGCCGTCCCGCCCATGCCGAAAATCAGACCGAGCACTCGCTGCCTTTCTTGCCGGGCGGCCGATTCCTCCAACAGCTCAAACTCTCCCGTCAAACCCAGTTCCAGCGGAAATGCTTGCACCATTCGGGCGAAGAATCCGTCCAGGGTGCCGAGGTTTAATCGGGGCATCACCCGAATCATCTCTGCCAGTAACCCAAGGAAGTCCGCGGAGTGGAGTCCCGCTCTCTCAATCTCCCCCGCGAGCTTCGTCGCCGCCTTCTCATCCGAAGCGGCGTTCGCTAAACGAGTTAAAATGGCATCGAAAAACTCCCCCGCGGCCTTCCGCGTAAAAGTGAGTGCCACGATCCGCTCCGGGGCCGCCCCCAAGGCTAACAATCTAACAAATCGAGTCGTGAGCGCATAGGTTTTCCCTGAACCAGCTGAGGCCATGATCATCTGATGACCCAATCGGCTCATGGCGTGCCTCCCCGCTGTATCCAGTCTTCGTCTACGCTCGCCGCGGTGCCGTTATGAAATACGCCCAGCCAATCCTCATCTCGACGCCCCAGCGTCTCCGTCGGTGGCCAAAAATCTCCCGCGGCAATGCTGGCGGCCACCCCGACCGCACACCGCTCCGCCGCGACCTGTAATTCCGGATTGCCCACCGGCCAACTCACCAACCCCGTCTCACTCACCGCCTTGGGCAAATTGAAGTAACAGCACTCGAGCTCTGCCCCGAACTCTTTCGCCAATGCGAGTCGATAGAGCGGCAGTTGCAGATCGACCCACCGCTTTTCTTTTCCGCCCACTTCAACTCTTAGCCAATCGGGCCGCGCCAGATCATTTTCCTTCACTGGTCCCAGATGAGCCTCAAGCGGCGCCACCGGTTTATCGGAAGTTTTGTAGTCAATTACCCGAATCCGCCCATCTTGATGGCGATCAATCCGATCAATCTTCCCTTTTACCGTGAGTCCACCCAGCGCGATTTCAAACGACCACTCGATCCGCGCTATTCTCCAGCCATTTTGCCACTCTTCGGCTTGAATCTGTGCCGCCCGTCCCAATCGCTGTTTCGCTGATTCCAGCTGAATGATCAATGGCAGCGTCAGATCATTTCCCCACCGTTCCGAGACATCACGCTCGAGCGCCTCCTCGAGGGCAGCTCGCCACCGCTCAGCATCACCGCACTCACTCAAGACCGGATCACGCGAAACCGTCTCCAGCGCCAAATGGACCAAACTCCCGAAATCGCGCGCATCCAATTCGACCTTAGACAACGCTTGCGGCTGCATGCCTAATTCACGTCGCAAATAAAACCGAAACGGGCAGCTTAACCAGTCCCGTAGTGCCGTTACCGATACGTCCAATTTCGGCGATTTCCACCTCGGCTGCAATGTCCACGCTCGCTGCCAAGGCACGCTGGCATGGGCCGTTTCCACTTCTCGGAAAAGGTGTCGCACTCGATCCGGCAGGTCCGCTCCCGCGCCATTGAGTAAAAGTCGCGAGGGGCGCAGGGGCTCCCCGGCCATTGAGGTCTTCCCCACCAAAATCCTCACTCCATGTCGGGTGGAGCGCAGACCGGTCACCGCGGCCAATATATACGCATCGCGAGACAACCGCTCCCCGTTACTCTTTAATCCTAACTTCACCCGCAAGCCTTCGGGTAAAAAGGAATCTCCCACCACCGCCTCTGGAATTCGCCCATCATTACAACCCGCGATAATCACCTGCGCCGCATCCGCCCACAGCAGCTCGAGCCAGCCCCCCAATTCCACTGCGCCCGGAACCTTGTTTTCAAAGCGAACCCCGTCCCCAAACGATTGCCGCGCGAGATTCCACATTTCGCCCACCCCCATATCTGGTAACAACTCACTCGCTCGCTGCACGGCGGCCACCGACTCGACCCAATACTCCGCCGCGCTCGCCTCACCTGAACCCGTTTTGAATGAGCGATGCTGGTAGATTTCAGCCATGACTTCGCTCGCACTCTCCCGGAAATCACCGGTCAGCAAAGCCACTCTCCAATCCAGCAATTGGTTCAAGATCGTTCCCAGTAACGGCCATTTGATCGCATGCTGCTTTGCCGTGACTAGATCGGGCACCAAATGCTCCGATCGTAGCCTATCCCACTGCCGCAGGAGGGTGTCCGTCGAAAAACTATCGTGCGCTTTGGCCCACCTATCCAGCAGGTCCGGACAACGCAAAAGTTCCCCCATCGCATCCGCCGTAGGTGCGTTAACCAACGCCGCCAGACCACTCACCACACTATAAAAAGCTGACTCCCGCCAAGGCTTACCTTCGGGCGTAAACACCGCCAGATTTCGCTTCGTGAGCTCGTGCTCCAGACTCGGGCCAATTTCGGGATCGCCAACCGCCACCGTTAGCCATTCATCCGGCTCCGGATGGGCGAGCGCTAAATCAGCCACCTCCCGGGCTTGTGCGGCCGGATTGCTGCCCAATCCAACCTGATATTCAAAGTCGATCAGATCCACCGATTTACGCTCCCAATACTCTGGTTTCGGATCCCCCCAGCGGCCAAACGCAGCCCCCCATGCCAAATTCTCTGGCCCCCAAACGAGCACGGTAATCGGCACCTGCAGTCTCATCTTTTCGAGATACCGAACCGCGACCGGCAACACATCGGGCGCTCCGACCAGTATAATCTCTCGAAACTCGGCGGGAATCTGGGCTTCCGCTTCCGCCTTTCGCTCCGCCATGACTCTGGAGCTCAGACTTTGTTTGGCCAACCCACGCTCCACCGCGGCCTCCAATTGAGCCAACTGCCTCCAACGTTCCCGCTCCGGCCCATCCTCCAATTCGGCAACATCCGCCATGCGCAAGCCCCCTTCGCCCAGCGTGGACTGCACCTGGCATAATCGTTTTGCGAGTGAGTAAGCCCATTCGAAATCACGTCGCGGCGGCGGGATCGGAATCAAAACGCGAAACGCCCGCAGATTCATCACCAACAATACATCCGTCCACGCGAGGGTCATCTCCAATCGCGAAGCCGAGGGCGCCACCGTCGCCACGAGCCCCGGCAGCATTTCCGGCACAATCACTCGCGGTGGAAAAACCGCTTGGTTCTTTTCCGCCGCCAGAATGGCTAACGCTTCCCTCAATCGACGTCCCGATTGGCGAGTCGGCACGATCACCAATCGATCCTGCAATTCCAAAGGTCCTTCGCCTCCCCACCCCACCAAATTGGCCAGCCACGACGAGGCCGCCTGCGGCAATGGCAGGGTCCAAGGCAAGAGCGTCAGTTGAGGGGATTCGATCGAAGAGTCAGTCAAGAAGTCTAAGGGAGTTATAGCCTCCCTACTCTGCCGCCAAAACAAAAACCCCGCGATGCTCGAAGCAACGCGGGGTTAAAAATTTTAGCCTGACTACAACTTGTAGTCTTATTTCACCAAAGCCTTCGACACCCGGGACTTAGCTCGCGACGCCGCATTGCGGTGGATGAGACCAGACTTGGTCGCACGAGCCATCGCCGAAGCGTAGGCGGGGCCGGCGACCTTGATCGCATCGGCATCCCCCGACTCCGAAGCTGCAGAGAACTTCTTGTGCAAGGTCTTGAGACGAGTCTTCACACCTTTGTTACGAATGGTTTGGCGCTCGGATTTACGAGCGGCTTTGAGAGCTGATTTGGTGTTGGCCATGGCGGTTGTTAAAAATGTAAGAGGACGAAACATTCAAACGCCCCCCCTTGAGTCAAGGGCGAATTAGACGTAATCGAATCCCATCGTTCGTTAACCCGCAATCGGGATTTGACGCCTGAGACTCAATTCAAGGATAAATAGCCTGAAATCCCAGCAAGATCGAACGGTGGCCTTAAATCACTTCACGAGCAATTCACCTTTCCCCGCGCCCGATCTTCAATTGGCGTCATTCCTATTTCGCCACCGTCCCGCTATCCCGCAACAATCCACTTCCTTTAACATTTTGAACACCGCCACCACCACCATTCGCACCTTAATCGTCGATGACAGTGTTTTAGTGCGCGAAGGCCTGCGCACCGTGTTGAGCGAGCATGGGCGGGCTGCGGGTATAGAAGTTTGTGGTGAAGCTTCGTCTGTCGCCGAAGCAATTTCTGTCGCGAAGGAAACAACCCCCGATGTGGTCCTGCTCGATATCAAGCTCCCCGATGGTTCTGGATTCACTGCCTGCCGGGAGATGTTAAAACAAAACTCCAAACTTCGGATTCTGGTGCTCACTTCCTTTAACAGTGACAGTTTTATCTACGAAGCCATCACCAGCGGAGCTCAAGGCTACCTGATGAAAGAAATCGACCCGCTGGGTCTCATCAAGGCGATTGAAGATATCATGGCAGGGCGCTCCATCCTCTCTCCCAGTATCACCGCCGGGGTGATGCGCATGATGCGCCAAAAAGGTCGGGACGGAAACGGGAGCAAAAACCCCCTCGACATTCTCTCCGCCCAAGAGCGCCGGGTTCTCGAACAAGTCGCCGAGGGCAAAACCAACAAACAAATCGGCGAAGCGCTCAAACTCAGTGACAATACGGTGAAGAACTACCTGTGCAGCGTATTCGATAAACTGAAAATCCGCCGACGTTCTCAGGCCGCTGCCCTTTACGTTCAAGTCACCGGCAGTGCCAAAAAAGAATCCGAGTTCCACTAATTCGGTCCACCCATTGATCGGTGATCAGAGCTAGAGCCGAACGGCTCTATCGCACTAAGCCTATAAAATAATCCGACCGCCCCTAACGGCGGAACCGGTTCGGGGTGTAATCTCTTCGCATGTTCGATGAGATTTTTCAGCCCAACCACCGCTCCACTGCGAGACGGCGCAAAAAACGTCAGGCAGGTTTCACCATCTTCGAAGTGACCATGGCCACATTTGTCATGGCGATGGGAATTTCCACCTCGATCGTGGGGATAACCGCGGGGTTCAAACAACTCGATGTCGCCCGCAACATCACCCTCTCCTCTCAGGTGCTCCAGAGTGAAATGGAGCGACTTCGCCTCATGAACTGGACCGACATTGCCGCGTTAACCGGCAGTTCAACGGTCGACCTTGAGTCCGTGTTTACCGACGACGAAGCACTCGCAGCGCGATTTACCCTCCTTCGAACGGTGGGCGACGTGACCGGCAAGGTCGGAGAAATGAAAGAAATTACGCTGCAATGCAGCTGGACCGGCATCGACAACCGCACCCTCTCGCGGCAATTCACCACCTACTACACCAAAAATGGGCTCTACGACTACTACTACACCCTCGCCCGTCCGTAACTCCTCGGCGGGATTCACCATGGTCGAGCTCATGATTAGCTCGGCGCTGGGGGCCATGATCATGGCAGCCGTGATCTCCATGTTCCTTTTTATCGGACGCAGCAGTGCCAACATTGCCAACTACGCCGAGATGGAATCCCAAGCTCGCACGGGGCTGGAGTATTTCGCCCAAGATACTCGCCAAGCTTCTGACATGGTTTGGAATTCTGCCTCCAACATCACTCTCACCGTAAACGGATTAGCCATTGTTTACGCCTACAGCTCGAGCTCGGGTGAGTTCTCCCGACGCACGGCGACTACTACGGTCGTGCTAATTAATAGCATAAGCACATTTGCACTAGATGGTTACATGATAACCGGAGACTCCGTCAATACCGCCGATCTCAGCACGGCCGCGAAACGAGAAGCCGCCAGCGGGGTCACTAAACAACTTCAGATCTACCTCAAATCAGGGCGCACCTCTTCCACCGTAAATACGGCCACCAATACCGTCCTCTCCGCGCGCTACATCCTTCGCAACAAACGAGTCACGACATGAAAAATTACTTCCCTCCCGATCGCCAACGCGGGTCCGTCCTGCTCGTGGCGCTTATCTTCTCCCTCGTGATCGCTGTTTCGCTCGCGAGCTACATCAGCCTGGGCCGCACCAATATGACGCTCTCCAATCGCGCGTTCTACGCCAACGCCGCCATAAACCTCGCCGAGACCGGCCTCGAGCAAGCGATGTGGTCGATCAACAAAGCCGTCGATGGCGATGCCAACGCGTGGACCGGTTGGACGGTATCGGGCAACAACGCTTGGCGTAATTTCACCGGCTTCGACTATGACGCCAACTCCACCGGCAACGTGCGCGTCTACGTGCAAAACCACACCCTCGGGTTGAGTCCGGTGATTATCGCCCGTTCCAGTATCATGCCCTTCAATTCCGGTGCGATTGAGAAGTGGATCATGGTCCGACTCATTAAACGCTCTCAATTCGCCAACGGCTTGGTCGCAAAGAACAATCTCTCCTTCAGTGGAGGCAACGCCACGGTCGACGCCTACGACTCGCGCTTGGGCGCTTACGACGCCGCTCTCGGCGCCGGCCTCTTCAACAAATACGACCGCGGCAGTGCCGGCAGCTCTTCCATATCCGTCAGCAGTTTCTCTCTCAGCAACTCAAAGATTTTCGGCTTCGCCGCCATCGGCACTTCCGACTACAGCGGCCTCAGCGTAGGCCCCAACGGCGTGGTGGGCTCCTTCGGCTCGACCGGGATTGATACCACTCGAGTCACCACCGACTTCACCACCAACTTCCCCGACGTCACCGCGCCGACCACCGCCGGCTACACCATCGGATCAATCAATGGTGCCACCACCCTGCCTCTCGGGGGACATCTTCCCGCCGCCGATGGCAAATTTTACTACAACGTTTCCGGAATTTCTCTCTCCGGTGGCGCAGCCAAAATGCTCAATATCACTCCGGCGACCGACGTCGTGATCAGAATCACCGCCGCCTCTGGATCGACCGGAGTCACGTTGACCGGCAACGCCTCGATCAACGTCCTGGCGGGCGCCACCTTGGACATGTTTCTGAACTGCGACGTCTCCATCGCCGGGAGGGGCGTGGCCAACGCCAACAACCCGGATTCATTCTATCTTCGTAGCACGAGACCTGCCGGCTCCGCCGGTTCTCAGGATATTAAGATATCCGGCAACGGTCAGCTCAGCGCGGTCGTCTACGCGCCCAATTCTGACGTGACCATGAATGGCGGCGGATCGAGCGGAGGCATCTACGGCTCTGTGATCTCCGACAACATCACCGTGACCGGCGGCAGCGAATTCCATTACGATGAAGCCCTTTCTGCCGCCACCAGCGGTAATCCGTTTGGCATCGACAGCTGGAATGAGCTCACCAGCGCCACCCAACGCACCACGTGGGCGACTTTGGTCAGCTTCTAAGAGTGCCCGCCAATGACGCCGATCAATCCCGCCACCCGCCGAGTAAACTTGGTTCCGGAGCCGATAAGCCGGATTTTGTAGCGCACCGCGAGCGGCGCCCTGATCATCATTTATCTCAAGCCCCAAAGGGACCTGCCCGCCGTTACTCCCGACCCGAAGGACGAGAGCGACGGTGGATGCGACATACCCGCGACATAAAACTGGGCCAGTCAGTCGCCTATTTTGCCTTGCACCGGAAGGGGTTTATCCTGCCGTCCCGCTTACACGTGACGCGGTGAGCTCTTACCTCACCTTTTCACCCTGGCCGTAAATCACCTCGCCGAAACGACGCAATTCGCGGTGGTTTATTTTCTGTGACACTATCCGTCGACGCGTCTTAAAACACGCCTCCCATGCTTGCGTTGAAGCTCGCACGGCATCCTGCCCGATGGTGTCCGGACTTTCCTCTCCGAGATGTTTCTATCGAGCGCGGCATTACCCACGCCTTGGGATCAAAGAACCTCGGAGCGATGATCTGGCTCCGAAACCAAGTTTACCCACCGAGTTTGATGGATCCACTGAAAGTCGGGAGGCCTCGATCGAAAAGCAAGCCTGACGGCTCGCCCGTTATTCCCACCACACCATCCGCCCACACTGATCGCAGGTGGCCAACTCCTCGTCCTTCCGCGCGATCGACTCCACCTCACCTGAAACCTTGAGATGACAGCCCGAGCAATTGCCCCGTGTGATCGGAACGCAGACGGGCATGTAGCGTGCCGCGATGCGGTCAAAAACGCGCAAAACCTTTTCTGCTAGTGGTTCACGGGCCGTCGCCGACACCTTTTCCGCCTCCGCCAACTCTGTTGCCAGGCTCGTTTCCCGCGCCGCCAGATTCACCAACCTCATTTCGAGTTCAACAATCTCGCCCTTCAACTCCACCTCCGCCTTAGCGAAACGTGCTTTCGACGCATCAATCTCAAACATGACCTCCAGTTCCTCCCCCTCCAGACGACTCACCGTCGCCTCGGAACCCTCAATTTCATGACCAAGGGCCTGGTATTCATCGTTTTTCTTCACCAGTGACTGCTGCGTGCGATACTTTGCCAGCTTACCTTCGATCGAACCAATTTCGGTCTCGATCATTTTTTTCTTCGTTTCCAACTCCCGCCACTCGGCCTTCGCCGCTTCGATCGCCGCATTTTCGGACGCAATCTTAGCCTTAACCGCCGCGACTTCACGCGGCACGGACGCCAATTGTTCGGCGAGACTCAGACGAGTTTGTTCTCGGTCTTGGAGGATGAGTAGGGGTTCTATCGCAGGATGACGCATCGGAATCGTTAAAAAATAAGGGGATTTCAGATAAAAAGGTCAGATGTAATACATTTCTTCCGCGTTCGGGTTCACCATCTGATCGAGAGTGCAATCACGGCATTTATCCTCCAATGTGGTCCTGATTTCCAGCCAGACCGCATCGACTTTTCTACCGCTAAACCCTTGTCCAGAAGCGTTGAGTTCCAACACGTCTCCCTCGATTAAACGCAATATATCAAAAAGCGTCACTTTTTTCGGATCACGGGCCAACGCGTAGCCGCCTTGCTTGCCTCGTTTACTCACAATCAAACCTCCGTTCCGCAATTCGCTCAGAATTTGCACCAAATAATTGGCGGGCACTGCCTCCGCTTTGGCTAGGTCCTCAATGTGAGCCAATTCGTCGGAACCGTAAGATCGGGCGAGTTGGGCTAAAACGCGGCAGGCATAGTCGACTTTTACGGAAAGCTTCACTGGTCGCGGCAAGCTAGAGGCCAATCTTGAGTCGGCAACCTAAAATACCGGAAACATTCGTGCTATTTGGGTGCTTTAAGTGCAAAATTACGGTTGTGGGAGAGGTAAAATTCGTCTGCTATTTGTCCCTTAGAAATCATCACTTACACCCATTTGCATGTCCGACACTACTGACCCGGTTCCCTCCCCGATCAATCCCGCCATTCAAGGCGACTACGACGCCTCCAAACTCGGCAAGCTCGAAGGCCTCGAAGCCGTCCGGAAAAAACCGGGCATGTATATCGGTGGAACCGACGAACGCGCCCTCCATCATTGCGTTTCCGAAGTGCTCGATAACTCCGTCGATGAGCATCTGGCCGGGCACTGTCATAAGATTGACGTCGCCATCCACGTCGATGGCTCGATCTCCATCCGAGACGACGGTCGCGGCATTCCCGTCGATATTCACCCCAAATACGGCATCCCCGGGGTCGAAATGGTGCTCACCACCCTCCACTCCGGCGGTAAGTATGGCCAAGGCGGCTACAAATTCTCCGGCGGCACCCACGGCGTCGGCGCGAAGTGCGTCAACGCGGTCTCGGAATGGTTTGAGGTCGAAGTCTCCCGGGGCGGCTCCGTCCACCACATGACCTTCGAACGCGGCAAACCCACCAAGAAACTTGGCATCATCGGTAAAGCTCGCGGCACCGGCACCTACATCACTTTTAAGCCTGACGGAGAAATTTTCAGAGAAACCACCACTTTCGTCGCCGATCGCATTACCTCCCGCCTGCGTGAACTGGCCTTCCTCAATTCAGGCCTCGAAATCCACTTCATCGACGAGCGGCCCTCGGTGCCCAAAACCGTCAGTTATCTCTACAAAGACGGCGTCGTCGAGTTTGTGCGCCAAATCAACACCGGCAAACAGCCCCTCCACCCCGACCCTGTCCGCATCCTCAAGCAGACTGAGGTCCTGATCGACGAAAAGCCCGCGGAGATTCACGTCGAAGTCGTGCTGCAATACAACGACTCCTATAACGACCAGGTCCTGTGTTACACCAACACCGTCCACAATCCCGACGGCGGCACTCACCTCTCCGGTTTCCGCAGTGCCCTCACCCGGGCGATTAACCAGTATTGCAAGGCCAACAAGATCCTAAAGGACAAAGACCCTCAGATCACCGGCGACGACGTTCGGGAAGGCCTCTCTGCCGTGATCTCGATCAAGCACAGTGACCCCAAGTTCGAGTCCCAAACCAAGGTCAAACTCCTCTCCCCCGAGGTCGAGAGCACCGTCGGTTCCTCGTCCTACGAGGGTCTGATGCAATACTTCGAGACCAATCCCCAGGTCGCCAAGCGCATCATCGATAAATCTCTCAACGCGGCCCGCGCCCGCGAAGCCGCCCGCAAAGCCCGTGAAACGATCCGCAAAGGCGCCCTCTCCGGCGGTGGCCTCCCCGGCAAACTCGCCGATTGCTCCGAACGCGATCCTTCCGTCACCGAACTCTACATCGTGGAGGGTGATTCCGCCGGCGGCTCCGCTAAACAGGGCCGTGATCGCCGCTATCAAGCCATTCTCCCGCTTCGTGGTAAACTGATCAACTCCGAGAAAGCCCGCCTCGACAAGGTGCTCTCCAACGAGGAAATCCGCACCCTCATCACCGCGATCGGCACCGGTATCGGCCTCGGCGAAGAGTCCCAAGGCGGTTTCAACGTCGATAAAGCCCGCTATCACCGCATCATCATTATGACCGATGCGGACGTCGATGGCTCCCACATCCGCACGCTTCTCCTGACGTTCCTCTATCGCCAGATGAAGGGACTCATCGAGCGCGGCTATGTCTACATCGCCCAACCCCCTCTTTATAAGATCAAGCGCAAGCGCCGGGAGCAATACGTCGACAACGACGAGCAGCTCAACCGCATCCTCCTCGAACTTGGCACCGAAGACGTGAAACTCACGCGCCTGCTCGACGATCACTCCTTCGCCACCGCACAAATCGACCAGATCATCGAAACCCTCGCCGCGATCGAAAAAATCGGCGCTGGCGTGACCCGTTACGGCGCATCGCTCACCGAGTATCTCGACGAACACGAAAAAGAAACGCTCGCCCTGCCGCGCTACATCGCCCGTATCCGCGAAGGCAACAACGAGAGCCATATCTTCCTGCGCGACGAACACGCCCGGGCCGAGTTCAACCGGGCTGAAGGCCTCGACGCCGACCTCGAAGGAAATGAAAACGGTGAACCCACCACCCCCGTTCCCGGCGCGGCTCAAACGTCCGCCGCTGCCTCCGGGAAGTCTGGTGCCGTCACTCGTCGTATCACGCTTCACGAAATCTTCGAATCCACCGAGATGTCCAAACTCCTCCGCGCCATCGCCGCCGCCGGGTTGGAGATCAATCGATTCTCCCCGACCGAAGAGGCCCGTTACATCGTGGTCGAAAACGAAGGTCAGAAAACCGAGAACTCCACCGAGCTCAACTCCCCGCTGGCCGTGCTCAATCACATCCGCACCCTCGGCCGCAAAGGACTCTCCATTCAACGTTACAAGGGACTCGGTGAAATGAATCCCAAGCAGCTCTTCGAAACGACCATGGATCCCAACAAACGTCGCCTGCTCAAGGTCGAGATCGCCGACGCCGCCAAGGCGGATGAACTCTTTACCCTCCTCATGGGTGACGAAGTTCCACCGCGCCGCCGCTTCATCGAAGACAACGCCCTTAACGTCTCGAATCTCGATATCTAAACCAACTGATGAAATTGAAAGCAGTCATTCCCAAAGCCGACAAAGGCAGATTCTGGGCCGAAGTCCCCGCTCCCCCCGGTCGCGTCTCCCAAGGTGAAACCATCGAGGAACTGAACGCCAATCTCCCCGCAGCCATCGCGGGCCGGTGGTCAGTTGCTGCAGAACAGGCCGCCTCCGGTGCCGAAAATAGGGTGAGCAAAGTCGCGTTATAGCGCTTGGTTCGCCCACAGATTATTGCACGACCAAAAAACCTCCGCTCTCCACGAATCGGAACCCTAATCTTACTATATCTCCTCGCGCTCCTTCGCGCCCTTAGCGCCTTGGCGTTAAATTCCTTTCCCCCGCCAGCCACGCATGTTCACCGCTAACGAAAAACTCACCACCGCCAATATCACTGATATCATGCAGACGGCCTACATCGATTATTCGATGTCGGTTATCGTCTCGCGTGCGCTACCCGATGCCCGTGACGGTCTCAAACCCGTGCAACGCCGCATCCTTTACGCGATGTTGCGCGAAGGGCTGCTCCACAGTCGCAACTTCGATAAATGTGCCGGTGTGGTCGGTGAAGTGCTGAAGAACTATCACCCTCACGGTGATTCCTCCGTCTACGATACTCTCGTTCGCATGGCCCAGCGATGGGTAATGCGTTACCCGATGATTGATCCGCAGGGTAACTTCGGTTCCGTCGATGGCGATCCTCCCGCCGCCTACCGTTACACCGAAGCCCGTCTCACCGCCTTTGCCGAAACCCTCCTCGCCGATATCGAAGAAGACACCGTCGACTTCGTCCCCAATTACAAGGAGTCCACCACCGAGCCCACCGTCCTCCCCTCGGCCCTACCGAACCTGCTCATGAATGGTTCCACCGGCATCGCTGTCGGCATGGCAACCAACATCCCGCCGCACAACCTCGACGAACTCATCGCCGCGACCTGCGCCATCATCGACCGCCCCGACATCTCCCTCGAAGAGGTCTGTGGCTTCATCAGAGGACCTGACTTCCCCACCGGCGGCATCATCGGCGGCACCGCCGGGATCGACTCCTACCTGCGCACCGGCAAGGGCATCGTCCGCACCCGCGGTCGCGCTCATACCGAAGAAATGAAAACGGGCGGTGAAATGATCATCATCACCGAGCTCCCCTACAACGTAAACCGCGCCAACCTCGTGTTGAAAATCGCGGAACTCGTCGGCGACAAATCCATCGAGGGCATCCGCGATCTCCGCGACGAGTCCGATGAAAACACCCGTATCGTCATCGAGCTCAAGCGCGGCGAACAAGCCGAGCCCATCCTCAATCAACTCTACAAGAAGACCGCACTCGAGTCTTCCTTCGGTGTCACCCTGCTCGCCCTCGACGAGAAACGTCCGAAGCAGATGAACATCCGCGAACTCCTCGATTGTTTCGTGGAGCATCGTCGCGACGTCGTCACCCGCCGCACCCAGTTCCGTCTCCGCAAGGCCGAAGACCGCGCCCACATTCTAGAGGGCTACATGATCGCCCTCGATAACCTCGATGACTTCGTGAAGATCATCCGGGCCTCCGCCAATCGCGCCGAAGCCAAAGTGCGCTTGATGGAGAAATACCCGCTCTCTGGGCGCCAAACCGACGCCATTCTCGAGCTGCGTCTCTACCAACTCACCGGACTCGAACGCGGCAAGATCGAAGCGGAATACCAGGCCCTCATGGTCATCATCGAGGAACTCCGCGCCATCCTCGGTTCCGAGCGCATCCTACTCGATCTCATCAAAGCGGAGCTCGTCGAAGCCGCCGCCAAATACTCCTCTCCCCGTAAGTCAGAGATCAGCCACGCCATCGGCGAATTCCGCATGGAAGACGTCATTCCGAATGAAGGCATGGTCATCACCATCTCGCATCTCGGCTTCATCAAACGCACCCGCGTCGCCGACTTCCGTTCCCAGAAACGGGGCGGTAAAGGTGTCATCGGATCCGACACTTACTCTGAAGATTTTGTTGAGCATCTCTTCACCGCTCAAACCCACGACTACATTCTGTTCATCACCAGCGACGGTCAGTGCCTCGCCCGCAAGGTCTATCAAATTCCCGTCGGCAGTCGCACCTCGAAGGGCAAGTCCGTCAAATCATTCCTCTTCCTCGATCCCGGCGAAAAAATCGCCGCGATGCTCACAACCCCAGACTTCTCCGAGGACCACTACCTCGTCATGGCCACGAAGAGCGGGCAGATCAAAAAGACCGCTCTCGCCGCCTACGCCAACTCGACTCGCGACTCCGGTATCATCGGCATCAATCTCGCCGAAGGTGACGACGTCATCGGCTGCGTGCTGACCAACGGTGCCAGTGAAGTCATTCTCGTTTCGCACAAAGGCCTCGCCGTTCGCTTCCGCGAAAAGTCCGAAGCCGGTGAAGTGCTCTTCCGTTCCACGGGTCGCGCCACCAGCGGAGTCACCGGCATGCGCTTCAAGCGCAAGGGCGACTGCCTGCAAGCCATCGAAGTGGTCGACCACGAGAAGAAATTCCTCGTCGCCAGTGAAGCGGGCCTCGGCGTTCGCACCCGCTTCGAAGATTACCGTCTCATCCACCGTGGCGGCACCGGCGTGACGGCGATCAACCTCCCCGCCGACGGTTCCGTGTCCCTCATCGGCGCACTCGGCGTCAAGGACACCGACGAGATCATGCTCCTCACCTCCAAGGGTCAAAGCGTGCGCTGCCCCATCAACACCGTCCGCGAAACCAATCGCGGCGCTAAGGGCGTGAAACTTCTCACCCTCGCTGATAAAGACACGCTCCTTTCCCTCGCGAAGGTCGTCGAATCCGACGAAGAGCTCGACGCCGCGGCCGCCGCGCTCGATCCCGAAGCGATGGTCGCAGTCGACGGTGAAGCGGCCACCGAGACCACTCCGACTGAGGAAGTTTCCGAGAATATCTCTCCCGATCCGGAATCGTCCGGCGATGACGCCAACGACGACGATGAAACTGAAGTATAGTCAGTCGGTCCTAAAAATGATAAAGTGATACTAAGCAACAGGTTAATTCAATTTAGCCGCTTCTAAATGACAAGGTTGAGCAGTCGAGAGACCAAAACCTTGTCAAAATGATGACGGACCCAAGCAAAACGGATCAAGAACTGGGCAGTTTTCCCCTGCCCGTCCTCGCGAGTATCCTCGATCAACGCCACAACCTGTGCCGCTCCGCGCGCGAAATAGATTGGCCTGGCTTCGAAGAGGCCATCAGGTGCTCCTTGAACAAAATCGAGGCAGTCCGGCCAAGCCGGTGCACTTGATGGTGGACTTACTCATGCTCAAGCAGGTGAAAAATCTGAGTGACGAAGTCGTGCTGGAGCCATGGGCGTAAAATCCCTATTTTCAGTTCTTCATCGGGATGGCGCATTTTCGGTGGAATATGCCGATAGATCCGAGTCGCTTGACCCGATTCCGCCACCGCATTGGGAGCGAAGGTAGCGAGCGTATCTTGAAGGAATCGATTCGGCTGCAGGGTAGCCGCGCCCAGAAAAACGTGGCGATAGCGGACACCACGGTGCAGGAGAAAAACATTACCTACCCCACGAACGTAAAACCCTTAAGATCAGCCAAAGGTGCGTGAAGAGAGCACAAAAGCACGACGTGGCGTTGCCCGACGTCGCGACCGACGAACGCTGCCTAAACTGACCAAAGCCCCGCATAATCGGAGCAACTCAAGCCGGCCCAAAAAGCGCGTAAAACCGCGCGTCAACTCAAGGCCATTATGAACGGGCCTGCGTTTGTGTAACACGGCAGTGTCCTAGTTATTGGGTTATGGGTTCAGTTGCGGGATAGGCAACCTTCGCTTCTAGTCCTCGACGAAGCCACCAGCTCTTTGGACAACACCAATGAGAGACTCATTAAGGACGCGATCGATCGACTGCGTGGCACCATGACTATTCTGATCATCGCGCATCGTCTCTCCACCATTCGCCATGCCGACCAAATCGCCGTGCTGCGTGCAGGGGAAATTGGGCAACTCGGTTCCTGGAGCGATCTCGCGGCAGCGGAATTAGAAACCTTCGCCCAGATGATCTCCACCGCCGCCATCTAGCACCCAGATCAAGCAGGCCGATCGAACACAGCTTGACTGCCGCTACCTCCCGGGAAATAGCCATCGCTATCACCGCCCGCCACAGCCTCACCTGACTCAAGGTCCAGCGAAATGAACGTCACATCTTTTCCCGACTGCAGCATCGCCACCACCTACGAGGCCATGTGCCGCTCTCCGGAAACACTGGAGGCAGAAATCCGCACTTTAGAACCCACGCTCGAGGATCTCTATCTCGATCAAGCCGTCGAAGTGAAGGGCCTCTATCACGAGCCCCTGCGCGACATGAATGCCCAGCAGATCGAGCGCTTGAGCGAAACCGACCTGAGTCTATTGCAATCGCACTTCAAACCGGGGGCCGAGCTACTCGATTTTTTTGGCTATCCGGTTGGCCTTCATAGCCAGAACCATTGGTCTTCGCTTGGTTGCGGCTAATTCGACAGCTACCAATATACCTTATTCTAATTGCGGGTCTTCGAAACTCTTTATCACTGTCATTACTCCATGAGTTCCGATCTACCTTTTAGCCGCGATACGCTTATCGCTCGAGCACCCGAGCAAGTTTCCGGGGATCTCGATGGTCAAGTCGTGCTGCTGAGCATGGCCAACGAGAAGTATTTCAAGCTGAACGAGGTGGGCAGTCGCGTTTGGCAGCTCATCGAAAAGCCTATCACGGTGGGCGAAATCGTCGCTCTGCTACGCACGGAGTTCGATGTCTCGAAGGAACAGTGCGAGGAGCAGGTCTTAAGTTTTCTCCAACAATTGAAGAAAACTAAGCTACTGGATCACAAAAAATGAGCACCGGAGAGAGTGCTCATCTGAAAATCGGACGGCGAACGCCATGCCACTTAACTCCCAGTAGGCGAAGGAGACGGAGATGCATCGTAGCAAGTGGCATCTTCATAGGTTGATTGGGTGGCCCCTCCTTCAGTGCTATCCAAGTCGAGGGCTTCAATGCGTGGTGCTGACCAAGCGCGAAGTGAGCGAGGAGAGTCAAGGTCGTCTGGATGGCTTTGCATAGTATAGGCAATAGACAACCAACCCACAGCCCGTCAAGCCCCCTTCTTAGCCGCAATGAGGCATTCCCAAAGCTCATTTCCCGACCAAAGCCATTCCGATGGAGGCCTGCTGCCGATGGTGTCGCGACACGGGATCATCTGCTTGAGCGGTGGCATGCTTTCGATAGGTGTGATGAGCTACTTTATCCATGCGTCCCATCCTACTGGGCTCTCTTTTCGGACTCCGCCAGACCAGCTTCTGGGGCAAGAGATCAGCACAGGCTAACTTCATCCCATAGCGAGCCACTCCGTCGTGCCAAAAAAACCTATCAGGCATGGCCAGAGCCGCTTCCACCACCCGACGATCCAACAGGGGAAACCGATACTGGAGCCCGCCTTCGCCACCCAACGTCGCCCAATCAGTCATGCGATTCGCCAGATGCCCCCCTGCTCCCAGGGCTAACATCGTCGCTCTCACCCCGGGTTGAAGCACGCGCTCGCGTCGCCATGCGGTGATTTGCTCAATTTCATCCGGCCGAAAAGCCTGCCGCCACTGGGGATAAGCTCCGTCGATCTTGGCCATCATGGCATCACCACCGAATCGTGAGAGCGGTAGAGGCCGCCCCTCCCAGATCTGCGATCTGGCCAAACTCCAACGCCTCCGCCATTTGCCCCCCATTGGGGAGACTTCCCGGTATAGCTCAAACCAGCGGCCGCTCCAAAAACGTGCGGCCATGAACCCCCTCCCATTGAAACTGGCATACTCATCTCCACCCCAGCCCGAGAGCATCACTCCAGCGCCATCATTGGCGGCCGGCGTTTTCATGACATTTTCATAGAGAATAAGCTCAGTGGGCTCAATCGTAGGATCACGCTGTGAATTGGCATAGAAGTCCTCTTCGGTCAGATCGCAGTATCGGCAGCTCAGCCCCAGCTGCGATTCCAACCAGGCAATGCGGGGATATTCGGCTCCACCAGCGCCCTCCGCCGAATTAGGTGGCGGCGACCATGAATAGGCTCCGGCCAAGGAGTCGCCCCGTTGGCCCAATGTCTGGTGGGCCAGCACTGCCACCGCACCAGAGTCGATCCCACCACTCAGATGAACCCCCACTCGATGGACCGTGCGCAACTGCGCGGTGACCGCCGTGTCGAGCAACGACTTCATTTTGTCGGCGCCTTCTCTCAACGAACAATTAGCTTCGACGATAGTCTCGGGCCGCCAATGCCGCTTCGTGCGCAGCTCCCCATTTTTCCAGATCAGCAGGTGTCCCGGTTCAAGCCTCAACACAGTCTGCCAATGACTGCGCGAGCGGAGGTAAACGTGATATCTCGCTACCTGTGACAACAAGGCGAGTGCATCGATATCATGCGGCACGCCGGCGACCGCCAGAATGGACCGCACATCGCTGGCCCATAGGAGGCGACCTTTCGCATGATGATAAAATAGGGGACGGCAGCCCAGATGATCGCGCGCGGCAATAAGGGTGCGCGTCGTCTCGTGCCAGAGCACAAAAACAAACGCGCCCACTAAGCGGTTGAGGCACTCTTCACCCCATTTCAACCATGCGTGGAGAATAAGCTGATCGTCCGTAATGGGATCCGCCGATGATGATACCAAGGATAATGAGGCCAGTAATTCTTCCCGATTATCGATCCGGGCATCCGCGCTAATCCGCCAACCTGACTCTGCAGGACCAGCAGAAGGTTGCTGCTCAGACCTGCTTTCCGGCGTATCGATATGCAACTGATGGCCGAGAGCGACTCCCGCACCCTGCCAGAACCCATCGCGGTCGCGGCCCCACGACTGCATCGCGGGCTGCATCGCCGCGATATCCGCCGCAATCGGCCGTTCTTTCTCCATGGTGACTACTCCAAAAATACCGCTCATAATTGCAAAGAGAGCGAAGGTAGCTGCGTAAAGAAAGTAAACACAAGTGCATCCACCGCGGCACGCACTGTGATCAGGATTTTCTAGATTGTCTTCAACTGGCGACCGCTATTCGTTCGGCCTGCCATCAATGTCAGATTCCCTCTCCATCATTCCTCCCGTCCGCGAGTATCTCGCCACGCGAATTCCGGAAGGTTCCCCACTGGAAGATCAGACTAAGCTGGTATCCAGTGGAATGATTGATTCGATGGGATTAGTCGATCTCACGACCTTCCTTGAAGTGGAATTTTCAATCATGATCCCGGAAGAATCATTCACCGTGGACAACTTTGATACACTGACCGCGATTGAAGCTCTCGTCACTCAACTGCGTTCCGCGAAGTGAATTTTCAAGATCCAATCCTGGCCGGATTTCACGCCCACTGCGATCGGGATCCAGACCAACCCGCCATCGAGATCATCGGAGAAGGGGGCTCATCAATCTACCACAACCGCCGCGAACTTCGCGCTCTGATACGAGACACCGCGGCGAGGTTTCAGTCCCAAGGAATCACCCCCGGAGATAAGGTGCTGATCAAACTTTCCCACGGCGACGCGCTGCTGCGCACCTTGTTGGGCTGCTTCGAACTCGGAGCGATTCCCTGTTTGCTTCCGTGGCGTTTCGCCCACGCCGGATCACCGGGCGATCTGAAACGTCTCGATCTTCAAGCGACATCGATTGAAGCGGAGTGGTTAATCACTACCCCAGCCATCAAGGAATCGTGGCTCTCGATTGAGCGCAACTGGAGGGTAGAGCTACGGACTTTCGCCGAGGCTACTGCGAAAAACCACGACACTGTTGCCGATTTCAAACCGGCCCAGGGTGAAGCGACCGCCTATCTTCAATTCACTAGTGGCACGACCGGAGCCGGACGCACGGCCGAACTCTCCGCTCAAGCGATCCAGCACTGTCTGCATCGCGATGCCACTAAACTCGATCTTGGCACGAAGGATCGCGTGCTCAACTGGCTCCCCCTCTACCACGACTTGGGACTCTTTGCTGGCTTACTCCTCCCTCTGCTGAGTGGGGCTCGGATAATCTGGATGTCCCCAGTGCGATTCCTGAGGCGACCGGCAGAATTTTTAGACACCATAGATCGGAAGAGTATCACGGTGACGTTTGCCACTAATGCCGCCTTACACCAACTTGCCGGCTTACCTGAAACTGACACGCGACCTGATCTCTCCAGCTTGAAGCGCTTCATTTGCGGCGGAGAACCCATCAGGCACGAAAGTCTTCGACGTTTCGAAGATCTCTTCAAAACGCAGCAGTTTGATCCGGCCTCTTGGGTCATCGGCTACGGCATGGCTGAGACGGTCGTGGGAGTCATCGCCACCGATCCTCGAACCGGACAAACGCCACGCACCGACTGGGTCGAAAGCCACGCACTCAAGACCAACAACCAAGCGGTCGCCTGTGAACCTGATAAAGCCACGGCGATACCCATCGTAACTTGCGGCCAACCATGGCACCGCGATGAATTGAAAATCATCGACGAAAACGGAACTGATTTGGCCGAACGTGTGGTGGGCGAAGTGTGTTTGCGGGGCCCTTTTCTATTCTCCGGCTATTACCGGCAACCCGAGGAGACCGCCAAAGTCATGCGCGACGGTTGGCTCTATACCGGCGATCTCGGCTACCTCGCCGATGGCCACCTCTACATCTGCGGTCGTCGCAAAGATCTGATTATTGTGGGCGGCACCAACATTCATCCTGAGGAAATCGAAGCAGCCGCTCAAACAGTCAGCGGGCTCTCTCCGGGTAGGCTGGTGGCATTCGGCGCGCCGAACGACCAAACCGGCACCGAGGGGATTATCGTGGTCATGGAAATTGCCCGGCAAGAAACCCTTTCGATTCCTTCTCTCGAAGCCGCTGTGCGCCAACGCATCACCGAGCAAGTAGGCCTCGCCCCTCAACGCATCTTATCGATGCCTCGCGGTTGGATCATAAAAACCAGCAGTGGCAAACTCTCCCGGCACAAATGTCGCACCAAATACCTCAACCATGAGTGATTCACCGACAGATCCGCAGAGGCCATCTAACCCGTCCGTATCTAAAAAACTTCGCTATGCTCTGGGTATGGTCGGTGTAAAAATACTGCACGCGTTTCCCTCCATCGCCGGTATCGTCGCGCCACGAGAAACCCGGGTGATGCGCCAGTTTTTCCGCCACGCAAAATTAGGGCATACCGCAGTGCAGCCCACCGCGAGGTCAGCCGTCATCGGGCAGATACATCTCGCGACAGGCGCGCGAGGTAGATTCCCCTGGCTAGCTACATCGACCTGGGAGCAACAATTGCACTGGGAAGGGCGCGCCGAGTTCGAACAGTCCTTAGCCTCGGCACAACAAGGCGTCATCTTGGTGACCGGCTACAGCATGCTCGAAGGCGCCGTGGAACGCTATGCCGAAGAACATCCCCGAGGGATTCATATCCTAGGCGCACCCCACGGGCGCACCGACGAATCGCCATCGAACAGCAAGCCTCGAACTCCGACATCACCCATGCAACTGGCGCGTAATTTCGTGCTCGCTCAACGCGCGCTTCGGGAGGGAAAACTCATCCTCGCTTCCGGCAACACCATCAGCACGGTGGGGAATTGGACGCACGCGCCGATGCTAGGGCGTAACCTCACCCTGCCCTCGGGTTGGGCGCGCTTGGCCATCGCCAGTGATTGCCCCGTCTGGTTTATCCTTGGCGACTACCAACCGCGAGGCACGCCCAGTTTGCGTTTCGTGCGCGCCACACCGCCGGCGGCTCCAGTCACCCCGGAGGCATGGGTAAATTGCTTTGCCGCACACTGGGAAGATTCCTTGCGGCGCTGCCCAGCACTCGCCCGGCCGAGATGGATTCGACGTTGGCTCAAATCACCTCACGTCTCAGGAGAGGGCCGATAATCGCCGTGCTGCGCGAAGGGGAGATGGTGCAACTCGGTTCCGGGAGCGAGCTCGCGGCAACGGAATCTGAAACCTTCGCCCAGATGATCTCCACCGCCGCCATCTAGCAACCAGATCAAGCCGGCCGGGAGAACTCATCTTGACTGACCCTTACTCCCGCCCTCCCAATTGCCCCCCTGTGACCCAAGCTCCGACCACATCCCCCTTTCCACACCTTGCCTTTGGTCTACGGATTGATTCCGCGCTGGAGTTGCCTCAGCTCTTGTCGGCCGAGGTAGACACGCCGACCGATGTGACCATCGAGTATGGCCCCGTGCCGGTGCATCTGCCAGATCCCCTGGCCAGCGGGGTGCGCTTCGATTCATCCCCCGGTAAACTCCTGCTCCGCGTGGATGGGGTCGCGCGCTATCTGATCACCGAGGGAAACCGCATTGTCATCGAGCGCGAGCCGGCCGCTCAGGATATCGATATTCGTGTGTTTCTTCTCGGGTCGGCCTTCGGGGCTTTGTTGCACCAAAGACAGGATCTCGTGCTCCACGGCAGTGCCATCGAATGGGAGGGTGAAGCCGTCGTCTTTATGGGAGTTTCCGGCGTGGGCAAATCCACCACGTCCACTGCCTTTCGCAAGCGTGGGCACGCCGTATTGACCGACGATCTCTGCGTGGTGCGCGCCGGGCCCGATGCTCGCATGCTCGCCTATCCGGGATTCCCCCAATCCAAGCTCTGGCTCGATTCGCTCGAGAAGCTGGATTTCTCCCCGGACAGTCTGACCCGGATTCGCGAGAAAATCGAAAAGCGCGCCCTCCCGCTCGGTGCTGACTTTAGCGCCAATCCCCTCCCGATCAAAAAGCTCTATCTCCTCCACAGCCACAACAAGGAGGAGTTCGTGCTTAAGGAGTCGGTAGGTCCGCAAAAATTCAACATTCTCAAGAACAACACCTATCGTTTCGGCTATCTGGCCGGGATCGATGGCAAGACCGGGCACTTTCAGCAAGCCATGCAGCTGGCCCAACAGACCCCTCTCGCCATCGCGATCCGACCTCGCGAAGGTTTTCAGCTCGATGAATTTGTGGCGGCCCTCGAAGCCGATCTACGCCCATGAAAGCCATCGTCTGGCTGGCCTCGTATCCAAAATCCGGCAACACTTGGTTTCGGACGTTCCTGACTAATTTCCTGCTCAACGGGGATCAGCCCGCTGATATCAACCATCTCAAAGGTTGCCCCATTGCGAGTAGTCGTCTGCCCTTCGACGAAGCCGTGGGCTACGACTCGGGAGAGATGACCTTCGAGGAGATCGATCACCTCCGGCCCGAGGTTTACCTGCATCAAGCCCAACACGCCGAGGAGACCCCCTATTGCAAGGTCCACGATGCCTATACCTTTCTGCCCGATGGTCGCGCTCTGATCCCCGCCGAGGCGACGGCCTGCGCACTCTACTTCATCCGCAATCCCCTCGATGTCGCCGTTTCCTTCGCCTATCACGGCGCGCATAATCGCTTCGGTCGGATGGTCAATCGGATGGGGAACAACGAAAATTCGTTCTGCGGAACTGATGCCACCGAGACGATGCAGCTTCGGCAAAAACTCCTCTCTTGGAGTAACCACGCCAAGAGCTGGATCGATGCTCCCGGCATCCGCGTGCTCCCGATCCGCTACGAGGATATGAAGCTCCACCCCCAGAAAACATTCGGCGCTGCCATCCGCTTTGCCGGTCTGCCTGACGACTCCGCGCGAATCGCCAAGGCCATCCGATTCAGCGATTTTAAGGAGGTGCAGATCCAGGAGCAAAAAACGGGTTTCGGTGAAAGGAGCCCCGGGGCAAAATCGTTCTTCCGCAAGGGCGAGGCCGGCGCATGGCGCGAATCACTTAAACCGAAACATGCGGCCAAAATCATCCGCGACCACCACGAGATGATGCACCGCTTCGGCTACTTGGATGATAACAACGAACCAGTATTCTGAGGCGACCGATCAGATTCATTAAGTCAACGCTGGTTCCCACGACTGGCAGCGTGGCGTCAGACTAGATCCCCATCTCCTTGCGACCGGGCCATCTTACGCGCTCCAGCCGGAAGCCGAGGTGATTCACCGCGGTTTTCTTCGTTTTGCAGGTGAGGCGAACACCCCCAACTCGGAAATGTGGTATCAGAAAACCTTCTGCTTAGCTCAGTCGCGTCCAAGCGATGTTTGTCTTCGAAGCACCGTAGGTATAGCGAAGCCGGAACTTGCCCGGGCATCCCCGCTCCTTGGGGGCGTTGAGGAGCCACACTTGGCACTGCCGTAGGAATACTTCTTTCTCTTCGGTCGGCTGGTTTTCATACCAATGCCCTTCACCATAATCCATCGCAAACCAAGTCACCAAGGCGAGGGTCCCATGGCTCTCCTTGATCTCGATTTCCACCCCCATATCTACCGTCGACATTATCTCTTCCGCGTTAAAATCGATCTCCACCAGCTCGAACTTTTCGCTCATGGGCTTCCATTTTGCACATCGATTTGGACTGAGGAAATGAGATGTGGGTTCTATCGGATTACTCGCCACCAAGGCCGAAAAATCGAACCCATAATTGTCCTGCCAATGACTCAAATTCTTAGCCTGAAACTCATGAGAATTGAGGAGTCGTTCGTCCGGACGAAAAATCTGCCCCCGAATTTTAGTCAGAGCCGGAAGAATCTTAGCCTCCGGACTAAGGTGCCGGCGGCGCGCATCGGAGACAATTTCCAACACCTGCTCGCCCAATGGTTCACAACTCACTAGCTCACTCAGTAAAACCGTGGCTTGCTCCGGCAACTCCACATCCTGAGATCTGCCGCGCAAGGTGACAATCCGGTCCGCAAATCCATTATCAGCAAAAACCTGGGGCAGAAGCCGGGCAAACCCGGAAGGCTCGACCGCATAAACTCGGCGCGCCCCCGCCCGGGCCGCTGCCAACGCCAAGATACCGTTGCCACTGCCCAGATCCAAAACGACGTCGTCGGGGCCCACGGCCGCCGCAATCGCCGCCAGGAATACCTGACTGCGCCCCACATCATTTAAGCAGGAAATCTGACTATTAGGCCGATTATAATGTGGACTGGACAATCGAGGAAACACCGCCCCGGTCTCCCCTTCTCCCACCTGCAAAAAACCGAGAGCGACTAACCTGATGGCCTCCATCAAAACCTTCTGGGCAGGCACATCGGGATGCCGTTTTTTCAACCGGTCTCTAATGGCAGACCATAACGAGGTTTGACGGCTGGCCTCGATCAACAACAACGCGAGCGACGACACGGGCTTCCGCTTCTCCGTCTCAATGCCCATCAAAATTTGCCCCGCCAACCCAAAACTGATAACCAGTCCGGGTGCGGTCCGCAGGACACTGGAGTCGTTTAAGTTAAGGCTCATGCCCATGAATTGAAGAGGTCTCCTCCAATATTCAACGCGAGAGTGAATGAGGTCACTCTCTGGGGTAATCACCAACTCCCCCAAGCATCGCCGTTGTGCCTAAATCATGAGTGAGCATGAGTCGCGTTCCGATTCCGCTCATTGCGACCTGCCTTCCTTTAACTCCGCACGCTTTCTCTGCTTCTCAAATTCCCCCGCCGCAACCGAGGACCACACCGCAAATCGAGCCCTTAAGCATCGAGTAAACTTTGACCGGGATACGTGCCCTAGACG